>Ga0315309_1001514_pt1 | contig 13835 bp, 11 predicted proteins | sample TDP4_MG_FD_203080 | JGI IMG/M metagenome (GOLD analysis project Ga0315309, IMG submission 203080) | Freshwater sediment microbial communities from Lake Towuti, South Sulawesi, Indonesia - TDP4 | ecosystem: Environmental > Aquatic > Freshwater > Lake > Sediment | place: Indonesia: South Sulawesi...
CCTCTGGAAGTAGCTCGTTGTTGTGTGGAAGGTCTGGACCTGGCAAGAAGGCTTGTGGAGATAGGGAATGTTAGGCTCGTCAGTGATGTGGGCGTTGCTGCAGGATTGTTGGAGGCTGCCTTGAAAGGAGCAGAGCTCAATGTAAAGATTAATCTAAAAGCAATTAAAGATAAAAACTTTATAGAAGATAAAATAAAAGAAATAGGTATCCTTGTAGAGAATAGACTAAAAATAAGAGATGAAATATTAAGAAAGACCGAAGAAAAAATAGAAAACCCATAATTTGAAATCTGAAATTTGTAATAAAAGGTGGGGGTAGTTTTCGGAGTTGCTCGGTTAGAAGATTAAAAGTTAGTTTGCTCGTCGCTGGAATTTCTTGCTAACAAAATCTATTGCGAGCTTCATTAAATTTCAAAAACTCGCCCCCCGATAAAATCGGGGGACTCAGACAATTGAAATTTTACCGTTTCGCTCGCAAAGATTTAGTAACGCAAGAAATTAATTGCTCCTCACAAACCAACTTTCTATATTGAGTAATTTTTGATTTTTGATTTGTTGGAGTAGCGAAGCGAAGCTTTGCGATTAGAATTTGTAATCTGAAATCTGTAATTTGTAATTTGTAATGGGGGTAACATGGCAGCAAAAATAATTGATGGTAAATCTCTGGCGGAGAATTTCAAGGAAGATATCAAGAGGGAAGTTAGAGAGTTGAAAGAGAGACATAAGGTGGTTCCTCTGTTAACAGCAATACAGGTGGGAGAGAACCCCGCCTCGGCAGTCTATGTTAAAAGTCAAAGGAAAAGTTGCGAAGAGGTAGGGATAGATTACCAACTCCAGAAACTACCAGAAGCAACCAGCGAGGGAGAACTTCTTAAATTCATTGAGAAATTGAATAAAGATGATAGGGTCAATGGTATTATTCTGGAAATGCCTCTTCCGCCACAGATAAATGCTCGGAGAATGCAGATGGCCATTACTCCCAAGAAAGATGTTGAAGGGATGAGCCCCTCCAATATGGGTATGCTGGTCTATGGAAGTCCCAAGCTTGCTCCCTGTACAGCACTGGCAGCTATGGAGCTACTAAAGAGTACGGGAGTGGATATAAAGGGTAAAGAAGTAACTGTTGTGGGACATAGCGAGATTGTAGGTAAACCAATAACTCTCTTATTACTCTCATCGGTTTTGGAGTCCGCCACTCCCACTGTTTGCCATATTGCCACCAGGGATTTGGCTTCTCATACCAGAAATGCTGAGATCCTGATTGTTGCTGTGGGAAAGGCGGGATTAATCAAGGGAGATATGATTAAAGAGGGAGCAATTATAATCGATGTGGGTATAAATCGGGTTCCAATTCTCGACGAGAAAGGGGAGCCTCTTCTCGATACTGAAGGAAAGCCCAGGATGAAAACAGTTGGCGATGTTGTGTTCGAGGAAGCAATAGAGAAGGCTTCCTATATTACTCCTGTTCCTGGTGGAGTTGGCCCTTTAACAGTGGTAATGCTGTTAAGAAACACACTTACTGCTTGCAAGTGGCAGATGGAGAAAAAAGGATGAGAATAGTTTCCAGGAGGATTCGTTTTTCCACTCAAGGGAATGGTGATATTGTCAACCTTACCGAGCGAGTGGCGAGGAATTTAGAGGAGACCAATTTGGAAAAGGGCCTCGTTAATATCTTTGTTCCTGGAGCTACAGCGGGGGTAACCACTATGGAGTATGAACCAGGGTTGGTGGAAGATTTTCCCGCTGTCATCGAGCGGCTTGTTCCGAAGGAGAAAGGTTATCTCCACGATAAGACCCATCTCGATAGGAATGCTCATTCACACCTGAGAGCGACTCTTTTGGGACCCTCTCTCACAGTACCCTTTGAAAATGGGGAGCTAATCTTGGGGACATGGCAACAGATTATATTTATTGATTTTGACAACCGACCCAGAAAGAGAGAAGTGATTATACAGATAATTGGAGAGTAGAGATGAAACCTATACTTCAGGTAGCATTGGATTTTATTGATTTGCCTCGGGCATTAAAACTTGCCGGGGAGGCTATGGAAGGTGGAGCGGATTGGATTGAGGCAGGGACACCCCTTATTAAGAGCAGTGGACTGGATGCGGTGAGGGAGCTGAGAAAGAGGTTTCCCAAGGTCACACTGGTGGCTGATATGAAGACAATGGATGTGGGAAGGATTGAGGTTGAGACTGCTGCCAAGGCCGGGGCCGATGTGGTGATTGTTCTCGGACTCGCTTGCGACTCGACTATAAGAGAATGTATTGAGGCGGGGAACCATTACGGAGCAGAGATAATGGTAGACCTCTTAGAGGTGGAGGCGCTTTTGGAAAGAGCAAAAGAGGTGGAGAGGATGGGTGCCAATTACATAGGTCTCCATACCTCAATAGATGAGCAGATGGAAGGAAAAATATCTTTTGCAGGAGTGAGAACAATTGCGGGCAAGATAGGAATTCCGATTGCTGTTGCGGGAGGGGTTAATTCCGAAAACGCACATGAGGCAGTGGAAGCAGGTGCAAGTATTATTATTGTGGGGGGAGCGATTATCAAGAGCGTGGATGCTAAAAAGGCGACTGCAGAAATTAAGAAGGCAATAGAGAAAAGGGTTAAAATCAAAAGCGAACTGTTTAAAAGGGTTTCTGAGGAGAATATAAGAGAGTTGCTTTCCAAGGTCTCTTCACCAAACATCTCTGATGCTATGCATCGCCAGGGAGACCTGAAAGACATTCGCCCGGTATGTTCTGGCGTTAAGATGATCGGACCGGCGTTCACAGTGAGGACTTATCCGGGAGATTGGGCAAAGCCAGTGGAAGCAATAGACGAGGCGTCACCAGGAAGTGTCATTGTGATTGATGCTGGAGGAGTCGGACCGGCAGTTTGGGGAGAACTGGCTACATACAGCTCTCTGGAGAAGAAAATAGCCGGAGTGGTAATTGATGGAGCGATTAGGGACGTGCCTGAGATCAGGAAGGTAAAGTTTCCAGCTTTTGCTCGAATTATTATGCCCACAGCCGGGGAGCCCAAGGGATTTGGTGAAATGGGGGTGCCGGTGGAAGTTGGTGGAGTGAGAGTCTTTCCCGGAGACTGGGTCTTTGGAGACGATGACGGAGTTGTAGTCATTCCTCAAAAGAGAGCAGTGGAAATTACCAACAGGGCAATGGATGTATTGGAGAAAGAAAACAGGCTTCGAAAAGAGATTAAAGAAGGTGGGACCTTAGGGAAAGTTACAGAACTCTTAAAATGGGAGAAGAAGTAAAAAAGGGGACAAAAAAAGGGGACAGGCTACTTTTTCGGAGGTGAAGGATGGAATTTAAGGGAATGTGTACAGCGATTGGCAGCCTACCTCACCAGGATGTTGAAAAAGCTTGTGAGATAGTTTTAGAGAGTTTTCCCCAAATACCGGCTTGGCCACAACTTCCCAGACTTAATTTACGGGAGAATATGTATATACAGGTGAGCGAAGGAATGCCCTGCGTCGTCTTAGATGAAAAGAAAGGGATGGTCTACTTCCAGACAAAAGGAGATATAGAGAGTGAGTTGGAGAAGTTCTATGAAAAGATAATAGAGAACAGAGTCGATTATTTTAAGCTTAGTCACGAGTATGCAGCAGGGTTCCACTCCCTTTTGGACCATCTAAGAAAGAATCTCTCCCAGGAAGGGGAAGTTAGTATTCTGGCGCTCAAGGGACAACTTATCGGTCCAATTAGTTTCGGGCTCACTGTTACCGATGAAAATAGAAAGTCCATTCTCTATCACGAACAACTTGTGGATGCGGTAGTGAAGACTTGCGAAATGAAAGCTCGCTGGCAGATTATAAAAATGAAAGAAGTCTTCCCTCAAATTATTATTTTTATAGATGAACCATATCTTTCATCCTTTGGTTCTGCTTTCGTCTCACTGGGTCGAGATGAAGTGGTAGATTATCTAAATCAGGTTATTGACTCCATTAAATTAGAAGGAGCCATCGCCGGGATACACTGTTGTGGAAACACAGATTGGTCAATTCTTATGGATACAAGAGTGGATATTATAAGTTTCGATGCATATAGTTACCTGGAGACTATTAGTTTGTACCCAGAAAAGTTGAAAGAATTTTTGAGTCAGGGCCGTTACTTAGCTTGGGGGGTTGTGCCTGCATCTTACAGAGCAATGGAAGAGGGAATAGAGAGCTTGATTAAAAGATTCGAAGACGGATTAAAACTTTTAGTTAGTAAAGGCATAAGTAGGGAGACGATTCTGGAAAACTTGTTGATTACTCCCAGTTGTGGGACAGGAACTCTACCGGTTGAGGTTGCTGAAAAGGTAGTGAAGTTGACCAGAGGAGTTTCCGATGGTATTAGAAACAGATATTTCCGGGGGTGATTAAGTGAAGGAGTCGGTCGGACCTTTACAGTGGACAGGAAAGATTTCTCCTGGATATTCTCTACATAAGCTATTTAGGCTCTTTCTGGATAGCCGTTACAGCTTCTTTCTCGAGAGCGGGGGTTCCGTAGGCGATTTCAGTAGGTATTCCTTCATGGGTAGTGAACCCTTTCTTGTCCTCAAGAGCAAAGGAGAACAAATTGAAATTTTTGAAGGAGGCAAAAGCCAAAGATTATCAGGAGATCCTTTTGCTGTCCTCAAAGAGCTCATTTCCCAATACAGGTTAGTTTCCTCTGGGTACTTCCCCTTTCTGGGTGGAGCAGTGGGTTATTTTGGTTATGACTTATGCCATTTTGTTGAAAAATTGCCCAGAAAGAGCGTTGACGATTTAGAACTTCCTGACTGCTATTTAGGTTTTTACGACCTGGTGTTATCCTTTGACCAATTAACGGGTAGACTTTTAATCTCTTCTTCGGGTTTTCCGGAAAGAGAACCGGCCAGAAGAAGAAAGAGAGCCGAGTTGCGCCTGGCGGAGGCGCTGGATATATTGAAAAAAGTTTCCGGAGAAGATTTTTCGGTTAGGAAGGAGTATAGTATTCCAGAGATAAGGTCGAATTTTTCACGGCCAGCTTATCTTAATGCTGTAGAGAAAGCCAGGGAGTATATCAGGGCTGGAGACATCTTTCAGGTTAATCTTTCCCAGAGATTTTGCTGCTCTCAAACGGCTTCGCCTTTCATTATATATGAGCACCTTCATCGAATTAATCCTGCACCGTTTGCGAGTTTCTTGAATTTTCCTGAACTAACCATAGTAAGTGCGTCTCCTGAAAGGTTCTTACGCATATCGGAAAAGAAAGTTCAGACTCGACCTATCAAAGGCACGCGTCCCAGAGGTGGAAATGACCTCGAAGATAGAAGGTTAGCCAAGGAACTCCTGGAGAGCGAGAAGGATAGGGCAGAGTTGATAATGATAGTTGACTTGGAAAGAAATGATCTAGGAAGAGTTTGTGAATACGGGTCTGTGAAAGTGCCTGAACTCATCACTCTGGAAACCCATCCTACAGTATTTCACCTGGTTTCCACAGTGGAGGGAGTCCTAAAAGAAGACAAAGACCATATCGACTGTTTAAAAGCCTGTTTTCCGGGAGGCTCGATAACAGGTGCGCCAAAAATTAGGGCTATGGAGATAATTGATGAGCTGGAGCCGAATCAGAGAGGTATTTACACTGGCTCTATTGGGTACATCGGTTTTAACGGAGAAACCGACCTTAACATTGTAATTAGAACTATGGTAATCACTGGGGGAAAAATATACTTCCATGCTGGCGGTGGAATTGTAGCCGACTCCGATCCCGAGATAGAATATGAGGAGACGTTACACAAAGCCAGAGCTTTGATAGAAACCTTGACTCTGAAAAAAAGGGGACAGGCTACTTTTTGCTTAGAGGAATTAGGCGATGTCAATATAGTTGGAGAGACTTCGTCGGAGTGTTAATTACCAATTTCCCTATGGCACATAGCAGATATGCACAAATAAAGAGTGGGGAGTGGAATTTACCCTTAGACCGAGGGGAAGACCAAGAAAAAAGCGAGAAAGGAATGAGAAAAAGTAGCCTGTCCCCTTTTTCGAAAGTCTTTCTCAACGGTTCTTTTGTGGATATTACCCGGGCAAAAATTTCTGTCTTCGATAGGGGATTTCTCTATGGGGATGGTCTATTTGAGACAATGCGAGCCTACTGGGGTGAAGTATTTCGCCTGGAGGACCATCTGGATAGGCTGTTCCGCTCGGCAAAGGAAATAGAGCTTTCGCTTCCCTATACTCGAAAAGAGCTTCAGAATATAGTCAGAAGACTACTAAGAATAAACGGACTTTCCCGGGCCTATATAAGACTCACTCTCTCAAAAGGGGTTTCAGAACCTGGCTTAATTTCTAAACCCAAATCTTCACCAACTCTGGTAATAGTGGCAAGAGATTTCAAACCACTTTCTCCTTCAGAGTATAGGAAAGGATGGAGAGCTACAGTAGTTGAGACTAGACAGAATCAGGCATCGCCTCTGTCCAGATTGAAGTCGCTCAATTTTCTAAATAACATATTGGCCAGAAAAGAGGCGGAAGCGAAACGAGTTGCAGAAGGAATTTTGCTTAATACTTTAGGAGAAGTTACTGAAGCTTCAGCGAGCAACATCTTTTTAGTAAAAAAGGGTGTGGTAATTACACCATTAGAAGAGTCAGGATTATTGCCGGGTATAACACGAAAAGTCGTTCTGGAGTTGGCTTCCAGTCTGGGAGTTGAAGCATATGATAAGAAAGTCTTTTTAGACGACTTGATGGTAGCGGACGAAGCTTTTCTTACCAATTCTTTAATAGAAATTATGCCTCTGGTAGAAATTGATGGTCGTCCAGTCGGCAATGGAAAGCCGGGTCCTCTCACTCAGAGAATTCATAAAGCATATCAAGAGCTAGTGAAAGAGGAAATTAAAGTTAAGAGATAGTTTGTTCATCGCTTAAGGAATTTTTTAACGCCAAAAGAGTGAGATAAGGAAAGGCTTAATTTGTTCGCCACGGGGAAATTTTTTGACGCTCAAGAACTTCGGCCTCAGTAGGGCGCAGAATCAAACTCCCCTTCGGGTCGAACAAGATTCTGCTTGGAAGCCAGATTGGTCGGCCTCGTTCTTTCACTAAAATTTCCAATGTTTCTCACAAATTAAGCCCTTTCCTGGGAGTGTAGAGGGTCCTCGTTTTTTGGCTAAAATTCCAATAGCTCTGCACAAACTATCTTTTAACTAGAGAAAGGAGAGGAATAGTTTGTTCATCGCTTAAGGAATTTTTTAACGCCAAAAGGTAGTTTGGGATTTGGTTCACTCTCTGAGAATTTTTTGCTCTTCGAGCATCGCCAAGAATCTCTGTAGCTGCAGAGCGAAGCTCTGCTAAAGAAAGGCAAAGCTTACGCTTTGCTGCTACAAGCTTCGATTTCCGGAAGTCCTTCACAAACTATCTTTTAAATGAATAAGGAAAGGAGTAGCGAAGCGAAGTTTCGCAATTATAACGCAGAGCTCTGCTACTTCAACTTCTGCTTTAGCGGAAGGATGAGTTGGAGAAAGAGATGAAAGTGGCAATAACGGGAAAAGGTGGGGTGGGAAAAACCACTCTAGCTGCTGCGTTGGCCCTTAGTTTTGCTCGGGATGGAAAGAGGGTTATAGCTATTGACGCGGATCCAGACAGTAACCTGGCAGCCACTCTCGGTTTTCCTGAACCTCAGAAGATAATCCCCCTTGTGGAGATGAAGGAATTGATTGCAGAGAGAACCGGGGTTACACCCGGGACAATGGGAGGATACTTTAAACTAAATCCCAGGGTGGACGATATTCCTGATAAGTTTTCCAGAGAACATCAGGGCATAAAACTTCTCCTTATGGGAAGGATAAAGAAGGGTGGAAGTGGATGCTTCTGTCCTGAAAACGCTTTTCTTAAAGCACTACTTTCCCACCTATTTTTTAGTCGGGAAGATATTGTAATTCTCGATATGGAAGCAGGTATAGAACATTTAGGAAGAGGCACAGCAGAAGGAGTGGATGGTCTCATTATAGTTGTGGAGCCGAGCAAGAGGTCTATTGAGACAGCGTTTAGAATTAAATCTCTGGCAAAAGATTTGAAAATAGAGAAGGTTTTCCTGGTGGGTAATAAGGTTCGTGGTCGTGAAGATATAGATTTTATTAGAAAGAATATTTCCGATTTTGAAATTTTGGGTTTCATTTGGTATAATGATAAATTAATTGATAAAGTCACAAATTCTATAATCGGAGAAATAAAAGAAATTAAGAAAGGTCTATTAGATAAGGAACCTTTGAGGAAGGGCGCCGGTCACGACGAGTAAGGAGCGACGACCAAACTGAGTGAGGGAAAGGCGCGGGCGCGAGACGGTGAGCGCCCCGGGAAAACACAGTCGCGTAGGGGCGACCCTTGTGGTCGCCCGATTAATGGAAGCGAACGTCCCGATTTATCGGGAAGCACAGGTCCGACAGGACTCCGAATCTCGATGTAGGTGTCGGACTCCTTCGGAGCTGATTCACATAGGAGACAAAATGAGAGAGGAAGAGAAGTCTATAGATAAGGCAAGTCAGGAATTACTGAGAATTGCCGAAAAAGAGGGAATTAATACTGCCTGGGATCGATATGAAGCAATGGTTCCCCAGTGTGGCTTCGGTGAACTTGGTCTCTGCTGCAGGAACTGTCTTTTAGGACCCTGCCGGATTGACCCCTTTGAAGAGGGTCCCCAAAAAGGGGTTTGTGGAGCTACCTCAGAAATTATTGCAGCCCGAAATTTAACGCGTATGATTGCTGCCGGGGCTAGTGCCCATTCTGACCATGGACGGGATATTGCCCATACGCTGCTCTTGACTGCCCTGGGAAAGACGAAGGGTTACGGGATAAAAGATGAAGAGAAATTGCTTTCTCTGGCTGATGAGTTGGGAATAAGAACTAATGGAAGAGATAAAAAAGAGATTGCCAGGGAAGTGGCGGAAAAAGTATTTTCTGAGTTTGGTCAGCAACACGGAGAGCTCCAGTTTTCTCTCCGGGCTCCAGATAAGAGACAAGCCTTATGGCGGAAACGAGGAATTATGCCCAGAGGTATAGACAGGGAAATCGTGGAGGTAATGCATCGCACGAGCATTGGGGTGGATAACGATTGTGAGAATCTCATAACTCATGGCATGAGAACCGCCTTAGGAGATGGATGGGGAGGTTCGATGATTGCTACGGAACTTTCCGATGTCCTTTTTGGGACCCCCAGACCTATCCGCGCTAAAGTCAATTTAGGCGTACTTAAGGAGGATGAAGTCAATTTAGTAGTGCATGGTCACGAGCCTACGCTTTCAGACGTTATCGTGACCGCTAGTCAGGACCCTGAGCTCATCGAACTTGCGAGAAAGAATGGAGCAAAGGGTGTCAATCTGGCGGGAATCTGTTGCACTGCCAATGAGATTTTGATGCGCCATGGCATTCCCATTGCGGGAAACTTCCTCCAGCAAGAGCTGGCAATAGCAACGGGAGCGGTCGATTTGATGCTGGTGGATGTTCAATGTATAATGCCTGCTCTTTCCACAGTAGCTAAATGTTTCCATACAAAGCTTGTTTCCACTTCTCCTAAAGCAAAATTTCCCGAAACAGAACATGTGGAGTTTAAAGAGGAAGAAGCTCTGCCTATTGCTAAAAAGATTGTAAGAATGGCAGTAGAGAATTTCAAGAATAGAGTGAAAGAGAAAGTTAATATACCCAAAGAGAAAATGGATTTAGTAGCGGGATTTACTGCGGAGAGTGTATTTAAATTTCTGGGAGGGAAATATAGAGCCACTTATCGTCCCTTGAACGATGCCATAATTAATGGAAGATTGAGAGGCGCAGCAGGTATTGTTGGCTGCAATAATCCAAAGATAACCCATGATTGGGGTCATATAGAAATGGCGAAGGAGTTAATTAAAAACGATGTCCTGGTAGTGGTTACCGGTTGCTCAGCTATTGCCAATGCTAAGGCAGGACTTTTGAAGCCAGAAGCTGCTTTTCAGTATGCGGGAAAGGGTCTAAAGGAAATATGTGAAGCTGTAGGAGTTCCACCGGTTCTCCATGTTGGCTCTTGCGTGGATAACAGTCGAATTCTAATTACTCTCTGTAATGTTGTTGCCGAAGGTGGACTGGGTGATGACATATCTGAATTACCTGTTGCTGGCGCCGCTCCTGAATGGATGAGCGAGAAAGCAGTCGCTATCGCATTCTATTTTGTGGCTTCAGGAGTATTTACCGTTCTGGGGAATCCCTTCCCAATTTTGGGAAGTAGAGAGCTAACCGACTTGCTTACTCGAAGATTGAAAGATACTGTGGGAGCCAGCTTCGCTTTCGAATCTGATCCAATTAAGGCCGCCCACCTGATGATAGACCACATTAATGAGAAAAGAGAATCCTTGAAGCTCAAGCCTATAATGTATAAGGAGAGAGAAAAGGTAGTCTTTGGGGTGGAGTAGACGCCAGAAGCCATGGCCTGTTTTGGGCTACATTGAATGGCGGGCAGGGAACCTTCTTTTATCAAGCAGTTAAGGTCACAAGATGAGAGGAATCATTTTCATAGATCCACAAAAGTGCTTGGCTTGCAAGAGCTGTGAGCTCCGCTGCGCGGTGGTCCATTCAAAATCGAAAGACTTACCACAAGCTATAGACGAATATCCTCTTCCCCAACGAAGGTTGAAGGTTGAGTCAGTGGCCGAATTAGCGATTCCCCTACAGTGTCGACAATGTGAGGATGCCCCCTGTGTAAAGATTTGTCCCACCAGGGCAGTTGAGAAACTAGAGGTGGAGCAGCCGGTTTTAATCAAGGAACAACTTTGTATCGGGTGTAAGTGGTGTATCCTGGTCTGTCCCTTCGGGGTGATTGGAATGGATAGGGAGGGCAAGGCGGTGATCAAATGTGACCTCTGCTTTGAGAGGCTCAAAGATAATAAGCCCCCGGCCTGCGTCCAGGCTTGTCCTACTAAAGCACTACAATTTAAAACTTTAGAAGAGGTTGCTGCAGAGAAACGAAAAGAGTATTTGGTCAGGTTTACAAAGGGCAAGGAGACCATCTAAAGAAAATGGAAAGAACCAAGATTTCTAAAGAGGTCGATGAGATAGTCAACCGATATGAGGGACAGATCACAGGGTCGGTCGGGATATTACAGGATATTCAGAAGCGGTATAACTATCTTCCCAAAGAGGCCCTGGTCCATATGGCGAAAAGGTTAGATGTCCCTTTGAGCCAGGTCTACGGTCTGGCTACCTTTTATAAGGCTTTCAGCCTGAAGCCACGTGGTAAACACCTCATCAGCGTGTGCATGGGCACTGCTTGCCATGTGAGGGGCGCCCCCAGGATTGCCGATGAGATTCAGAGGAGATTAAATATAAAACCCGGCCAGACCAGCCGCGATCTCCAATTCAGTTTGGAGACAGTCAATTGTCTAGGTGCTTGTGCCTTAGGACCGCTGATGGTAATTGATGGAGAGTATTTTGGCAAGATGAGCGCAAGGAAAGTTGAAGCCATTCTTAAAAGATATAAGAAGTCTACCGAAAGTCAAAAAAATCAGAAAGATGAAGAGAATAAAGACGCCGTTTGAATTAGAAAAAGCAAGAAAATCCATATTAGCTGGTTATGATTCTTCCAGGCCTTGTATAACGGTGTGTAAGGGCACAGGCTGCTCAGCCTCAGGCGCATCTGCAGTTGTTGTCGCCTTTAGAGAAGAGATTAAAAAGCAGAAGTTAGAGACCAAAATAGACATCCGCACTACTGGATGCCATGGTTTTTGTGAACGGGGTCCTTTAGTTGTGATTTATCCAGAAGGAGTCTTCTATCAAAGAGTCTCAACTGAAGATGTAGCAGAGATTGTCTCCCAGACAGTAACGGGGGCTCGAATAATTGAGCGCCTACTTTACATTGATCCAGTTACTAAGGAAAAAGTGGTTCACGAAAATGAAGTCCCCTTTTATAACAAACAACTTAGACTCATATTTGGCAACAACGGCAGAATCGATCCGACCGAAATCCGGGATTATATCGGCCTCGGTGGCTACAGCTCATTAAGTAAGGTGCTCTTTGAGATGAAGCCTCAAGACGTAATTGATGTGATAAAACAATCTGGCCTTAGAGGCCGGGGAGGAGGCGGTTTCCCTACGGGAAGGAAATGGGAATCCTGCCAGAAGGCAGAGGGAGATATTAAATATGTGATTTGTAATGCCGATGAGGGAGACCCTGGTGCTTTTCAAGACAGAAGTCTCCTTGAGGGAAATCCCCATAGCGTAATAGAAGGGATGATTATCGGCGGGTATGCGGTTGGCGCCAAGGAAGGTTATATCTATGTGCGTAATGAGTACCCTCTTGCAGTGAAACACGTGGGGATTGCCGTAAAGCAGGCCGAGGAGTACGGACTGCTTGGCGAGAATATTCTCGGCTCAGGTTTTTCTTTCACCATCAACATAAACCGTGGCGGAGGGGCGTTTGTCTGCGGTGAATCGAGCGCATTGATGGCCTCCATAGAAGGGAGGATTGGGGAACCCAGGTTCAAACATGTGCATGCAACTGAAAAGGGTCTATGGGATAAGCCTACTACTTTGAATAATGTCAAGACTTGGGCCACTGTTCCTTTGATTATCAATAAAGGCGCTGACTGGTATGCCAGAATAGGCACAGAGAAGAGTAAAGGGACGATGATATTCTCATTGGTGGGGAAGATAAATAATACCGGATTAGTTGAGGTGCCCATGGGTTTACCATTGCGAGAGCTAATCTATGGCATTGGTGGAGGAATTCCCGGGGAAAAGCGTTTTAAGGCAGTCCAAACCGGAGGGCCTTCTGGAGGATGCATTCCTGAAGAACTCCTTGACCTTCCTGTTGACTATGAAAGGCTCACTGAGGCTGGATCTATGATGGGCTCAGGAGGTCTCATTGTTATGGATGAGGATACCTGTATGGTCAATGTGGCTAAATACTTCCTCTCCTTTACTATGGATGAGTCCTGTGGGAAGTGCACCCCTTGCCGTGAGGGAATCAAACATATGCTGGATATACTCACTAATATTTCTGAGGGTAAAGCAGAGGAGCGAGACTTGGAAATATTAGAGGAAATTGGGAATATGGTAAAAGAGACCTCCCTCTGTGCTCTGGGTGGCTCTGCTCCCAATCCTGTATTGAGTACCTTGCGCTATTTCCGGGATGAATACGAAGTACATATCAAGGATAAAAAGTGTCCAGCTGGCGTCTGCCTGGAGTTGATTCGATACTCTATTGATGAGGCTAAATGCACTGGCTGTGGAGTTTGTAAAAAAGAGTGTCCCCAAGGAGCGATCTCTGGCGAGAAGAAAGAGCCACACAAAATAGATAAGAAAATTTGTATTAAATGTGGAATCTGCCTTGAAGTCTGTAAATTCGATGCTATAGAAGTGGGTTAAAAGAAATGGTGAAGTTAACTATCAATAATCGAGAAGTGGAGGTTGAGGAAGGAGCGACTGTTCTTCAAGCAGCCAGGAGTTTGGGAATAGAGATCCCGACCCTCTGCTATCATGAGGCCTTGGCGCCCTATGGCGCCTGTCGTGTATGTTTGGTGGAGGTGGCAACCGGCAAGAGGTCCGTGTTGACTACTTCTTGTACCTACCCGGCATGGGAAGGCATAGTGGTGAGGACAGATTCAGAAAGGGTGATAAAGGCACGCAGGTTTGTAGTAGAATTATTGTTGGCCCGTTGCCCAAATATAGCAAAGATCCGGGAGCTGGCGGAGAAGCTGGGAGTTAGAGAGACTAGGTTTAAAACTGCGGATGAGAAATGTATTTTGTGTGGCTTATGCGGAAGAGTCTGCGGGGAGATCATAGGAATTTCTGCCATTGGTTTTATTAATCGGGGAATAAAAAGGGCTGTAGAAACACCATTTGAGATAGATTCTGAGGTGTGCATTGG
>Ga0315309_1001515_pt1 | contig 13833 bp, 16 predicted proteins | sample TDP4_MG_FD_203080 | JGI IMG/M metagenome (GOLD analysis project Ga0315309, IMG submission 203080) | Freshwater sediment microbial communities from Lake Towuti, South Sulawesi, Indonesia - TDP4 | ecosystem: Environmental > Aquatic > Freshwater > Lake > Sediment | place: Indonesia: South Sulawesi...
CTTCTCAGCAAGCTTCAAAAGCCGATAAGTCTTGCCGGATAGGGCCCTATCAAAATAATTTATGCGAGAAACCGACTACCTTTATACGCTGAGAATCGGTCGTGAAGAGCTTGATGCCTAAAGATCTAGAAAAGATTCAGAGCGACCTAGAGAAGTATGATTCAATCAGGGAGAAGATGCTTGAAGTTTCGAGACTTGCAACTAGACTTTCAGACATGGCAATTATAATGATGCATAGAGGTGACCTGAAGAAAGCTAAAGAGACTCTTCACCAAGCTGAGAATTCGCTCAGAGAGATCGAGCGATTCCTCAGGGGCAATCCTGAACTGAAGAAGTCAGGTAACGTCGTAGTCGCGTACCAAGAGTACACGGAAGCTAAGCTTCTCTTCCACATAATTCAAGAGGAAAAGTTGCCTTCACTCAAGAAGATAGGTGTAGAATCAACCCCATATATTCTTGGGCTTCTGGACTTCATAGGCGAACTCCGAAGAATGACCCTGAATTTCCTCCGGAAAGGAAGGGCTGTTGAAGCCGAGAGGATGCTCAAGCTGATGGAGAATATCTATGAAGATCTCGTTTCACTCAATCATGCAGCCATAGTTCCGATGTTCCGGAGAAAGGCGGATATAGCAAGAAAGATTGTGGAGACAACTAGAGGAGACGTAGTTACCGAGATAAGAAGAATGTCTCTCGAGAGAGCGATTAGGGGCTTAGAGAAGAAGGTTAGGGAAAAGTAGAGACTTGCAAGCTCTCCGAAAATTCTCCGTAGAGAAAGCCATCGCATTGCAGAAAAAGCTCTCTAAAAGAGTCGATAGGACGAGCTTCCTTCCAAGAAGATTGAAGAGGATCGGAGGTCTCGACGTAGCCTATTTTGACGATAAAGCGATAGGGTCTTGCGCGATAGTCGACTACGAGACCTTGAGGACTCTTGAAATGATCACGGTTCTAACGAAGGTTAAGACGCCCTACATCCCCGGATTTCTCGCGTTTAGAGAAGCGCCGATAATGGTCACGACCGCCAAGAGAGTGAAGCTGAAGCCTGACATCTATCTGGTTGACGGTCAAGGGATAGCCCACCCAAGAAGGTTCGGTCTAGCAAGCCATGTAGGAGTCCTTCTTGACTCAGCGACTATCGGAGTAGCTAAGAGTAGACTCTACGGCGAGATCAAAGGAGACTGTCTCTATGGTGAAGCGGGAGAAGTGCTCGGAGCAGTGTTCGCCACTAAGAGAAGCAAGAAAACGCTTTACATCAGTATCGGCCATAAAATCTCACTTGAAGACGCTTTAAGAATTGTTTCAAGCTGTACGATTAATGGCGGCCCAGAACCTTTGAGAATTGCGCATGAACTAGCTGTCAAAAGGAGGTTGGAAGCGAGATAATGAAACCTGGTTTATTGATCACATTGTACAAGATTGCGGAGACAGCGGGAAGCGTAGGGGAGGCTAAGTGCACAACAAATGAGATCGCTAAGAAACTAGGCTTCTCTCAACAGACAGCTTCAAGACATCTTATCGAGCTTGAGAAGCTCGGACATATCAAGAGGATGAAAGCTACAAGAGGCGAGCTTATACAGATCACACCGAAAGGCGCTGAACAATTGAACATGATGTACTTGACGCTTCAAAGAATCTTCGAAGGACCCAAGAGAGAAGTCTTGATAGAAGGAGAAGTTTTCACTGGACTGGGTGAAGGGGCATATTATGTTAGCCAACCTGGCTATAGAAGACAGTTCATTGAGAAACTGGGATTCGACCCATATCCTGGAACATTGAACTTGAAGGTTGAGAAGAGTCAAAGAGAAAGAAAGCTCCTTGAAACATATCCATCCATAACATTAGAAGGCTTCATGAACGGGATGAGAAGCTTCGGTCAAGTCAAATGCTATAGAGCTAGGGTAGACAATAGGATTGAAGGAATCGTCGTTACTGCAATGAGGAGCCACTATGGGGAAGATGTCTTAGAGATTGTAGCTCCGAAGAATTTAAGGCAGATACTTGGACTGAAGGATGGAGATTCAGTCAAGGTTCGAGTGTTCATCTCCACTCCTCAATGACCCTTCTCTTGATCTTTGAGGAGCTGTTCAAGTCAGCTGAACCGAATCTACCGATCTGAACAATCTTAGCTCTTAACTTGCCTTTCCTGAGGATTTCTTCAACAGTTTTTCGCATGTCGCTTTGATCGTAGCCTACCGCGACTACGTCGGGCTTTATCTTCCTTAGCACAGCTTCGACATTCATCCGCTCATAGCCCAGAATCGCTTGGTCAACCGGCTTAAGAGCTTCGACAAGAGCTCTACGTTGATCCTCAGGCAGAATGGGCTTCTTGTCTTTCCTCTTCTTAATCGTCTTGTCTCTAGCGATGATCACTATGAGTTTGGAGTTTCTTCCGCCAGATTTCTTTGCTTCTTCGAGAAAGCGGTAATGCCCATAATGCAGGAGATCAAACGCGCCAGTCGCAAGAACAACTTTCGCTTTAGCCATCATGATCTTCTCCTATAGGCCAACAGAAAGTGCACAATCTGAAATAAGAATGTCTTACCACCCTGTTTATCAGCTTAACGTAGACTTGAGCTTCCAGATTTCTGCGCCTTCAACTCTTGAGGCCACGAGAATTCTCCCAGTTTCAGAAATCTAAGCGCGTCGAGAAGACCCTCAGCATACGAGATTGAGGCTAGAGAGGTAGCATCCCTCCCAGCTTCACCATAATACTTGGAATCGGAAAGATACCTCTTCGCAACCTCCAGCACTCGTTCTACATCCCTTCGTGCAATAATCGCGGGCATAGTTATAGGCTTCAACTCCGATAGAGCAGTTTCAACAGCCCCTATGTATCGTCTAGAACGCTCTTTCGCATCCTCATTCATGCAAGAAACCTCGCCTAGACGTTCCGTTCCAAATCACCCCTCTCAGCGCCAGCAAGAATCTGCAACGCCTCAGCCTCCATGAAATGCAATTTTCCCGGGATAACTAGGGAATGGGGTGGACCGCTGAAATCGTATGACTGCAAGCGTTCAACTCTACCTGCTTTGATCTTCATATCTTCTGAGCCGATTCTAGCAACACCGACAGCGAGAGTCTGATTCGTTACAACGTTCTCTCTTCTCTTTTCTTCTGTTGCGAGAAGCTGTTTGAGAGCTTGAGGTATCGTCATATAGTTCTTCTCCTCCGCCTTTATGTCGAGTAGAACGAGAGTATGCAATCCCCTGTTCAGATTCTCATTGACGAAATCGTATGGAGACTCAGGCATAGTTCCTGCCTCTACGATTGGAATTGTCACTGTCCGACCGAACTTGTAGTTCTGTAGACCGATTACGCTTGAAACAGCAGATGTCACTGAAGCGCCATGGACTATTCTCGTCTTTATGCCGGCCTTTTCAGCTCGCAGCCTCAGATCCAAGTGAGTTGTAGCTGCCATAGGGTCTCCTGGAACGAGAAAGGCTACGGTCTTAGTTTTGGCTTCATTCAATATCGTCTGCTCAGCCTTCTCTTCTACGTCCAACCTAGACAGAACCTTGACAGGTTTGCCTAGAAGCTTCTCCAGCCGCTCTAATGAAAGCCCAAGCATCAAACTCGTATAGAGTTCAGCGAGGACCAGATCAGCTTCCTTAGCCTCATCTAATCCACGCAAAGATATTCCAAACTCGCTATGTAAGCCTAACCCAATGAACTTCAGTTGACCTACCATCAAACCACCTTCAATAAGCCATCATAAGGCAAATAGCGCAGCTAGATCCAGAAGAATAGTGTTAGCGCTGAGAGATATCTTCTTGTATTCACAAGTAGACTGTTTATTTTCTCGTGTCAATACAATCTCCAAGAGGGAATAAGCGTAATCTAAGAAACATTATTTAATACGAGGGAAATCTATCAGAAGATACGAATCGGGGTCCGTAGCTCAGTCAGGTAGAGCAGCGGTCTAGGCCGGAGGCTGAAAGGCTGAGGACTGGGCTGAGGCTCTTAACCCGAAGGTCGAGGGTTCAATTCCCTCCGGACCCGCCACAATAATAGTTCTAAAATTAGGCTCAAAATCTACGTGGAGGAATGTAAGATATTTTACAAGTGCAGAAATATCATGGCTGGGGTTCAATACATGAAACTAGTCAGAATGCCTTTCGACTTACAAATAGGGCTAGCCCTCTTGGAGCGGATCTAAACAGCCTACTGAGCTGGGTAATAAGGAAGGGATTCGCCAAGCTGGGCTTTTTCGAAGAAGAAAAGAAAGCGCTTGGACTTGCAGCATCAACAGCATGACGCCTTGCATTCTGGGCGGTGGCTATTGGAGCCAAATCCTAAGAGGGATAAGGATTATGCCTTTCGGAAGAAGAGCAGTTCCTCCGACCTCATGACATTCCGAATGCCTTCTATTGGATGGCTGAGCCGCGCTTCCAAGGTGAGGCCGTGCCTTTCGCCCATCCTCACAAGAGCATCTTCAAGCCTAGTGCTCTTCTCAAACTCACGAAGAATCTCTTGACTATTCTGTTCGACTGCGATCTGCAATGTGTGTTCGAGCTGAATGACATTCGATCCGATTACTATCACGCAGTACTTATTCTTCTTGAGAACTCTCGCCATCTCTCCCACCGCCCGGTCCATATCCTTTATATAGTTGAGGACTTTGTCCAGCAGAGCCTTTCCTCTCAGACCAATCATATTTTTCCTAAGTTCATCGATTTTGTATCCCATGTAGTCAAGCTGCAATTTGTCTCCTTCCAGATAGTCTATTGCAAATGAATAGGGAGGCGAAGTTATGATGCCATCAATGCTTTCGTCCGCTATCCCTGTCTTGTCTCCTATCTTTAGATGTGCCAGATCCCTACAGTCTCCGCGAACAATGGTTGCCTTTCCCATCTTCAAATCGAGTTTTTGTCTGATTAGAAGAAAATTGGTTACTGCCGAAACGTATTTCTCTAATACTATCGGAAAAAGTTCTCTAGGTTCTTTGTTGACTCTTCTTCTTGCAAATCCGAGGGCGTCCAAGTACGCGAGCTTAAAAAGTAGTTCTACCGATTCGTTGAGTCCAGGCAAGCCTTCTTCATCATGTTTCCTTGAAAGTACCTGCTCTTTGTCCTTGTGATATCGATCGAAGATCAAGTGAGGGTCTTTCTTACTCTGTCTCAATTCTTGCAAGTCGAGTTCTAGGGCGCGTATCTTGGCCTCGGACATTAGACAGCAGAAAGGGTTCATCTCAACGCCAATTGAGTCTATTTCAACGATGGATGCCTCGATGTTGACTGTCCCACACCCAGTCATAGGATCTAGAACCGTATCACCTTCTCTAACTCCGATGATATTCATAATGGCCTTAATCATCTGAGGATGAAACTTTCCTCTGTATGGAAACAGCCCGTGTGTCGCATAGCCCGTCTTGAATTGGTATGCTTGGAAAAAAGTTCTGAGACGCATTGAAGTGCGTTTGTCGAGAAGAAGGGGCGCGCCTGTACAGAGCTGGTAATGGTAGGTTTCTCTTCCCTGAACCTTGTAGAAATATGCTCCTCTTTTTATCAGATCTTTTAGCTCAAGAATGTTCAATTCTCCAATTGCCAGCTGCAGTTCGTAAAGTTGGTTGGTGGCTGGAAGCAATTCATATCCCGGCGGCAAGAGCAGTTCAGATATGTTCTTGAGTTGTAGCGCTTTCTTTTCTACCAATGGGTATCTCGATCCCTGTGACCCTTGGATTGATTCCACTGTTTGCATGATTTGATTTCCACAAGTGGTAACTGAGAATATCCTTCCCTTGCGCAGATCAGGAGTTTTGCACTCTACAAGTCCTAGCCTCTCGAGCTCTCGGAGCGCCTTGCTCACATGAGAAGTGTGCATGTTCAACTTGGTTGAGATCATCTTGGGAGTAACAACGCCCTCCTGTATTGCCGCGAGAACCCGCAGTCGTATTGGGCTTGCGAGAATCTTTCCAACTAAAGTCGGGACAAGCTGCATAAGGGCTAATCCGCAAGTCGCGCTATAAATCTACCTTTTGGCTACCATTTGTTCAGCTAAATCGTAGTCAAGCCTTAATCCCCTAAGGTCCTTGGAAGGATTGGACTGTGACGCTTGAAGCTTGTGAAGACAGAAATCCTCGTCAGCGCAGGAGCATTTCCAAAATCTCCCGAATGGGATACCATACGCAATCACTTGGATCAATCCATTAGGTCTATCAGCTGGCCACGCGGTTCGGGAAGATTCACACTATATGATCAACGTGGCAAGAAACGTCGCGAGGGTAGCGGAGTACGACCTATCAGAGATATGTTCTGTGAAAACTTGAAGACCTTTGGATGGCAACTGGAAACACATGTCGACATCGGCACGCGGGTTTCTCCAGGTCCAATTGACGCGACATATCCAGTAGGACAGAAGTTGTTCGCTGCGGAATGGGAAACCGGAAACATCTCCTCAAGTCACAGAGCCGTAAACAAAATGGCTCTTGGAATAATTTCTGACAAGTTGATCGGAGGAGTGCTCATTCTACCCACGCGGAACATGTATCAGTACTTGACTGACCGCGTTGGAAATTTCGAGGAATTGGAACCATACTTCAAATTTTGGAAAGCCTTAAAGTGTGATGAGGGATTGCTCGCCATCATGGCCGTGGAGCACGATGATGTCAGCAGAGATGTGCCAAGGATACCTAAAGGGACGAATGGCAGAGCACTACAATAAACAAGGAAAGAACCAGACAGATGGGATTTGGATTGGACTCCTTGGAATCGACGGGCGAGCGAGAATCGTAAAGCGTAACATCGATTAGAAGAACTATTGGAAAGCTTCAAACCTGGATGCCCAATGAAGTTGCACGCTGTAGCGTGAAGGTTGCTAACACAGTTCCAGGAACGGCCTAAGTTTCGCCCTCAAGTCAAAGCTGTCGTAGTCGCCCTCTACTCGTATTAGCTTAATGTTGAGGGCTTTTGGCTCGTAGAGTTTCTCGGGAGAAACGATCAGTACAGTCTTGGCATAGTCCGCGTACCTTTGGGGGTTTCCAAGTCTTGCTCCGTGCGTCTATTCTATGTCGAAAACATGCCCACATTTTGGGCACTTGACGTTTTTTAGCTTCTTCTTAGTTTCCTCGAGTTCCCGTTGATAGCGCCATATTTCAGAGGTCCTGTATGCAATTTCTCTATCCTTCCAAAACGGATATTGTCTTCCACTCATTTCTCATCAGCACTTTTGTAGGCAAACGTTACTGAAGAGACTTTCCTAGAACGCGTGTCCGAGTAGAAGATGGTTAAAGAAGGTCATGTCCATTTTCCGTCAAGTGTGCTATGCGTTTCTATGCCATAAGAATCACTTAAGTGAGCCAAGTGAGCCTGACTGGCCTTAACATGGAAAATCCAAGCTTACATAGCCATTTAAGCAATGAGTTCCAACTAATTCTTGAGAGAACATGGAAAAACGAGAATCTCGAATGTGGAGCAGAATTACAAAATCCCTCAAACGCGATTTCGGATGTAATATTGCTACGCAGAACTTTCGCTTTGGCAATGCAGGGTTCGACGCGGTCGGCTACAGCTCTGGTGACAGCATTGTTGAAAAGCCATACGGTGACTACGAACAGTTCTGGTTTGGACGAAAGCAGTTTCATTTTGAAGTTCTCTTGAGGAAGCGAAAATTCATAGAAGTAGGCATTCACTTAGAAGGAAAAAGAAGCGACAACGTCTCTATGTATAGGTTCTTCGAGAAAAACCGAAAGATAATAAAGGAATCTTTGGGAGAATGCGCCGAGATTGCACTGTGGGGGAAGAACTGGCGGCGCGTCTATGAGCATCTGCCAAGAACGGACTTAACCGATGAGCAGGTAGAAAATGTAGCTGGCAGAATGGCGAAATACATCGAAGTCTTGCAACCTATGGTCGAAAGTTGGGAAAGCAAGCACTCTACCCTTTGAGTTTAGGAAACAATATCTATAGAAGTAGGTTCGTAGGGGTGGAAGCACTAGGTTGAGTGGTACTATCTGCCCCTGAATATGTGTGAAAACCCGCATCAGATTCCTTCTAGCGCTGGGCAACTTGCAGCTTGAACAGATTGTGTTGTCTTAGGCATTCAAGAGAACGACTTATGAAACCGGCTTCGTGATTGAATGGACCAGAGGGCATTTCGATGGATCTCAGAACACACGAGATGAATTGTTCAACTTGTAAATGGAGAGGGACATGTCCTTTGATTCGGCAAATTATAGCCAATCGATTACGCATTTGCGAATACTATGCTAAAAGCTATCCTTTACTTCTAAAAGAAAGGCTCATTGAACCTTCGAGGTTTCTTCCTACAGGTTTTCTAGCGCGACGACCAATACTACAAAAGGTTATCGACCTCTCACGCTTCAGCTTTAACGATTAGAACAATAGATCCTGGGGATAAGCTGCCTAGGGAAATGGGCACTGGCTCTGACGTTCTGCACGGTTCTCCTCCGATTCTGTCGTGGCTTTGGAGCTCATTTCGAGCTTGGTTATTGCTTGTTTTCTGCTCGGTCTACGTGCTTCTCTAGCTCAAAATCTGCTTAGTTGACAGTTCTAAACGACAGTTTGTAGCTATCCGGACCCGCCATTCAAAATGGCCGTTCCAAGCTTTTTTTGTCTATGGATAGACGAATGCTTACTAGGAATCCTCAACTGACTATTCTTCGGCATCATCTTCAATAAAGTCGTAACATGCCTCGCAGAGTGCCTTAACCTTACTAGCCCTGAGGACTCCAGTATTTCCACACTCATCGCATACACCTATGATTTAACCGGGCTCGCATGCGAAAGGGATTAAAGACGTTACCATTCAATCTGACGCTAACGGAGTCACACTTAGGGTAGAGTTCCCAGAATACGATCTAGCAAGGCTTAGACGGCTCGCATACAAGCTTTCAGAGGAGAACTACATCACAGTAAGCGAGCTTATGGAGGTTCATCAAGCAGGACTCATTAGCAAAGAAGATAGGGAGAAATTGCTTACGCGGCCTATGCGATATAGACGAAAGGAAAACGTCCGTAAAGCTGCCTTCGACTAGACGCGACCCTTTTTACATTTGAGTCTGGCTTGATACATTTGATACTGAGATCAAGGTAACCAATTTTCAATCGCATTCTTCAATTCTCCAAGAATCTCGTCTTCCCCAAAGTTCCTATCCATGCAGTGTATCTTGCGTCCAGCATTACCTAGATTCAGAATATCTCGGGACGCATTAGGACTGACGTAAATCATCTTCAGGTTCGCATTACTGCTCAAACCGTCGATGAAAGCATTGTTAACTGCCTCGTCACGAAACGAATAACCGATGATGATGCAAAGAACGTCTGTGGCCAACCAGTGTCTTAGTAGACTATACAACTGAAAATATGGATTTCTCGTGACGTACTTTTCTTGAACCGGATAGATCATCATTTCCCCGAGGACTTCTTTCGTGTAATACGAAGCCTCCGGTGGCGCTACGGCCTTCTCAATAGTATCTTTTCGGAAGAATTGGTCAATTGATCCGTGAAGCTTGATTAGATTCGTCTTTCCCGAAGCATAGGTGTACGCTTCCGGACGATAAACGAACTCCATTCCTCTTGGGGTAAACCCAGTGTAGAGATTGTCTCCGATTCCTCTCTCGGCAAAATATCTCTCAATAACAAGATCATAATTCAAGGTGAATATGTCCTGTGTCCTCAATCGAGGCCCCCCGGGAACCTGGATGAAGTTGCCTGTCTGTAATCCTGTTCGTTGATTCAGTCGAACCAGCACGTCTCCAGCTGTCGCTAACATTTCGAAGAGCTTGTCATAAGTCTGAACGCCTGCGCTCATATTCGGGTTCCTGCACTTTTGGACGAGAAGCTTCTTGATTTCTAGAATTAACTTACGAAATCCTTTCTTTGGTTTTATTCGAGCTCTTCCTTTGGCCTTATTCAGTTCATTAGCCATAACCGCAGCGAAGGGTCCCAATTCGTGAATTGTTCGCCTCGGATCAGTCCACGCGTTTAGGACAACAAAAATGCCTTCGAAGTCAGGTGTGAGATTGAACCTAGTCAAGGCACTTACTATCGAACGATACTCATCTTCGAATCCCTTGTCCTTCAAAAGTCTACTAACATCTTCAGTGAGCTTCTGCATTGTGGGTATTCCGAACGGTGCTGATGCCCCTGCTCCCAAAAACAACAAATTATCTCACGACGCGATAACTGACAGTCAATCATTTAAGCGTTGACGTGGAGTGACACGCTGCTCTAACTAGGCGTGCGGGTTTTGTTGTCAACTGACTGAATATTGGTCACTTTTCGCCAGGTCTATTGGCCTTCATCATTAGTTCCCATGCTTGTAAATGGTTGAGAATCCTGAAAACTAGAATTAGGCTTTGAAGGTTGTTTCGTGAATAGCATAGAGTGTTCTTATTCATGCCTAGTGCTGGGACCTTTGTGAGTATGAGAGGAACTAAAAGGCAGATTAGAAATATTAAATTCCTGTCCGCAGTTAGTGCAACGATATACTGTTCGAATTTTCAAGCGATATTCAGGCTTAAAACTCTTATCGAGAAAAACTCCACTTCCTACTGCCACGTAATCAGAAACCGTGAAAGGTAGCAGTTCGCCTTTCTTGCAAGATGGACATTTAACCATGTTTCTCAGCATTCTAGGCATCTTCCTCTAGATTAACTTGTCGAAGTGCCATGTTCCCAGACATTTGAAGAGGGCTTGTACGCTAATCGCCCACATCTGTCGGCTAGGTATAAGCCACTTTCACCAATATGTTCACAGAAACGAAGAATCACGTAACCCTTCCCATATAGATAAATGGAGAAAGCTGACTGAATAGATGCAGAAAGAAAGAAGAGCGAAACATGGTATGACAAAGTTCAAGGTTACTTATGTAAGAGAGAAACCTGCCGGAGTTGTGCAATTCGATCCGAAGCTAGAGCTTTCCAACATAATGGAGATACCAGCGAGCACGCCGGAGGAGGCCATTCAGCATTTAGATAGAACGGCACCTTTTATGCGCGTTGTACGGATCGAGAAATTATCTCCAGAGCAAGACAATAGAAACATAGTTCTGTTGAGCGAAACGATCACGAATGTCTCGGGAATCGCGAGGAATGTGTATCAAGAAGTACAGGATTTCCTCCAGAAGAATCCCTATCTCCCAACTGAAGCCAAAGCAATCATCCTCAAGTCTCAGGAGGGCTTTGAGCAAATAGAGACTAAGTTGGATGAGCTTGGTAGCACCGTCAAACCCACATGGAAAAGTAGAATGCTAGACTGGGTGATAGGTGCAATCGTAGGCATAATCGTTACAGTAATCTTTCAGGTCTTCTCAGGCTTTCTGTTTCGTTATCTGTTTCCTTAGAATTCCACATCATCGATAACGGCAGTAATGGCGACGCCTTCTCTCCGTATTCAATTGACTATCTAAAGTTGATCTAATTTCAGCAGAGTATCTGCTAGGAATCCAACCCAGATTACGTTCGCCCGAATCTCGTGAACTCAGACCGATAGGGCCGAGTAACCCTTTAAGCCGCTGCAATAGATTTCTAAACCTTCTCAAAGCTACATTCGGGATAACTTCAAGAAACCTTTAGAAACTACTTTCGCTTTTCTCTTAACTAGTGGTGTTAATGCCATTTCTAAAGAAAAGGAAAGAAAAGAATCCCTTTAAAGCTGATTTGATTCTCGACTCAGATGAAATCAAGGTAGTAGAAGCTGAATACCGTAGGAAGCCAATATTCTTTGGTGTTGGTACAGCAAAAGGAAAGGAGAAAGGAATCGAAGGTGAGGTCAGCGTGTCGACAGTCTCCGGAAGAGGAGCCTATGAGAGTAGAACACACTATGACTGGAAGCTTTACTACAACCCTAGTAATCTACCTGGGTTTCTTCCGATGGAAAGTCTTACTTATCTAGCAACCAATGCAACTACAACGGTTTCGGGTAGCATAGACGCTTTGAAGGCAGTAATGGTACCAATTCCCGAAAGAGGAATAGTACTTGAATATCCAAGTGCACGATATACTGGGATTTTAATATCAGATAAAGGAGTAGAAATCGAGGAGAAAAAGCCAAGAATAAAGAAGAAATAAAGTCTATTCAATCAGATCCCGATATACTGCTTTAACTTTTCACGGTTCTTCTTCCACCATTCTTTGTCGTTCGTAATTAGTTTCAATGCGTTCTCAATGAATTCCTTCATTACTGCCCTGCCATCTCCTGTTTCTTTTCTAGGCAATGTCATGGAGGTTCTCTTTTGAATTTTAGACTTATTTTCATACCCCACTCTTTTCCTTTGCCCGGAGTAGCAGAGCCAGAAGCGCTATTTATTTCCACTTCTTCTGGAGCCGCATCCCTCAGCCTAATCCCCATACTTCGACCTTTAAGCAAACAATATCTGATGCAATACTTCAAAATCTCCAGTGGAATCATTTCCATCGCAATCTTCATTTTTGCAGAAGCGAGGTAAGTCTCAAGCTGCTTTGCGTCAATTTTGATTTGACTAGGCTTATAACTTACCTCAAAGTCCGTACGGTCTTCGTCTGGCCTAAATTCGCAGATCGAGATTAGGTCTCGAAACTTCAAATGAATCCATCCTCCAGCTGATTCTTCTTTAAACAATTTCACCATATTTCTAAATCACCTCCCGAAATAATCTGTCTGTACATGTCTTTGATAGCTTCATCGATAAGACACTTTTTAAAGTGTCAAATTCTTACAGTGCTTCGTCAGTTAGAACCCTTGACGGTTGTCTGTACGTTCTCTCCTTTCTGCTACCTTCTCTCGCCCCAATCTCCCAGAACCCAGACCGGTACGGCTACGTAACCCTTCAGACCGCCGCAAAGAATTTTAAGATTCCTCCAAGTCTTCATGCTTTTCTTGCTGGATTAGGCCATTTTCTGTGTTCATCAGAATGAGCCATTTGGTTTACCGAATCTGTCCATTCTTCTATGAAGTTGCGTGCTCCGCCAATTTCGCGGAATATTCGAACAAGGCTTTAATGAATAAGAATTTATAGGTAACTACCTTAACCTTCAATCTATGACGCTAGAAGAAGAGGTAAAGAGTCAGCTACCTAAAGTGTTTGAGCTTACCCTATCCCAAAGGTTAGCTATGCAGAAGCTAACAATTGCTGACGATGTCAAAGGTTCTATTAAACGTGCTATGGAGGAGATGTTCAAAAACAATCCGAGAAAGATATCATCAGCGTTCAAGAACCTCGATATAGGCAGATGCAAGTACTTTGATGTACTTTTCTCCCTTGCAACGGCGCTAACAAACCTGATCGTTGTTAGTGCTACGTACGAAGGAAGGAGTGAGGTATTTTTTAGCGACTTTCTCATGGCCCTTATCGATTTTCGAAAATATCTAATCTGGCCATGGGAGTAGAAATGCGACGATGAGCACCACTAAAGCAAAGTCAGTAGATGTGGCCCTAGAAGTAACAAAACAATTAATCACACTATCCTCTGCACTAATCCCACTTTCTATTGGAATAATGAGGCTATTCCCGACCATACCTACCGCCTCAATAGCACTACTTGTATTCTCCTCCTTTGGTTTCCTGGTGTCTATAGGTTGTGGGATTCTTGTATATGGTGGCACCGTATCTGAACTGAGGGGAAGCACAGACTTCGACGTGGTCGATAAAGGAAAAATAAAATGGCCAGCGAGGATTCAGTGGCTTGCATTTGCATTAGGGGTATTCTTGATGATTTGCGCTTTGTTCGTTACCGCGGGTTCATCTTTGTCGTAAGATATTCGACATCTTATTTCAAAATATCGCAATCAGATTTGAGTTTTGTTCTGGCAAGGATTTAAACCTAAATGGGTTCTAATCCCTCCGATTTACCAAGCACCGCTCTGTTTAAAGATTTCACGTTATTCTTGACAGAGACGT
>Ga0315309_1001517_pt1 | contig 13826 bp, 11 predicted proteins | sample TDP4_MG_FD_203080 | JGI IMG/M metagenome (GOLD analysis project Ga0315309, IMG submission 203080) | Freshwater sediment microbial communities from Lake Towuti, South Sulawesi, Indonesia - TDP4 | ecosystem: Environmental > Aquatic > Freshwater > Lake > Sediment | place: Indonesia: South Sulawesi...
AGTGCGAGCAGCCAAAGCCAGGGCCACCCAGGAACCACCTTGATTATGTTATGTCCGATCCTCCTTCGGGGGATTGAAACCACGAGCTCCAGCAGGCCGGCCTTGATGGCCTGATTTGCCAGGTAGCAAAGACATGAATCCCCTTCAGCATTGTAAAAATTTGTCAAGTTTGGGGGATGAAGGCAGGGGGCAGTAACCGAGAAACGAAGGCGTTTTCGAAAAAGGCAAAAAAGGGGGTATGCAGTCTGGCACAGTGGGGTCCTGTCATTGAGAAGGGCGGCGCACTGGGGGGACCTCTCGCGTTCTGTGGCGCCCAACCACGTCTAAGGAGATATGCGGCCCTGGTGGCCATCATTTCGAAGCGAGCCACAAGCCACAGGACGCGCCTGGTTGACAGGGCGAGGCCCTTCGTCAGGCTCAGGACGAGGCTTGGCCGTCAAGCTCTAGGTGCGGCTCTCAAAGTCAAGGGGACTGGCGACGCAGCCGCCCCCCGGGGCCGGGGTCCTTCTCTAGACAAAAGGGTCTTTCTGTGCTAAACTGGTGGTGTGTGGGCGAGGCGCAACCGGAGAGCCGCCGGGCTGAAAAGCCAGGCTTTCAGGACGGCGGTCATCTGACAGCGCTCCCCGCCGGGTCTGGTGGGAGGGGCGGGCCGCGAGGCCCATGTCCCTCCAGGTGGGTTGAGCACCGGCGGAGACGTCGGCTTGGTGTCGCACAAAGAATTGGCCTGCCCACACTCCGGGGGCCGGTCGGTAGCCTGAGAGCACCGGCCGGCCCTTCTGGATGAGGCTGGTGGCTTTGCCCTGTGCGGGGTGAAACAGCCATCAGTAATGACCTCCTGCTAGCGGGTGGGCCGCCAGGGGCCGGGATGGGGGTGTTTCTTGGGCTCGCGGCGATGGCGGCGATAGGCCAGCCAGTAGGCGTGCCAGCGGGCCAAGTCGTCGGGATGGGTGTCATCGTGGTAGGGGCGATTGTCCAACAGGAGCCGGAAGCAGGTGCGGTGCACCTTGTGGGCGGTGTGGATGGTCGCCCCCCAGACCCCCATCCCCCGCTCCTCGGCGGCGATAAAGGTCTGGCCAAAGGTGGGATGGTGGCTGGCCACCAGGAGGCCCATCCAGGAAAAGACATTGCGGTAGAAGGTCTCGCCACGCCGGGAGATGCAAAAGCGCTTTTCGGGGTTGTCATCGCCCGATTGGTCCAGGACGGTATCGAAGCCGACGAAGGCCCAGACCTGGTCAGCCCAATCGAAGCGAGGTGGGTAGCCAACGAGGTCGAGGTAGTAGGCCGCCCAGCGGGGGGACAGGCCCCGCAGGGAGAGGAGATGTTGGGCTGGGGTGTGGAAAACGATGGCTTCCAGGTTTTGGAAGGCCCATTGCTGGCGTTGGAGCCAGTGGGTCTCGTCGGCCAGGAGTTGCTGTAAGCCCTGGTTGTGGGGGGTGGAGCAGGCTGCGGTGAGCACAGTCCAGGATCTGGCTGGCGGTGACAGGGCCGCAGCGGAGGTCATGCTCATGGAAGAGGTGGATGAGTAGCAAAGACATGAATCCCCTTCGGGGGACAATAAAAAGCCCCAGGGAAACTCCCTGGGGCTCAACTATTCTTGCACGATTACGCTTCATCGAGTACAATACGTGCTATAAGCGCAAAAGGCATTGGTCTATTGTGTCCACCAATACAAGAAAGTTGGGAGAAAATACGGCATGAAAGAAAAAGACTGGCACAGCCAGAGCGTGGAGAAAGCCATCGAGGCCCTGAACACCCATCCCGACCGGGGCTTGAGCGCAGCGGAGGCCCAGGCTCGCCTGGCCCAATACGGCCCCAACCAGCTCCAGGAACGGCCCCGCCCGGCCTTCTGGCACATGCTCCTCGGTCAGTTCAACAACTTCCTGGTCCTGATCCTCATCTCGGCCAGCGTGGTCTCCCTCTTTTTGGGCGAATACGTGGACGCCGGGGCTATCATGGCCATCGTCATCCTCAATGCCATCCTGGGCGTGGTCCAGGAGTCCAAAGCGGAGGAAGCCCTGGCTGCCTTGAAGAAGCTGGCGGCCCCCGAAGCCCACGTTTTCCGCGACGGTCATCTGATCACCGTAGCGGCCCAGGAGTTGGTGCCCGGCGACGTCGTGACCCTGGAGGCCGGCAACTATGTGCCGGCCGATGTGCGCCTCATTAAGAGCGCTAACCTCAAAATTGACGAGGCCTCTCTGACGGGAGAATCGGTGCCCGTCCAGAAAAGGGCTGACGCCGTGCTGAACCGGGATATACCCCTGGGCGACCGCCGCACCATGGCCTATCTGAGCACCCTGGTCACTTACGGACGGGGGCAGGGAGTGGTGGTGGCTACTGGCATGGACACGGAGATTGGCCTCATCGCCGAGATGATCCAAACCTACGAGGAGGAACCCACCCCCCTTCAGGTCAAGCTGAACCAGTTGGGCAAAGGGCTGGGAGCAGCCTGCCTGTCCATCTGCGCTGTCATCCTGGTCATGGGCCTGCTGCGCGATACCCGGACCGGGGTGATCTTCGCCAGTGGCCTGCCAACCTATTGGCAGGCTTATCAGCACAAAATCGTGGAACTGTTCATGACCGCCGTCAGCCTGGCCATCGCCGCTGTGCCCGAGGGGCTTCCGGCTGTGGTCACTATCTGCCTGGCCCTGGGCATGCAGCGCATGATCAGCCGCCACGCCCTCATCCGCAAGCTGCCGGCCGTGGAGACCCTGGGCAGCGCCTCGGCCATCTACTCCGACAAGACCGGCACGTTGACCCAGAACGAGATGATGGTCGTGCAAATGTACGTTGATCAGACCCTGCTGAGTATCAGCGGTGAGGGTTACAGGCCCCTGGGGGAAGTGCAAGAGGATGGACGGCGCGCCGAGTTGCGCAACTATCCCAGCGCCCGGCCCCTCTTGCAGGCCGCCCTCCTCTGCAACGACGCCCGGCTGGAGCGGGAGGCGACAAACGACGATCCCTCCGCTGAAAACTGGCGCATGGTGGGCGACCCAACTGAGGGAGCCCTGGTGGTGGCTGCCGCCAAAGCCGACCTGTGGAAGGACAGGGTTGAGAAAGTCTATCCCCGCCTGGCAGAGGTGCCCTTCGACTCCGAACGGAAACGCATGAGTACCATCCATCGGGTGCCTGAAGATGCCGGTGAAGGGGCGCTGGAACCCTGGGGCCAGCGCCCGGGTCCCTACGTCGCCTACGTCAAAGGTGCCCCTGACATCATCCTGGGGCTGTGTACCCGTGTCCTGGAGGATGGCCGCGAGTTTCCCCTGGACGAGAGCTCGCGCCAGCGTATCCTGGAAATCAACGCCGCTCTGGCCTCCAACGCCCTGCGCGTCCTCGGAGTGGCCTACCGCTCGCTGAGCGAGATACCCGAAAACCCGACCTCCGAAGCGGTGGAACGTGACCTGGTTTTCATGGGGCTCGTGGGCATGATAGATCCGCCTCGTCCCGAGGTCAAGGCGGCTATCGCCGTGGCCCGGAAGGCAGGCATCAAAACGGCGATGGTCACCGGCGACTACAAGAATACCGCCGTGGCCATCGCCCGGGAGTTGGACCTCCTCTCCCGCGAGGGGCGGGTGCTGACCGGCGCTGAACTCGACAAGATGGACGAGGCAGCCCTGGCTGAGATAGCAGACGAGGTAGACGTCTACGCCCGCGTCTCACCCCAGCACAAGGTCAAGATCGTCGAGGCCCTCAAGAGGAGTGGCCACGTGGTGGCCATGACCGGCGATGGGGTCAACGACGCCCCGGCCCTGAAGCGCGCCAACATCGGCGTGGCTATGGGCATCACCGGCACCGACGTCTCCAAAGAGACGGCCGACATGGTGCTGACCGACGACAACTATGCCTCCATCGTCTCGGCCGTGGAAGAGGGGCGCATCATCTACTCCAACATCCGCAAGTTCGTCTACTACCTCCTCTCCTGCAACATGGGCGAGATCATGATCATTTTCCTGGCCATGTTGGCCGGACTGCCTCTGCCCCTGACGGCCATCCAACTGCTGGTTCTGAACCTGATTACCGACGGGGCCCCGGCCCTGGCCCTGGGCCTGGAAAAAGGCGAGCCAGACATCATGGACCGCCCCCCACGTCCCGTGGAAGAGCCGGTCATCACTCACCAGATGATATGGGGCATCGTCGTCTTGAGCATCGCTGCTACCACAGCCACGTTGACGGCCTTTCTCATCGGTCTGCATCGGTTTCCTGATAACCCAACTGTCGCTAAAACCATGGCCTTTGCCACTTTGGCCCTCACCGAGTTACCGATAGCCTATACCTGTCGTTCGGAGCGATACTCCCTCTTCTCCATCGGCATCCTGTCCAACAAGTACATGCAGTGGGCTGTGCTGTCCTCCCTGGTCGTCCTGCTGAGCATCATTTACGTGCCTTTCCTTGACCCCATCTTTGACACAGCCTTTCTGGGGCTAAATGAGTGGTTGGTGATGCTACCCCTTATCCTGATGGCACCCATCGCCGCCGAGATCAACAAGTCCATCCTGATGCGTATGGGTGCCCGGCAGAAAATGGCCACCTCGCCGACTGTCTAACTAGCCATGCCCGAACTCCCCGAAATCATCATCTTCGCCCGCCAGATGAAAAGGGAACTCGTCAGCAAAACTATTAGTGCCATCGAGGTGCTGCAACCCAAGAGCCTCAACGTGCCCGAAAAGAAGTCCGTTGCTGGACTGACTGGCGCGCAGATCACTGATGTGAACCCACGTGGCAAGGGGCTCTTCGTGGAGATCACTCAGCTTCGTTTCACGATTGTACCTCAATTGAGCCTTTCCGTCTCCACAACCTGGCCCACAGGTCACCAGCCACAAGCAAAGCTGCTTTATGAAAGTTCAGCTTCAGCCAGCCCAGGGGCAGCTCTAGCTCACTCTTCTCACAGACAGTGGAAAGATTGGCCCCGTCCACTTGCGGCTTGAGAGCCTGTAACAGCTTGCGCCGCCGCCCCCCGTCGGCGATGCTCATGGCGTCGTCAATCTGCTCGATGAGCCGCCTGGCTTTAAGAATGCGCTGCTCCGTTATATGAGCCTGGTGAGGGTCCGCCAGACCGTACCTGGCCTTGAGCCGGTTCAAGCGCAGGCCGGCTTCGTAAGTGCTACCCACAATTTCGTCGCGGCTCATCCACTTTGTCTCATAATTCAGAACGTACTTCCAACTGGGCTGCACCAGGGCCAGCCGATGCTCCTCGACAGTGCAGTAAAGCAGCCTGTAACCGTAGGCTTCGGGATCCTCCCACACCCGGCTGCCGGGGTCGAGGAAGGGGGCCATGGGCGAAATGAAGGGGAAGAGCCGCTTGTCTTCGCCGGAATTGAAGCGTTGCATCAGGTGTTCGCAATAGGCAACGGTTTCCATGACAGATTGGTAAGTCTGCCGTGGCAGGCCGATCATGAAGAAGAGGTCAAAGCGGCGACAGCCAGCTTCCAAGGCATACCCGATGGTCTTTTCCAACTCCCCATTGGAGTAGCGCCGCCCGAAGGCGTAACGCACCTCTTCACTATGGGACTCGGGCGATATCTCGATAGTGAAATCGGGGACAGCTTCAGCCATCATCTCTATGAACCAGGGTGAGATGGGACCGAAGAACTCGAACATGAGAGGGTGGTTGATGCCGCGCACCGCTTTCAGAAAACGCGTGGCATAACCTATGCCTGCCTGGCGGATGTCACCCAGCACGAAAACCGGGCCATTGCTGAAACGCCCGATACTCCTGATGTCCTGAGCCAGGTCCTCAGGAGCACGAAAGGCTGGTTTCCTCCGTCCGAAAGCCTGTCTGAAAGTGGTGGCCGAGCCGCCGCAGGTGTGGCAGTTGTGGAGGCAGCCCCGGCAGGTCAAGGCCGCTGTGATAGGATACTTCAACCAATGCTTGAAGGGAATGTAGCTGGACAGGTCTCGGTCGCGGGCCACGGCTCTGACCACGTAGCTGTAATCCATCAGGACGTGGTCCAGGTTGGCGGGGGCGTAGGATAGGGGATTGACGTGTACTTCGCCCCCGGCATCGCGCCAGGTGAGATTGGGGACATCTGAGAGCGACAGGCCTTCAGCGGTTGCGGACGGAGCCTTGCTCCCACGTATGGAGTGCATCAGTTGCAGCATAGGCTCCTCAGTGGAGTCGCCGCGCACCACATAGTCAATAGCCGGATACTCTCTCAGCAGTTCCTGATGGAAGTAGGAAGCCGAGAACCCACCGAGGATGACCGGCGTCTCGGGGTGATACTTCTTGGCTAACCTGGCCACTTCGATAGCCCCGTGGGCATGGGCCATCCAGTGCAGGTCTATGCCGAAGGCCAGGGGTTTCAGGGAGCGGATCACCTTCTCGGGGTTGAAGCGGGGTTCGTTCAACATACGCACCGCCAGGTTGACGATGCGCACCCGATACCCGTGGCGCTCCAAGTACTCGGCGATGGTGGTGAAGCCGATAGGATACAGCTCAAAGACCGGGGTGGACGGCACCAGGTCGCTGACCGGGCCATAGAGGATAGATTCCTTTCGGAAGTCGTACACGCTGGGGGCGTGTAGCAACACTAAATCAACTTTGGGCATGAATTCTCCTCTGTTTACCTTGCTTTCACCCTGGCCCCCGGCACAGGCACCGAGTTTATGATTTCCTTAACCACGGCTTTGGGGTCTACGTTTTTGATACGAGCCGAGGGACTGATGATCAGGCGATGAGCAAGAGTCACCTGGGCCAGGGCTTTGATGTCGTCGGGGATGACATAGTCGCGCCCCAGTATGGCCGCTCGCGCCTGACTGGTCTTGTAGAGGGCCAGGCTCCCCCGTGGGCTGGCTCCCAGGTAGACATCGGGGTGTTTGCGCGTTTCACCGACCACGGCTACGATGTACTCTTTGACCGAATCGTCAATGTAGATGTCCTTGGTCGTTTCCTGAGCTTCAAGCAGTTCCTCGATGTCCACTACCTGACCGATTTCCTCCACCGGATGGATGTACTGTTGAGCATCCATCATGGTGATCTCATCTTCGGGGTCTGGATAGCCCAGGCTGATGCGCATCATGAAGCGGTCCAGTTGGGCCTCTGGCAGAGGGAAAGTGCCTTCGTACTCAATGGGGTTCTGAGTAGCCAGAACGAGGAAGGGCCTGGCCAGAGGATAGGTTGTGCCGTCAACGGTGACCTGCCGTTCTTCCATACATTCCAGGAGAGCTGACTGGGTCTTAGGAGTAGCGCGGTTGATCTCGTCGGTCAGGACGATCTGGGCCATGACCGGGCCGGGGCGGAACTCGAACTCCCGTGTCTTCTGATTAAAGACCGAGACACCTGTCACGTCGCTGGGCAGCATGTCGGGCGTGAACTGGATGCGCTGGAAAGTACAACCAATGGACCTGGCTATGGACTTGGCCAGCATGGTCTTACCTACGCCGGGCACATCCTCGATGAGCAGATGGCCCTGGCAGAGCAGGGCCAGCAGGGTGAGTTGCACTTCATCGTGCTTGCCGACGATGACCTTCTCCACGTTGGCGATCAGCTTCTCGGCAACTTCCTGAGCCTTTTGCATCATTGTGCTCCTTTTCACTTCATTTGATTGATTATACCAGCTTTCCGGCAAAAATGGTAGTTTGCGCAAACACTCGGACTGGCGTGAGGACTTTCCCTCACCATTCTCGTGCACTTAAGCGACCATGCACCCCCTGGTCGAGGTCGCCTTGGCCCACGGTTTGCCCATCCTCACCCACACCAGCGAACCCGTGGGGCCATCCCTACTGTGGCAAAGGCACCATCACTCCTGACGTTGTCTACCGCTTCGTCCAATGCTTCCCCCAGGTCACCCTCATCTGCGCCCACTGGGGGGGCCTGCCCTTCTACGAGCTGATGCCAGAGATGAGGAGGGCCTTCGGCAACGTCTACTACGACACCGCTGCCTCCCTTTACCTCTACGACGACGCCATCTTCCCCCTGGCTGCCCAACTGATACCTGACAAAATCCTCTTCGCCAGCGATTATCCCCTCATCACCCAGCGGCGCTTTCTCAAAAGGGTCAGGGAGGCGGGGCTGGAGGAAAGCGAGCTCAACAAAATACTGGGCGGCAACGCCAGGGAGATTTTGGAGCCGATGGTGCACGTATCCCAAAGTAGCCTTGCCCTGAAATAATGAATATGGTATAATAGTAGCGAATTTTGTGAAGGAGATAGAGACGGTGCAGCGAGAGTGTAATTCGGCGCTGACGGTGGTGCCAGATAAGGAAAGTGATTTTTCAAGAAGGAAACCAGTTGACACGGCTGAGTGTGAGCAGCCTGTGCCTTTCAGGTCGCTTCTACCACTGTTGCACCACTATTGCGGTACAGGCGGCACAGGTGAGAGCCTAATGCTTTGGGGCATTAGGCTCTTTTATTAGGCCAGTGTGTTCCCCTGTGCCGCCTGTGCCGTAACAGTGGTGCAATAGTGGCGAAAGGGAGGTAACGGCGATGAATAGATCTCACCTGCTTTACCGTTTGCAGACCATTGACCTGGAGATAGGTCATGGAAAACGTCGTCTGGAGGAAGTGGAAGCTGGCCTGGGGGAGAGCGAGGAGTTGCGCCAGGCGCGGCGTGCTTTGCAGAAGGCCGAAGATGAACTGAACCGGTGGCGAACCACGCTGCGTGATCTGGAACTGGAGGCCAGGAGCCTGACCTCCAAAATCACGTCGGTCGAGGAGAGACTTTATAGTGGTCGCGTCACCAATCCGAAAGAATTGGCCAATTTGCAGAACGAAGTCAGTTACCTCAAGCGCAGAAAGGGTGAGTTGGAGGATAAACAACTGGAAGCCATGGTCGAGGTCGAAGAGCACGAAGCTGAGGTGGACAGCAAAAAGGCCAACCTGGCTCAAATTTATGCTGAATGGAGCCACACTCAAGAGCGGTTGACAGAGGAGCGGAGCGAGTTGGGAGAGAGACTGGCCCACCTGAAAAAGGAGCGAGTCGCATTAGAAAAGACGATCGGGGCAGAGGACCTGGCTTTGTATGGGGAGTTGTGCAGTCGAAAAGGCGGTCAGGCGGTGGCCCTTCTCAAGGGGGAAGTCTGCCAGGCCTGTAGGGTGACGTTACCTACCAGCCAGGTCCAGCAGGCCCGTTCAGGGGACTCGCTGAGTTTTTGTAGCAGTTGCCAGCGTATCCTGTATGCGGAGCGGTGAAAGCCCCTGTCATGGACAGGCAGATTGACGCGTCAGTGTACGAGTTGTACGGGCTGACAGCGGAGACCAGGATGGTGGAGGGTTGACACAAACTGCAAGATCGGATTGAGCGAGTGGAGTGACGAGATTTGAGAGAAGAGAGAACATGCAGCGTACCATTGAACTACGTGTGAAAATTCCTGAGATCGTCTTGACGCACTGGTTCCCGGATAAGCAGGATGCCCTCAGTTTTCCTCTTGATGAAATAAAGGGGACTATCACATTGAATCTCGACCTAGAGTCGGTGAAAGTTCTTGACTATGAGGTTGACGATGATGGTGAGCAATATCCTATATCATACGGATGTAATTCAATCCTTGTACGAATTGAAGGACAGATGAGCGAGGGCAGAACTGAGCGTTAATTTCTGGGTGTGGTATGCAAGCTGGCAATCGAGTACGTCAACAGGCTTCTATCCTTTTTCCGAAATGAAATGGGACAGTACTGGATCAATCTCTTGCACATCCATGAGCATGGCCTGTCCTGGTTTTTGCGAGAGAGCGACGCGAAATGGGTGGACGAGAGTGGCACAACGAGAGTAACCATAGGTGGGATAACAGTGCCACCTGACATAGAGCAGGCTGACCTCTTCTATTATCGTTATCGTCGCTGGAGGGAAAGCGAAATAGACGAACAGAAGTGGGAAAAAGTCCGCGATTTCATCGAACGAGGTGAGAGCTCCGACTTGGCAAAGAGTCTGATAGTAAACGCTGAACAGCACCTTGCATACGGCGATCCTCGGATGGCCATTGTGGAGGCCCAAACGGCTTTTGAGGTATTTGTCCATAGACTGGTCAAAGAATACTATCAAAAGAAAGGCAAGACACAACCTAATCTGAGGAGTGTGGATTCAAGAATGTTCTGTGCGATCATCTTAGCAAGCGTGTGCAGCGATTCGAAAAAGGTGTGACTCAATATGACGATTGGGAAGCCAAGGCACATCGATCAAGATGTGACATTGTGCATAGAGGGGGAAGCGTTTCGCGTGAGGCGGCCAGCGAGGCTATCTCAAGTGTGAAGGCAGCGATGGTGTATCTGCATGAAGACTGACGAGGAGGTAGCCGGTGTAGGAGACTGCGATTCACACGAAAGCGCGAGTTCGACCCTCCCCTAACCCCTCCCTACCAGGGAGGGGAATAATGAGGAGCAGCCTATGCCATCTGAAAAACTGCATCGCATTCATCCGGTCATCCGAGAGCGTGCCCGTCAGTTGCGCCAGCCTCAGACGCCCGCCGAGGCCAAACTGTGGCAGCACCTGCGGCGCAAGCAATTGGGTGGCCTCAAGTTTCGCCGTCAACATTCTATCGGCTGCTTCATCGTTGACTTTTACTGCGCCGAACACCGACTTGTCATCGAGGTGGATGGAGACGTTCACGCCATGCAAGAAGAATACGATAGTGCCCGTACCGAGTGGCTTCAAGACCGGGGCTACCGTGTCATCCGCTTCACCAACGATGAAATACATCGGCAACTCCCTACGGTGCTAGAGGCCATCATGGCTGCCTGCGAAGGGGGATCAGCCGCTTCCTCTCTCCCTGGTAGGGAGAGGGGTTAGGGGAGAGGGTTGCTTCCCCTCGCCCTGGTAGGGAGAGGGGTTAGGGGAGAGGGTTGCTTCCCCTCGCCCTGGTAGGGAGAGGGGTTAGGGGAGAGGGTTGATCTTCCAGAGGAGACAAAAATGCGACGATTAGTCATCTACGCTGACGGGGCAGCGCGGGGCAACCCTGGCCCGGCCGGCATTGGTGTGGTGATCGAGGACGAGCGGGGCCGGGTTCTTAAAGAAGTGTCCCAATTCGTCGGCCAGAAAACCAACAACCAGGCGGAATACATGGCTCTGATCCAGGGCCTGGAGGCAGCGGCTGAATATCAGGCTGATGCCATCCTGATCCGGTTGGACAGCGAGCTTTTGGTGCGCCAACTTAAGGGAGAATACAAAGTCAAGAGCCCCCTTTTGAAACCACTGAGAAATAAGGCCCAGAAGCTTCTGGCCAGATACAAGGTGGTGGGCATCGAGCACATCGAACGTCAATACAATCGAGCGGCGGACAGGTTGGCCAATCGAGCCATTGACGCGGCTCCGGTGGACGAACTGACAGAAAGTACAAAAGACAATCGCCGGCTCTCCCTTTGGGACCAGTAAAGTGCCGAGTGTCACTGGCCCGTACTTGAGTTGTACCATACCCTCTTTGAATCAAGGAGGATTGCAAGGAGGCTAAATGAAAGACGAATACAGAATTCAGGAACATCCCATACTTCCAGTGGACGAGAGGGAAGCCTTCGAGTTCTACTGGAAAGGGGAAAAGCTTCTGGCGCGAGAGGGCGAGACCATCGCCTCGGCCCTTTTCGCCAACGGCCTCAGGATTTTCGGCCATCACAAGAAGGACGGTGCACCCCAGGGCATCTTCTGCGCCAACGGCCAGTGCGCCCAGTGTATGGTCATCGCCGATGGGTTGCCGGTCAAGTCGTGCATGGTGCAGGTGACGCCTGGGGTGAGGGTCGAACCCGTTGACGGGGACCCAAAGCTGCCGCCAATGAAGGTGGTTCCCAAGTTTGGCGAAATCGAAGAAATAGAAGTAGAGTGCCTCATCATCGGCGGCGGACCGGCGGGCCTCTCGGCGGCCATTGAGTTAGGCAAGCTGGGCGTGAAGACCCTCATCGTTGACGACAAGCACAAGTTGGGCGGCAAGCTGGTCCTGCAAACCCACAAGTTCTTCGGCTCCATAGAGGCCTGCTACGCGGGCACGCGGGGCATTGACATCGCCACCTGGCTGGAACAGGAACTCCAGCAGTATGAAAGTGTCGCCTACTGGCTTAACACCGCGGCCGTGGCCGTCTTCAGTGACCACAAGGTCGGTGTGGTGCGGGGCGGGAAACCATTCGACCATCCCTTCGACTTTGCTCAGGGCAGGGCTCATGGCAAGGAGTACGTGCTCATACGACCTGACGTCCTGCTGGTGGCCGCCGGGGCTCGGGAGAAGTCTCTGGCCTTCAAGGGCAACACCCTGCCCGGGGTCTACGGAGCGGGGGCCTTCCAGACCCTGGTCAACAGGGACCTGGTCAAGCCAACCGAGAAGCTGTTCATCGTCGGCGGGGGGAACGTGGGCCTCATCGCTGGCTACCACGCCCTCCAGGCCGGCATCGCCGTGGTGGGCCTGGTGGAAGTGATGCCCCAATGCGGCGGCTACAAGGTCCACCAGGACAAACTGGTCCGCTTCGGGGTGCCCATCTACACCTCTCACACCATCCTCAGCGCCAACGGTCAGGACAGTGTGGAGTCGGTGACCATTGCCCAGGTGGACGAAAACTTTAAGCCGATTCCGGGCACGGAAAAGTCCTTTGAATGTGATACCATCCTGATTGCCGTGGGCCTGGATCCGGTGGACGAGTTCTACCAGAAGGCCAGGGAGTTCGGGATGGTGGCCTATGCCGCTGGCGACGCCGAAGAGATCGCTGAGGCCTCGGCCGCCATGTTTACGGGCAAGATCAGGGGGTTAGAGATCGCCAGGGAACTGGGCCGGGAGGTGGGGGAGATCCCGCCCGATTGGCTCAGGACAGCCGAGATCCTGAAATCGAAACCGGGCGAGACCATCGCCGAATCCCTGCCGCAGGAGAACGAAGGGGTATTTCCCATGCTGCACTGCGTCCAGGAAATCCCCTGCGACCCCTGCGTCTCGGTCTGCCCCCAGGAGTGCATCGTGATCGAAGGGGACGACATGCGCCAGTTGCCACAATACATAGGGAACGAATGTACCGCATGTGCGCGCTGCGTGGCCATCTGTCCGGGCCTGGCCATCACCCTGGTGGACTACCGCAAGGACGCCGACTATCCCGCTGTGACCATTCCCTACGAGTTCCTGGAGGACACCATCGCTGTGGGCGACGTGGTCACCCTCCTGGACATGGAGGGGCAGGTCCTGGGCAACGTGGAAACGGTCAGGGTGAGGAACGTCAAGGCCAACGACAGGACCATCCTGGTCGGGGTGAAAGCCCCCAAAGGGATCGCTAAAAGGATCGCCGGCATCCGGGTCCAGGAGGAACAGGTCACGGAGCCCATGGACCACTACGTGGAGAGGCTCACCGATGACGTGATCATTTGTCGCTGCGAGCGGGTCACCGCCAGTGAGATCAGGAAATTCGTCAGAGAGGGTTTTACCGACATGAACGCCATCAAGTTCCCCACCCGCGCCATGATGGGAGCCTGTGGTTCCAAGACTTGCGCCAACCTTATTAAGCGGATATTCAAGGAAGAGGGCATCCCGGAGAGCGAAGTCGTGGAGAATGTGCATCGTCCGCTTTTCATGGAAGTGCCCCTGGGTGTATTCTGCAAGGCGGAGAGAGGCAGTCATGAATAGGAAGAACTTTGACGTGATTGTCATCGGAGCCGGGAGTATCGGCGCTCCGGCGGCTTTCTTCCTGGCCCAAGAGGGAATCCGTACCCTTGTCATTGACAAACTGCCGAGTGTAGGCCAGGGCGCTAACAAGGCGGCCATCGGTGGCATACGGGCCACCCATTCCGACAGAGCCAAAATCACTATTTGTCTGAAAAGCATAGAGATCTTTTCCACCTGGCAGGAGGAGCATGGCGACCATATCGGCTGGGTCCAGGGTGGCTACAGTTTTGTGGCCTACCGGGAGCAGGATGAAAAGACCTTGAAAGGACTGCTGGA
>Ga0315309_1001518_pt1 | contig 13823 bp, 21 predicted proteins | sample TDP4_MG_FD_203080 | JGI IMG/M metagenome (GOLD analysis project Ga0315309, IMG submission 203080) | Freshwater sediment microbial communities from Lake Towuti, South Sulawesi, Indonesia - TDP4 | ecosystem: Environmental > Aquatic > Freshwater > Lake > Sediment | place: Indonesia: South Sulawesi...
CCTTCTCACACCCCAAATATCAGAACGGTAAATCAATATCCTTAGATTTCTTGGGTTACCAATTTGACGTAAAGAATAAGGAGTTAAAGAACAAACTTCAACAAATTGCGGAATATCGGGAGGAAAGGGCTGCAAAGATTTTGGATAATATTAATGTGGAGTTTGGAAAGGAGGGGATTGAAAAATTAACGAAGAAGGATTTCAAGGAAATTCAGGCTTCTGTTGACGGAGTGATTGGGAGGCCCCACATAGCGGACTATTTGGTGAGAAAGGGGATTGTTAGAACCAAACAGGAGGCTTTTGATAAGTACCTTGTGAAATGCGATGTTCCAAAGTATCCTCTTTACATTGAAGAGGCGTCGAGGCTTGTGAGAAATGCTGGAGGAATAATAGTCTTAGCTCATCCGAACGATCCTCATGGAACCTCCCTTGGGGAGGTGACTAAATCGCTGCACGAACAGACAGAGATAATAGAAGAGTCGATTTTGAGGTATATTGATGGGGTAGAGTGTTGGCACTCCAGAAATGATGCCCTGACAACGAATCATTACATAGAGTTTGCAAAAAAACATGGACTAATCATGACTGGGGGAAGCGATTGCCATCAAAAGCCAATCCTCATGGGAAAGGTGAAAGTCCCCGAATACGTAGCTGAACAATTCGACTTTGAGTGAACTTTTCCTGATTAAAGAATCGTTCAGAAGAATTTTATAAAATTCGATCCCAAAGGAGCCCGAAACGCGGCACTTTGCGCGCGCATTGGGATGAATGTTTTCTACTTTATATAAAACAAAACTGATTTATTTCAACACTTACATTAATGGAATGTGGGTAATCAGGTGATTAAAATGGAATTAAAAAACCTCTTTAGTCCCGGAAAAATTGGAAATGTCCAAATCAAAAATCGAATTATCCGTTCGGCAACGTCTGAAAATATGGCGGCAAAAGATGGGCAAGTCAGTGATCAACTCATCAAAGTTTATACCGAATTAGCCCGGGGTGGAACGGGTTTAATTATTACGGGAGGTCTTGCAGTACATCCTTCAAGCACTTTAACCCGATGTGCGCCCTGTTTATACGATTATGCTTTCCTACCGGGACAGAAAAAATTGGTTGAAGCAGTCCATGATTATTCCGAATGTAGAATAGCGGCCCAACTTGTTCATACTGGTCGTCAAACCGGTAACAGAAAATATCAACCGGTTGCACCCTCCCCAATTCCAGATAAAATTGTCAATCGGGTTCCGCGAGAATTAAAAACTGAAGAAATTGGAGATGTTATTAAAATGTTTGTAGATGCCGGGCGGAGGGCCTATGAGAGCGAATATGACGCAATACAACTCCATGCTGCTCATGGTTTTTTGCTCAGTAATTTTATTTCTCCATATTCAAACAAACGAACAGATGAATATGGTGGCGATACCCAAAGACGGACAAAAGTTTTGGTTGAAATTTACGATCAACTTAGGGACGAAGTCGGGAAAAATTTTCCGATTACTATAAAATTACAGACTCAAGATGGTGTCCCCGGAGGTTTAACTTCAGAGGAGGGAAAAGAGATTGCCAAAATTGTTGCGGATGCAGGTTATGACGCGATTGAACCGAGTGGGGGTGGGGGAGAGTCAATTATAGGAGAAAGTGGAATCGATGGATTACCCAGCAGGGTAATTAAATCCCCGGAAGATGAGAACTACTTTCTACCCACAGTCAACGAAATAAAACCAATAGTGAACGATTGCCCTGTAATTCTTATGGGAGGAGTTAGAAATCCTTTATCCGCGGAAAAAGTTCTCCGAGAAAAAGCCGCCGAATTCATATCAATGAGCAGGCCATTAATTTATGAACCAGATCTTCCAAATCGTTGGAAAAATGGTGACACCTCACCCGCACTTTGTACCAGCTGTAATGAATGTTTCATGAACGTATTAGAGGGAGCTTTACACTGTATATACATATAATCATCTAAAAGTTTGGTTAACTTTAATTTCAATTGCACAACCTAGTTAGGTCGCCTTGAGTCTTGCTTATGCGCGCGCACATTTTTTGAGCTGATTAAAGGATCTTCGCGTAGGTGGAGGCTAGTTTGAAGTATGCCTTTGCTTCTTCCATTGCTGTCCTCTTTTCCTCACCACCTACGCTAGGGTCTTCAAGTTTAAAACTTGTGACTTTTCCCCGCACGTAAGCTCGGTAGCATTTATAGAAAGGCAGAAGCTTTGTCAACTCTTGGTCTCCAGAATATTCCACATACCTCCTAACAAAGAAGTTAGACAGATCGGGCTGTTCTTTGAAGTCTAAGTCCATGGCTAAGAAGGCAATGTCAGAGGCAACATCAGAATACCTAAACCTCTCATTGAATTCTATCGCGTCAAAAATGTAGATTCGATCCGTAACAAAGATGTTACCCGAATGGATGTCTCCATGACAATCTCTAACTCGACCCTCCGCCACTCTCTTTTCAAAAAAGGGCACGTTTCTCTTCATGAAATTGTCGATTCTTTCACGGATTAATTTGAAATTCTTCATGGATATCGTTTTGCCGGCAAACTCCTGAGTCTGGTCAAAATTCTCTTTCCAATTGGTTTCTATTATCGCCAAGGAGCCGAACTCGCTTATCCTCTTATTCGTTTCCGCCTTTGAATGGAAATCCGCAATGATCTTTGCTATTCTGTCAACGAGTTTGCTATTCACCTTGTTCTCTTCCAGAAGCTTGTTCATCATCTTTTCTTGAGGCATCCTCTTCATCTTCACAGCATATTCAACGGTTTCTCCCTCACCTTTTATTTTGATAATGTTTGATCTGTTGATTGAAACAACCTCAAGGTACATGTCTCCGCACAACCGTCTGTTGAGCTCCCACTCTTTTTCGCAGAAGAAACGCCTCTTTCCAAGGGTTGTGAAGTCCAGGAATCCAAGGTCAACAGCCTTCTTCACCTTGTAGACAAAGTTTCTGGTTAGAAAGACGAAGGATATGTGAGTCTGGGTAAGCTCAATTTGACCTGGCTCTTCATCATAGGCTTCAGGCTTCATCAGAGCTTCCACAACTTGCTTCTGAACCGACATTTATTGAATCTGCTTCCTTTAGGGCGTTTGCAACCCTTCTGTTGTGGATAAAACTTCAATGAGCCATATAGGGATATTCCTACAAGGAGCCCCTAAACCCAAAGTAACCGTGGGCTTGAAAAGCTGAGCCCAAGAAAACGTTTCTTCCCTAAAATTCATGACCATTGCGCGCCATTATGGAGACGGTTCGGGCTGGGGAGAGGATAGTTAATATTGTTCTTGATGTAATGAAACGATAGAGTGGCGATCATGAGTCTCAAAATTTCTAAAGTTCTGATTACTGGCGGCGCTGGATTCATAGGCAGCCACCTTGTTGACCGCTTGATGGTCGATGGAAAGAATGTAACCGTTCTTGACAACTTGAGTAACGGAAGTCTGAAAAATCTTGAGCGATGGGTAGGAAACGAACGTTTCAAGTTTATTAAAGGCGATTTAAAAAAACTAAGGAATGCCGAAAAAGCAGTTAAGGGCAACGAATTGGTGTTTCATTTGGCAGCCAACCCTGAAGTTCGCCTTGGAGAAACGGATCCATCCGTACATTTTCAAGAGAACCTTGCCGCTACTTTTAATCTCCTTGAGGCTGTGAGGAAAAACGCATCCGCAAAGGCCTTTGTGTTCGCCTCCACTTCCACTGTTTACGGCGAAGCTTCTGTTCTTCCAACCCCTGAAAACTACGGTCCCTCCATTCCTATTTCGACGTACGGCGCTTCAAAGCTTGGGTGTGAAGCCCTAGCGTTTAGTTACGCGTACACCTTTGGATTACGCACCCTAATCTTGAGGATAGCCAATGTGGTGGGTTCAAGGACAACCCACGGCGTTATCATCGACTTCATCAAAAAGTTGAAAGCAGATTCGAGGAAACTTGAGATACTTGGGGATGGAACCCAGAAAAAATCTTACCTCTACATTGAAGATTGCGTTAACGCCATTCTCCACGTAACCAGTCAATTTTTAGATGGTAGAAAGAAAGCAGACGTATATAATGTGGGTTCAGCCGATCAAGTTGAAGTTAAAAGGATTGCTGAAACTGTGGCAGAGGAGATGGGTCTTCGAGGCGTCGAATTCATTTTCACAGGCGGGGTTGAGGGGGGTCGTGGCTGGTTAGGAGACGTGAAGATCATGCATCTTTCTATAGAAAAGCTGTTAAAGACCGGGTGGAAGCCTAAGGTCGGCAGTGAAGAGGCAGTTAGATTTGCAGTGCAAACGCTCTTGAAGGAATATGAGAAAGTGTAATATTCAAACCAACACTCTGATTCTCTTATCCTTTATGGAAACCTAAGCGGAACAAGCAGACATAAAACATATAAACGAGCATTCTCCAGTTGAATCAGCACAACGGGACGGTTAAAATGCCAAAATGGGGATACTCAATAACCGAAATAGACCCGGATAAAACCGTAAAAGCCAGCGGACGCGAGCTTAGAGTATCCCCAAAACACGCAAGAGAAGTATGCAAAGCCATAAAGGGAATGAAACTCGACCAAGCCAAAGAATATCTCCGACAAGTCATCGCAAAGAAGAAGCCCGTTCCCTTCCGTCGATATAAAAAGAAGATGGGACACAGGCATGGAATGGAAAAAGCCTTCGCGGGCAGATATCCAGTCAAGGCTGCACAGAAAATCCTGAAGGTGCTGGAAGGAGCAGAAGCCAACGCAGAATACAAGGGACTTGACTTGGAAAGGCTTCGAATAATCCACGCATCAGCCTACCCCGGAATGAAGATAAGAAGATACGTTGAGCGAGCCTTCGGAAGGGCGTCACCGCACGTTGAAACCCTTTGCCACATAGAGCTGGTCTTAGAAGAAATAGAGGGAACATGATTGTCGGCAGTCAAACACTTCATAGATGAATCGGTGAAAAAAGCCGAAATCGACGAATTTTTGCGAAACGAATTCGAAAAAGCGGGATACGGCGGAGTGAGCATCGCAAAAACCCCTGTTGGAACCCACATAGTGGTATATGCCATGCGCCCAGGCTTAGTCATCGGAAGGGGAGGAGAAACAATAAGGGAACTTGCGAAAGTCCTTGAAGAAAGATTTCAGCTTTCTAACCCACAGATTTCTGTGGCTGAAATCGAAATCCCGGAACTCAACGCGTATGTTGTGGCTTCACGCATCACCTCAGCTTTGAAACGGGGTGTGCATTATCGGAGAGCCGGATTTTGGGCTTTGAACCAGGTTATGGAAGCCGGAGCATTAGGCGCTGAGATCATCATAAGCGGAAAGTTGCGAACGGATCGAGCTCGATACGAAAAGTTTCGAGCGGGATACATGCCCAAAAGCGGAGGTCCCGCAATGAAATACGTGAAAAAAGCGGGGTTACATGTCCAGTTGAAACCAGGCATCTCAGGGGTAAAGGTATGGATAATGCCCCCAGAAGCAAGGTTGCCTGATCAGGTGCAAATAGTTGAAGAGGGTGTGAAAGAAGAAACGGAAGAGGCAGAGATAGAGGTCGCTGGGGCTGAGGGGGCTGAGGAGGCTAAGGAGTAACATGCCGATTTTAAGGACAAAGGATATTCGAGCTATGTCTTCCAAAGAACGCAGAGAAAAACTCGCCGAGTTAAGAACAGAGCTTGCAAGATTGAGAACAATGGTTAAAGCAGGCGGGTCCATCGACAATCCCTCTCGGATACGGGAACTTCGCAAAACGATCGCCCGCATTCTCACCGTTGAAACCCATGAGCAGCGAGTGAAGAAGGAAGAAAAATGAAGGTCACACCAGCCATAGTTCAACAAGAACTTATCGGCCTTGACGCAAAGGTTGTAAGAAGCTCGCATCCCGGCTACGTGGGCGTTTCAGGTAGAGTGCTTGACGAAACCCGCAACACCATCATAATACTGCATGAAAACAAGAAAAAAATCATAATAAAAAGTACGGCTGTTTTTCATTTCACGATGCCGGACGGAACAATCGTGGAGATAGATGGAAAGACCATCATCGGACGACCTGAAAACCGAATCAAGAAACGGGTTAGAAGGCGGTGGTGAATGGCAACTCCCTCTTTAAAAAAACCGAAGAAGACATGCAACGATAATAACTGTCCCTTCCACGGAGCCCTCTCAACGAGGGGACACGCGCTGGAGGGAGTTGTCGTTAGCGCCGAGATGGATAAAACCGTCGTCGTGCGACGTGACTACCTAAATTACGTGCCAAGATTCAAACGCTATGAACGAAGGCACAGCCACATACCCGCCCATAACCCTCCGTGCATAAATGTTAAAGAGGGCGATCGGGTGAAGGTAGCGGAATGCCGCCCCATAAGCAAAACCGTTTCATTCGTTGTTGTTGAAAAACTGGAGGAAGGAAGGGGTGGCAGCAAGAGCTAAAGCACGCGCCTTCATGGCAAAAGGAATGCTCGGTCAGAGACCAAAAATTTCAAGAGGAATGCCTGCTGGCTCCATTGTAAAGTGCACTGATAACACAGGGGCTAGGGAACTCAGAATAATTCAAGTGATGGGATATGGGGGCCGACTAAGGCGAGTTCCAGCTGCAGCAGTTGGAGACATGGTCGCCGTTTCGGTTAGAAAGGGAACACCCGACATGAGGAAGAAGATTTTTCGAGCGGTTTTGGTTCGACAGAGAAAGCCATATCGACGCGCTGAGGGGATCTGGGTTCAATTCGAGGACAACGCAGCAGTCATAATAACGCCGGAAGGTGAAATGAGGGGCTCAGAGATCCGAGGACCCGTGGCGAAGGAGGCGGCTGAACGATGGCCTAGAATAGCGAGCGCCTCAAGCATCATTGTGTAAGGAGAGGACATCGTGACAAGCAAACCAAGGAAACAGAGGAAAAGACTGTACCAAGCTCCCCTTCACAAACGATACAAAAAATTCTCCACATCCCTCTCACCAGAGCTTAGAAAGTCTCATAACATCAACTCGATCCCTGTGAGAACGGGCGACACCGTTAGAATCATGAGGGGGGAACGAAAGGGGTTTGAAGGAAAAATCAGCGGGATTGACCGGACAAAGTATAGAATATTTGTTGAAGGGGTGACCCGGGAAAAGGTGGATGGAACCGCCACGCTGATCCCGATTCATGCATCAAAAGTTATGATCACTCGCCTCAACCTTGATGACAAATGGCGCAGAGGCAAACTGGAACGCAAGGGTGCAGCCAAGAAAGCCAAGTTGCCTGAAGAAGAAATTGTTGAAGAAAAGAAACCTGAACCTCCCAAGAAAGAGGTTGAAAAAGAGGAGGGCGCGCAGACATCCGGGAAATCCGGAGGAACATAAATTGGGGAAGAAAGGTGGAAAGAAACATTTAAAGCGGAAACCGGCGCCGAGATTCTGGCCCATTCATCGAAAGGAAGCCGTCTGGACCGTTAAACCCAAGCCTGGCCCCCATCCGCTTTCGCATTGCATACCACTTGTCCTTGTTGTTCGTGACATACTTCGATTAGCAAAAACAAGAAAGGAAGCCAAAACGGTGATTTCACAAGGAAAAATAAAAATCAACGGGAAGATTCAACGGGAGGAACTTTTTCCAATCGGTTTAATGGATGTCATTTCCATACCTGAAACTGAAAAAACGTATCGAGTCTTGCCTTCTGAAAAGGGGCTCATTCTCCATCCAATCGAGACAGACGAAACAGGGTTTAAACTCTGTCGTATCGAAGACAAAAACATTGTCGGAGGCGGACATGTGCAACTCAACCTTCATGATGGAACAAACATTCTAATTCGGGTGAATGATCCTAAAAAACCCGAAGAGGATGTTTATCAAACCCTAGATACGTTGAAGCTAAGCGTCCCTGACCAGGAGATCCTTGGGTACATGAAGCTGGCTGTAGGAGCGCCCGCAATAATTATTGGAGGTAAGAATGTAGGTAGGTATGGCAAAATTATCTCTATTGAAGAAAAACCAAGCCGAAAACGTAGGGACTTGCTTGTAACCATTCAGAGTAAGAACGGGAATAGTTTCCAAACAACCCTTAATTTCATTTTCCTCCTCGGCGACGTCGAGCCTTCCATATCCCTACTTGAGGTTGATTAGCTTGTCTGAAGAAGAAATCCGCAACAAATGGAACGAAAATCCAATGCTTAAACCCAGAATAGAGAAGGTGACGGTTAACATTTCCGTCGGAAAGTCTGGAGAGCCCCTTGAAAAGGCAGCGACCGTTCTTAAACAACTGACGGACCAACAGCCTTGCAAGAGAAAAGCCAAAAAAACCATACGTGATTTCGGCATTAGAAAGGGAGAACCCATCGCTTGCCTCGCAACTCTTAGGGGGAAAAAGGCGAGAGAATTTCTGAAGAAGACCTTCAGGGCTGTCGACAACAAACTGTCAAAGGATAGTTTTGATCGCTACGGCAACTTTTCTTTCGGCATCAAGGAACACATAGAAATACCCGGCACCAAATACGTACCTGAACTAGGCATATGGGGCATGGACGTTTCGGCGTCTCTTGGAAGACTTGGATACCGCGTTAAGCGTAGGCGTCGCGCCAAGTCTAAGATTGGACCAAGTCACTTACTGACGGCTGAGGAGGCGATGCTTTTTATTAAAGATGAGTTTGAAGTTGAGATCAGGTAAAGGCACGGTGTATCCATGGGGAAGCAGAAGCCTAAAAAAGTGCGAAATTACGGTAAGGGTAGTCGACCCTGCAGACGATGCGGATCCTATGGGCCGGTCATTCGTCGATACGGGTTGTACTTGTGTCGTCAGTGCTTTAGGGAAGTTGCCAAAGAATTAGGATTCAAAAAATACGAGTAGGGGAGGAGATAGCGGTTGACAACGATGGACACGCTTGCAAATGGGTTGACGATCATCATGAACAATGAGATGCGGCATAAACGTGAATGCGTGATTAACACAGCCTCCAAACTTTTGGGACGAGTTTTGAGAGTCATGCAGTTGAACGGTTACATTGGTGAATTCGAATTCGTGGATGATGGACGTTCAGGAAAATTCAAGATACAACTTCTCGGTCGAATCAACAAGTGCAGCGCCATAAAACCTCGCGTCCCAGTGAGTCTTGACAAAATTGAAACTTGGGAGAAACGTTTCTTGCCGTCCAAGGATATCGGCGTCCTCATGATTTCAACTTCCCAAGGAGTCTTGTCCCATCGAGAGGCTAGAGAACGAAAAATTGGGGGGCGTCTCCTAGCATTTGTCTATTAGGAGAACCGAAAATGCGTGAGGTTGAAGCCTTAAAATCCATTGAAATTCCGGAAGGCGTTGGCGTGAAAATAGAGGGAAGAGTTGTCACGGTTAATGGCGAGAAAGGAGAATTAACTCAAGACTTTTCCCACGCGCCTATATCCATTCAATTAGACGGAAAGAAGGTTATCGTTCAGGTCAACTGGCCTCGTAAAAGGGAGGCCGCCCTCGTAGGGACCGTTAGCTCCCACATTCAGAACATGATTATAGGAGTGACAAAGGGATTCACTTACAAATTGAAGATCGTTTTTTCTCATTTCCCAATATCCGTCAAGGTTAGAGAAAAAACGGTGGTAATAGAAAACTTCACTGGAGAGCGGAGTCCGCGCACAGCCAAGATGATGGGCGACACCAAGGTTATAGTGAAAGGAGAAGACATAATCGTGCAAGGAACCAACATTGAAGACGTCAGCCAAACCGCCGCAAACATCGAAAAAGCAACCAAGGTCAAGAAAAAGGACCCTCGAGTTTTCCTGGACGGCATCTACGTTTATGAACGACACGAGGGAATGGAAGAATGAGCAAGAAGAAGCCAGAAGCCCTCACTGGAGAACGACCCTTAAGAAAACATCAACGTAGTAAACATAAGAAACCCAAATTCAAGCGACAGGAAAGCTGGCGATACAAACGGGTGAAAGAGAACTGGAGAAAACCCCGGGGTATAGACAGCAAAATGCGGAAAAAAGTCAAAGGATGGCCGCAATCCCCTAAAGTAGGTTATCGCAGCCCCAAGGAAATAAGGGCGCTTCACCCATCAGGATACGTAGAGGTCCGAGTTCAATCAGTAGATGATGTCGACAGAACAGATCCTAAAACGCAAGCCATCAGAATTGCTCACACGGTTGGAGCGAAAAAAAGAGTTGAAATTTCAGCTAGAGCGGAGGAAAGAGGAATTCGTGTTCTAAATCCAAGAAAGGTGGAAGAGCTCGAGGAACTTGAGGAAGAAGAGATGAAAGAAGAAGCACTTGAAGAGGAAGAGGAAAAGGAGAAGACCAAATAGCATGGATGGAGCGAACCAGAGTTGAGCCTCAAAAGCCAACGCCGATTAGCCGCCGAGATACTCAAGGTCGGTGAGGGGCGAGTTTGGATCGACCCCAACCGAACAGAAGAGGTCGAAGCCGCAATTACCAGAGAAGAGATCAGAAAGCTGGTTCATGAAAAAGTTATTCAGCCTCTTCCCGAGAAAGGAGTTAGCCGCGCCAGAGCAAGGGTTTTACAGGAAAAGAAAAGAAAGGGATTGAGAAGAGGACCAGGACGAAAAAGCGGATCTACCGGGGCAAGAGTTTCCAAAAAGCAAGCATGGATGAAAAAAATTAGGCCGTTACGGAAGAAACTACGCGAACTAAAGACCAGTCGCACAATTACCGAAGGCGTCTATCGTCAGCTTTATAACATGGCGGGAAGCGGAGTTTTCGAATCGACAGCCGACTTGGAGCGCTACATCAAAACCCGTGGTTTAGGGAGGAAACGGTGATGGCAAAGGGTCCCAGCTATCGCGTTCCTTTCCGCAGGCGAAGGGAGAGAAAAACTGATTATCGTTCGAGAAGAGCCCTTGTTTTATCCAAGCTGCCTCGACTAGTGGCAAGACGCACCTTGAAGCACATAATCGTCCAGATCGTTAAAGCCGAGGCAACTGGTGATCGAGTTGTGGTTTCCGCCCAATCCCGTGAATTGGCGAAAACCTATGGTTGGCAAGGTAGTTGTGGAAATGTTCCGGCGGCTTATCTGACCGGGTTTCTTTGTGGTTTCAGAGCAGTGGCTCATGGCACGAAAAAGGCTGTTTTGGACATGGGGTTACAATACCCTTCTCGAGGAGGACGAGTTTTTGCTGCACTGAAAGGGGTTCTTGACGCTGGCGTTGCGGTTCCACACAGCGAAAACATGTTGCCACATGAAAATAGAATAAGTGGAAAACACATTGCTGACTACGCCGGTCAGTTATCCTCAAATCCAGAAGCCTACCAAAAGAAGTTTTCCAAGAATCTTTCAAGGGGGCTGCGCCCAGAACAGCTCTCCGAACACTTTTCCTCGGTAAAGGAGAAGATAAGGTCATCATTTGAGAAGAAGGGGGAGGAAGGAAAGTGACTTCTAGCGAGGAAAAAGTTGGGGAGTGGACGCCCCGTACGAGGCTAGGCAAAATGATTCTTGAGGGGCACATCTCCTCCATCGAAGAAGTGTTCATGGACGGGTGGAAAATACGGGAGCCCGAGATAGTGGATGCTCTTCTTCCAGACGTACAAGAAGAAGTTATCAACGTAAATTTGGTGCAGAAGCAAACGGATGCTGGAGAGAAATCTAGATTCAAGGCTATTGTGGCCGTTGGAAATCGCGACGGTTACGTGGGTTTGGGCTCGGGAAAAGCTAAGCAGGTGCGCACTGCCATTGAAAAAGCAGCTATGGACGCTCGCCTCAACATAACTCCTGTTCGTCGAGGCTGCGGAAGTTGGGAATGCGGATGTGGGAAACCCCATTCTTTGCCGTTCAAGGCCCGAGGCAAATGTGGGGGAGTGGAAATCTTGCTGGCTCCGGGACCCCGCGGCTTGGGACTTGTTGCAAGCGAGGTGGCTAAGATCGTCCTTGGACTGGCGGGGGTTAAGGATTGCTGGACAAAAAGCTATGGAGACACAAGGACTATTCCCTCTTTTGTTTACGCAGTCTTTGATGCCCTTAGAAAAACCTACCGCCTCGTCACACCGAAGGATTGGGTGGGATAATGGACAAGGAAAAGAAATGTTTGGTAGTCGTTCGGGTTCGCGGTCTAGGCGAAGTTTCTCAGGAAGTCAAAGATACGCTTAAGATGCTTCGCCTAACTCGAAACTGCCACGCCACACTGATTGATGACCGTCCAGCCTATCTTGGAATGTTGCGTAAAGCGCAAAACTGTGTGACTTGGGGCGAAATTTCTAAGGAAAACCTAGCGCTCCTCCTGAAGAAGAGGGGACGGCTAGTTGGTGACAAAAAATTAACGGATGAGTACGCTCAAGAGGTGGGCTACAAATCTCTGGACAACCTAGCTGAAGCCGCGTACAGGTTAGAAGTTGAGTATGATCGTCTTCCAAAAGTTAAGCCCATATTTCGTCTTCATCCACCTAAGAAAGGCTTTAAGGGGAAGATTAAGAGAAGCTACGCTACTGGCGGAGTTACCGGATACAGAGGGGGAACTATTAACGACCTCATAAAGCGAATGCTATAGTTGGGAGGACCTTAATGAACGAACATTGGTGGAGAAAAAGGAAAAAAAATCCATGGTACGACGCCTTTGACGAGTTTGACAGACTTGAGGAAATGATGCGGAGAGCTTTTGAAAGTCCTTCTGAAAGAACAAAGTTTCGTCGACCCCACATCTATGGTTTTTCCATGTCTGTTGGACCTGATGGAAAACCCGTTATTCGAGAGTTTGGTAATATTCAAGCTGGTTGGAGCCCTAGAATTCGCGAGGAAAGGGAGCCTCTGGTAGATGTTATGGAAGAGGATAAGGATGTGGTTATTGTAGCCGAGCTTCCCGGCGTAGAAAAGGATGATATTAAACTCCATGCAGCTGAGGACTATCTAACGATTTCCGTGGACACGCCTGAAAGGGGATACCACAAGGAACTGACCCTCCCAGCTAGGGTGAACCCACAATCAGCGCGGACATCATACAAAAATGGAGTGCTGGAAGTAAGGCTGAAAAAATTGGTGGTGGAGACGCCTATTAAGAGCTGAAGGATATTCGTGGAATAGTTTGGGGTTTAATTTTGCCTCACAAGCTTAGGAAAGTCAGAAAGATGCGTGGTTCCAGAACCCATGGGTATGGCCAGATTGGACAACATCGGAAGGGTGGGTCAAAGGGCGGGAGAAAGGCTGGGCGCCACAAACACGGATGGACCTATGTAATAAAGTACGAGCCAGACTACTTCGAAAAGAGAGGGTTCACTTCTCAAAAGAGCTTAAGGGAAAAAATTAATGTTATCAACGTAGGAGAACTTGACGAACTGGTGGATAAATTAGCAGCAGAGGGAAAGTTGGAAAGGAAGGGGAAGGAAACTTTCTTGGACCTCGATAAGCTTGGATATAACAAGCTTTTGGGAATGGGAAAAATAACCAAACTCTTAATGGTCAAGGCATCGTCTTATTCAGAAGTTGCCGCCAAAAAGATAGAGGAAGTTGGCGGGAAGATAACAAAGGAACATGACTAGTTTGCCAACCTTTTGATTCTAAAAATGTGTATTCAGGTAAGGAAGAGTTTGGAGACGTTTTGTTTTCATCTTGTTAGGGTGATGCCATTCAGGATACGTAGCTAGAATATGGTTAATAGATTCTTTGAATTAGTCCATCGAAGCCAGAGTCGAAACTTATGAGTTGTTTGATGCGGTATTTTTCCATGAGGGTTAATGATACGCAGTCGGAGAAAGTTAAGGGCCGATCCTTGAAGCTTTTGAATTTTTCCCATGCTGCATCAAAGGTGTCTTTTGTAGTCCATAATTTTGTGATTCTTGGAGATTCAATGATGTACTTGCCAAGGTCCACTGCTAGGTCGTGTCTTCTTGTTCTTACCAGTGCTGTTATTACTGCTTCATCTATAATGTAGTCTGATGTGTATATTCTGCCGAACTCACC
>Ga0315309_1001520_pt1 | contig 13817 bp, 9 predicted proteins | sample TDP4_MG_FD_203080 | JGI IMG/M metagenome (GOLD analysis project Ga0315309, IMG submission 203080) | Freshwater sediment microbial communities from Lake Towuti, South Sulawesi, Indonesia - TDP4 | ecosystem: Environmental > Aquatic > Freshwater > Lake > Sediment | place: Indonesia: South Sulawesi...
GGGAACGCTCAAGGGGAGAATAGGTGGCCTGCATTTCGCGCAGCCCGTCGAGCTGGCGGCGCAGGAATCCAAGGTGGTTACTTTCGCTCCCGAGAAATTCCCCCAACTCCGTATCGCGCAACCTCGCCTGTGGTGGCCGGCCAAGCTCGGCCCGCAAAACCTTTATGACCTGGAAATGGAATTCGAGGCAGGAGGACAGGTCTCAGACCGTGCCGCGATCACTTTCGGCATTCGCGAGGTGACAACGGAGAAAAACGAAAAGGGGTACCTCATCTTCAAGATCAACGGGCAGAGAATCCTGATCCGGGGCGCGGGCTGGGCTCCAGACATGATGTTGAGGTCCTCATCCGTTCGGCAGGAAGCGGAGATCCGCTATGTCGAGGACATGAACCTCAACACCATTCGCCTGGAAGGGAAGATGGAAGACGACCACTTCCTGGAGTTCTGCGATCGCCGTGGGATCCTCGTCATGGCCGGTTGGTGCTGCTGCGACCACTGGGAGAGATGGAAGAACTGGAAGGAAGAGGACTACATCATCTCCGTCGAATCGCTGAGAGATCAGATCCGGCGATTGCGCAGCCATCCCAGCGTCTACACATGGCTGAACGGCAGCGACAATCCGCCCCCGGCCAAAGTCGAACAGGCTTACATCAAGGTTCTCAACGACTATCAGTGGCCGAATCCCTACCAATCCTCGGCCACGCAAAAGCCGGCGGAGTTCTCGGGGCCGACGGGGGTCAAGATGACCGGCCCATACGAGTATGTCCCCCCCTCCTACTGGCTCACCGACACTTCGCGCGGGGGAGCGTTCAGCTACAACACGGAAACGAGTCCGGGGCCTGCGGTTCCGCCCCTGGAGAGCTTACGCAAATTCATCCCTGCCGATCATCTGTGGCCCATCGATGAGTACTGGGATTTCCACGCCGGGGGCGGGGCCTTCAGAAACCTGAAGGTATTTACGGAAGCCTTGAATGCGCGCTATGGGAATGCCACCGGAGTGGAAGACTACGCCAAGAAAGCCCAGGTGTTGGCCTATGAAGGTCAGCGGGCGATGTTCGAAGCCTTTGGCAGAAACAAATACACTTCCACGGGAGTGATCCAGTGGATGCTGAACAATGCCTGGCCCTCGCTGATCTGGCACCTGTACGACTACTACCTGAGGCCCGGTGGCGGCTACTTTGGTTCCAAGAAGGCCTGCGAACCGTTGCACGTGCAGTACTCCTACGATGACAGCTCCATCGTGGTGGTGAATAGCTTCTATGAGTCCTTCCCGGGCACGAAGGTCACCGCCAAGATCTATAACCTGGACTTGACGGAGAAATTCTCCAAACAGGCGGCCCTCGATGTCACTCCCGACAGCAGCACCAGAGTTTTCGTCATTCCGGAAATTCGAGGCTTGACCACGACCTATTTCGTGAAACTGACGCTGGAAGATTCCCGCGGCAAGCCGGTCAGCTCCAATTTCTATTGGCTCTCGACGAAGCCCGAGGTGCTGAATTGGGAGAAATCAACTTGGCACTACACGCCGACCAAATCCTTTGCCGACTTCACCGCGCTGCAGAACTTGCCCGAGGTCGAGTTGAAGGTCGCGAGCCAGACGAAGCATAAGAACGACGAGGACGTCGCGCATGTCACGGTGGAGAATCCTAGCCCCCACTTGGCCTTCTCCGTTCATCTGCGCATCACGAAGGGCCGCGGCGGCGAAGAGCTGCTGCCCATTCTGTGGCAGGACAACTACTTCCCGTTGATGCCCGGAGAGAAGAGGGAAATCACGGCGACTTATCGGACGGAGGACTTGCAGGGAACCAGCCCGGTCGTCGAAGTTGACGGCTGGAATGTGACCTCCAAGTCTCAGTAGGACATTGCCCAGTGTGGAGAGGGGCGAGGGCGGCAGGAGTGTTCGTCGTGCCCCTCATTTCCTTGCGCCTGGGCCCAGGCTGGCAAAATTGGCACGTTTTGGGGCGTGTGTTAGGGTGAAAATCCCGGTGTCTAACCTAATATCTGACTGTGCTGGCCTGCCTGACTAAGATTGAATTATGCGCCAGGGAAACCATTTCTTCTCTGAGCATTACGGCCTTAGGGAGGCTGACCTTGAGCGCTACCTTGCGGCGGCGCTCTCCGAGGGTGGCGACTACGCCGATCTCTATTTCGAATACACCACTACCTCCTCGATTCTCCTCGACGAATCGCTGGTGAAGAGCGCGACCGAGGGTATTTCGATGGGGTGCGGTGTGCGGGTGCTCTCGGGAGAGCAAACGGGGTATGCCTATACGGACGACCTGACGCCGGAGAAGATTCTCAAGGCAGCACGGATTGCGGCGCGTATTGCCAGCGGCCCGGCACGCGTCTTCACCGTCGGGTTGACCACAGTCGAATGCCCCAACAATCTCTACAGCGTGCCCGTGCCCTCTACGGAACGTGACCTGACGGAAAAACTCGACCTGGTGCGGCGCGGCGACCAGGCCGCCCGGGCCTACGACCCACGCATCCGCCAGGTGCGTGTCAGCTATGGCGATCAGGTCCGCCACGTTTTGATCGCGGGCTCGGACGGGCGTGTGGTTACAGACCTTCAACCCCTGGTGCGTCTGGGAGTTTTCACCATCGCGCAAGAAAACAGCAATCTCCAGTCCGGTTCAAGTGGCGGCGGAGGACGGGTGGGGCTGGAATTCTTCCAGGGCGAGAACAGCCCGGAGAGTTTTGCCCGCGAGGCTGCCCGCCAAGCCATCGTTCAACTCACGGCGCAGGAGGCTCCGGCGGGAGAAATGGAAGTGGTCCTCGGGCCCGGCTGGCCCGGCATCTTGTTACACGAGGCCGTGGGCCACGGCCTCGAGGCGGACTTCAACCGCAAAGGTATTTCCGCCTTCAGCGGGCGAATTGGCCAGCGCGTGGCTTCCGAGCTCTGCACGGTGGTGGATGACGGGACTGTTCCCGGCCGACGCGGTTCGCTCAACGTGGACGACGAGGGCGCGCCCACTGAGCGCACGGTGCTCATCGAAGACGGGATCTTGCGGGGCTACCTCCAGGATCGGCTGAGTGCTTTAGTGATGAAGTCCACGCGCACCGGCAACGGCCGCCGGGAAAGCTATGAGCATATCCCGCTGCCGCGCATGACGAACACCTGCATGCTCGCGGGCTCTGAGGACTCGCAGGAGATCATCCGCTCCGTCCGCCGCGGCCTCTACGCTGTCTATTTTGGCGGCGGCCAGGTGGACATCACCAACGGCAAATTCGTGTTTTCGGCCGCGGAAGCGTATCTGATTGAAGACGGCAAGGTCACGGCGCCGGTCAAGGGCGCAACGCTCATCGGTGACGGCCCCACGGTGCTGACACGCGTGACAGCGGTGGGAAATGACCTGCGGCTCGATCCGGGCATCGGCACGTGCGGCAAGGACGGGCAAAGCGTGCCCGTGGGAGTCGGTATCCCTACCGTCAAGGTCAGCCGACTGACGGTGGGGGGAACCGCGCCGCGCAGCGCGCAGTCATTTCAGTGATAAGTGATAAGTGACGACTGACGAGGCAAGAGGATCCTCCCCTCGTTCATCACCGGTAGCTGGTCTGAGGATGTCGGAGAACGCCCTGGAACAACTCGCCATCGAGTTAGTGGCGGGCGCCATGCATGCGGGAGCGACGGCGGCCGACGTCGTGGTGCGCGAGGCTGATGAATTCTCTACTGTCCTGCGCTTAGGCAAGATCGAGAGCCTGAAAGAGGCAGCTTCCAAGGCTCTCGGGTTGCGCGTGTTCTCTGGCACGCGCAGCGCTACCTCATTCTCCAGCGACTTTTCCGGGGCGTCGTTGGCTAGGCTGGTGGATCGGACGCTGGCGATGGCCAGAGCCACTTCCGAAGATCCGGCAAGCGGGCTGCCGGCGGCCGAGGTCTTGGGTCGTCACGCGGGGGAAATGGAACTTTTCTCGCCCGAGGTGGCGGAGCTTTCTACAGATGATCGCATTCAATGCGCTCGGCGGGCCGAGGAGGCCGCGCTCGCTACTGACCCGCGCATTCGAAACTCCGAGGGTGCCTGGTTCGAAGCCAGTTGGGGCACGAAGGCCTACGCCAACTCCCTGGGGTTTGCGGGAAGTTACCTCACCTCCTACTGCGCCGTTTCGGTAGCGCCCATTGCCCAGAATGGTGGCATGCAACGTGATTACTGGTATTCGGTGGCCCGGCGCCCCTCGGCTCTGGAAGACCCGGTAGCGGTCGGGCGCAAGGCGGCCGAGCGCGCCTTGCGCAAGCTGGGCGCGCGCAAGATTTCTACTTGCCGCGTGCCCGTCGTCTTTGACCCGGAAACGGCGCGCTCGCTTCTCGGGCATGTGTTCGAGGCGGTGCGCGGCGACGCCATTTATCGCAGCGCGTCGTTCTTGGCCGGAAAGTTGGGCCAACGCGTGGCCGGTGAGAATGTGACGATCTGGGATGACGGCATACGTCCGTGTGGTTTCGGTTCGCGACCCTTCGATGACGAAGGAGTCCCTGCCTGCATCACGCCCGTGATCGAGCAGGGCACGCTTAGCAATTACCTCTTGAATTGCTACACGGCGCGCAAGCTGAACCTGAGGACCACGGGAAATGCCTCGCGCGGCGTGGCAGGGCCGCCCGTGGTGGGACCAAAGAATTTCTACTTGGCTGCCGGCCCGCACCCGCCCGGAGAGATCCTCCGTTCAGTGCGCAGCGGTTTCTTCGTGACGGAGCTGATCGGCTTTGGCGTGAACATCGTGACTGGCGATTACTCGCGCGGCGCAGCCGGGATGTGGATCGAAAATGGCGAGCTGGCGTTTCCCGTCGAAGAGGTCACAATCGCTGGAAACCTGGCGGAGATGCTGAACCACATCGAAGCTATCGCCTCCGATCTCGAGTTTCGCGCCGCCCTCGCTTCGCCGACGTTACTAATCGGTGGTCTGACGCTTGCCGGCACCTGATCAGAGCGGCGAAACGGGAAAATCAAAGCTCGGTCCCGTTGCTGATTTCGTGCCCCGGGTTCCGAGGTTTGTCGTGGCTGATGAGCGACCAACTCGCTTCTATATCCTGAGCGCAACGGTAGCGCTGGCGGTTATGGTCGCCACACTCGTGCTGCTGCTTCACCTTCGCTCCCGCCCAGCCGAAACTCCGGAAGTCCTCAGCGCGGAACAGAAAGCCTACCTGCAACAAATCGTTGTGAGCGATGCGCGGATGAGCGCGGCGCAGAATTTCCTGGGACACACGGTGACTTATCTGGACGCGCAGGTGACCAACCAGGGGCCGAAAGCGGTTCGCCAGCTCGAACTGGAATTGGTCTTCGTGGACATGCTCAACCAGGTGGTACTGCGCGAGACTGCGCGTCCCGTCACGCTTCGCGGTCCCGCGCTCAAGCCGGGGCAGACGCGGTCCTTCCAGGTTTCCTTCGAGCACCTGCCGGCGGATTGGAACCAGGCGCCGCCGACTATCACACCGAAGCTGGTTCAGTTCTGACGACACCAGTGGACCTGGCGGCAACTCGTCCGAGGGTTTTTCAGCGAGTGATTTCCTAACGGCCGAATTCCAGGCGGCGAATGAGCGGTTCCGGCAATCCGGCCTTCCGCATCTTCTGTTGCACTTCCGGAAGCTTGTAGGGGGTGCGGTAGTATTCGACGTGGTTCTTCTCTTGGTCGAAGATGGCAAAAGCGGCCCGCCAGTCGCCGTCGCGCGGCTGCCCCACGGAGCCAGGATTGATCAAGTAGCGCGCGCCCTCCTCCAGCGTTAAGACCAACGTGCGCCCGTCCTGTTTCGAGGAACAGCGAATCGACTGAAAGCGACCGTTGCGGGTGAGCATGAAGCCACCCTGGTAGTGGGTGTGACCGAAAAAGATTGCGGGCGTGGCAAGGTTCCTGAGTTCGGGGAGCGCTTGCGCGGGGCCCAGGATGTATTCATCCTCGTCGAGAAGAGACCCATGCACGATCTGGACGCCTTGGACGATGACGGGTCCCGGGGGCAGGGAGCGCAGGAACCCGATATGATCCGGGGTGAGTCGATCGTGAGTCCACTGGGTGGCCAGGCGAGCCAGGGGATTGAACTCCGCCGCGTCGATGAGACCCGAGCAGGCCCGGTCGTGGTTGCCGCGGATGATTACCGTGGCCATGGCGCGGACGCGTTCAATGACGGGATTCGGGTCCGGGCCATAGCCGACTAGATCGCCGAGGCAAAGAACTTGGTCGTACTTGTCCTGGGCCAGGGCGGTGCATTCCTCTAAGGCTTCCAGATTTGAGTGGACATCGCTCAGAAGTAGGTAGCGCACGTCCGGCCCCCGAATTGCCAGATTATAGTCCACTCCAGGTTTGGGCAGCAGAGAATTGCTCGTGGGCCGGCAAGGCCGGGCTGCCCCCAGGCGCAGGGAACGCGGCGTCGCACCAGGCGAGGGAGGCCCCGAAGCTCATTTTTGACCTGTTCGCCGGATTCCGCTAGAATTAAAATTTTGAGGCGGCTGTTAACGAACTGATTGACGAGGGCCTATGTTGCGCTTTTCGACTGCGGGCGAGTCGCACGGCCAAGCGATCGTGGCGCTCCTCTCCGGACTGCCGGCCGGGCTGCGCGTAGACTTTGCGTACGTGAACCGCGAGCTGGAGCGTCGGCAGGGCGGCTACGGGCGCGGCGGGCGGATGAAGATCGAGTCGGATACCGCGCAGTTCCTTTCCGGCGTGCGCCACGGGCAGACGGTAGGCTCGCCGATTACGATCCTTATCGAAAACCGCGACTGGGAGAACTGGAAAGAAGCGCTCGCGGTGGAGCATCGCCCCGAGACTCGCGCGGCATCCAAGCCGCTCGTGGCGCCGCGGCCGGGACACGCTGACTTGGCGGGATGTTTGAAATACAACTTCCACGACGCGCGATACGTCCTGGAGCGGGCCAGCGCCCGAGAGACCGCGGCGCGAGTTGCCCTCGGCGCGGTGGCCAAGCTCTTCCTGAAAGAGTTCGGGATCGAGGTGGCAAGTCACGTTGTGGCTGTCGGCCGGGTGGCGCTGGCCGAGGAAACAGTGCCCTTTGAGCGCGTGCGCGCCCTCGGCGAGCGCAAGGAGATGGTTCTGAATTGTGTGGACGCGGCCACCGAAGCGCGAATGAAGGGAGAGGTGGACCACGCGCTCAAAACGGGCGATTCCGTCGGCGGGACGTTCGAGGTGATAGCACGCGGTGTTCCGCCGGGTCTGGGCTCATGCGCGCAGTGGGACGAACGCCTGGATGGGCAGTTGGCGCAGGCGGTGATGTCGATTCCGGCGGTCAAGGCTGTCGAGCTGGGCAGTGGAATCGACAATGCGGCGACGTTTGGTTCGCAGGTCCATGATGAAATCGGTTATAGCCGGACGGAATCCCGCTTTACGCGCCCCTCGAACCGCGCCGGAGGCCTGGAAGCCGGCATCACGAACGGCGAGGACATTGTAGTGCGCGCTTACCTGAAACCAGTGGCCACGCTCCGGCAGCCGCTCGCCTCGGTGAATCTCGAGAGCAAAGAAACGGTGAAGGCGGCTTACGAACGCTCGGACGTTTGTGTGGTGCCGGCCGCCGGCGTGGTTGGCGAAGCCATGGTGGCACTGGTACTGGCGCGCGCGTTCCTGGAGAAATTCGGAGGCGATTCGCTGGAGGAAACGCGGCGCAACTGTGCCGGCTACCTGGAGCAATTACGCCGGTTCTGAGAACGGATAACAAGGAGATAGCGTCCGCTGGCAGTTGTTATTTGCCCCTTGCAGCTAGTGACTCACTGCTGACAACTGACAACTCATCATGATCTATCCCATTGTGAAGTACGGCGAGCGAGTGCTGGAAACGCCGACGGAGCCGGTGACAGTCTTCGACAGCGAGTTGAAGAAACTCGTCGCGGATATGTTTGAGACCATGTACGCCGCCAACGGCGTTGGTCTGGCGGCTCCGCAGATTGGAATTCCGAAGCGGCTCAGCGTTATTGACGTCACGGCTGGAGAGAAGCCCGACGGCAAGCTCGTCCTGGCCAACCCGGTAATCGTTTCCAAGGAAGGGAGAGTGGCTCACGACGAGGGCTGCCTCAGCCTGCCGGATTTCCGCGCTTCCACCCCGCGCCCCGAGCGCGTCACCGTGCGCGCGCAAGATGCCGACGGCAAAGAATTCGTCATCACCGGGGACGGTCTGCTGGCCCGGGCCCTCTGCCATGAAATCGACCACTTGAACGGGACACTTTTCATCCAGCACCTCAGCGTGCTGAAGCGCGACTCGGTCAAGCGCAAGGTGCGGAAGCTGATGAAAGCAGGGCACTGGTAGGTTTGCGTCGCTCGTTGTGAGTTGTTCGTGGTCAGTTGAAGCTGGCAGCTCACAACTAACAAGCAACAACTAACAACTGATTCATGCAACTCATTTTCTGTGGTACCCCTCATTTCGCTGTTCCCACCCTCCAAAAGCTCCTCGCGGAAGGCTTCATGATCGAATTGGTGGTTACGCAGCCGGATGAACCTGCGGGGCGCGGTTACGACCTGAAACCCCCGCCGGTGAAGCAGGTGGCGGAGAAAGCAGGGATCCGCGTTTTCCAACCCGCCAAGCTGAAAGACCCCGCGACTCAGGAATTTCTCTTCCCATATCATCCTGATGCGATTGTGGTGGTTGCCTACGGGCGCATCATCCCTCCCTGGATGATCCATCTGCCGCGTCTCGGCTGCATCAACCTGCATGCCTCGCTCCTGCCCAAATATCGCGGGGCAGCACCCATTCAGTGGGCGTTGATGCACGGCGAGCGCATCACTGGTGTGACGACGATGAAGATCGATCCCGGCATGGACACCGGTGACATCCTTCTCGTGCGCGAAGTGGAAATCCATGAGGAGGACACGGCAGAGACGCTCGCGGAGCGCCTTAGCGTGCTGGGAGCTGAGCTGATGGTCGAGACGTTGCGCGGGCTTGAGCGGGGTGAAATCACGCCGCACCCACAAGACCATTCGCAGGCGACGCTCGCGCCCCTGCTGAAAAAGGAACACGGGCGGATGGATTGGTCGCTGCTGGCGCGGGAGATTGCCTGGCGCGTGCGAGGATTGCAGCCGTGGCCCGGCGCCTACACGACCTTTCGCGGCAAGCGCCTTCACCTCTGGGCCGCCGTTGCGTTGCCCGCAGAGGCAGGGAGCCCGCTCGCGCCCGGAACGCTCGTCGCGGAGCGAGGTAAGCTTTTCGTGGTCTGTGGTCAGAGCACGCGACTCGAAATAAAAGAACTCCAGGTGGAAGGGCGCAAACGACTTTCGGCGCGCGAGTTCTTGAATGGCGTGCACCTCAAGCCCGGCGAGCAGCTTTTTTGAATTATGAATTATGAATGCTGAGTTCTGAATTAAAGAAGGGAGAGGCTGATTCCGGCCTATAGGCGAGCGCGTCTTTCACAGTTCACAATTTACCATTCATAATTCATAATTCGTCTCTCCCTATGCGCGTATCGCCTGCCCGCGAAGCTGCCTATCGTATCCTGCGTCGCGTGGAGTCCGGCCGCGCCTTGGCCGTGGACTTGCTGCAAGGGCCGCAGGTGGCGAGCCTGCGCGAGGTTGACCGGAGGTTAGCGACGGAGCTCGTCATGGGCGTGTTACGTTGGTGGGGCGAACTGGACTTTCAGATTGAGCGCCTCGCGGGAAAGCCGCTGAAATACTTTGACCCCGAAATCGCCACCATCCTACGTTTGAGCATCTACCAGATTCAATTCCTGGAAAAAGTCCCCCAGTCCGCGGCGGTCAACGAAGCCGCGGAGTTGACCAAGGCGGCGCGGAAGCGATCGGCGGTGGGATTGGTGAATGCCGTCTTGCGCAAGTGCGAAGCTTCTAAGCGGCGCCTGTCGGTGCAGGGAATTCGGCGACTGGATCCCAAAGTCTCCCAAAGTCTGCGGCGTTCATTTCCTGCTTGGCTGCTGGAACGTTGGGAGCGGAACTTTGGCTCACAAGCTGCGCAGGCGCTCGCCTGGGCGAGCAATCTTGTGCCTCCCACCACCTTGCGCGTTTGTGAGGGTGAGCGAGAGGAAGTCGGGCAGCTCCTCGCGGCCGAAGGAATTCAGGCTGCACCAGGGAAATATGCCGGCCAGGCGCTAGTGGTTCGGTCCGGCAACATACGTGCGTCCAGCGCCCTGCGCGAGGGACGGGTCGTGATTCAGGATGAGGCCGCGCAGCTCGTCGGGACGCTGGTGGCGCCCGAAGCGGGCGAGCGTGTGCTCGACCTGTGCGCGGCGCCGGGAATCAAGACCAGCCAGCTTGCAGGCGCCCTAATCCGCGGCACGCTCGTCGCTTGCGACCTGAGTGCACGGCGGCTGGCTACAATGGTTCGCCTGCTGCCGAAGCGGGTTTGGCCAGAGCTGCAAATGTTCTTGGTCCGGCTCGATGCGGCACAGGAGTTACCGTTCGGGTGCAACTTTCACAGGATTCTGCTCGACGTGCCTTGCTCGGGGACCGGAACTCTGGCGCGCAATCCAGAAATCAAGTGGCGGCTCCGGGCGCAGGACCTGGCAAGGCTCGCGACAATTCAGGAAAGGATGTTGCGGCAGGCTTTGGGAGTTCTGGCGCCCGGTGGGCGGTTGGTCTACGCCACCTGTTCGCTGGAGCCGGAAGAAAACGAACAGGTGGTGGAGCGAGTCTTGCAGAGCGAGAAAGCATGTCGCCTGGCGGGCAGTGTAGAACTCGCGCAAGAATTTCCTGCCCTGGCTCCGCTGTTTGAGTCCTGCGGCTACTTTCGTACCCGGCCGGATGTACACTCGACGGATGGTTTCTTCGCAGCGGTGATCACCCGGGCGGTGTGACCAAGGACATAAAGGCCACCGAGGGTAATCTCAGAATGCATTATCCAAAGCGAGTAATGCTCTTGTGCTTTCTACTCGGCGCGTGGTTCCTCACCCCACACCTGGTGGGGAAGCGCAGCGAGTCTGTTCCACCGCAGGCTGCTGAAACTGCGGCCGAGAGAACAGCGTGGTTTCGTGAGGCCAAGTTTGGAATGTTCATCCACTGGGGGCCGTATTCCTTGGCGAGCATTGAAGCCTCTTGGCCGATCATGACTCCGGGGCCGGATCCCGCCATCAGCCAGGCTGATTACCGGGCGCTTCCCAGACGTTTCAATCCCGTCAAATTCGATGCGGAGGCGTGGGTCCGTCTAGCTAAGGCAGCGGGCCAGCGCTATGTGGTGTTCACCAGCAAACACCACGATGGTTTCTGCATGTTCGATTCGGCACTGACCGACTACAAGATTACAAACACGCCTTACGGGCGAGACATCGTGGCCGAGCTGGTGGCGGCGTGCCGCAAGGAACGCATGCCTCTGGGCTTCTATTACTCGCCGCCGGACATGAATCACCCTGGGTTTCGCGATACATCGCTACTCGCCAAAGAAAACTGGAAGGGACACCCGGAACGGCCGGAGTGGGCAACTTACCTCAATTACATGGAGGGCCAGGTGCGAGAATTGCTCACGAAATATGGCCCCGTGGCGGTGATGTGGTTCGACGGTCTGGACAACCAGGAGAAGTACGATGGTGCTCGGTTTCACACGTTGATACGCGAACTGCAACCGAGAGCCCTGATCAATAATCGGCTCGGCTTGCCGGGCGATTTCGAAACGCCGGAGCAGTTCATCCCCGATACGGTTCCCACTAAGAGCTCGAAGACGCGAATGGCAGGGCTCGAGCGCCCCAAAGTTCCGCGCGGCACAGCCACGCTACCTGCCAGCCCAGACGATTTCCAGTTGTGGGAAACATGCATGACCATCAACAACACCTGGGCGTACGACCGCAATGACAGGAATTTCAAATCTGTTTCCCAGCTCGTCCGCACCTTGGTGGAGGTGGCAAGCAAGGGTGGAAATATGCTGCTTGATGTTGGCCCAACGCCGGGGGGCACGATTCAGCCGGAATTCCAGGAGCGATTGCGGGCCATCGGAGAATGGCTGCGAGTCAACGGTGAATCCATCTACGGGACGACGTACGGCCCTCTTCAGAATCTGACCTTCGGCAGAACGACGGCAAAAGGCAACACGATCTACCTGCACGTTTTCCAGTGGCCTAGAGGAAAGGTGAAACTCGCCGGTCTTGATCGGCAGGTTTCAGAGGTCAGGTTACTGGCGGGAGGGAAGCCGTTGAAATTCCGTCAGGCTGGCGAGACGCTAAACATCAGAGTTCCCGCTCGGCCGCCTGACCCGCATGTGAGCGTGCTGGCGATCATAACGAGATAGCGGATCGTACCGTCTTCACACCAGTGTAACAGTATAGAACTTGCCTGGTGCTTCGAGGGGCGCTGTGGCGCGAGCTTCCGTCTGGCCCGAGTTGAACCTCGCCTCTACGTAGTAGTCAAGCAAGGGGCTCGTAGTCGAAGGCACTTTGAGCTCGGCCTCGAATGTTCTTCGGCCTGCCAGCTTCACTGCCCTCGCCTGCCATTCATCCGCTCTGGCGGAGCGCGTGAAGAGGGTAACGCGGGCCGCCTCCTCTCCGCCAAGGGCAACGGCGAAGATGCGCAGGCGGTCGCCTGGCCGAAGAGAGGTCGGCCGCGTGGGAATGAAGACCCGTGGAGCAACCTGCGAATCCGGCTGGCGCACTTCCTCGCAGACGCGTTCCACGTCCGCCGGTAAACCGCCCAGAAATTCCTTCATGGACGCGCGCAGCCTGAACAGCGCCAGCCGCTCGTACTTGTTGTGCATCGAGGCGAGCGTTCCCAGGTCATTGCGTGTGCTGACGATTTCCTGGAAATCCAGGATAGCTTCGCGCACGAGCGGCGCGAGCCTCAACCAGAGCGGGACACCGTCTGCCCGGACCTTCTGCCGCGCCTCCTCCACCTTTCCTTGCTTCTTCAATTCAGCCGCCTGCTGAAGCACCTGGTGGAGGTGGAAGGCCAACGACCACGATTCCGCATAAGGCACGAGAAAATCGACATGGCGTGCCAGATAGTTAAGGCGTTCCCGTTCGGCGGGTCTGGAAGCACCATCCGCAAGCGCGCGAAGCGCTCGAGCGATTTTCGCCTGCGAATGTTTCACTTCCGCCGGCGGCTCGTAGCCGTTCCAGAACTGAAACGCCTCATCATAGTCGCCCGAGTATTCGTGGATCTGGTAGTGGCCGTCTTTGATTTCACCTGTGAAGGAACAGAGGATGCGGCGGTCGCGATCTGTTTCGTTGAGTACCTCGGCGAGCTTCTCGGCGGCGGGCGGTCGCACCAAAGCTCGTGAGTAAGCGCGATAGTATTCGGCAGGCTGGAGTGTCCTCTCCCAGGAATACCGCGCTTGGAATCCAGCGTTAATGTCTGTGATGCGGTGTCGCCAGTGGATGCCCAACAGCCCCCGGCAGCCGAACTTTTCGGCGCGGTCCATGTCTCTGACAAATCGATGAACGTGGAATTGCGGCAGCCACATGGCCGGGTCATCTTCCAGCCAGGGTATCGGCCAACGCTCGCGACCTTCGAGTTTGGCGAACTCCTCGCTCACCGGGTCCCAGCCCAAGTTGTCGCTCAAGGAGGAGAAGATGATGTCTTCTGGCAATTGTCGGTGAAAGGCAGCGAAGTGCCGCACCACGCCGCCCCAGCCGGAGATGACCAGTTGTTTCTGCGGGGCGTGCCGCTTCAGGAAGTCGTAGGCCTGCCGGAACGGAGTCACCGAGAGCGGAACGCCGGTCTTCTGACTGGCCCAGCTCATGCCCTCGTCTTCCCACAGCCAGACGTAGTCCGCCGTGGGATAGGCTTCGAGAAGCCGTCCCAGCCTTGCTTCCAGGATGTCGCGCGCGGCCACCGATTCCGGATCGACCCGCGCCCCGGGCGTCTGCGGATCCTTCTGCTCGAGCCGCGCTTCCGGTGGCGTGACGCGGAAGATTTCATCCGGAATCTGATACGGCTCGAAGCCCACGCCCGTGCGGATCCCCAGCTCA
>Ga0315309_1001521_pt1 | contig 13796 bp, 13 predicted proteins | sample TDP4_MG_FD_203080 | JGI IMG/M metagenome (GOLD analysis project Ga0315309, IMG submission 203080) | Freshwater sediment microbial communities from Lake Towuti, South Sulawesi, Indonesia - TDP4 | ecosystem: Environmental > Aquatic > Freshwater > Lake > Sediment | place: Indonesia: South Sulawesi...
CAGGCGTGGGTTGTGGCGGTGTCCTGATGGTTCGACAAGCTCACCACAGCGGCTTGTCGAAGGGTGAAAATGAGAAAGCGGCTCACCCTGAGCCCCGATTTCAGTCTGTCCCGACGCATCTCAGCGCCAGCTAGGTCCACTCTCCGAGTGGCCAGGGTCACCAGGCTTTACGATGCCGCTTCGGCCATATTGTAGCACGATGGGATATAGTTGTCAACTCTGCCATCCAGGACCGTGGGCTGCTGGTGGCCGTGAGGATGGGGATCACTGAAACACTGAGGGGGATGAGGCCACTGATTCAGTGCGTTCATTGTTTTCAGTGGCTTCAGTGGTTCCAGTGGATGTACGCAAGCCCAGAGTCCGATTTCGGCGGCCTTGCCTTTCTAAACCACCTGTGTTATAATCGGAGCAGAAATTCGGAAATTCTTCCCCGGAGGATAAGCGATGGTCACGATGACGGTTCAAATTCGGCGCAAAGGAGTCATCACCCTCCCTGTGGAAATGCGTCGCCGCTACGGCTTAGACGAGGGGGATGTCTTTACTTTGGTGGATCTGGGGGACGGCTCCTTCCTGCTAACCCCGCTGGTCTCCCAGGTGGCCCGCCTGGGAGACCAGGTGACCCGGGTGATGGCCGAAGAGGGGGCTGACCTGGAGGAGATGCTGGAGGCGCTGGACCAGGAGCGAGAACTCTACTACCAGGAGCACTATGTCCAGACCTGATCTTTTCCTGGACAGCAGCACCCTCTTCGCTGGCGTCGTCTCCCCCGATGGGGCAGCCCGTGCCCTGCTACTCCTGGCAGAGGCGGGGCTGATCACCGTCACCGTCTCTGAGCAGGTGGTGGCGGAGACGGAGCGGGCAGTGGCCCGCAAGGTTCCCCAGGCCCTGATGTACTATAGGGAAGCACTGCGTAGTACCAGGCTGTGCATCGTACGCGACCCTTCGCCGGAGGAGGTTGAGGCCCACCGGGACATCATCGTCCATCGGGCGGATGTGCCCATCGTCGTGGCGGCGATGAGGGCCAGTGTGGACTATTTGGTGGCCCTTAACCGGCGGCACTTTATAAACGATCCCGGTGTATCAGCCCGGTCGGGGTTGCGCATCGGTCTGCCGGGCGACGCGTTGGCCTGGGTGCAAGAACAATGGAGATGACGATGAACACCCTTCCCGACGAATACAGAAACCTGTCGGATGACGAGATGTTCGCCCGCATCAGGGTGGCGAAGGAGAAGCTAAGGCCAGATGTAGTCATCCTGGGCCACCACTACCAGCGGGATGAGGTCATCCAGTTCGCCGATTACCGGGGCGACTCGCTGGAGCTTTCGCGCATTGCTGCCACTCAGGCCACGGGAGCCCGCTACATTGTCTTCTGCGGGGTGGATTTCATGGCCGAGACGGCGGCCATGCTCTGCGACCCTGCTCAGACCGTACTCATGCCCGCACTGGAAGCTCCCTGCCCCATGGCCGCCATGGCGGACGCCGCCGACGCCCAGGTAGCCTGGGATGCATTGACCGACCTGTGGGGCGATGACGTGGTGCCCATCACCTATCAGAACTCCTACGCCGGGCTCAAGGCTTTCTGCGGGCAGCGCGGCGGGGCGGTCTGCACCTCGGCCAACGCCCAGGCCGTCTTCCGCTGGGCCCTGGCTCAGAAGGGGCACATCCTCTTCTTCCCCGACGAGCACCTGGGCCGCAACACCGCTCTGGCCCTGGGCATCCCCCTGGAAGAGATCGCCGTGTGGGACCCGGATAAGCCGGGGGGCGGGGACAGTTTCCAAAAGGCCAAAGTGGTCATCTGGAAGGGCTACTGCCACGTGCACACCTGTTTCACCGTGGAACACGTCAGAGCCGTCCGAGAGAAATACGGGGACATCACCATCGTCGTCCACCCGGAGTGTCCGATGGAAGTGGTGCAGGCCGCCGACCTCAACGGCTCGACCTCGTTCATCTTGCGCACGGTGCGGGATGCTCCGGCGGGGAGCCGATTTGCCGTCGGCACCGAGATCAATATGGTGGCCCGCCTGGCCAGAGACTACCCCGACAAGCTGGTAGTGCCCCTGGCCCGTTCCCTGTGTGGGGCCATGTACCGCACCAGCCCCAATCACTTGCTCTACACCCTGGAGAGCTTGTTGCAGGGCGAACTGGTCGGTGTGGTCACTGTGCCCGAGGAAACCACCCGCTGGGCCAATGTGGCCCTGGAGCGGATGCTGGCCCTCAAAGGGTAGGAGGTGGGAACTTTCCCCCTCCCCTCTCCTGAAGCTCCACTTCAGGAGAGGGGAGGGGGTCAGGGGGAGGGGTGAGGTCAAGAGATGAATACATCTTCTGAACAGATATATACTGACATCCTGATCATCGGCAGCGGTATCGCTGGTGGCACGGCGGCCCTGCAGCTGGCTGAAAATAATAGCCTGCAAGTGACCATCATCGCCCAGGCTCCAGACCCCCGGGAGTCCAGCACCTACTATGCCCAAGGAGGCATCATCGGACGGGGGCCAGCCGACTCGGCCGAACTGCTGGCGGAGGATCTGGAGCGGGCCGGAGCTCATACCAACAACCCGGCGGCGGTCAAAATCATCACCGAAGAAGGTCCTAGACTCATGCGCCAACTGCTGCTGGATGAACTGGAAGTGCCTTTTAACCGGACACCCGCTGAAGGGTTGGAATATATCAAGGAAGCGGCTCATTCTACCGACCGCATCTTGCATGTCGAGGATGCTACCGGGCGGGCCATCGAGGAGAAGTTAGTCGAGGCCCTGCGGCCTCGACCTAACATCGCTCTGCTGGCCAGGCATACAGCCGTTGATTTGCTCACCCCGGCCCATCATTCCCGCAACCCGCTGGATGTCTATCCGCCGCCATCGTGCGTGGGGGCCTACGTCTTCGATCAGCAACAGAGGAAAGTAAAAACCATTCTGGCCAGGAAGACCATCCTGGCTACGGGGGGGCTAGGGCAGATTTATCTCCACACCACCAACCCACCCGTCGCCCGGGGAGATGGGCTGGCCATGGCCTATCGAGCTGGAGCGCGAGTCATCAACGCCGAATACGTGCAGTTTCATCCCACTGCCTTCTACCGTTACGGTCTGGCTCGTTTCCTGGTCTCCGAGGCGGTGCGGGGCGCAGGAGCGCGCCTGGTAGACGCCCAGGGCGAGCCCTTCATGCAGAAGTACGACCCCCAGTGGAAAGACCTGGCCCCCCGCGATGTCGTGGCCCGGAGCATCTACCAGGAAATGCTGGCTACTGGAGCAAGGTGCGTTTACCTGGATCTAAAGTCCTACATCCCTAGAGACAGAATCATAGAGCATTTCCCTAACATCTATGAGAAGTGCCTTTCATACGATGTAGAAATCACCACCGATCTGGTGCCTGTAGTGCCCGCTGCCCACTACTTCTGTGGCGGGGTGTGGGTGGATGAGTGGGGGCGGACCAGTCTCAAGAACCTTTACGCGGCTGGCGAGGTATCCTGCACCGGGGTACACGGCGCCAACCGCCTGGGCAGCGTTTCCCTTCTGGAGGGCCTGGTCTGGGGCTGGCGGGCTGCCGAGGACGCCCTGCGTACCATTGACGAGCCCCTGGGAGTTGACCCGGCGGACATCCCATCCTGGTACGACGAGGGTCTCACGGAGGTAGCAGATCCGGCTCTCATCAGCCAGGACACGGCCAACATCAAATTCGTGATGTGGAACTATGTGGGTATGATGCGCAGCTCCCGTCGTCTGGAACGGGCCATTGATGACCTGCAACACCTGAAGGCTGAGATCGACAAGTTCTATCGCACCACCAAATTGAGCGACGAGCTGATTGGCCTGCGCAACAGCGTGCAGGCGGCTCTGATCGTGGCTCACGCTGCCTGGGAGAACAAAGTGAGCCGGGGCTGCCATTACCGGGAGGATTAAGAAAGAAAAGATGAAAGAGATCCCAACTGAAAAAATCCAGATGATCATCAGAAGGGTCTTTCCCAGGGCTGAGGTCAAATCTTACCAGAAATTGGGGTCGGGCTTTGCCCACCTCACTTACGACCTGTGTCTCTCCAACCCTGAGATGGGCCTGACCCTCAAAATCTATCTGCGGCCAACTGAGAAGCGTGAACCCTGGAAAGAGACCTATATTCTCAAACGGGTGGCGGAGGAAACCGGCGTGCCCGTGCCCCAGGTGCTCCTTTTCGACGATAGCGGTCAGCTTCTGGACACGCCTTACGCTATCCATACCTGCCTGCCTGGGCGCAGCTTGGGTGCGGTCCTGCCGGAGATGGCCGAGGAAGACATAGAGATGGTAGGCTATGAGATGGGGCGCTACCTGGCCCGGCTGCACCGCATGTCTGGAGAGCGCTACGGGGACTACTTCGTGGAGGATCCCCTGGCCAGCCCTCATGAGCGGGACTACACCCTGGCCAGGGTGGACTCGTGGCTGAGGGAATGCGAAGACAGTCGCCTGATCAATCCGAACAGGGTCGAGACTTTGCGGCAGACTTTCGAAAGGGCCGATTTCCTGGACCAGGAGAAGCCGTGCCTGGTGCACGGCGATTACCACGAGGGGAATGTGAACGTAGAAGAGGGGGCTGTGGGCTACCATGTGACCGGCATCTCCGGGTTCGAACATTCCCAGGCCTGGAGTCGAGAGTGGGACATGGTCAAGCTCTTTGGCCACGTTTTCAACCGTTACCCTATCTTACAAGATAGCTTCCTGGATGGCTACACCGAGTCCGTGGAACTCTCCGAACGATTCTGGGATCGGCTGAGGCTCTACCAGTTGGCTGTGACCATTTTCCAGGTGCAATATGGCCACCACATAGGCAACGCAAACTTGACCAGAAGCTACCAGGAACGCCTGTCACGACTGCTAGAATCAATAATTAAGGGAGGTAGAGAGAAATGAGCGACAAGAAAACTATTAGAGACACCGACGTCGAGGGCAAACGGGTCCTGGTGAGAGTGGACTTTAACGTGCCATTAGACAACGGCAAGGTAGCCGACGACACCCGTATCCGGGCGGCCCTGCCTACCATTCAGTATTTGATAGAGCAAGGAGCCAGAGTCATCCTCATGTCCCACCTGGGGCGGCCCAAGGGTAAGGTCAGGGAGGAACTTCGCCTGACCCCTGTGGCCGAAAGGCTCGCCGAGTTGCTGGGCAGGCCAGTGGCTATGGCTGTGGATTGTGTTGGGGAGGAGGTAGAAGCAGCGGTTGATAGGCTGAGGCCAGGCGACGTCCTCCTGTTGGAGAACCTGCGCTTTCACCCTGGCGAAGAGGCCAACGACCCCGAGTTCGTAAGTCAGTTGGCCTCGCTGGGCGAGGTCTATGTCAACGATGCCTTTGGCACAGCCCACCGCGCCCACGCCTCCACCGAGGGTGTGGCTCACCGCCTGCTGGCCGTGGCCGGGTTTCTGATGGAGAAAGAGTTGAACTTTCTGAGCAAGGCTCTGGAAAATCCAGAACAGCCCTTTGTGGCCATTCTGGGTGGGGCCAAGATTTCCGACAAAATCGGTGTGGTGGACAACCTCCTGGGCGAGGTAGAAACCCTTCTCATCGGCGGGGGAATGGCCAATACCTTCCTCAAAGCCCAGGGGCACCAGGTAGGGCAATCGTTGGTGGAAGAGGAGAGCCTGCCGCTGGCCTGGGAACTTTTAGATAAGGCGGGCCACAAGTTGATCTTGCCCGTGGACGTGGTGGTGGCCGACAGGTTCGACGCGGAGGCGCAGTCAAAGATCGTTAGCGTGGAGGAAGTGCCCCCTGAGTGGCGCATCCTGGACATCGGTCCGGCCACGGTAGAGCGCTTCGCCCAGGAGCTTTCCAAGGCCAAAACCGTGGTCTGGAACGGCACCATGGGGGTCGCTGAGTTCCCTCGGTTCGCCGCTGGCACCCAGGCCATCATCGAGATACTGGCTAAGAGCCAGGCGACCACCATTGTGGGCGGTGGAGATACCGTGGCTGCCGTGCAACAGGCGGGGCTGGTGGAGAAGATGACCCATGTATCCACCGGAGGCGGGGCCAGCCTGGAACTGCTGGAGGGCAAGGTCTTGCCCGGAGTGGCGGCTTTGGCTGATAGGTAGCCATCCTTGCGAAGGTTGCGAATAAAACCTTCGCAAGGGTTCAGCCCTCGGTATCGGTCAAGACGCTGATTGTATCGGCCAGCAAAACCCTATCCCCTTGTACCTGTCCCTCCTCGTCCAGGACAGGCAGACGCGCACCGCTGATCGCCTCGTACAGCCCTACTTCAATCAGATACTCACCTGAGGGGACCTCGGGTTTGATGACGATCTCGTGCCGATCCCGCAGATATTCACCCGCCAGCCAACCGGTGGTGGGGAGAGTGCCACCGCCGGGCAGGCTGTCGCCCCACCCTTGAATGATGTCGTCGGCATCCAGCAGATGGACGAAGACAGTGTACGATTTGTCCACGGGGCTCAAGGCGTGCCAGTAGAGGGTTAACCCCAGCTTTTCGCCTGGCTTGGCTTGCTGAGCCTCCAGATCGTAGCCGATGAGGACAACGCTTTCACTGAACCTGGCCTGAAGAGGATGCGAGACTACTGGCTTCAGGTAATCGTGCTTGCGGCCCAGGATATTCACTTCAGTTAGTGCCAGATTGTCTCGCCCGCGTTGGGGTCCGGCAACGACTGCCAGGCGCTCCCTATCCGTGGCCCGATAGAGGCCAACTACCAAGTGATATGGCCCATCAGGCACCGCGGCTGGCACCACAAAGTCATGGGGGTCGCGCACCAACTGACCAGCTTGCCAGCCTGCCGTGGGGCAACTGCCATCTACAGGGGAGGTCTCCCGATTGGCCCACAGCTTTCTCTTCTCATCCTGGAGTTGGACGAAGACGATGTAGTCACGGCTCACATCCACCAGCGCCTGCCAAAAGAGGGTCAATTTGAGAACCTGGCCGGGCTTAAGAGGTCCCTCACCCAGGCTGTATCCCAGAAGGCGTAGAACGGGGTCTTCCTCTGAGTCTGCCAGGTCGGCTGAAAGAGGATGCCCGATAGCTAAGGCTTCAACAGGGGGCTGATGGCCTGGGGACACCACCTGAACCACCCCCAGCACAGCCTCGGTGCCTTGGGGGATAGAGTTTTCATCCAAGACGGTCAGCCCTTGTTCATCTGCGGCTCGGTACACTCCCAGCCTGAGCTGATAATCACCCGGGGGGGTGCCGGCTGGCACCAGGAGCCCGTGGTGGTCGGGCATCTGTTTTGCCTCCTGCCAGGCCGAGAAGGGACTGAGTCCGGCCATGGGTTCGCTGTCCCGCTGGCCCCAGGTTCGCCCGGCCTGATCGGTCAGGCGCAAGCCGACGAGGTAACGGCCATCCAATCTCCTCTCCTTTAACCAGAGGAGGTCCACGGTGACCACCCCCCAGCCCGCCTCCATCGGGCCGGGGTCCAGGGCGTATTCCAACAACCGAAGGCGATGATCAAAGTTCAAGGGACTCTGGGAGACAGTCCTCCGGCTCTCAGGGGCATAGAAAGAAAGCCGCGTCGTCCCATACCACTCGTTGAGAATGGGATAACTGTTGGCGAGTAGGAACCGCTCCACCTGGCTTTCCATGATACCCCCTTTGGCCTGGTAGGCTGGAACCCAGAGGCGTCGCCCATCGGCCAAAAACTCCTCTAGTTCCCTCTGAATGGAAGGACCCCATTTCCCGCTCGAAGCGAGGATGACGTGAGGCCGTTCCCCTCGATAATAGCTCTCGAAATATCCCACCTGCCAGGGATAGATACAAAAGACCGCATCGTCGGGGGAGGCCATGGTCTGAACTCGTGCGATGAGGGGCCGGTAGTCGTCCTGAGAGTAACGTTCAACAGTGTAGAAGCCATAGAGGGAGAAGCCACTCACACAGATAAGAGCCAGGGTAGATAACCAAAACAGGGGGCGTGGGCCTCTCCAGAGCCAGACCAGCCCCAGGCTCATCAGCAAATAGTAGGCTGGCGCGGCCAACAGGCTCAGACGCTCCATACCAATGGGGGCAAAAGGGAAACGCAGGTTGATGAAATAAGCCATGAGGACCGGGACGAACAAATAGAGGAGCAGGAAAATTGGCCTTGTAGTGGCGACTTTAGTCGCACGTGTGTCAGGACGACCGAAGTCGTCACTACGAATGGGGCCTGGCAAGCGGTAGGTTCCCACGGCTCCCAGAAGTGCCAGCAGGAAGAAGAGCGGTCCAGCCCAATATAGATAGCCCTGGGTCGGGGCAGGGTGTCCCAGGCCAAAGGCGGCCAAATGTTGACCGAAGAAAGCCCATAGCCCTAAAGGGCGATACCCCTCGTGTCCCACCTTACCTATGACATACTCGGTCAGTTGTCCACCAGCGTAGATGATCCAGGGAGCATATAGGAGAAAGAGAACTCCCTGGGCTATCAGCCACCCAACGAGCAATGAAGCTGGGGAAATGCCTCTCTGGCTTCGTTTGAGCTGAGAAAGGACAAAGTACCCTATCACGAAGATGGTTTGGAACAGGGGGATGAAAGCGGCATAGTACTGGGTGTACAGGGCGGCCAGGGTAATGGCAACGTATCCTACCCAGAGTAGGATCTGCCGCCCCCTGCTTGCTGTTTCCCGTGTCTCCAGCAAAAGGAGGACAAAATACACCGACAGCAATCCCAGCAGGGTCACCAGCCCATACATCCGCACTTCCTGCGAGTAGTAGACGTGGAAAGGGGCTATGGCCATGACCAGAGATGCCAGTATCCCTACCCTGCCATCTACGAGGCGACGGCCTATCACATAGAGCAGGGGTACAGTCAGCGTACCGACAAATACGGAAAGCAAACGCACGGCGACGGCATCAGAACCCAGGAGGGCGATCCAGAAGTGGAGCAATGTGTAGTAAAAGGGCGGGTGAATGTCGCTGGCAGTGCCTGCAACCATCGCGGCCAGATCCATCGTGGCGAAGTACAGGCTATAGCCCTCATCCCACCAGAGGGGTTGAAAGTTCAGCCTGGTTGCCCGTAGGCCAAAGGCCAATAGAGTGATCAAGGAGACAAGCGCTCGTCTATCTGCTAGAGACTTCATAATTTTCAGGATGTTCAGGCAGTGGATAGTATTTGACAACTTACAGGATACACGGGATGTCACTTTTGCATTATACCCCAACCTGCACTTTGCTGCAACAACCCTGGGCATCCTGGCCGACCGGACTCCAAAAGAACATAGGTCGAAGGTAGCGCCATACCCCCGACCTACGTGCTCTCTGGAACTGCCTGGTAAAGGCTACCAGTTGCCCACGAAATCAACCTCCGCCCACTGGCAACCTTTTGAGTTCGGTTCGCAGGGTTCAAAAACTGTTTCGAACGTAACTATCTCCGAAAGCTGTTCTTTTTTGTCTTGCGAGTAGACGGCTGCGTACCACTTTCCACCCCTTGCCCCGGGTCCAAAAAGTATTTCCCAAGAACCGTTGTATGTCTGTTTTGACCAAGCTCCCTCCCATCCGTCAGCCCAAACCTTGACGTAAAGACCGTTTACCCTTCCCTTACCGGATCTATCAGTGTAGACTGTGCCCTTTGCCCCCGAAGTGCCACAGTTGGGCGTGCATCCCAGACGGCCGAGGCTGTAGCGGTAAGCTGGCTTGGGTGTCGCCGTCGGCTGGGGTGGCGATGTGGGAGTAGGCGGTGCCGAAGTAGGCGTAGGCGTCGCTGGCAGCGGGGTGGGCGCAGGTGGAGCCTGGGCCACCGCCACCGGCCCCAGGTCGGTGTTGACGGTCACAAGCTCCGCCGCCACCCAGCCCTCCTGGCCATCGCTGGTCGCTATTTTCAGCCAGTCGCTGGCCTCCGTCCGCCCGATGACCTTCAGTCTCTCCCCCTCTTTCACCTGTTTGACTTTACCGTAGTTGGTACCGGGCCCAGATCGCACATTCAGGACCTTGGTCGCTACCGTAGCCTCTGGCTGAGGGATGGGCGTCGGTGTGGGGACAGGGGTAGGCGGTGAGGAAGGGGTGTCGGTCGGGGGCGGCACATTGGGTGTGTTGGTAGGGATAGGTGTGTCAGTGGCCGCTGGGGCTGGGGTGAAAGTTGGCTTGGGTGTCCTGGTAGGAGTTGGCGCTGGCGTTGGGGCTCTGGCGATCAGCGAGGTGAGGGGACATCCGATGCACCCCAGCGCACTTCCCAAGACCAACGCTACAATGAGAACAGCTAACAGAGATTTGTTCATAGTACTATACTTATTTCATTCTCCTCTCAAGCAGTCTGGCCAGCGCAGAGCACTTCAGGTCTTGTATTTGGAGTTCCAAGTGCGCTGGCCTGAAATCCCCATATTGTTGATACTGAGCTTCAGAATTTTTCCGATCATCCATCGCTGACCCATGGCAGGGACTGAAGATGGTCGGACAAAAGAAGCACCGGGGATTTTCGGCCCGTATTATACCATACTTTACGGGAAATACAAGGTCTCAGAGAGGCGCTATTTTCGTGCTGCTGGCACGAAGTACATTACCCCCCGCCTCTCTTCCTTAAAATTTATCCATCACAGCTATCTGGACTTGAGTTTTAGACCGTTTTGGTGTATGATTAAGTTAGCCCATTGATTTCAATCATAGAAAGGCGAGACAGGTAGAGAGCCATGAAAGTGCTTTTGACTGAGACCGTGGATAACCTGGGTAGTGCTGGTGAGGTCAAGAAAGTGGCCGACGGCTACGCGCGCAACTTCCTCATTCCCAAGGGCTTAGCCGTGCCAGCTACAGCGGGAACTGTCAAACAGGCCGAGCTTCGACGCCAAGCCGAGGCCAGGCGTCAGGAACGGGAGAAAGTGAAAGCCGAGTCGCTGGCCAAGACCCTATCACAAGTGACCTTGACCTTCCAGGCCAAGGCCGGAGAGAAAGATAAACTCTATGGGTCCATCACCAATGCTGACATCGCCGAAGCCCTTGAGCGTGAGACAGGCCAGGCCATTGACAAGCGCAAGGTAGAACTGGAGGAACCGATCCGCGAATTGGGCTCTTATTATGTGCCCATCAAACTCCTGCCTGACTTTGCACCTCGAATCACAGTAATTGTTGAAAGGGAAGATTAGACTGCTCCGGGTGGTTTGGGAGTCGGGTGCCGGGAGTATTTGGAAGGAAGGATGAAACCATGAGTGTTGATGACGGGTTGGCCAAACACCTTTTCATCAAACATCTGATAACGAACATAAAATGCGCTGTCTGCCAGAGCCATTACAAGACAGAGGATATCCATATCATAGATCACCGCGATGAGCTCTGGGTTATGGCTGTGAGCTGTGGTCAATGCCACACACGGGGACTGATCTTCGCCATCATAAAGGAAACCGAGGAGTCAGAGAGCATCGCTGAGTTGACACCTGAGGAATGGGTCAAGTTTCAGGAGATGTCACAGGTTGATGCCGATGACGTCCTCGACATGTACGAGTTCCTGAGAGATTTCGACGGCGATTTTGTCAGTCTTTTGCAGGGACTGCAAGCTCTGCCTGAATGATCGCTGTGACAGACTGTGCTGAGGGGCAATTGTCCTGGGGTGGTGTAGCCGTGCACTGGCTCACGATGCCTTGTGCCTAGGCAAAGTCATAGCCGAAAACGAAGGCCGCCTGTTTCGACAGGCGGCCTTTGATGGTGTAAGAGTAATGTCCGGGGTTGGTCGTCATAGGTTTACCCCCAGATGGAAACGATGACCCGCGAGGCAAGAAAGCCTACGGCCTGCCCTACCAGGACATCAGAGACGTAATGAATGCCCAGAGCTACCCGGCAGAGGGCAACGAAAAGAGCCGAGGCATAGAAGACAACGGCCCAGCAAGGAAACTGGTGACTGAAAACCATAGCCAGGCAGGCTACCCGCGTCGCGTGTCCGGAGGGGAAGGAGTAGGGATCATACCTGGTCGAGTAGAGACCTGTCATCTCCCGTGGTCGGCTTCGTCTCATCAGAAACTTGAGAACGGTGGTCAGCCCTCCGGCGACGATAACGGCGACGGCAGTAAGCAAGACAAAGTGTCTGGTCGCCTCGTCGCCCAGCCAGAAGGCTATGATGGCGAGGGCAAACCACAAAGGCCCATCCCCCAGGTGAGCCCCCAGAACCGCGACCGTTCGCCGCAATCCTGCCTCGTCGGTGAGGCTGAGACGGACGCTCAGGCTGTTGTCCAAAGCCACCAGACGGTTCAGCAGTTCACCCAACCCACCTGGCAAACTCATGCAGACTCGCCTTCGAGGATGGCCCGTACCATATCCAGTTGGTGTGGCTTGTCCACGTCCATACCCATTTCAGGGTAGGAAGTGATGATGGCTCTCCCCCGGCATCCCAGGGCTCTGCTGGCCACTCGTTCAGCATCGGCGATGGTGAGCCTTCGGAAAGCAAACTTGATGAACGTCCCGAAACCGAGCAGTCTGACTTGCCGCCAGAAATTCTTGCGGAATTCCAAGGCCTGGCGGGCCAGGGGGAGGTTGGCCTGGATGGCAGAGACTTTGGCCATATTGATGTCGCCGCCGGCGAAAGAGCCGCCGCGCAAAGGTACGAAACTCCTCCCTGACCCTGGGAAACGGGCTTCCATGGTTGATTTCTCCACGACAGTGTAATACACATCGTGGTCGGTCTCCAGACAGGTGTCAATCAAATAGTCCACCATCTCCGTCGTCAGAAGGGGGATGTCAGCCGAGCTGATGACAACCCGTTCCACGTCAGGGTCAACTGCCATCACCCGTTCTATGCCAGCCACAATGTTGTCCAGCATACTCCCTGCGGCTTCTACGCATTCTACTGGCGTGGCGAACTCTACCCCGTCCTCAGGGCTCAGCCCGACGATAAAGATACGCCCTACCCGTGACGAACCAGCGATGGCCTCCACCACATAGCACACCATCTCCTTACCGGCGATTTTGATCAGCGCCTTCTTCTGCACTTGGGCGTACTCTAATAAGGGATCAGCCCTGTCGGATGCTCCACCGGCCAAGATAACCGCATCAATCCTCTCTCCCATCGTCTCCTCCTTTCAGAGTCCCTCATGCCTTAAGGCCATCTGCCATCTGCTATCAGCCATAAGCCATCCGTTAATTCAGCTTCTCGATAGTCGGTCTGAGACCCAGTTCTTCGATCAACTCCTCCAGTTCGCTCGTGGTCAGCTTCCGCCCTTTGCCAGCCACGGCTACCAGGGCCCCCTCCATGACGTTTGTGCCGAAAGAGCGCCCTTCCAGTCTGGGGGTAGTGGTGACCAGGTATTTCACCCCCCGCTCCGTCAGCATCTTCACGTCCTCTTGAGTGGTGGTGTTGGTCACGATGACCTTGCCGTCCATACGCAGAGGCATGTGGCGCTTGAGGTACAGGAAATCGCCAGCCACGACGGAGGCCCATTGGTAATACTTCTCCCACTTGGGCTCGTTGATGGTCTGCTTCTCACCCGTCGGGTAAATGAAGCTGATAGGCAGATGGCCCAGGATGGGCAACAGGATGGCAGCCAGAATCTCCACACTACGGATAGTGCGCAAGGGGATGCCCAAGCCCAGGGCGAACATGAAATCGGCGTAGACCATCTCGTAGCCCGCCTCAGCGAAGGAGAGCGCCATCCCGAAACGATCCACCGACGAGGTGAGCATCCCTCGCTTGGGCGATATCTCGTGGCCGATCTCCTTCTCCACAAACTGCATCATCCACCGCTCCAGAGTGTGCTTCAGCCCGCCGCCGTCCACCACCGGGGTGTGCTTCACATCCTTTACCAGCTTGAGGGCCTGGTACAGTGGGTAGTACCTATCGCGCACGCGCAGGGTCAGGTCAATGCCCCCCACGCCGAGGGCATCCACCTGACCGTCCAGTTCATTATAAAGCTGGATGGCTTTCTCGATATCCCCGTCGGTGCCGATGCGCTCGACGGTCACCTC
>Ga0315309_1001522_pt1 | contig 13782 bp, 14 predicted proteins | sample TDP4_MG_FD_203080 | JGI IMG/M metagenome (GOLD analysis project Ga0315309, IMG submission 203080) | Freshwater sediment microbial communities from Lake Towuti, South Sulawesi, Indonesia - TDP4 | ecosystem: Environmental > Aquatic > Freshwater > Lake > Sediment | place: Indonesia: South Sulawesi...
ATTGTAGGTGAGAAAGCCGCCGCGATATCTCGGTGCTCATGGCCTGGCCTGAGTCGCAGAATGAGCTCTTGCTGAGGCAGGTTTTCCGAACGTGCCCCGGCAGGAGTTCCTTTTTATGCAGACCAGGATCGCGTGGTGGCACAAGATGCTCGGGAAAGACAGAGGTGAGGAGGCACCCACCAAGCCTGCTCAGATGAGGAAGCAAGAGGAAAAAAGACTGAATGAGGAGCCATCGCGGTGCTTAGACTTGGATTAGATGGACTCGTGGACAGTTTGACACACCTGGAGAGCCGGGCTATTCATGTGTATCCGCAGCAGTGTTCAAGACTGAGGCATCGGCGCTCCACATGCACCCAATGTGCGGACCACTGCCCTGTGCAGGCCATCGTGTGGGGAGAATCCGTGGAGGTAGATCCCGATAAATGCACGGGCTGTGGCATCTGTGCAGGCGTATGCCCGATAGGAGCCTTGGAGGCCCAGACCCCGACGAACATGGAGTTACTCACCCGGATCCAGCTGGCGAAGGAAGGGGCTTCGGTGACCTTCGTCTGTCCAAGGTATCTGGAGGCCAGGGGCGGAGATACTGATCGCTGCATTCAGGTCAACTGCCTGGGGAGGCTTGACGAGTCTATCCTGGTGGGTGCTGTCTCCTTGGGGGTTCAGGCCATCTGGCTGATGGATGGTGCCTGCCAGGAATGTCCTTACGCCGTCGGCCGCGCCGTCGCCGCGCAGGTCGTGCAAAGGGCGAACACGCTGCTCCAGGCCTTTGGCGTCCCACAGTGGATCTTTATCGGCCCGCAGTTGCCCGTCGGGCCAAATACAGCGGCTCAGCCACCTGGGGCAGCCGAGGGCCTCTCACGGCGGGCGTTCTTCAGCCTGCTGGCCCGCGAGACAGCCAAGACGGCAGCAGTCACCGTGGAGAGCATTCTCGGCAGCCAGGGCGCGCAGGCCAAAGAGGGCCAGGTGTCCAAGAAAGGTGAATTGCCCGTACGCCTGCCGACCAAACGGCGGCTTCTCCTGGCGGCTTTGAAACGGTTCGGGAGGCCGGTCGCCCCTCGCTTTGAAGCCGATGGCGGGCCCTTCGGCCCGGCTCAGGGCGGGCTCTGGGCTCAGTTCGGCTTCAAGGAGACCTGCACCGGCTGCCAGATGTGTGCCTTCTTCTGCCCCACCGGGGCGTTGAGCAAAATTGAAGAAGGCGACAAGGCCGGCGTGGCCTTCAGAATCTCCCATTGCACCAACTGCCGCCTGTGTCAGGAGATCTGCTATCGGGAGGCTGTAGTTCTCTCATCTGCCGTTGACTTAAGCAAGGTGTTTGACGACGCCGTTGACGTGCTGTTGATGCGGGAGGCGGATGCCGCTCCCTGGCTGGCATCGCCCGAGGAGAAAATAAAGAGGCTTATGGAATCCGCCTATCGAAAAAACGACTAGACATAGTTTCTCCGAACCCTCAAGCCTAAGGCTTTTCAGCTATGGCTTAGTGGGCCGGACCCTGAGCGTATCTCAAGTGCATATGCTTGCATCATTACCCCGTTTGAGCTATACGGAACGCCCAGGCCCTACCCAATGGAGCTATCGAAAGATAGCTCTTTTGGTATGTCCAAAATCGCCCAGATGGGTGTAGACAAGAAGGATCGAAGGTGGTATAGTTATAATGGTCTATGAGCGCTAAGTAGTATCCATAATGGCGTCTCCGACTCGTTTGGCTCCCTCCGGGACGGATGAGCGATAAGGTATGGGGAGCAATTCCCATGCCCGCCGTATTGGCAAAGGAGGCGAGTCTTTTGGCTGTCTATCACGGTCAAAGGCTTCGCCTGCTTTCGTTAAAGGAAAGGACAAACAAGTGAATAGGAGCGCGGTCAGCGTTCCCCCCGTTTGTCATCCGGGCATGCCAACGTTTCTTTCATTCAGATAGTTAGATTAGAAAGGAGGAGGTGAGATCTACTTGTTGCTAGCTGGAAAGCAGTGTCCACTCAGAACTCTGTTATATGGTTAGATTAGACAAGGAGGTAAGATCCAGTATGACGGAGAAGGAAACACCCAAAAAGGTCACCAGAAGGGATTTCATCAGGGACGCGGCTGTCCTCGGTGGGGCCGTGACTGGGGCCGGCGTCTTGGCCAGTTGCGGGCCGGGAACCCCTATTGCGACCCCAGAGGTGATCAAGGAGACCGTGGAGGTCACCAAGGTCATAGAGAAAGAAGTGCCGGTTGAGGTCACGGTGGAGGTGCCGCTGGAGGTGCCTATTGCAGCTCCATCAAAGGGGCATATTGTGGCCAACCCTGATAACTGCGGAGGCTGTAGAACTTGTGAGGTTGTCTGCTCGTTATACCATGAAGGCGTGGTAAACCCGGAATTGGCTAGAATACAGGTATGGCCGGTTGGGTTAGACCGGTATATAACTGAAGCGCTAACCTGCAAGCAATGTGATGGTCCCGAGTGTCTGCTTGCCTGTCCCACTGGAGCACTTCACGTGGACGATGCAACCGGGGCTAGGGCTATAGATGAGAAGAAGTGCATTGGCTGCGAGTTATGTATGGAGGCCTGCCCAGCTACTCCGCCTCGGATACGGTACAACGCAGAGAAGAACGTGTACTTCAAGTGTGACCTGTGCGGTGGGGACCCGCAGTGCGTTAAGTTCTGCCCTTGCGGGGGAATAACATATGTTATGGAGGAGGTATAAGAAAATGGCAAAGTTATACGGATGGGTTGGAAAGATTTTAAGGGTCGACCTCACGACGGAACTAGTATCTGAGTTACCGACTGAAAACTACGTACCCAAGTTTGTTGGCGGAATGGGTGTAGGGGCAAAGATTTGTTGGGATGAGATATCCCCTGAAGTTGAAGCCTTTGACCCCGAGAATAGGCTTATAATTATGACCGGCCCAACTACCGGCACCCTTCTTTCTGGGAAAACTTGTATAACCGGTGTATCAGCGGTACCATGGCCAGAACCACTCGTTCTACGTAGTACGTTCGGTGGACACTGGGGTCCAGAGCTGAAGTTTGCTGGATATGACGGCATCATCGTTCAAGGCAAGGCAGCGCGCCCGGTGTACTTATGGATACATGATGGGAAAACAGAGATTAGAGATGCATCTGACTTATGGGGCCTGGACACTAAGGCCGCGGTGGAAAATCTCTGGGGGAGGTATGGCCAGAAAGCCAGGGTAGCAGTAATTGGTCCAGCGGGAGAAAACTTAGTACGTGACGCATGCATAATGACGGATAGTGGAAATGCGGCTGGTAGCAAAAGCGGATTCGGCAGTGTCATGGGCTCCAAGAACCTAAAGGCTATCGTAGTGAGAGGAACAGGCTCAATACCGATAGCAAGACCCCAAGAGCTTTTAGAGATGGTCTACTCGGCTCAGCGTCTTATAACACGTAGAGAGGATGAAGAGGAACCATCAAGTCCTTCCAGGGGGCAGCGGTATTGGGATGCAAAACCAGAGGGTGACAAGTGGGGTCCTAGTACTAGTATACTATACTCTGCATTGGCAGAGGAAGCTAAGGCAGGCACTGTACGGATGGGTTTCACTGGATGCTTTTCATGTCCTATATGCTGTGGTCTGTCAATAAAAATTCTTGATGGCGAGTATGAGGGCGGTGGTCACTGGAGGTGTGGTGAACTACGCCAGCACGAGTCCGAGCAGGCCTACTACGGTGAGAGGAGTTTCAGGAGCAGGAAGGCAGTCGGAACATGGGCGCTGGCTGACCGTTTAGGCCTTATGGTCAGCCAAAAAAGTGGACTAAGCAACCTCCCAAAACTGTATGAGGAAGGAATCCTGACTAAGGAAATTACAGGACTGCCAATAGACGCACTCGGCTCTGTGGAGTACTGGAGAGAACTGCTAAACATGGTAGCTTATAGAAAAGGGTTTGGAGACGTCCTAGCGGAGGGCTATGTAAGACTATGTAACTATTTAGGAACTGCAGAGACTAAGACCCTGGCTGAGATTTATATGCAGCAAATAAGCCCTCATAGCGGAATGGGGGAGGCGAAGGGAAATAAATTAGGGGCAATACATAGAATAACGTCAAATGTGCTTGGCCAAGATAGCCGCGGTCTCTATTTCTACACATATACACCAAAGAACTGGATCCACCCAGACATACTTAATATGGAGCTTGCAGACGATCCAAAAGTTCAACACGTGATTGATGTGCAAAGTGAGAAGTGGTACGGTTCGGTAAAAGCATGCGACATGTCGACCTGGGAGTACAAGGCGCCTACATCCAGAACCATTCAGAATTGGAGAATAATGTCGGATAGCTTAGTGACCTGTTGTTACAACTTCCCTCTTACGACGAGTTCATATACGCCAGACTTTATGGGTGACATATCTATTGAGAGACGCTTATTCTCCGCCGTCACAGGAATAGACATGACGGAGGCGGAATGGATGAAGACCGCGGATAGGATTTATATGTTGCAGAGGGCCTGGCTAACAAGACATGGACACACAAGGGAGAATGACTGGTTATTTGACTCCTTCATTGACAAAAATAAAGACTACATAGACAGAGAGGGACTTAGTAAAACTCTGGACGAATATTACGAATTGAGAGGTATAGATGTAGCAACCGGGTTACCAAAGAGATCAACACTTGAGAAGCTAGACCTCAAGGATATAGCCGATGGCCTGGAGAAGGGGAAGTACACGGTAAAGCTTCCAGTATAGGTATCTGCCCATAGTGGTCTGGCGCGGAACGTTCCGCTGAGAGCTCGGAGAGATCCGGGCTCTCACTCTTTCGGATGCTTGACAAAAGCAAGACTCCGGCGTATACTCGGCGCCAGCATTGCCCATTGCTGAACAGGAAGGGGGCAGTTCTGTTCAAAGGAAAGAAACATGAAGCGGATAGCTTGGGTTAGCCTGTGCATCTTACTATCTCTTACCGCTTGTTCGGCCTTGGCCGGCAGTCTGGCTGGGGTTGCACCTGCCCCTGCCCAGCCGGGCATCCCACCGGAAGAGTGGGCCACCCGCTACCCAAAGGAATATGACGACTGGAGGGATTCAGTGCATGGGGTTGCCTATCTTTCCGGCAATTCGGATGCCCCAGGGTGGAACCGATGTTATGAAAACGCTTTACAGTCCTGAAAGGAGGAAGTTATGATCGGTATCCTGGTAGACGTCACCAAGTGCATTGGTTGTTTTCAATGCGTAGACGCCTGCGTGGAGGCGAACCACCTGGAAAAGGACCTGCCTTTCCCCCAACGCTCGCCCGATGGGCTATCGGCAAGGCGCTGGGTGAACATCATCATGCAACCAGAAGGACGTTATGTGCGCAAAAGCTGCTTCCATTGCATTGACCCGGCCTGCGTCTCAGTCTGCCCGGTTGGCTCGATGCAGAAGACGAAGGAAGGCCCCGTAATCTACGATAGCAGCAAGTGCATGGGCTGCCGCTATTGTATGACGGCCTGTCCCTATGGCATCCCTCGCTATGAATGGGACCGCGCTGTCCCCTACGTGCGCAAATGCACGCTTTGCTACGAGCGGCTACAGGTGGGAAAGTCGCCGGCCTGCGTGGAGGCTTGCCCGGCAGAAGCCATCCTCTTTGGCAAGCGCGACGCCTTATTGGCAAAGGCTCATCAACAACTCCGTGCTGAACCGGGGAAATACATCCCAAAGGTGTACGGCGAGCACGAGGTCGGCGGCACCTCTCTCCTCTATGTTTCTGACATCCCCCTGGATTTCCTGGGCTACCACGGCGATCCCGGCCAGGAGCCCTTGCCCGATCTGACGTGGGCCGCCTTGAGCAAGATGCCACCGGTGGCCCTTGGAGTGATGGCTCTGATGGCCGGCACCTACTGGATCATCGAGCGGCGCATGAAACTGATGGGAGCAAAAGCCACTCTACCAAAAACAGCGGGGCAGGAGAATGAGAACCATGGATAGACGAGCCATCGCTAAAGAAATCCTCTGGGTCTTCGCTACCGTAGGCCTGATGGCGGCGATCGCCCGCTTTACGCTCGGCCTGGGAATGACAACGGCGCTGACCGACTCGACGCCCTGGGGGCTGTGGATCGGCTTCGACGTGCTGGGCGGCGTAGCCCTGGCCGCTGGCGGCTTTACCATGGCCGCCACAGTCTACATCTTTCACCTGGAAAAGTACCGACCCCTGGCACGCCCAGCCATCCTCACCGCTCTACTGGGTTACGGGGCGGTCATCGCGGGGCTGATCTGCGACCTGGGCCTGCCCTGGCACATCTGGAAGCCGCTCATCAACTGGCAGCATCACTCGGTGCTCTTTGAGGTAGCCTGGTGCGTGATGCTCTATACCGCGGTTCTGGCCCTGGAGTTCAGCCCGACCATCTTGGAGCATCCCCGGTTCCAGTGGCCCATTTTCCGCTGGCTGGCCCATTGGCTCAAACGTCTCACATTGCACCTGGTCATCGCCGGCATCGTGCTGTCTACCTTGCACCAGTCGTCGCTGGGCTCGCTGTTTTTGGCTATGCCCTTCCGGCTGCATCCCCTGTGGTACAGCCCCCTCCTACCGGTGCTCTTCTTCGTATCGGCCGTAGCCCTGGGTCTGATGATGGTTACGCTGGAGGGCTTCATCTCCGCTTACCTCTACCGTCACCAATTGAAGCTCGATCTGTTTTCCGGGCTGGGCCACGCCGCCTGGGTGCTGTGGCTTTACCTGGCCCTACGCCTGGGCGACCTGGCGCTACGTGGCGTGCTGCCGACCGCCCTGGACGGCTCGTGGCAGAGCATCTTCTTCCTGTTCGAGATCGGCATCAGCGCCCTGCTACCGGCCACTTTGCTCTCGCTGCCCTCCGTGCGGGCCAGCCGGGCGGGGATGGGCACCTGCGCCGGGCTGACCGTGTTGGGGATGGTCCTGAACCGGCTTTCGGTCAGCGTGATCGCCGTGTATCGAACGCCGGGCACGACCTATTTCCCCACCGGGCTGGAGCTGGCGGTGAGCGCCGGTATCGTCTCCGCCGCTGGCCTAGTCTTCCTTTTCCTTACAGAGAACCTGAAGGTCTTCAGCACGGAGATGGAACCCGAGCCAGTGCGGCCTTTGCCCTATGCCAGGCCTGTCGGTGATTCTTTTCGCAAGACCGTGGCCCGCCGGTTGCTGGTTCTGATACTGTCAGCCGCTCTGGTCGCTGTCCTTTTGTCAGCCCAGGTGCTGACCGGCCAATCGCTGCAATGCGGCACACCCTGCCATGTTATGGAGCCATATTATGGTTCATGGGTGTCGTCGGACTATCTGGCTCAAAAGCATGCCAAATCGGGGATACCTTGCCAGACGTGCCATGACCGGTCTATCAAGGACTCAGTGAGGGAAGTGGTGAGCAATATCACGCACAGCTATGAGGTGCCCCTTAAAGAGCAAGAATTTCCTGCCGAGGATTGCTTCCGCTGCCATGGAGACTATGCAAGTCTGATCGAGCTAACCCCAGGCTATACTGTTAATGGCAAAAAGGTTAACCCCCACGCCTACAAAGTAGAGCCCCAGGCCCTTGACCCGGAGGCCTACAAAGCAGACCCTGAGGCCCCTGACCCTCATGACACAGAGAAGGGTGAACTGGAATGTTACCAGTGCCACAAGGTACATAAAGAATCGCCAGGCCTCGCGTCTTGCTATGAGTGCCATCACGACGGCATTTTTCTCAACTGCAGTGTATGTCACAAAGAGTGGAATGGTGCTGATCTCCTGGGGCAGGCGCACGCCGAGGCAGATGTCACTTGTCTGGATTGCCACGAGCCGACCATCCAGCAGCAGGTGCAAGAAGGCGTCAAGGTTGCCACCAAAGATTACGAGGCCGCCTTCGCGGAGCGGGAGTTCCCAAAGGAATCGTGTCTTCGCTGCCACGAACATGGAAGTTATGAACAGCTCATTGAGCTTACCAAAGACTACACGGTTCATGGCGAAAAGGTTAACCCCCACGCTTACAAAGTAGACCCCGAGGCCCTTGACCCGCAGGCATACAAAGCAAACCCTGAAGCCCCTGACCCCCATGACACAGAGAAGGGTGAACTGGAGTGTTACCAGTGTCACAAGGTACATAAGGAATCGCCGGGCCTCAACTACTGCTATGAGTGCCACCACGACGCCATTTTTCTCAACTGTAATGTATGTCACAAGGAGTAGGGCTTGGGGGAAGCGTGGGGGATCGGCAGGTGACTGGACAGTGACGGGGCCAGGGTGGATAACCCCAAAGTAGACCCATGTGCACGGTCTCCATCAATAGCAGAGTCTATCAATCGGCCGTCCTGCCGATCTGGAGAAATCTAGAAGCTGGACGAGGAGGAAGTGATGGCTGTTGCTAGCCGGAGGTTGACCTACAGCCTTTTTACGGCCAATGGCATGACAACTATGCAGAAGCAGGTAGCGCGGGAGGTCCCCTTGAAAGTGTATGTCAACGGAGGGGAGCTGATTACCCTTGTCTGCACCCCCCAGAATCTGAGGGACCTGGCGTTAGGTTTCCTCTACCTGGAAGGGCTCATCCATGGCCTGGACGAGGTGGCAGACTTGCGGGTCTGTGACGACGAGGGAATCGTCCGTGTGCGTTTAACCCGAGACGTCGAGTTGCCAACCAGACGCCTTCTCATCCGTGGTTGCGGGGGGGCAGTACCTTCACAGGCCCGTCTATGCAGACGGACAAGGTCGCTTCAAGTCTGAGGGTGACCCCCTCCCAAATACTTGGCCTGATGGACCGCCTATATGGAGAGGCCAAGCTCTACCAATCCACAGGAGGCGTGCATACCTCGGCGCTGAGTGATGGCCATCAGTTGTTGGTCGTCGCTTCTGATGTGGGCAGGCATAACACCATAGACAAGATCCAGGGTCAGTGTTTGCTGAGGGGAGTGGATACCAGGGACCGCATCCTCTTGACCACGGGGCGTCTCTCCACAGAGATGTTGAACAAGGGGGCCAGAATGCAGGTGCCCGTGTTGGTCTCGCGCTCTTCACCCACGGATATGGCCGTTGAGATGGCCAAAGCCAGAGGCCTTACCCTCATCGGTTATGCCCACAGCGAGCAGATTCATGTCTACAGCGGCGAGGAGCGGGTGAAGCTGGGCTGACACACTCGAAAGAACCTTTCCTTGGAAATCGGGCCCACGACGTCGTCTTGACCATCGGCGTCTTCGACGGCGTTCACCTGGGGCATCGCCTTCATGCCGGTGCCCGTCATCTACACCTACAACGACCTGGACTATAATGGGTTCTAACGGAACCAGAGATCACAACTATGCGGAGGAGAATATGCTTGGATTGAAAGGAATAGGTCTGCCCGAATTGTTGGTCGTCCTGGTCATTATCCTCATCATCTTTGGCGCCAGCCGCCTGCGTGATATCGGCGGGGCCTTGGGGGGAGCGATCAGCGAGTTCCGCCGTTCCGTGTCTGGACAGGACGAAGAGGATCAGGAGCCAGCAGAGGAAACAAAAGAAGCTTGAGACTCAGAAGCAGCGGCGTGTGCTTCCTGGTGCACTTTCGGTGATGCATCCGCGGATGAAGGGTACGATCAACGGTATGCTCTTTAGCTAGAAGCCGGAGGAATACGTCAAGCACCACCATGCCAGATATTACGAGGTTCTGGAACAGGTGGTAGAGGGCGCCACCAACAAAGAAATTGCCGGAGCGTTGTATGTCACGGAAAACACGGTCAAGATTCACTTGCGCAACGTTTTGGAGAAGCTGCACTTGCAGAACCGCATCCAGGCAGCCGTGTACGCGGTGCGGGAGGGGCTGGTGGACGATTCGTAGCAAACGCAATAGCCCACCTGGATGATTCGTTCGGCTGCATCACATAGCCCACTTGGGCGATATGGAACGCACTCGCACTACCCGATAGAGCTATCTCTCGATAGGTCTTTTTTCCATATCCCAAATCGCCCAGATGGGTGTAGGCAGGAAGAGTCGAAAAGAGTATAATTTATAGGGTAAAGTGTGTGACCATACAGAAAGAAGCAAGGGCTATAAAGCGTGTCTTCATCCTTTCCAGCCATCCATTGTTTGGCCAGGGCGTCGAAAGCCTGCTCCGTCGGGAAACGGGGGTGGATATTGCGGGCCGGGAGACAGATGTGGATACGGCAATCGAGCGCATCAAAGAACTTCGGCCGGATGTGGTCATCCTGGACAGCGCTGACCCGGCGTGTGATCCTACGCCAGCAGTGATGCGCATCTTGAAGGAGGGATTGGGGACCAAGGTCATCGGATTGAACCTTCAGGACAACACCCTATGCATCTATCGCGGTGAGCAGCGGGTAGTCAAGAGCATCGAGGACCTGGTACAAGCTATCGAACAGTCCACTCTCGCTTAAGTGGGTGAATTCTGAGAACCTGGTGAGCAATATCACGCATGGTTATGAGGTGCCCCTCAAAGAGCAAAAATTTCCCATAGAGGAATTACTTCCGCTACCATGCAGACTATGCACATCTGGCAGAGTTAACCAAAAATCTGGGGCTGATGAACCCCTAAACGTGCAGTGAGGAACTGACTTCCAAATAGCTCACACGGACAGCGAAAAGCTGATCCATCCAACTTTGACCTATGACCCTCGCCCCAGAGGGTTTTAGGAAATCTCTACGGCGGAGGAACTCGACACCTATGTCGAGTTCCTCTTTTTGGGTTGATTCCCTCACGCCCAATGGTGGAGGCTCTGGGCAGCCCCCAGGCCACCATCTCTCGTCATCTCAAAGTGCTGCGAGAGCGTGGCATGGTCAACAGCGAGCGAGACGGCGTGAACATATACTACTCCTTGGCCGATCAACATGTCATTGAAGCGCTCAACTTGCTGCGAGGCGTTATGGCCGACATCTTGGCACAGCGCAGACGCCTGGCCGAGGCACTGACAGTGTGACCAGGCAGGCCAGATTGCCTTCCAACTATTAGAGAAAGGAGCAACATTCCAAAATGAGTGACACTGGAGGAGCACAGATGAACGAAACTGATGCCAAGAAATGCTCGATCGTTGTCTTCAGCGGGGACATGGACAAGGTGATGGCCGCCTTCATCATCGCCACCACCTCGGCTGCCATGGGTAGGGAGACCTCCATGTTCTTCACCTTCTGGGGCCTCAAGGCGATCCAGAAAGGGAATCCCACCGGCAAGGGGCTCTTCGGCAAGATGCTCGGCCTGATGAACCGGGGTGGCATTGACCGCATCGGCCCGTCCTGCCTGAACTTTGGCGGTATGGGCCGCTGGATGTTCAAGAAGATGATGAAAGAAAAGGGGGGCACCTCCCTGCCGGAACTGCGCCAGATGGCGATTGATCTGGGGGTGAAGTTGCTGGCGTGCCAGATGAGCATGGACGTGATGGAGATATCCCGTGAAGACCTGAATTGAAAACATACCACACTGTGAGGGAAAAGTCAAATCGGCCCGCTACTGCAACAAGTAAATGCCACGTGTATCCATGCGCCTCTCTAAGTAACGACTTGACTTATTCCCATTTGACACCAAAGGGGCCCTGGTCTATAATTCTGGCATGGCCCGAAGTCAACGGACGGCCTTGAGAGGGCAAAGAAAAGAACAGCGATGAAGAAGAAAAGCTGCGTTCCCCCTCTGCTCTCAGGCTTATTCAGTTTTGAGGAAGTCATGCATGAGTTAAGCGTCACCCAGGGGATGCTGGAGATTGTTCTGAGGCACGCCCAACAGGCCGGGGCTCAACGCATCACCCAAATCCACCTGGTCATCGGCGACCTGACCAGCATCGTTGATGATTCGGTGCAGTTCTACTTTGACTTCATCAGCCAGGATACCATAGCTGAGGGAGCACAGTTGGTTTTCCAGCGGGTGCTGGCCACCTTCCGCTGCCGGGACTGTGGAAACACCTTCACCTCCAACGCGCGCGATTTCACCTGCCCCCACTGCGGGGAAATGACGGTAGACGTGGTCGCTGGCAACGAGTTCCGGGTGGAGAGCATCGAGGTGGAGTGATGGGAAGCCTCAGAGACATGGGCGCTGAAAAAGCCCTCTCAGTGCCTGAGGGCACTTCTCAATTTCAGCCGGGATTTCCAATCCTGGGGCTCAATGCCTGACCCTGAGCCACCGCCTCTCCTCAGAAGGCAATGGCACTCCTTTCACAAAGGCGGTATACGGCTCCTCGTCGGCTTCCATGAACTTTTTCCAGGTGAAAATTTCTTCCACCTTCTGGCGGGGATAGACCTCCAGCATGGCTTCGTACCAGCCCAGGCCATCTCGCTTCTCGTGGTGCCAGTATTCCAGGGCCTTGAAATGCCAGGTCCAATCGAAATCCTCCTCATGGTGGGCCGAAATGCGGTCCCAGCCGTATTCCCAGGCCAGAGCGGTGAGGTCCACGTAGTAGCCGTTGGGGATGGGTTTCAAATTGCCCCCCTCCTCCGGGTTTTCCAGCGCCCGGGCCCGGTAGCTGAGGTCCCAGGGGTTGACCTTGATGGGCTCTCCCTGGCTGCCGTCTTGCCGGGCACAGCGTAGATACAAGCGCCAGTAGGTCTCACCGCTCATATCCTCACGCACCACCTCCAGAAGGGACTCTCCAGCAACTTCGGAATCGAAAAGCATGTCAAAGGCCCGGCCGGCCTTGTGCCAGCTACCGTAAGCCGAGACATCGTTGGCGAAAGCAATGTGCCGGAAGGCTTCACTGATCGTGCCCAGAAAATCGTGGCCCGTCTCCTCCCACACCCTGGTCTGCAAGGCGTTGAAGGAATCGTCAACCCGGTCGCTGAGCTTGGTCACCCCACCACCTATCTCCCTGGACTCAAGAAAGGCGCTGGGAAGCCTTTTGAAGTCGTAGGGAGGGTCACGTCCCTCCTGGGGTGTGGCCTCTTCAACGTAGAGCGGTTGTCCATCGCTCTCTCCGGCTGGCACCTCCCCCCAGGCTGTAGCTACCCCGTTCCAGGCCAGGTTCCCAGTCAGAGTCTCTAACCCCGTCAGGGCGAGGGGCAACTCCCCAAGGGCATCTGGCTCAATAGAGAGGATGACCTCACCATCGAAGCGGTGGGCGATGAAGGCCAGACGCTGGCCATCGGGCGACCAGGCGGGGGCGTCGTCGCGGGTGAGCCAGGTCAGCCGCTGGGTGCGCCCCCCTTGAGCAGGCGGGTGGGCCACGTCCATGACGTAGATATCGCGCGCCCCATCTTCCTGGTAGACGAAGGCCAGCTTCTGGCCATCGGGCGACCAGACGGGGCTCTCCTCGATAGCCGGGCTGTCGGTCAGCCGCGTGACCTGGCCAGACCCCACCTCCAGCAGAAAGACATCCTTGTCACCGTAGCGCCAGGAGGTGAAGGCGATGAAGCGACCGTCGGGCGACCAGGCGGGGCCGAAATCCCCTTCCGTCACTTCAGGGGTCAGATTCTGTTGATAACGGCCGTCGGCGTCCATGAGCCAGATGTCCAGGTCGCCACCTCGGTAGGATTCGAAGGCAATGCGTCCGCCGTCGGGCGAGAAGCTGGGCGCACCGTCGTAGTCAGGGTCGGTGGTCAGCCGCCGGGGTTCACCGCCGCTGGCATCCACAACGTAGATGTCCCAATTGTGATCACGGCCGGAGGCAAAGGCGATCTGGGTGCCGTCGGGTGACCAGGCGGGCGAGCGGTCAGGGGCGGGGTCATAGGTCACCCGGCGCAGGTCGCTGCCGTCGGGATTGACGGTGTAGATGTCCCAGTTGTGGTAGCGGTAGGCGGCGAAGGCGATACGCCCCGCCCTCACCTCACCCCTGGCCCCACCCCTCTCCCCATGCTTGCCCTGAGCGAAGCCGAAGGGTTGGGAGAGGGGAGGAGAATTAAGCACTGGCGAGCCATAAGCTATCTCATAGCTAAGGAGTGTGGCAATGAGCAATGCCATGCTTAGCAGGAG
>Ga0315309_1001523_pt1 | contig 13781 bp, 11 predicted proteins | sample TDP4_MG_FD_203080 | JGI IMG/M metagenome (GOLD analysis project Ga0315309, IMG submission 203080) | Freshwater sediment microbial communities from Lake Towuti, South Sulawesi, Indonesia - TDP4 | ecosystem: Environmental > Aquatic > Freshwater > Lake > Sediment | place: Indonesia: South Sulawesi...
ACTCTGTGGTGAAGTCTTGACTCCCATGGTGATTTGCCTTGAAAACGTTCGCGTGCAGAACCTCTGGCCCGTATCTTTCCAGAAATCCTTCATCGGACAGCGCGTTCATATCGCCGCAGAGCAGTGTCCTTGCTTTCTTATACTCCAACAGGACTGCTACTGAGTTTCCATTTATTGTCTTGCCCACGTTTGAGAAGACTTTGAGTCTAGGAGAGTTGTTGCTTCCGTAGTTAACTGGCCCGATGAAAGTGATCTGGACGCCGTTCGTGCCTCCGATTGAGAGCTTCTCGGTGTTCTGGTCAGCCCTGCAGCATTTGAAATCAATTCTGTCGAGCCTTTCGCTCTCAGGCCTATTGTTGTAATTCTCAACCCTTTTTCTTACGTTGTTGACCGCGTCGGCCCACTTCTTGTAGAGTGGGCTCAATTGGTCATATTTTGGTCTGAGGTCCTCAACGTCATCGTACAGCTCAACTAGATATTGTCCGTCCTCACTCACATTACCGAGTGCCTCGCCCGAACGTAGCGCGATTCCGTTGTGATAGACGCACTTAACCAGAACTTTTTCGTCGTTCAGTATTCCTATTAGCCCTTTCAAATGATCCGCATCACCGTGAGTAAGTATGACGGTGTCGAAGATCTTCTCGTACTTAGTTAGGTGGTATTTCCACTTGAGGAAGCTGTGAGCGCCCTCGTTCTTGCCGCCATCGATGAGGATACGCTTGTCATCCGGCGTCTGAACCAATATGGCGTCTCCTTGACCCACGTCTATGAAGTATATCTCCAGAGTTCGGTTGCTCCCGAAGTTTTGCTTCGGGGCGTAGCCCATACCTCCTCTGAAACGGATCTTCAATTCGTCGCCTACCTCATCAAGCATCTCAGCCCATTCCCCCATGAACAGGCGAGCAACTACCTTCCTATGTTCAGCCGTTTTGGGGTCACTGTACACGATTGTCTTGAGTTGAGTGGCAAAGCGATAATTCTGCTGTCTTTCTCTTGATTCCATTAGAGACATCTATATCATCTTCTCGTTCCGGGGAGCGTGCAGTGCCAACTCGGAACGACAAACCCATATGTGGGACAATCACAGACAGTTATAACCCTATTTTAGTCCAAGGCAGGCTCCGCTGCGTAGTCCTCTTACTCTGCCTTAAATAACGTGCTCAGAAACTACGTCATGTCAGAAGATAAGATTCTGGGACGACTCGGCCAAGTATTACGGCTACTAGCAACTGTCTGAGACCTGTCTGTCTTAATGGGGTTGCTGGTCTTCTCATATCTTCCCCTCGCTCGTTCCCGGTAAGGATAACGTTGTCAACACTCAGTAGCTACACCCAGTCTAGGCGCTTGTATTACGGTCTTAAGTAGATCTTCTTCGATTGGTTCTTCGGTGGGCCCATATTCCATCGATGAGACAAATCAATTGCTTTTCAGATGATCGCATGTTGATACTGGATTTTGCATGGTACTTGAAGCAGGCAAGAGATAACAAGACAAAAGGCAAACTGAAGGAATACGAGAAAATCGCGGAGGAGCTGGGCGACTCAAGGCGCTGGACAGGATTCAGGGAAAAGCAGAGATTTCCATTAAGATTAGGGCCATTTAAGTTTTGGTTGAATGATAACAACGTTTTCGGTTCGTTAGATGCTTACCTGGAGCTTTTCAAAGAAGAACATCATACTAAGCTAAGGAGTTTCTTGGGAACGAAGGATAGAATGATAGTGGATCTAGGCGCAAGCGAAGGTTACTACACACTGAAAATGAAAGAGAACTCACCAAGGGCCAAAGTCGTAGCGGTTGAACCTAATCCCGAGGCTTTCAGAATCCTACGAAGAAATGTCACGGAAAATAGTCTGAAAAATGTCGTCTTATGCGGAGCCGTCATTTCAGAAAGAATCGGGAAAGTTGACTTTGAGATTGCTGAAGGAATGACACAGATAGGTGCACCAAGGATTACTGAGGATAGGGAATGGCTGAAGAAAAAAAGGATTAAGATAAGGAAGCTTGCAGCGAGATCTGCTACGTTGGAGAGGCTTCTGAAATCAAATGGCATTGGAAAAGTAGACCTTCTGAAAATCGATACAGAAGGTAGTGAGATTGGGATTCTGAGAAGCAGCAGGAGAATTCTTAAGGACATTGGGAAGATTGTCGTTGAATACCATGGCGGAGAAGTAAGAAAGCAAATCAGAGATTTTCTTGAGGGAAATGGTTTCAGGCTGTTGTTCGAGGAGAGCGTAGAGAGCGGCATTGTGGAAGAGGTTTGTCGCTCCCCATGCGGGGATGCCTATTTTGAGAATAGGTCACTTGCTTGATGCCTGGGCCATTTAGCCAGGCTCGGATGGTTCACTCAGTTCATCTAGCTACTATGAACTGCTGACTGTTACGGTTGCTTTCATTGGCTAGTCTATGGATGGCAGCGAGATGCTCGACACAATCTGAGACTACGAAATTGGCGTCATGTGATCTGAACTCGTAGATTGGTAAACCGGGCGGGACTCATACCCAATTGGGTTCGAAACGGCCGGCCGTCCTACAGGCCCAGAACTAACTGAAACAGAAACCTCAAGCCTTAGGAAGATCTTTGAATTGCTCTAGTGTTTGAGAAGTGTAAGGTTTCTTGAGGAGACCGGTCTCTTCTTTGGAGTAGGGACTTGCTCTAAGCCGGTTGGAGTTTCAATACGGCCGGCCGTTCAGTGAACTGAACCTGCAAAAGCTTTATTCACTGTAGGACACCAAGCATTCCGTATGCATGTGATAAGGCAGAGTTTGCCGGCCGTACCTAGAGGAGGTTTGGATGTGAAGAGAGCACAGAAAGGGTGCTTTTGTCGCAACCTCGAGAGCATGAGTCGTCTTCTCCGAGTACTGATCTTCGCGTCGATTATTGCAGTCCAATTTATCGGTCAAGCGGTGAACGGGCAGATTCGCGGCGCTGCAATAACGCTGAACCCAGGTGAAAACTATCTTCGTTCAGCTGTCCTCTGGGAGGGGCCGAGCATTGTAGATGGCTATGCATATTTCGGAACAGGGACATCGCCAGGCAACGTCGTGGGGGTGAGGACAAGGGGATCTCCAGGGTTGAGCGATTGGTTCGGCCGTGTAGGGGTATTAAACTTGGGATCGGGCGAAAATGACCTTCGTTCAGCTGTGATCGATCCTGTCCATGGGTACGCATACTTCGGAACACATACGCTTCCGGGTAGGGTTGTGAAGATTAATTTTCTAGGCTTATCCCGGGTCGATGCACTAACCTTGCTTATGGGCGAGTACAATCTTGATTGTGCTGTCATTGACACTGCCAAGGGGTTCGCATACTTCGGTGCAAGTGCAGTGCCGAGCAGGATTGTCAAGATCAATCTTTCAAGCTTCTCTCGTGTTGGCGGATTGATTCTGGAAGCAGGGGAAGATCTTGTTCAGTGTGGTGTCATCGATACTGCTAAGGGGTTCGCATACTTTGGAACGTATTATGGGACAATTGTGAAGATCAACCTTTCAACCTTTACCCGTTCTGACCATTTGGCAACCTCAAGCGAGAACTGTTTTACTTCGGCTGTGATTGACACCGTCAATGGGTTTGCATACTTCGGAACATTTACATTGCCAGGCAAGATTGTCAAAGTTGACCTCTCAACCTTCGAGAAAGTCGGGACGCTAACGCTTGAAGCAGGCGAGAACTATCTTACTTCAGCCGTCATCGACGCTAGTGGCTTCGCATACTTCGGAACAAGCACATCGCCAGGCAGAGTTGTGAAGATTAGGCTCTCAGATTTCACGCGTGTCGAAGCAATAACCCTAGCAGCGGGTGAGAACTATCTTACCTCAGCCGCCATCGACCCTCCAATGGGCCATGCATTCTTCGGAACAAGTACGGCACCGGGCAGAGTTGTATATGTGTGGGTTGAGACGGCACAATTTGATTTCCGTCTCAGTAGTGCCGGTGGAATCTCTGTCTTGCAAGGTGACTCGGACCTGAACACAATCGATGTAGCTTTGACGAGCGGAGGCGCTCATCCTGTGACTTTGTCAGCTTCTGGTCTTCCTCGAGGCGCCTCAGCTTCTTTCGCTCCTTTCTCCGGAACTCCGCCGTTCAACAGTACCTGCACCGTCTTCACTTCTTCGTCAACACCGAAGGGCACATACCTGATAACAGTATTTGGCACCGGCGGAGGGTTGACGCGTCACACATTTTTCACACTGATCATCAACACCCCTTTGATTGGAATAGATCAGCTATCAGGTGCGATACTTCAAGCTCCCACCGGCACGGTATACTTCATTCGAACAGGCAACATATTCGACGACTCAACTCTTGGATTCGTCTTTTCTCAATGCGACAACCTTCAGAACATAATCATCCAAACCGACTCAAGCAAGATCAACCAGACTTCAGGTGCACCGTTATTTACTGGCAACGTCGTGCTCTTCGGAGGATACGCAGCCAGCAAAGTCGTCAACTACTATGAAGGACTGGGATACGCGCCGATTGGCTTCTCAATGAACTCAACTCACTTCATGTTCATTCAGGGCTCGACTGTTATCTACTCGGCTCTGAGATCCACGTACGATAGTACCAAAGCCGACTACTTCGTAGCGCAGATCTACATGGACGGGCCGAGAACAATCTTCTCAATGTGGGGTATCGCCGAGACAGGAACCTATGCAAGTGGACTCTACTTCTGTGACGTCATCCAGCCGAATTTGGCATCTTACACACAGGGCTACTTCATCTGCAAATGGACCGACTTGAACAACGATGGGATACCGCAGTCAAGCGAGATCACGGTGGTGGCAAGCGTGTCAGGAGGAAGCTAGCATATGAAAGTGAAGACGTCTACTAGGCGCAAAAGCTGCATTCCTGCTTTCATAATCTTCGTCTTGGCGGCTACTCTGCTACTTGCGCCTGCAATAGACGCGCAGAGCAGATACACTCTATCAGGTATCCTCGACATTATCATGGGAGACTCGGAGAAAGGCGAGTCATCAACAGTGTACTACTTGTACACAAGCCTCGCCGAACATATTCAGATCTATCCGAACTCACCGCCTCCGTTCAGCTACGCGGGAGCCGAAGTGACCGTTACCGGCACCTTGACCCAACTTGCTGACAGAAAGGTGTTGAATGCGACATCTATCGTTCTAGTGAATCCCACGCCTCCCTCCGCCGTGGTTTCTGGAACAAGGAAGATAGCGCTGCTACTTCTCAAGTTCAGTGATTCAGCCGCATACACCCCCAACGATCCGGCTTACTACCTGAATCTTATGAACCCGTCGACCAACTCGGTGAACGCCTTCTACCGTGAAGAATCCTATGGACTGTTAGGGATTCAGGCAGATGTGTATGGTTGGTACACTCTTCCAAAGCCCCGAAGCTACTACGTCTACAGCACTGGAACCTATTTTGACAAAATAGTGAACGACGGTACCGCTGTCGCCGACCCTTACGTCAATTTTCCTCAGTATAGTGATGTAGGCTTCGTGACGAATGACCTCTTGGATGATAATATGGCGTGGGGTGGATATGGAACCACAATCACCGCTGACGGCCAAACTAAGACCTACGGCACAACCTATGAACCTCCTTGGGCTCAGACCGTTGGAACCTACGCCCATGAGATCGGCCACTCCTTAGGATGTCCGCATACCGGATGGGTCTACGGGACCTATGATTCGATTTGGGATGTAGAGAGCGGGGGAGCCCATTTTAACGCTGTACCGCGTGGCAGCTACTACTCTGTTGTTAAAGGCCAAACAGTCAATCTCTATTCTGAAAATCCATGTCACCACATCGCCTACCACAAGCTCAAACTCGGTTGGCTCGACGGATACTACTCAGAGGTAGGAGCAGGAACAGCAACAGTGACATTGAGCTCTCTCGCGGGTGCTCGCACGAGCCCTATGGCCGTTAAAGTACGTATCCCGGGACAGGACCCCGCCAAAAGATACTTCCTCGTTGAGGCGAGGACGAAGATCAACTATGACCAGTGGCTACCTGGAGAAGGGGTTATCATTCACTTTGTGGATGTCGATCGGGGGAAAGTTCCTTCCTACCCAATAGATTCAACGCCAGCAACCAGCACGCTCAACGACGCTCAATGGGGCACCGGTACGACATATAACAACGCTACATACGGGTTGACGATCGAAGTACTTTCCAAGACTGGAAACTCGTATCAAGTCAGGATCTCGCTTCCCACCGGCTTCAATTTCGCCTTGAGCAACAACCGCGGAATCTCAGTTACCCAAGGCGGTTCAGACTCTAACAACGTAGCAATCACCCTCACATCTGGAGCCACCCAGACCGTGACCTTGTCTGCGTCAGGACTTCCCTCAGGCGCCACAGCGTCCTTCGCTCCCTTATCTGGAAGTCCAACATTCACCAGCAGCTGCACTATCTCTGCCTCTTCCTCCATCGCGAAGGGTACATACACCATAATGGTGACCGGCTCAGGAGGCGGGCTGACACGTACAACCTCTTTCACACTAACAGTGACCGGACCGCAACCGGAATTGAATCAGGTTCAAGGGAAAATATTGCGCACTCCAGTAAGCACCGTTTACTTTATTCGAACTGGTAACCAATACGATGACTCATCACTTGGATATGTATACGGTAAATGCACCGAGCGTCCACAGTACACAATTATCCAAACTGACCCAACGAGAATCAACCAAGCTACAGGTGCACCTCTATTCACTGGCAACGTCGTGCTCTTCGGAGGATACGCAGCCAGCAAAGTCGTCAACTACTATGAGAAAACAATGGGATACGCTCGGATTGGCTTCTCAATGAACTCAACTCACTTCATGTTCATTCAGGGCTCGACTGTTATCTACTCGGCTCTGAGATCCACGTACGATAGTACCAAAGCCGACTACTTCGTAGCGCAGATCTACATGGACGGGCCGAGAACAATCTTCTCAATGTGGGGTATCGCCGAGACAGGAACCTATGCAAGTGGACTCTACTTCTCCGCTGTGATGCATCGCGACTTAGGAACATATACGCAGGGCTACTTGATCTGCAAATGGACCGACCTAAACAACGACGGTATACAAACATCAAACGAGATCACGGTCGTCGCAACCGGAACCTAGACAGAGTGCGGTTCTTTCTCTGAGCAGGGGAATCTCATAGTTCACAGATTCCAGGTTGTCATGTACCTCCCATCTGATGCCTTCAGAGCTGACGGTTGCTTTGACGAGCGGCACGACTCAGGCGGTTGCGTTGTCTGCGTCTGGGCTTCCCTCCGGGGCATCGGCCTCATTCAACTCCGCCTCAGGCAACGCAACCTACACAAGTATATGCGAGATCATCGCTTCAACGTCTACGCCTATGGGCTCATATTTGACAACCGTGACTGGCTCAGGAGGGGCAAAGACTCACACCACTACATTCACGTTAACGGTTAATGCTCCGACTCCGGTCGGCCCAACTATGATAACGGTCTTCTCCGATACCTCATACACGTTAGGCTTCATGGTGACTGGCAATATTTATGATGATTATGGCATAGGGTATATGTATGCGCATAGGCCCCCGCCGAAGATGCTGTTTCCGAAGACGGATACAAGCAGAGTGTTGCCCACCGGTCAGCCGACATGGTTTGGCTACACGCATCTGGTCACTGTTGGTGGACCGGGCGGGATTCAAAAGCCTAGCCTGCAATTTCTAGGATTCGGGAAATCTGGCGTCTCTCCGTGGAGGTTCGCTCTGCCTGAAACAGGACCTTGAGTGCGATCGTACCTAGTAGTAGGTGTCTTGACTCCTACTCGTGTTAGCTCTGATCCAGGTCCTTGAGTGGGTTCAAACCCCACGCATGAGGGTGTCGATCGGCGAGTTGACTAACTCCTATCTGGGTTGACTAACCATTTTATCCGTGGGAAGCCTCATGATTCTTGAGAGGCCTCAGAGACCTGGGTTGAACCATGTTCTATACGGATTGGTTCTTTCTCCTGTTGTTGATAGGTCTGCCGGCTCTATCGTTTCTGTCTATCGATCCTCCGTCTCTGCGATATTCTCCTGAGCTGTTTTTCTCAGCGTTAGGTGCAGCATCCATAGTTATCCTAGCTTGGGAAAGAATCGCAGACAGCCGTAGAGTTCAGCTACGTCAATTGATGAAGCGGGTCTACTTGGATAAGGGCGAGGTCGAGCTCTATCAGACTCTCAGGGTGGTCTGCGACTATGTCAGAAGATCCGATGGGCTCAGTGGCGAGGAGGCGAAGACGATCCAGCGAGTCATCTCCATTCTAGAGCGATCGGGCCGCTTCCATGGCATCGACTGTCTCTACCCCAAGAAGGCTCAGGAAGAACTCCGTGAACTGTCTCCATGGCTTAGGGAATACCATGAGGACTGGAACGACTGGAGATCACGTCTTGTAGAGTTCGAGGGGACGTATTTTATTTCAAACCATTCAACGCTCTGGGCTATCGCAAAGGGGCAGGTGGAGCTTCGAGAGCATGACGGCCTACTCGTACCGTATCTTAGGGGATCTCTCAATAGGGCTGACAAATATGCTGCACTTAGCCGAGAACGAGGGAAGAAGGCGCTGGCCTTCATTGACAGCCTCAGGCGAGAATGTAGGTATATGCGTAGACTCGAAGACTCGACTTGGAAGAGAGAGATCCTCGGGAGGGCTTCCTGCATCCGAGACAGCTTCACTGATTTCTTGCTATCTCACGGCCTGGAGCCGCCTATCGGTTCTGATGAAGAGTGGACGGAACGCGGAGCCGTCATCGATCGTACCGGTAGCCGACGTAGCGAACCATAGGAGAAGATGATCTCTGCATAGCTGTTGGACGCGATGGACGATTTCCATGGATCGATGAGGTCAGAAGATGGGTTCAACATCAAAGTCCAGATCGCCCACTTCGAGCTATCACGACAACCCTACCCTCTCAAGGTGAGAGATCTCCCGAAGCCCGAGATTGCCACCACCTTCAGGCCTGCCTCCGAGGACGGGGCCTCGAGGATTCTACGCGAATTCGACTTAGCCTTTCATCGCATAACGCCTCAGGAATGAGGCAACCTCCAGGCGATGGATGCGCGGAAGCCTTCATGATCCAACTCAAGCAAAGGCCCAAGCTACGCTAGGCTCTGAGCTTCATCCAGAAATCTCGCCTCTCCACATCGGAGCCTCAACCTACGAATGACACCCACCCCACACGCAACGGTCCTCCAGCCTACCTGAGATCGGCCCCGAGACCCTATGGCAGCCTACAAGTAGATCACGCGCCCGAAAAGATCACTCCTCCAAGAGCTTCAGCAGAGTTCACCAGCAAATCTCCTCCACAGAAGACTCCAACTCGATCGCGGACCCTAGCCCCAGACACCGGAAAACCCCAACCTTAGATAACAATCACATTCTCACCTTCCAGGCCTAACCGCCACAAACCCCTGCTAACCACCCTGGAAAAGGAACTCAACACTCACAGAATCAATGACCATAATTTCTCGAAAGGCCTCGGCCTTGAAAAATTGTCTGCTTGTGAGCCTGCTGGCAAACAAGATTTCAAGCCTCCCCCTCCCTCCTTCTCTGAAGGCGTGGCTATGCGGCTCGTACTGGAAGGTGTGGAAGGTTCTCACTGTTGAGTCCGCGATATTTCTTGTCAGCTAGGAGAATCTTTCCAGGAAGAACTTGGACTGGCTCTTTTCCTAAGGCTCCGCAGGGCTGACGGTGTCCGTGTCATGATCTAGAGGAGATGAGTGGCGGGTCTTGCCGGAATCATTTCCCGGGAGAGGTTGAGATCTCTTCCCTGCTTCTGTGGGCTGTTGAATGTTTCTCATTGTGTTTCTTCATCATGCCATGAAGTTCTAGCATGCGCTCGTAGCGAGGCCGCATCAGTTCAAGAGCTCGATTGGACAACCAAAGGTTTCTACGTTCATCCACTCGTTTCTCCAATCTCTCCCGGTCGGTTAGAGGCCTCCACATTCTCACCGATCGAATCCCTGCTGTCGACAAGGGCACGGCCACGATCCAGCTTGTCAAGTAGCCCTTTCTCTCCAGGGCGTGGAGGTTCGCATTGAGGAGCTTCGAAGGGAGCTGGGCTCAAGGTTGATGGACCGACAAGCGTCTCAGACGCGCCAGGCTCAGACATGCATAGTCGCTCCGTACCCCAAGTCTTACCCAGCTGAAAAGGCGAGTCGAAGCCACGCGCAACAGGCCTGGTCATACTGAAGAAGGATATCATGGACGTGCGCAGAATTGGCTGAGGATCACTTCCGCTTGGGTTTCTCCTTCTCCTGGGAAACCCAGAGCTTGATTGCCTCTGTAACTGCTTTACTTATGGCACCCCTTTCGCTACCGTATTTCCCGATAATCAGCATACGGAACTCCTTGGCCAGATCATCTGGTACGTCTACGTGGAACTCTGCCATTCTTGTCCCCGTCTACCTGCGTACGTGTGTACCTAAATCCTTATTAGTGCTTTACTGGACATGCGTACGCAGGGAGGATCGTACGCAGGTACGAAGGGAAGAACCGTTGAGAATCGCTCTAACGATTGAGGCTCAGGCTGCGGAACTACGCCTGCTAGAGGATCGGAGCATCGTGGAGGGAGGCAGGTCTTATGGCGTCCGCTGAAGCTCAGGTCGAGATGATCCTCAAGGAGATGAAGCTACTGCGCGATCAGACCTCTATCCTGAAGGGCTTAGCGGAGTCGATGGAGAAGCGCGTGGACTGGATAAAGGCTGGACTCGTATCTGTCTGGGAAGCCATAAGAGCCGCACGGGACAAGAAGGACTGATAGCTTTCTTGCCTTTGACTGCTTTTCGTTGGTTGGCCCGATTGTGTCTCCACCAGCGAAATGCTCAGAGGATGCTGCCGCATTTCTCGCAGAACAATGCGAAGACTGCGTTGAAAGCTTCATCGAGATATGCTTCGCTGACTGTCAATAGCTTGTGGCGGCAAAGTGGGTGATAGAATAGGTCTACGAAGAGTCAGTATAGTTCTGCATTTTTCTTGCCGGTCCTATGTGTATTCTCTTTCTGACTCATGCACCCAACTCTTTTTTCTATGAACAATAACAGAGCATTTTCGTGGCCAAGCATGCGAGGCTATTCCTGTCCGGCGCTTTCTGAAGTGGGCTGAGTCTTGTTTCGTTTGATGTGTTCCAAGATCGTCGTGCGTATGTCAGATGGCAGCTCCTTCAACACTATCTGCAGCTGCCTTGCGTCTTCCTCTTCATCCAGCGTTTTCACGGCCTGAGCTTGAGTTATTTGCATGGAAGGCTTTGGGATCCAGCCCTGCACGTCTGCGAGATGGCGAAACCATTTGATTTGACCTCGATACTCATCACCAGGAACCTTGCCGTAAGACAACCGATGAATCACATTCATGAGGTAATCGATTAACTCTTCTTTCTGATGAATTTCGGGGCACTTAGGCATGCGAGCGGGAACCTGCTTCCGAGCACTACTGGGCTTCCGCCCGGCGCTGCGCTTTGTAATGGTGAGGGGGCGCGTCATCTTCATTCTCCTTTTGCTGGTTGCTGTCGCAAGGTGAGTCGCTTGAGTTCGCCTCGCAGGGCCGCAACTCCCACCGCGTAAGCCCAGCGTCTTCTCGGGTGAACCTTGATGGGTTCGTTGAGAATGCTTTCTAGGAGGGCGATTTGTTTGTCCACGGGATTGATCCAGTTCATTCTGATTAGCAGGACAGCAAGGTTCAGATACACTAGGGCTTCGTAGACCTTGTTAACGTCTGATTGGAGTCTCAAGTATCGGCACCCCGAATGTACGAAGCGCTTCGATTTGACTCTTCATGTCGCTCAGCTCAGACTGGGAAGCCTTGTATTTCACCAGCATGTCAAAGATTTTGACACCCAGATCTATGATGAGACGCTTGTTGCGGTTGCTAGGCTTGAAGGTTCGCCACTGCTTCATGCACGCCCGAATGATTTCGCTCTCCATTTCCTCAACGGTATCTTCAGGAATCGTACCCCCATCTATCTCAGAAGCCTCAAGCCCAATTCGAGAGTTCATTCGCGTCCTGAACATGGCACTCACGTTTCCGCTTCTTAGCCAGTATGCTCGTTGACTTGAGTCAAACGCTCTCTTATATGTATGTACGTACATATACGATATATGTATGCACAGACCATCCTGGAGACAATATATCCGGTAGAGGACAAGAAGATGATACATATTCCCAAGGTCAGCGGAAGAAGAGGGCAGATTCTCCTTTCTCTAGGCAATCACGGGCCCATGAGCAAGTATCAAGTCGCCAAGAGGGAGGACATCAGCTACCCCGTTGTCCACCTATGCATGAAGGAGTTGGAATCAAAGCGCCTAGTGCTTATGCTCGAAAGAAGGAGAGGAAAGAAGGGCGCCTCAACTCTACTCTACGACATAACCAAAACGGGATTATTCTTGTTGGCTGCCACAGAAAAGAATTTTCACTTACCACTTTATGCCGAAAGCCACAAGGAAAACGACCCAACGTTCTTCAAAATATGGAAGCACTATGAGGCCAAGAAATCTCAAGACGCTATGGAAAAAATCTTCCGTCTTCACTCCGAAATGGCCCTGAGGGAAGGCAAAGCTGAAAGTATCCGATCTAATGCTGGCAAAACATATCTCCAGAATTTAGCCGGGTACGGTGGCGCGCTGACACTTGATGACTACACCAAAGTACTGAGCCTGGAGAATATGGACCGATATTTCGCAGCTATCGTTCAAAATGAAGGCTTGTATGGGCCGCTCATCCAAGGAGTGCAGAGATCGCTGAATGACTACCGCCTCAAAACGAGGGAGAAGGAGAACTTTCTGGAAATGCTCTTGGAGCTACATGGACTGGTTCAAGAAGAGAGGAAGGCAGGAGTCAAGGAGGACGAGATAGAGCATAGACTAATGAAAGCCATTGAAGGGAGATTACTCCGAATGATGAACCTCGATTCGGTCCCGCATTGAAGCAGAAAGTGCATCAACAGAGCCAATGCGTTCCCAACTCCATGCAGGCAGAAGTCAGGACCATACTATCGCGAAGATGCATGTACCACCCCATCCCCCCTATGCTTTCAACCTGATTTTCAGCCTCTTTTGCAGTTCTAGTCACGTTTCTCGCCCTTCCACATTTCTAAATGCAGCCAAATTCCGGACTCAATTATCCACATGAAATTCTCCAGCGGAATCACCGAAACAGTATCTTCAGGACCATCACATAGCGGTCAGCGGCGTCAGCAGGCAACTTTTTCGCGACGGGCAGGTTCACGAGCCCATCCCCAAGACGAGCGACTACGCCTTCAAGGCAACCTTTGAGATAACCTACAAGTAGCCTCCCTAACTATTTTCTGGCAGCTCCACGATGCCTAGCGAATGCTATCAGGCAAGAGTTTTAGTACCTATCCACATGATGGATTACCAGGTCCAATTGACTGTCTCTTCATGCATGAGCCTCGGTCTGTTGCGGAGAGTTCTACGCTTCCTTAGAAGGAATCCGGCTACTCTCATTTTCCTATTTGTGTTGGTCTACGGGTCGGTGCTAGGTCCTAGACCGAGTGGCTTGACGGGGAATAGTCCGATAGGTTTCGAGACTGGAACGACCACGATTTTTACAACCTCAACGACTGCAACTACGACTACTGAAACCACTTCAGTGACGACCACAGCGACCACAACATCTACAACAACCATAACGACTACAACGGCTCCTCCAACCGTGACTGCAACCCTGACTGTCACAACGAGGCGACCTCTGGGCTGCATTGTGGCCTCTGCTGCTTACGGTTCGGAGCTGGCATCTCCGGTACAGCTACTACGTGACTTTAGAGACAGGCAAGTGGCGTCGACGTT
>Ga0315309_1001524_pt1 | contig 13778 bp, 15 predicted proteins | sample TDP4_MG_FD_203080 | JGI IMG/M metagenome (GOLD analysis project Ga0315309, IMG submission 203080) | Freshwater sediment microbial communities from Lake Towuti, South Sulawesi, Indonesia - TDP4 | ecosystem: Environmental > Aquatic > Freshwater > Lake > Sediment | place: Indonesia: South Sulawesi...
ATGTAGGCGCATAGCGCAAACCAAATGTTCTTAGAAACAATCCAGACAGCCATGGAGCCCAACCACCCCACGCTGTCGAACAGCAATAGAATCCTCTTTCTGCCAAACCGGTCGCCAAGGTAACCCCCGGCTAATGGGTAGACGATTGAGGAGAAGGTGAGGACCGTGGACAGAAGACCTATTTGTACCCCTGAAAGCCCCAGAGATTCGCTTAAGAATATGACTCTGTAAAAGAAGACCCAGCTCACAGGGATGCTCCAGAATGGCTCCGTTGCAACTAGGATCTTCGCATTCCTACCCCACAAAGTGAAAGTCTTAACAACTTTGCGAAGGGTCAAACCTTTCAACCCTCATAGCGGGATTGAAGATGAGTGATTTGCGGGCTGTCCTTTTAACCCTTACGCACTTCCTATCATTATTCTCCTCATTTACTATATAGAAGTAACGATATCTTCATGGAGGAACGCCCTATGGCGCATTAGCTGAATTCCGAGTTTTTCGCACAGTCTATGGCATGTATGTTCATTGTTTCGAGAACCCGTGTATACCTATCTTCTGGTAGAGGCTCCAGTATTCGTCATGGTTGTAGACGAATGGAGAAACCTTGGTGAAGTCTATTCTTCCCTTCTCATTGAGAATGTCTTGGTCGACGTGAACCAGTACAACCTCGCCGAGAAAGAGGTGGTGAACGCCTAACGGAATCTTCTTTTTCACAACGCACTCGATGTTCACTGGGCACTGCCTGATGAGTGGAGGCTTAACCTTCTCTGCGGGTTCCGGGGTGAGCCCTGTCTCTGAGAACTTGTCCACATCCTTACCCGAAACTATCCCGCAGAAGTCTGTTTCTTTCAGAATCTTCTTGGTTGGAATATTGACTACGAACTCGCCGGATTCTTCGATCAGCCCGTATGAGTACCTGTGGGGACGGATGCCTAAACCTAACATAGGCGGGTCAGAACAGGCTACACCTGCCCACGCTAGAGTGATTATGTTGGGCTTTCCTGTATGGTCTACGCAGGTAACGAGGACGACGGGGCAAGGAAACAAGGCAGTCGAAGGACTTTCTTTCACTTTCATAGAGGAAGGTTTTCTTTGAAGACAGTATTTAACTTTTACGACGATCGATCGGTCTTGCGGGGCATCTAGTGGGGACTAATCCAGATGTGAATGCGGAAGTTTCTCAGGAGGTTCATAAGAACTGGCTGTAAAGATAGCGTTCAAAGAAGAACAATCACCAGGCACGTTCCTCACGCCTTCACGATGAGAAACAGAAGCCTGACAAGTGGCCGCGCGTTTAAAAAAGTAAGCGACAAATTTGTGAGTTCGCCTTTTCTCGCGACTGGAATTTCAATTTCACTTCCCTGTTTGCTGAGAGCTCTGGCGATGAGACTCCTGTGTTCTTGTAGGGACCGTGGTTTGATCGAGCTATATGAAGAAAAGCCGCGAGAGAGAAATAGTCTTTCTTCTTTCTCTCTTGTATACTCTCTTCTCGGCACAACGGGCACACATGGAATTGCACACGAAAATCAAAGAATAGATTACGTTCGGAAGTTGTACGTGCGTGCGGTGTTCATGAATGTCGAAATGTTTTCTAGCGGCGCCTTCTGGGGGAGGTCGCAGCCTGTGCTTACAATGAAACTGGGATATTCCTTCATTTCATCCAGTAGTTCGATGACGGCCTGACGCACATCGTTCGGTTTACCATAGGTCATCGTGACGGTGGGGCTTATGTTCCCCATGACTGCAACATCGTGAGGCACTATTTCAGCGACTTTGTTCAGTTGGATTCCGACGTGCTTGGAGTCGAGGCTCAAGCAACCGACGCCGGCTTCCGCCATCTCTTTGACTAGGTGCATAGTATTGCCGCAAATGTGGTAGATTGTGTCGACGCCGTTGTGCTTGCAGGTGTCGGTGATGCGACTCACATAAAAAGCTGAGAACTCTTTGAATTGGCGCGGTCCCAGCATGACTGCGGTTGGCTCTAGGATGCAGATCACTTCAGCCCCTGCAACGATGAGGAGGCGGGCATACTCCTGTATGATCCCTGTTGTGAAATCGCAAAGTCTGTGGAAGTCTGAAGGTTCTCTTAGGATTGATAGAACCGTGTCCTGAGCTCCCATTATGAGCGCTGCCAAAGAATAAGGACCGGTCACATGCACGCCTCTAATGATATTAGACGGAAGCTCAAGTTTCATAAGTCTCGTTGTTTCGACGTAGCCTATGAGCCTTGTGTCGAAGGAGATGTCGATCTCGTTTAGCTTTTCCAATTCGTCGAAGTCAAATTTCTCCTTCGTATAGACCGTCGCGGAGTCTTCCCGAGGGAAGACGGTGTATCTTCCAAGAGCATTCGCCTCAACTGAAAGGTCCATGAGCGGGAAAACCATGTCTGGGCTAAACTTGTCAATCAGTTTCTTTATCGCCTTGAAATGCTCACCGTAGTTCTGTTGAGCAAGCTTGATGTTGCTGCCTGTCATTTCGACGCCTGGAAACCCCATGAGAGGAGCAACAATGCGTTTGCCCTGTTCATAGGCTTGTTTTGCCAGAACTGCAAGTCTTCTCTCTTTCATCTCTAAGCCAGCCACACCAGAGTGGTTGCTCAAGAGCTCTGAAAAGTCTGACCCAATACTCTTTGAACATGGTTTCCATACGTTTTCAGAGCTTAAACTGGATGTGTTTCAAACCTCTCCAATTATGGTATTGGAGGGAACCCTTATATTCTTAGCGCGCACTAGACATTCTAGAGAAAGTGGATCTCGATCGGGAAGTATCACGAAACAGATTCGTCGAACTTCTTTATGAAATATGAGGGACGTCGTTTTCTGCTTTTCCAAAGGTGAGTGTATGAGGTTCTGTGACAAATGTGGATCGCGTATGAAGACCGTGAAGAATGGTTTCACATGCTCAAAATGCGGCAATGTAGTTCCCGCGAAGACTGGACTTGTCCAAGTTGCGAATATGAATCCTACTGAGCCCAACCAGATATATGTGATTGAAGATTCGAGAACGTCTGAAGTTCGGACAGTCAGTCGGGTCTGCCCTCAATGTGGAAATGACCAAGCCTTTCGTTGGCTCTCTTCGACCTCTGGCGAACATGCAGGTGTCAGACAAGAAAGAACTGTGGAACATTTCAGATGTATAAGATGCCTACACTCTTGGGCGGAAACTTGCTGAAAAATCATAATAAATACCGAGGCATACGGCCAATGCTCTGCTGAACTACAATCCCAGATCCAAACTCAGTTATCTTCAAAGGATCTTCGTTTCCTAAGGGAGGATCCGTGCTAGATCACATCAATACTGCGCGTTCAAAGACTGCTTTGACAGGTCGACAAGATTCGATAATTGGCGTATCGGGACACGAATTCTTACATGATTCGTTATTCAATGTGAGATGGAGGTGGATGGTAAATGGCGTGGGCAGGAGGTTCTGCGGCAGGAGGGATTGCTGTCGCTGTCGAAGAGGAGAAAAGAAAGAAGAAAGGGAAAAAAAGAGAGTGGGAATGCGTGAAAGTTGATCACTATAAGGATGTTGGCAAGACTATTGAGGAATGGGAGAATAAGGGCTGGCGCCTACACGCGTATCAAGCCCAAGGCAGTCCAGCCATCGTCAATCACTACTTGCTGTTTATGAGAGAAGACTGAACGAACAGTTAAATCAACCAAAATCCTGCTTTTCTCTGTTCATCGGCCTTTCGCGCAAATCGGTGCGAATCTGAGATTCGTACGGACTTCTCTTTTGACATGCTTGCGTTCCTGAGAAATCAGTGTATTTCGTCCATGAGCATGATCAGATTGTCTGGTATATTCTCTGGACTAATCCGTCGAAACCAGTGTCGAAGCTCATAATCTCTTTGATGTGATTTCTTTCCATGAGGGCTAACGAAGTGCAGTCGGTGAAGCTCATTGGTCTATCTGCGAAGGCTTTGAATTTTTCCCATGCCATGCTAAAAGAGTCTTCCGAAACCCACAATTTTGTGATTCTTGGTGACTCAATGATGTATCTGCCTATGTCTAAGGCGAGATCGTGTCTTTTCGTTCTTGCCAAAGCTGTTGTTATTGCTTCATCTATTACATAGTCTGACGTGCATATTCTGCCGAATTCACCCTTTAACGCTCTTCTCACTAGCTCTTTGCTCTTTATGTGAAGCTCATCATCAGCGTTTCGTAACGCCACGAAAACGCTTGTATCGATGAAGACAGCCATGCAGTCTATCTCCCGTAGAGAAATTCATCTATTCTTTTTGAGGAATCTTTGATTCCCCAATGTTTTGGATTCTCAAGAGATTCCCACGCTGGGTCCTTATCGAGAGGCGGCAGCTCTTTAAGTCTCTTGATGATCTCTTCTTCGTTCTCCAGAGCGTAGTCCACCATCAGGCCGACCGCTTCTTGTACGGTGATCTTGATGCCTTCTTGCAGTAGCAACCAGGCAAGAAACTTGTCCACTTTTTCTTTTTTGGCATTCTCGATCTTCACGGTCACAGTCAAGTTTTCCACCAGGAGAAAAGTAGAAAAATACACTTAAATACCTTACTACTAGAATGGTAATCAAGGACGATGAATACTTCTGTAAAGCGGGGAAACGTCAAGTCATTCAAAGTACAGATCTGAAAGTTCATTCCGTGGACCGAGGATGGGATTCGAACTCTCTTTTCTTTCCAGATTTCGTCTATGACAGAGAATCCCTATCGACTGCGAGCGCAAAAGGGAGGGGTCTAGGTCTGAGCCTATAGCCATAGGCTAAAGGATTCTCTAGGGATCATGGTACCCATCTAAGCCGTTGGAACCATACAGTGTCTGCCGTCTGTAGGGTGCCTTCAGAATGCAGCCTCGGCTTTCCGGGTGAGTACACCTCACCTCTCCGCCCTAACCGCAGCAGAGGCTACAGCTCTCCGTAACGGAGATGAGATGGGATTTGAATCGTATCTACGTTGGGGACATCTCCCGTGTAATCCCTTTTTTATTTTCCTAAGGACTCGCAAATAACCCTGGTCCTAAGCGCGATCCTAGAGTCGCATGAACTGTGCGAGGTCAGATTTGAACCTAACTATAGACGAGTTCCGAGTTCTCATAGGGACCCCGAAGAAAAACAGCATTGCTTAAGTATTACTCAACTCAATACAGAAAAGAAGGATGTGTAAATGCAGCCCAATAACTTCATAGAATGCGTAGACTTTCCATGTCAAGATGTGAATAGGAAATGCTATATGGTTCCGAATGTAGAGGTTGAACCGGACAAGATTGAGATACTGATGATTTCAGAAGCGCCTCCTGAGGATTCAAATGATTACTTTTACGCCCCGGGAAATCCTTTCTTTGTACAAACAACTGTACAAGCATTCAATGATGCAGGTCTTGATGTTGCCAGCATGAAAGACGTACTGAATTTAGGAGTATATATCACTACAGCCATAAAATGTGGGAAAACTGCCTATTCAATCTCTCCAGGAACCATAGACAACTGCTCCATCCGCATCTTGGAGAACGAGATGAACCTGTTTCCGAAAACAAAAGCAATCCTGCTTATGGGAGATACTGCCATAAAGGCGATGAATTATGTTGCCAAAAGAAACATAGGTAAAGCAATTATTCCTAGTGGTTCTACATACAAGATAAGAAAGGGTGAATACTTCTATAAACAGTCCAGAGTCTACCCTTCATACCTACAAACAGGCAAAAGCTACCTTATTGAGAAATCAAAAAGAAAGATGATAGCAGAAGACATCAAAGCCGCATTAGAATGTCACTGAGTTGTCTGTCGCTACTTGCATCGCTGGTGCTATCGATCAAATCATGTTCAGATATCGATGACGCAATATGGGAATTTGCTTCTAATTTCAGCAGTCCACTTCTCTTTGAGTTGTTCTTGAACGCCCTTGCCAGTCTTGATTAACATACCTACGCCTAGGGCTCCTGTGCGCACTTTCTCTAGTGCTTCAATGTTCTTACATGTAGTGGTCTCGTTGCATTCGTTGCAATCGGATATTTTCTTTTTCGAGGCGCAGCGTCTGATTTTGCATTCATCGTTGCCGCCGCCTTTCAAGCATCCCGGACATATTGGCAGGTTTTCTATTGATGCCAGTCCTTTCATGAATTCCCTGGAATCGAAGTCTTTGGAACCCCATTCATCCACACCGTAACCTCTGATGAGCCCTTCATATTTTTTCGTCAACTCTTTCAAGGTTCCATTGCCTACTATACAACTTCCACACCAGAGTCCCCAGTAACCAATTTGATTCTTCACATTCTCGAAAGGTTTAGCCTGCACTTCATGTAACCCCCGGCAAATCTTACCGGGTAATCAGCAACAAGCACGATATAAAGACACCGCAAACATGAGTGCACGTATTGTTATTGATGAACCCGTCCCACGATTGCGAATTCCTGAAATCTGGATTCGAGTACGTCTGCGACATGGAAAGCCTCAAGCTCTTCAGAAAACGCAAGTGAGTCTCAGGGTTTATGCTTGGAAGCCGGGGATGGGGTTTGAACTCAAGAGACTCTGGAGATATCCCCCGAAAATTCCCTTCTTCTCTGTAGTTATGACCCTGGCGCATGTCATCGTTTGAGCAAGAAGAATTCTTCTTAATATTTGATTTTGATTGAGCACCCTTGGATTCTTACGTACCATTGCTTTGTAAGTCTCGGGCGGGTTAGCCCAAGTCAAGCAGTTCTTATTTCCTCCACTTGTACCTACATAGTGTCCGGTTATTTGAAAACTGATGTAGCCGCGTCTTCCATCAGATCTTCAGTTGGTATAGTTCTTTTGGGTCATGATAGAACCATTGCCTAGCTATCTCGATAGCTTCGTTCTCGGTCATGAGTCCGTCTTCAATTCTATGTCTCAGAACTCTGGCGATGTCTTCTCGAGCCATCACAAGGTGACCATAGACTTTCTCCACTGGTAAACTATAGTCGCCGCCGAAGGCAATGATCTTATTGATGGGCACGAGGTCAATTAGCTCATCCATAGCCGAGCATGCGATCTTTGGAGAAATTACGTGGCACCAACATAGATTAAGCCAGACATTTGGAAAGTTCTTCCCCATTATAGCGGTTTCTCTGACATATGGTATCCCCATATGGTAGATGTCGAACCGTGTTCCAGGATGCCTGCCCAAAATCGGGATCATATGCTGGGGATCTAAGAGTCGGAAGTCGCCCCACATTCCAGTGTGAACGGCAACAATCAATCCGAGCTCCGCAGCCATGTCTAACACTTCTTCCATGAGGTAAGAGTAAAGCGGGCTCATTTCTGGGAGCTCCTTCTCTTCATCCCGCATTAACTTGTCAAAAAGGGCGACAGCTTGACTCCTTTCCCTAGCGCTGTAGGGTCTAGATGACATCTTAATCCCAACAACACCTTCAGACTTCCATTTTTCCAAACCTCTTCTAATCAGTTCTAGATAATCGTCCAATGTCTTAACCTTTACAGCAAGGTTTACGGCACGTTCTTCTATGGATTTTTTCGATCGAATGGCAGCATACGTATCGAGAGGCATTAACGGCACCAGTAGGTCAAGGTCATAGTCAGTTCGATTAGCTTGGGTCAAGGCAACCCGAATCTTGCATTTCTCACGCAGTATCCGATGATAAATGCCGGGAGTATTTCCATTTGATATTCGTTCTGAAAGGGCTTTGTAATTTCTTTCACTAATATCGTCGAAGCCGTAAAATTCTTTGGCTGCTATGAAGGCGGGTCGGGCATAGGCGCCGTATCTAATGGGCTTCAGATATGGACTGAACATCTCCCAACGCTTCTCAATCGGGATTGCTGGGTTGTGAATCTTATCCCAAGATTCTTGAGGCATCCCAGAGGCTAAGAGGTCAACTCTGGTGTAGTGGCTGAAAAGTGTAAAGACATCTACCTTCTGCTCCAGGCGAACCTTTTCGGGAGGTAGATGCTCGTGAGCATCCACTATCTCGAACTCTTCGATAGCCTTCAGAATGCTCTCCTCACCTGGTGAAAGTTTCATAAAAAATGCTCTCGCTTCAATTGGTATTTAAGGTTTTGTATAACATGTTACCTCCTAGGCAAGGTCTTAAAATTTGCGGATTTGTCCTTGGCTCTTTTAGGCGCTATCCCATGCGCTACTAGTTGTATCCCTAAAACGATTTTACACCTCTTATTCATTCTCACACGAGACATAGCGCGCGCGGAAATGTAAGCTTATTTGTTCAATCTCCATTCAATATGAAAGGAACGTGTGGGTCATGAGTGAAGTTAAGAAGTGCCCCAAGTGCGGAGGAGAGATGGAGGAGGGAGAACGTTTTCTATTCCCAGTTTTACTTTCCTATTTGCTGAAAGCTCTGGCGATGAGACTATTCTATATTCCTGTAAGAACTGTGGTTATATTGAACTTTATAAAGAGATGAAGGGAAAGAAGGAATAAGCACATAAAACATAGTTCTTGTAGCTCGCTGGGTTTGTATCCCTAAGATTTGATATTCCGTGACGCTTAAGGGAATCTAACTCTACTATCAGAAATTAAGTGTTTCTTACAGAAATGACAGATTTGAATTTTTCCTCTGTGAAGCCGTTTTGTTTCATCGAGTAATGCAGCAACAGTATAATATGGTCCTTGCCATACTCCATGGTCTTTCGACGAATTTGGAACCAATCCTTTTCCATCCTTGCAGAATGGACATTTGAAATAATGTGCTACAGCTCTACCGTGAATCTGATCTTCATATAACCACCAGCGATGCATCAACGTCCCTAAGATAATCTCGGTCATTTTTCAAAATAAGCCTTTCCTAGCGTGCCATAGCTCTCACTCTTTTTCTAGCCCTTTCCAGATGTCTAAACGTATGGGATGAGCACGTGCAAAAAGATAAAAGAGAATTCGTCACCACAAAACCTTGGAAGGCACGTGCTATGGCGCTTCTTAAACGCTATTTCAGAGACATTAAGGAAGAAGGCAGGTTTTCAGACTTATTGATCCTTATTGGAGGTGGAGCAATCTTCTTTTCTGGCATGATTGTGGCTGCTGTGGATTTTGTTTCCATTCAACGGATGATCTATGTCTTTAACCCTGTGACTCTTTCTGGCCTGCCTCTTCTTCCAATTGGATCCGCCATGCGTATTCAAGCTAGAAGGACTCTTGGTATACATTTTTCGCCGGTTGTGAGGATCTTGCCTGAACATGAGTTGATTACTTGCGGCATCTACAAGCATGTTAGGCATCCTGGTTATATGGGTGAGTTGTTACTCTATTTCTCCATCCCTCTGCTCTTCAACAGCCTATACGGTTTCCTCGTGATGGTCTTGCTGGTTCCCCTTATTCTTTACAGGATAAAAATTGAGGAGCAAGCATTAATTATGAAATTTGGAGATGAATATAGGAATTATGTGAAAAATACTAGGAAACTCATCCCATGTGTCTACTAGATTTCTCACGTGCACGGTCTTATTTGAAGACTAAGCGTGCGTACACTGTGTGGACCTTACATGCAAAAGATACAGGAACATGCGGGTGGGATATGATCCTCGTTCAATCGTAAAACCTTTTGAACACCCTGCAGATTGCCAGGCTTATCCACAAACTAAGTTCTCTATCCTTTGTTTTCAGCAAGGACAGATTCCAGACTCCATTTTCCTGTTGTTTCTTAATTAACCATTCAAGCGCCTTCTTAATCTGCGGATCATCTATAGTGAATCCTATTAGAGAAAGTGAGTCAAGTGACGATAAGAGGTCTGTGAACCAGAAAGGGAATGAAAACTTCGTCCAGAAACTTGTGGCTCTTCGATCAGGATATTTGTCAGCTTGGAAGAAACGTGATTCCAAGAGTTTTCCTGCAACCTTGGCCTCTTCTGTCTTTCGATATTTCTCATGGGCTGCGAAAGCCCTCAATACTACGCCGGTGATGCAATGTGAGAAGGGCTTTGACTTGTCTGGTTTGATTGGCTTTGGATTCTTGAGAGCTTGTCGTAGGGTACCGGAATCTTTGCCAATTGTTCTAAGTGGTACTGCCCATCCACCGTCTTTCTGTCGAATAGATAGAAGCCAGTTAAACCCTCTTTCTATTCGTGGGTCTTCCTCGTATCCCGCCTTGATCAACAGTTCCATTATCGCGGCAGCATAATTGGGTGTATATTGGTTCCCATAAATTCCTCGAAAATCTCCTTCTTCTGTCTGGAACTTGAATAGAAAGTCTGCCGTCTTCTTAATTGCGGGATGTGTTCTGATCAGACCATATTTTTCTACAAGTTGGCCTAAGATTCTATATGTTTCAAGTTGGTTATAATTCTGTTTTGAACGAACATAGGTTTTGCCACCGTGGTATTTCCATGAACCATCTTTTTGCTGCTTATGTGTGATTCTTATAACAGGGGCTAATTGCCATAGAGTCTCTATCGTGTCAACCTCTTCTTCCAAGAGATCACGCTTAGCAAAATACGCAAGTGCCTTGTTTCCTGAAGAGACGAGGTGATATAACGGGTTATATTTTAACTGGTTTTGCCAACCGTTCAATCTGCTTCTCCTTTATCACTGTATTACCTTTTTTTCCGATATTTTATTATATATAAGACTGAGAGCCTGGGATGGGATTTGAACCTATGTGTAGCGAGTCTGTTGGGTCAGTATTAGTGTCTCTTAAAAGAAGGTATACCGGAAATCAATTAGAACCCCTTTAAGATTCAATCTGTCCTTCCTCTGCTCCATAACCATTCACGTCGTATGGAATAGATGTTAGAGGCTGAATCTAATCTACACGTGTAGGCTACAACTTGTATGATCCGTACACTGTTTTAGGTCTAATCAATTCTAATTTAGTTAGAATTAAAAAATATATAGTCGTCAAGTAGCCTGTTATACTTCTCTTCAAGGGGCATCTCTTTTATTTCCAAAAATCTCACCCGCGCGATATCTTTGTTGTTAATAGGTCTATTTAAATAATTAAGGAAGAAGCTCAAGAATAATCTCAAGCAAACTCCGGCGAGATTTCTCAACCCAACTGTTCTTGCTTACCATAGCCTAACACTTCCATTATCTTCTAGGATTTTTCCATGAGAGATTCAGGTAATTACTTTTTTCAGCTCAATTCTTTAAGGAACAACCATGACTTTTGGTGTGAAAGTCCTTTCTGGAATATTTTCTCCAGAAACCTTGACTGTAATGGTATAGTTTCCAAGTTTCACATTGTTAGAGACTAATATAGTCAATCCCCCACCAAGTCCATCTCCTCCATGAAGCGTAAAGAAGTTTAATTCACATTCATTCGTGCCAGTGCGTGGACTGGTGAAGCCTTCAGGCATAGAAACGGTAACATAAATATTCTTTGCCCATGCTAGTAGCCAAGCATCATTCGCTATTCCTATGCTTATTTCTAAAGAGTCTCCAGGTCTTACTTGCCAAGGAGGAGGTGGATAAAATTCTGTCCCAAGCCTAGGTTCTCCCAGTGGAATCTTTAGAAAAACTAATGTGAAAAATATGCCTATGGTCAAGAAGACCACTATGATAAGAATCAAACCTTTCCTCATGGATATTTCACTCTGAGGCAGATAGGAAAATTATCTGAATACAAACTGTTATTCTCGTCTAACAACGGTGATAGTGCATCTTGTTGCCAAAGCTGCTATGACACCTAAAGCTGCTAACCAAGGAGCCAATATTGCTCCTACAACCCCTGCCCAAGCTGGTATCTCTAAGAGGGTTATGCCTTTCTCGTCCTTCACGATGATCCTTGTTACGTCTCCTTCATGAAGCAGTTCCTTGATTTTCCCAACAAGATCGTCTGATGAAACTGTATACTCCTCTTTCACAACTTTGCCCACAGCAGCTCCACATCTTGTACAGAATCTAGCACCTTCAACTAAGTCAGCACCACAACTTTCACACTTAGCCATTTCCTCACCTCCTGAGAAGCTCTCCAATCATTCATATATTGAATTGGTTGTATTATCAAATCAATCAACCTCAATTCCTTTAGTGACAAGCTTATTCGTCCTGCCATCTTTGTGAGGACTACCAGTAATTCCGAGAACCTTCATTACATTGGCCCTGCATCGTATTTATGTCTTTCTCAAAAATAAGAACATAATTCTTGGTGGTTTGACTGCAATTTTTGGCTAAGCTCCTGAGAATCTTAGAGTAGTTCTCCTTAATAGTAGTCTCCTTGGAACCCTCCTTCTTCAGATACCATAGAAAACTCAGTATATCTCGACTGGAATATAGGGATCCACTATAGGAGCCGGGTATGGGAATTGAACCCATGTGTAGCGGGTCTGCAGCCCACCGCCTGAACCGCTGGGCCGATAGATTGCGCGTAAATTAGCAGATCCCTTGAGGATTCAATCTAGGCACGATAATGTCAAACGAAACTTTGTTACATCCTCTCACTTCTTTCCCACAGGCATTATGTATAGTGGTTGTTCATCCTCCGGTAGATTCAAGACTTTCTTGACCTGCTCGTCATAGAATGCTCCGACTGTGACGGTGCCTAGATCCATGGCGGTTGCTTGGAGACACAGGTTTTGGGCTGCATGACCTGCCTCCATATGCACGTACCTGATGCCCCTATCGCCGTACTTTGCAGTCGTTCTCTCATAGATTGCCGTAATCACTACGTCTATGGCGGCCTCCACGACCGATTCTTGTCCAATGGCGGCTTCAGCTAGTTCAGTCCTCCTGTCTCCCTCAAGAAAGTTGAGGAGTTCGTGTCCATGCGGTTCATACTTGTAGACGCCTTTAGCAAGGTTTTCGACATCCCCAACCACCACGTAAACCTTAAGTGGGTAAAGGGCTCCGGCAGAAGGAGCTGTCCTGAAGTCCCTTGGGTCAGTAATTCCCTGAGCAGCCCAGAGGAGTTGCGAAACTTCTTGAAGCGTTAGAGGCTCATCGGTATATTCCCTAATCGACCTCCTTTTCAGCAGAGCCTCCTCAATGGAAACATAGCTCTCATACCGTGGCTCGGGGAGTTTCATGATTTTATCTGTTGTTGGCGTCGGCTGGGTCACCGGCTTAAGAGCTTGCCTTATGAGAATGTATCCGAACGCTAGTCCTGAGAGGCACAGAGCGACCAATATGACGCCGATTATTCTCGCGGCCAAAACGTTTCACCTCCATTTCTATCCTTGTCCACCTCTGGATAATTAAGCGATGCTTGACCATTGCCCGGAACACCCAAGATATGAGACTGGAAGCCGGGTTTGGGACTCGAACCCAACCCACAGTGGAGATATTGCCAGTGATCCGCAGGAAATCCCCTCTCTTTTACTTTTTTGCAGTCAAGTATCTCCCATAGGAAGTGGGAGGAACCTAACAACGCTCACCGCTGAGGAAACATTTAGGCTTATATAATGTGTAGGCTGCTGTGGTCTTTGGGGTGAGTCAGTATGAAAATTACCGCTGTCGAGACATTGGAATTCAAAACACATAGTACAATTCTATATTCGCGTTGGGGATACCAATACGATTTTTTCGGGCCCAAGTATGAGACGACATCAAGTCTGACCAAGATAGTGACCGATGAGGGTGTTGAAGGCATATGCCTAGGCGGAAACAAAGCTGTGACCGACAGATGGATAAAGCCTCTGCTCGTGGGCGAAGACCCATTAGACAGGGAGAGGCTTTGGCAGTGGATGTACTCCCTTACAAGGTGGCGAGTCAGCGAACAGGTTATCGGTGTCATAGACATGGCACTATGGGACCTCGCTGGCAAATACTTCAACGTCCCCATATACAAGATTCTAGGCGGTTTCAGGGATAGAGTAAAGGCTTACGCCAGCTCCGGCCCGAATCTGGGGATGCCTGAGGATTACGCAGACCATGCTGAGA
>Ga0315309_1001525_pt1 | contig 13774 bp, 12 predicted proteins | sample TDP4_MG_FD_203080 | JGI IMG/M metagenome (GOLD analysis project Ga0315309, IMG submission 203080) | Freshwater sediment microbial communities from Lake Towuti, South Sulawesi, Indonesia - TDP4 | ecosystem: Environmental > Aquatic > Freshwater > Lake > Sediment | place: Indonesia: South Sulawesi...
TCCCTCAAGAAGACCCGCTTGGCCATCCAATCATACCAGAGCGCGATTAAGATCGATCCCCAGCATCGGGAAAGCTACCTCTTTCTAAGCTCTCTCTATGCAGACGAACAGGAATATGATCAAGCGATCCAGATTCTTCAGCGCTTCCTCAAGATGGAGCCCAAATCCCCGGTGGGACTCTATTACTTGGGAAGGATTTATGCGGAGACGAAATCGTATGGGAAGGCCAAGGAATATTTCCTAAAAGCCTTAGAGATCGAACCCAATATGATCGTTGTGCTCCTCGACTTAGGGATTACTTACGAGATTCAGAATGAGCCGGAGAAGGCTCTCGAGACTTATCAAAAAGTCCTCAGCCTCGACCCGAGCAACAAGAGGGCAAGACAGAGATTGGGGCAAATCTTCATCAAGAAGAAGAAGCTGGATGAGGCATTGGATCAATTTCGGGAGCTTCAGAAGTTTGATTCAGCGGATCTCAATATCCGCACGAAGATGGGCCTGATCTATATGGAACAGGGAAAACTGGATCAGGCCATCTTGGAATTCAACTTTGTCCTCGCCGCCCATCCCAAAGATGATCGGGTGAGGTACTATTTAGGAGCGGCCTATGTCGAAAAAGGTGCCTTGGATCAGGCCATCTCAGAATTTAAGAAGATCCCGGCCGAATCGGACCTCTTTGCCGACTCGAGAAGGAGCACCGTCCTCGTTTTGAGAAAACAGAACAAAATCGAAGAGGCCATTCGAGTGATGGAGGAATCGATTCAAGTCAAACCGAAGGATGGCGATCTCTACCTGATCCTCGCAGGCCTCTTTGAAAAAGAGAACCAATTGGAAAAGGCCTTGGCGACTGTCAAGAGAGGCCTCGACCAGAACAAAGAGGATGCCGATCTCTATTATCAACTTGGAGCGCTCTACGACAAGTTGGGCAACTTCGATCAGATGGTCATCCAGATGAAGGAAGTCCTCCGATTGAACCCGAATCACGCAGATGCCATAAACTACTTAGGCTATTCCTATGCCGATCGAGGCATCCAGCTCCAGGAGGCCCTCGAATTGATCCAGAAGGCGATGGCCCTGAAACCCAATATGGGCTACATCACGGATAGTCTCGGCTGGGTCTATTTCAAATTAGGAGAGTACGAGAAGGCTGTGGTCGAACTTGAAAAGGCAAACCAGTTGACACCCGATGATCCCATCATCACGGAACACCTGGCCGACAGTTATGTGAAACTAAGTCGGATCGAAAAGGCGATCGAATTTTACGAAAAGGCTCAAAAATTGGATCCCAAACCCGATCAAGTGGAGAGATTGAAAAATAAGATTAAAGAACTGAAAGAGAAACGATCTAAATAAAATGCCAAATGTCAAAATTCCTGCCTGTCCGGCAGGCAGGCAAATGACAAATGAATGTCAAACGACTTAATGCCAAAAATTTGTTTTAATCATTTACATTTTGAATTTCCTTTGAAATTTGAATTTTGACATTTGAACTTTACTCTTTCCCTTAGCCTCCTGCAACAGGAGGGAAAATACTTACCACGTCTCCTTCCTTTAAGACCTGGTCCTTCTTTCCATGGATGCCATTGACCAAGATGATCTTGGGTAACTCCTCCGGTATCTTGAGCCTCGACAGAATATCCTGAATTCGGGTAGGGCCGTCGATCTCCATCTTACATGAGAACCGGCCGCTCCCCTTCGGGAGATAATCCCTCAGCGTGGCAAAAAGTTTAACCTCAATCTCCATCTAAATATCACACCTCTCACTCGTCCTTAAGGTTACGGCTACGAAGCCCGTTTGGTGTGAAAGGAAAAGGTAAAGGTTACGTCTCTTAAAGACGAACCACCTGACCCATCAACGAAACCGGCATCCTTACCTCTACCCTTAAACCAGAGACTCTTATTTCCTATTAAGTCTATTTTATCTTAACCCAGCCCCTAACGCAAGGAAGAACCGAGGACGTTCAAATAATCTGAATTCTACCACGGGATTCTTCGACCACCCTTCCAACAATGGACGAATTGATACCCTCCTCTTTTCTAAGTGTCTCCACCAGCCTTTCTGCTTCACTGGACGGCAAAGAGATCAAGAGGCCACCGGAGGTCTGAGGATCATAAAAAAGATCCACCAGAAGAGGTAGGACATCTCGATCGACATCCACTCGGCAGGAGAAAAAGTCGCGATTCGAATGAGCACCTCCGGGGATCAAACCCAACCGTGCATATTCCATCGCTTCAGGAAAGACAGGGATCGCTTTGGATTCGATCACCATTCCAACCTTGCTCGCCAAAACCATCTCCATGGTGTGTCCGATAAAACCAAACCCTGTGATATCAGTGCAAGCATGGGCTCCAAAGCTCTTCATTCGTTCAGAGGCCTTTCGATTGAGCGCCGTCATACTATCCACCATTTTTTGGACTGCCTCCTCTGAGGCCATGCCTCCCTTGAGTGCAGTTGCAATAATTCCAGTGCCCAAGGGTTTGGTCAAGACCAGTTGATCGCCTGGCTCTGCTTTCGCATTTGTCAAAATCTTATCCGGATGGACGATTCCTGTCACTGCAAGGCCATACTTTACTTCCGGGTCCTCGATGGTATGGCCTCCTACTAAGGCGACACCAGCCTCCTCCATCTTTGAGAGGCCTCCACGCAAAATCTCCTTCAAAATCGAGGAAGAGAGGGTCTGGATGGGAAAGGCGACCAGATTCAAGGCAGTGAGAGGAGTTCCTCCCATGGCATAGACATCGCTCAACGCATTGGCGACAGCGATTTGACCGAAGCTAAACGGATCGTCAACAATGGGCGTGAAGAAATCGGCTGTCTGAACAAGCGCGACCTCGTCATTTAGCCGGTAGACCCCTGCATCGTCGGATGTCTCCAATCCTACCAAGACTTTTGGATCTTTTGGAATGGGCAGTCCCCTGAGAATTTGGTCCAGATCCTCTGGACCCACTTTGGAGGCTCAACCTGCTTTTTTAACGGTCGCTGTCAAGCGTACAATTGTCATTTCACTTCTCCATGATTAAACAGCACTGAATGAATCTTATTCTTTCTACCTTCTGCCTATTGCCGACTGCCTTCTTCTTATAGAATTAGGGCCTGATCACACGATCCGCTTCCAAAAGGGACTGGACGATCTCAAACATGTTGGAGATTCTTCCCACTCCCATCTTTTCCTTCAAGCTGTAGAATTCGAGGCAGGTGCCACAGGAGAGGATCTCCATCCCCTGATCAGCCAATGCCTTAAGCGTATCCACCACTTCTGAATCTTCTGAAGCCAAGTGGACCCCGCTGTTGATCAAGATCAGCCGTGAAGGTGGCGTCTCCAAGTTAAGCAGGGAATTTAAAAAAGCCCTCATCAGGAACCTTCCCAACGCCTCATCACCGATGCCGAGAAGCTGGGAGCTAATGTAGACCACCACCTTCTCTTTCCTCTGAGATGATCTTCCCTCTTCTTCGAACGCCATCTTTTTGATGTGAAGATAAAAATCTCGACCTTCCTTCTCCACATTCACGACACATCCCTGGCTTCGAACAAAGCGCTCAACATTCTCACAGGAAGAGGGATCATCGACAATAAGCGTCAATTCACCCTCCCTCAAAGTTTCGAGGGCTTGTTTGGCCATGAGAACCGGCTGAGGGCAGGTCTTCCCACGGCAATCGATCTCAGCCATTTACTCCTCCTTAAACCATTGTAATGGCAGAAAGAAAGATGTCAAATCGGTTTTTTCAATACTTTTCTCCCCTTTTCATTAAATAGACCGATAGCTTCTTTCCTGTTGCCATATGGATGCAAAATTGTTATAAATCGGAAAAATGGGTGAATGGAATGTTGGAATATTATCCCATTCTTTTATCATTCCATGAGTAACCTTTTGTAGGAGGTGGGAGTATGTACAAGAAGATCTTAGTCCCGTTAGACGGTTCGGAATTGGCAAAAAAGGCCTTAGATCCGGCAGAGAAACTGGCCAAGACCTTCGGTGCTGAAATCATTCTTTTCCAAGTGGTTCCTTTTATGCCCATCTATGGATCGCCGGAGTTGGTCACACCCCTCATCATCGATGAGAAGCAGAAGGAAGCTGCCGAAAGGTATCTCGCCAACCTCGCCGACGAGATGAAAAAAGAAGGCTATAAGGTAACGACCGTGGTGAGGATAGGTCAACAGGTGGCCGTGGAGATCATCGATTTCGCAAAAGGGAGCGGGGTGGATCTCGTCGTCATGTGCACCCATGGTCGTTCCGGAATTACCCGATGGGTCCTGGGAAGCGTTGCGCTCAAAGTCTTGACCCGTGCCGAAACGCCCATCCTTCTCCTCCGCTCCAAGGAGTAACCGCTTCCGCATGCGGACGATCCTCATCGGACTCTACATCGCCTGTGAACTAATCGCTAATGTGACTGCGTCCAAGCCGGTCCAATTGGCCGGGATTGTTGTTCCGGCAGCCATCTTTATCTATACCCTCACCTTCACTCTGATCGATCTGATCAATGAATCCTTTGGTAAACAGGGAGCTCGAAAGGTCATCTGGGCCGCTTTCATTGCCAACCTCCTCCTTGCTGCCTATTCTTATCTGGCCGTGATTCTTCCTTACCCGTCTTTCTATGCAGGCCAAGAAGCCTTTGCAGGGGTTTTGGGAAGCACCCCGAGGATTGTGATCGCGAGCCTGACCGCCTATCTCGTCAGCGCATTCATCGATGCAGAAATTTTTGCATACTGGAGAGTTCATGTTCGGGGACCGAAGTGGGCCAGGGTGTTAGTAAGTAACGCCATTTCCACATGGGTAGACAGTGTGGTCTTCATTACTCTCGCATTCTATGGGGTCATGCCCGTCTGGATCTTGATCAAGGGCCAATATGTCGTCAAGATGGCCATTACTGCAGGAAGCCTTCCCTTAATCTATCTGGTGAAAGGCCAGGGAAAATTGCAGATGGCAGATGGCAGATCACACCTGCCTGCGGCAGGCAGGGATTAGACGCGATGAAAAAAGAACATATTTTTATCGTCTTCGCTCTCTTTCTCACGTTCCTCTCCATCTATCTCCTTTATCAAATCCTATCTCCATTTCTGACCTCTATTCTTTGGGCCATCTTCTTGGCCATCGCCTTCTATCCCATCTCTAAAAGACTGCAACACCTTTTGAAGAAAAGGGGTGCGCTCTCCGCAGGGATCATGACCTTGGTTGTGCTCACCCTCATTGTGTTGCCCTTCAGTCTTCTGATGGCCTCCTTGGCCGTTGAGGTGGTGGAGGTCTACCATCAAGTGGAAGAGATGATCAAGACAGGTCAACTTCAGGCCCACATGGAAAGGGTGAGAGAGATACCCATCTTTAAATGGATCTTGATGAGATTAACTCAATCCCTCGATCTCTCCCAGAAGGAACCTCTCGACTTTCTCTTAAGAAATCTTCAGCAGATCAGCACCTTCCTGTTCAACCACACCACAATGATCATCAAGGGCCTCTCCACTTTTGTCATTGGATTCTTCTTCACACTTCTCTCCCTTTATTACCTCTTTAAAGACGGGGGTCGTCTGTTCGAAAAAATGAAACAGGTGATTCCCCTCCCATCAAAGGAGAGAGACCTTCTCATCCGTCGGTTCGAGGAGATGGTTTATGCAACGATTTACGGTGGGATCCTGATTGCAGTCGTTCAAGGTCTCTTGGGTGGGTTATCCTTTTGGATCCTTGGACTCTCCTCTCCTGTCTTTTGGGGAACAGCGATGGCTTTTCTCTCGTTTATCCCAGTCGGTGGAACAGCACTCGTCTGGGCTCCAGCATCAGTCCTCCTCTTCATTCAGGAGGCGTATTTAAAAGGGATCATCCTCCTGGTCATCGGGATCTTTGGAATCAGCATGGTGGACAATCTGCTCAGGCCCCTCCTGATCAGCACAAGGACAAAAATCCATCCCCTTCTCCTCTTCTTTGCTGTCTTAGGAGGCATTCAGGTCTTCGGACTGATTGGACTGGTGGCCGGTCCCTTGATCGTGACCCTCTTTCTCAGTCTTATCGAAATTTATATCCGAGGGATCAGTTGATTTCGGATTGCGGATTGCGGATTTCAGAATTTGATTCCACACTCCGCAATCTACACTCCGCAATTTAGAGCTTGGGGGCTTCGATGATCTCGACCTGAAACTCTTTTGCCTGGGCGGGTAAATTCTTGAAGACGACTATGAACGGAACTGCTTTTCCAGGAGGTGTGATCATATCCTTCTCTTGCTTTGGTCGGATCACCATCGCTCCTTTAAAAAAGGCCTCTGGTAAGTTCTTCAACTCTTCCCGACCAATGATCCGGCCACAAAGCGTCTCTTTCTCAGCCAACTTGGCCCGGTTCTGATCAAAAATCGCTACCTTAATCCTGATATGCCTTTTTGTGACCCGAGACTGATTGCTCACCTTTCCCTCAATGACATATAAGGGGATTTCCCCTACCTTCTCTTCATATCCATTCAGGTCTCTCACGATGAGGCCTTCTTTCTCGGTCCCCCAAATTTGACCCCAGAGTTCGGTGATCCTTTGGATTGGATATTCCACAACGGAATACACTTTCCCGCTGGTTCCTGACTCGGTCCAAAGGTAAAAACCACCAAAAACCAAGAGGATAAGAACGACAAGGATCCCAAAGAAAAGTGAGGGACCTCTCCTCTCTCCTCGAGCCATCCTCCTCGGTTTGGAGATCTCAATCTCAGCCCTCTCTTCCCTCGATAATTCTGCACGGGTCTCCTCTTCCCTTTCTTCAGGTGGAGCCTTCTCCGCAAAGAGGACCGCCTCTTCCTTCTCTGGAGGCTTCTCTCTTTTTCCGACTTTCAATGGAGAGGGAACTTCTGCCTCGGCCTTACCAGGTTCCATCAATTCTTCGTGGTACTTAGCAAACGATTCGAAATCCTCGATGATCTCTTCTTTTGTCTCTGGTGGTGGAGCAACGTAGAAGACATGCCGACACCTGGAGCAACGAACCTTTGCTCCCTTGGCCGGGATTCTGGATTCATCCAAGCGGAACTTGGTCAGGCAGGAGGCACACGTGATGATCATGAAAGACCCCTTCATAACGATCTTTTGACATTATGGAAAAAGAGATAAGAAAAATCAAGAAGAAAATGAGAGGAATTAATGAAATGCCAAACGTCATGGTTCGACAAGCTCACCATGATTTCATCCTGAGCCTGTCGAAGGATGGCAATGAGACGCCCTCTTCTCGCCGAAGGGCTTAACGTCCCAGCCTTTTCTTAAACTCTTCCTTCAGCATGGGGACTACAGTAAAAAGATCGCCCACAACCCCGAAGGTAGCAATTTTGAAGATGGGCGCCTCAGGATCCTTATTGATGGCCACGATGATATCAGACGTCTTCATCCCAGCCTGATGCTGGATGGAGCCCGAGATCCCGCAGGCAATGTAGATCTTGGGTCGGACGGTACGGCCCGTCTGCCCAACCTGATGTTCATACGGAATCCAGCCAGAGTCGACTGCTGCACGAGAGGAACCAACTGCTGCATTCAAGACTCCAGCGAGTTCCCGGATCGGCTTAAAGCCATCCGGACCTCCAACGCCTCTTCCTCCCGAGACGATGATCTCTGCGTCCACCAGGTTGACAGCCTCTGCCCCTTTGATGAATTCCAAAATCTTTGTCCTGATCTGATCTTCGGTCATCCGGAGGGTCTCCCGAATGATCTCTCCTTTTCTTGACTCATCCCTTGGTGGCATGGGAAAAACTTTGGGCCGTACGGTAGACATTTGAGGTCGGTAGTTCGGGTAGTCCAGAATCGTCGCCATGATATTCCCACCAAAAGCAGGTCGGGTCTGTTTGAGATATTTCGTTTCAGGATCGATGTCCAGACCTGTACAGTCTGCCGTCAACCCCGCTTCTAAGGTGGTCGCAACGGTTCCTGCAAAATCTCGACCCTGGGTGGTGGCCCCGAAGAGAACGATCTCAGGCTTGTATTTCCGGATGAGATCCACTGCAGCCTTCGCGTAAGAATCGGTTCGATACTGTTTGAGCAAAGGGCTGTCCATGACATAGACTGTTTCCGCTCCGTACGCGATGGCCTCTTTGGCAAATCGATCAACAGTCTCCTGATCCCCGAAAAGCATCCCGCATAATTTGCATCCTATAGCATCGGCCAACTTCCTTCCTTCACCAAGAAGTTCGAAGGAGACGTTTGAGACTTTGCCAAATTCGTGTTCTATAAAAATCCAGACATCTCTATAAGCAGTGATGTCGATTGTAACGGCCTTTTCTTCCTTCTCAAGAGTGATCGCAGTCACCGGACAGACATCCACGCAGGCACCACAAAAAGTGCATTTATCATTGACCACCGCAATCCCTTCCTCCATGCTCAAGGCTCCAAAGGGACAAGCAGGAATACAGGATTCACATCCTGTGCAGGCATCCTTATCAATCAATAATCTGGCCATTCGCTTCTCCTCCTATACGAACGCTAAGCGCTTTGCGCTCTGCGCATAGCGATATTATTATTTGATGAGTTTGGTATCCATTAATTTATTTACCAGGAGAGGAACCACCTCTGCCAATTCCCCTTTTAAGATCTCGCCGCTTCCTCCCCTGGCCTCTGGAGAAAAGACCCTCATCACCCACGTGGGTGATCCTTTCAATCCAATGCGATTCTCATCGGCTCCGATATCCTTGGAGGTCAAGGTGGGAATCTGTGCTTTGGCCGCCTTCTTAATCCCTAAAAGAGAAGGGAGTCTCGGTTCATTGATGTCTTTCACAACCGTTACCAAAGCGGGAAGTGAAGATTCGACCACTTCTCTCCCGTGCTCGAGCAGTCGTTCGACAATAATCCTCTTCTTCTCAAGGTTGATCTCTCTGATCTTCGAAACATAGGTCAGTTGGGGGATTCCCAGACGAGTCGCAACACCTGGACCGACTTGAGCCGTATCTCCATCGATGGCTTGTTTTCCACAGATCACCAAGTCCACCTCCCCGATCGTCTGGATCGTCTTGGATAGGGCGTAAGCCGTTGCCAGGGTATCTGCTCCTGCAAAGGCCCTGTCTGAAACCAGGTAGACTTTATCCGCGCCTACGGCAAGGGCATTTTTCAATACCTCGATGGCCTGGGGTGGGCCCATGCTGATGACATGGACTTCTCCGCCATGCTTCTCTCTGAGGAGAAGGGCTTCTTCCACTGCGTACTCATCAAAGGGATTGCAGATGCTTGCGACCCCCTCCCGAATCAATGTGTTGGTCTTCGGATCAATCTTCACATCTGTGGTGTCCGGAACCTGTTTGATACAGACAGCGATCTTCACTTTCTCCTCCTTATCATCTCCCTTTAAAATTGGGCTTCCTCTTCTCAAGGAAGGCTGTCATTCCCTCCTTCTGGTCTTCGGTGGCGAAACCGACACCGAAGGCATAGGATTCAAACGCACATGCATCCGCAAGATCCATGTTGAAACCAGCATCGACCAACATCTTGGCCAATCTTACTGCCACCGTTCCATTGCCTGCTATCTGGGCAGCCACCTTCTTGGTCTCTTCCATCAAGGAAGCCTGAGGAAAGATCCTGTTCACAATTCCCATCTGAAAAGCTTCTTGGGCTGTCACCATTTTTCCTGTGAGAATCAGTTCTTTTGCCTTCCCCTTTCCGATCAAGCGAGGAAGTCGTTGTGTTCCTCCAAAGCCCGGAAAGATGCCGAGTGTGACCTCTGGCTGACCAAATCTTGCGTTTTCAGAGGCATAGATGAAATCACATGCAATAGCGATCTCCGTCCCTCCGCCCAAGGCAAAACCATTGACAGCCGCAATGACCGGTCGATCCAACTCCTGAATCATGTTTAATGTTTGATGGCCCATTTTTGAAAAGTTCACAGCTTCCATGGGGGTCATCCCCCTCATCTCCGAAATATCTGCCCCAGCGACAAATGCCTTGTCTCCTGCCCCAGTCAATATGAGAACCTTCAGTTCCGGGTGGTCCTTTACCTCCTGAATCCCCGTCTGGATATCTTTAAGCGTTTCGATGTTCAAGGCATTGAGCGCCTTCGGTCGATTGATCGTTAAAATGCCAATCTCGCCTTCGAATGAAAGTAATATATTTTTATATTCCATCTTTCCTCCCAAACCACGGCCTTCGTAGGGAACGCAGATCTGCGTTCCCTACAATTGCCTTCCTCCTAACTTCTTTCAATGACCATGGCCATGCCCTGGCCTCCACCAATGCAGAGGGTCGCCAGACCCAGATTCACTTTTCTTCGCTTCATTTCATGAAGGAGGGTCACGATCAGCCTCGCGCCCGAGCATCCAATGGGGTGGCCCAAAGAGATACCGCTTCCATTAACATTGGTCTTTTCGAGATCGAATTTAAGCTCCCGAATGCAGGCGATCGCTTGTGAAGCAAAAGCCTCGTTCAGTTCGATCAGCCCAATGTCACTCAGAGAGACGCCCACTTTCTTCAAGGCCTTCTTCACCGCAGGGATGGGACCAAGGCCCATGTAAGCTGGATCGACGCCCCCTGAGGCATAAGAGCGAATTGTTCCCAGAGGCTCCACCTTTAAGGACCTTGCCTTCTCTTTTGACATTAACAGGACAGCAGCAGAAGCATCATTGATTCCGGAAGCATTGCCTGCGGTCACCGTTCCCCCTGGTTTGAAGGCCGTAGGCAGTTTGGCCATCTTCTCTAAGGACGTATCCATCGGTCTCTCGTCTGTACTGAAGGTCAGGGGATCCCCTTTCTTTTGAGGAATGATTACCGGAACGATCTCATCCTTAAAAATCCCGTTCTTAATGGCAGCCCTCGCCCTCTGGTGGCTCAGAAGACTCAACTCATCTTGTTCCTGCCTCGAGATGCCAAATTTTTCAGCGATATTTTCAGCGGTCATTCCCATATGATATCCGTAAAAGATCTCATAAAGGCCATCGAAGACCATCAAATCGACCATCTCTTGATTGAACATCCTTGCTCCCCAGCGACCTTGAGGGAAGGCATAAGGGACCTGACTCATGTTCTCCATGCCCCCTGCCACCACAACATCGGCCTCACCCAGCAGAATCGATTGAACCCCAAGAGCAATGGCCTTCAGACCTGAGGCGCAGACCTTATTGACTGTAAAGGCATTGGTCTCCTTCGGGACGCCCGCACGGATCATTGCCTGCCGAGCTGGGTTCTGTCCCTGTCCTGCCTGGAGAACATTCCCCATAATGACCTCATCCACCTGAATCCCTTCGAGTGAATCGTCCCATTGATAATGGGATTTCTCCAATTCCGTCATCCCTGTCCATCTCAATGCATCGGGAGCCAACTCCAAAATCTCCTTCTTCGTCACGGGCTTCAGTCCAACTTTCTTGATAGCCTCCCGGATAGCGATGGCACCAAGCTGAATGGCCGGAACATCCTTCAGCGAGGACCCAAATGTACCTATAGCTGTCCTTGCTCCGCTCGCAATCACGACCTCTCTCATCCACTTCTCCTCTTGTTCTTCACCATTTTCATTGCCAAAAGCGCATAACAAGTTCAAAAGATAATTTTCACAAGTTTTTTTTATTAGCCCAAATCCATGCTTTTGTCAACATATTTTTATAAAAAGGAATCAACAATAATTTCTTTTTAATTTTGATAAGTTAGATGCGGTAAGCATGGCTCGAATCAGATTGGTTGGATCGGCTAAACCCTTTCCGGCAATCTCATAGGCTGTCCCATGGCCCACAGATGTCCGAATATATGGAAGTCCCAACGTGAAATTGACGGCCTCCTTGAAATCGAAGAGCTTAATAGGGATAAGACCTTGGTCATGGTACATGGAAATCACCGCATCAAATGGGGTGAGGCGTGAGAGGTCAAAAAAGGAGTCAGCGGAAAAAGGGCCTTCAACCTCTATCCCGGGAGATCTCGCTGTGGTTATGGCTGGAATAATCTCCGTCTTCTCCTCGTCCCCAAAGAGCCCATCTTCCCCACAATGGGGATTGAGGCCGAGGACAGCGATCTTGGGATGGACGATCCCGAAATATCCTTTCAGTCCTTCATCCGTGATTCGGATCGTGGAAAGCACACGGTCCCGAGTAATCGATGTCGAGACCTCTCTAAGGGGAAGATGGGTCGTCACCAAAACGACCTTCCATCTCGATCCCAAAAACATCATGGCAACGGATGAGGCTTGAGCCAAATGCGCTAAGAGTTCAGTGTGGCCTGAGAAAGGAAACCCAGCTTCGTTGATCGCTTGCTTATTGATCGGACAGGTGGTGATGGCATCCACCTTACCGTCCATTACCCATTGGGCCGCCTCTTCGATATATCTCACCATTGCCTGCCCACACTTCTTATCTGTCCTTCCGAAGTGGAGTGAGTCCACGTCCAACTGACTCAAAGAGGCGAGAAAGATTCTTCGAGGACCGTACCCATCTTCTGGAACCTGTTGAAAGACTTCTACCGCAGCAGGGAGGCGTAACCTCTGGATCGTTCTTGAAAGAACTTCTCGGTCACCGAAGACAAAGGGCCGGCAGAACTGAAAGGGTTGTTCCGTCGATAAGGCTTTTGCGATGATTTCTGGGCCAATACCCGTGGGATCACCCATGGTAATCCCGACGATGGGAAGAGTCATAAACAAACCTTTTTTATAATATTCTAAAGCTTTTTATGAACATCCGAAATGTAGGACGTAGGACGGGACGTAGGTTCTAAAACAACTTTTTTATTCTAATCCATTGGACATCAATCCTGCGACTCATCCGCGCTATAAATAATTTCACCGGTTTTAAGTATCTCTTCGTGGAAACTGCTTCGGGCCAATTGAGACTACATAATATCATGACTCCCTTGGCCAACTGCATGGCTGTCTCTGACGTCACCTCGGATATACAGGTACGCCTACTCCCCATACAAAATTCTTCTATCCCGAACCAAGAGGACCACGGATTCTACCCGTGGGTGAATTGGTCCTCTGGTACGGGATGTTCACCCCTTGTGGGGCGTCTCTTGGGAACCGCGAGCTTTGCCCCTGGGGCTCCATAACGGCCCAAATCATTCCATATTCAGGTTATCACAGCCGGATCAACTCTCGGGGCGAAGAGAGAATCCCTTCTGCGGGCAACGCTGTAATTCCTTCCCCAAGCGAATACGCTTCTTTGCCGGGGTAGATGAGAAAACCGTGCTTCACCTTCAGATCTTTCATGCAGCGGTGCAGTCCCTCGGCGTCTTGGGATGTCGGAGCGGAGTGAAGTTTGATTTCAATAGGTACAAGCCTTGCCTCCACATTCAGAAGAAGATCAACCTCGGTTCCCAAGGAAGTCCTCCAGAAGTAAGCCTGGCTTCCCGGTGCAACCCGCTGAAAGGCCGAAACTATCTGGTCGATCATGAAAGCCTCCCAGCTTGTTCCTCGCGCCGGATGTACATCCAGAACAGAGGAGGAATGTATCCCCAGGAAGAAGTGAAGCAGCCCCGTATCCCGAAAGTAGATCTTGGGGCTTTTTACGAGTCTTTTGCCGATGTTAACGAAATAGGGGGGCAGCTTCCGGATCAGAAACGTCTGCTCCAGAATGTCTACGTACCGGTTCACCGTGTGGTAGCTGGCACCCAGCGATGCGGCAAGCTGAGAAGCGTTCCAGAGCGCCCCATTGCAATGAGCGAGCATCATCCACAGCTTCCTCATCTGGGAAGCTGAGACATCGATGCCCAGCACGTTGAGGTCTCGCTCGATGAACGTTCGCGTGTAGGATTCCAGCCAGTCGCGCCGCGCTCGCTCGTCCGGCTGGAGGTACGCTTCCGGAAATCCTCCCCGGAACCAGAGGACTGCAAGGGTCTTCGGATTTTTTCTCTCAGCCACTTCGTCCCAGCG
>Ga0315309_1001526_pt1 | contig 13770 bp, 12 predicted proteins | sample TDP4_MG_FD_203080 | JGI IMG/M metagenome (GOLD analysis project Ga0315309, IMG submission 203080) | Freshwater sediment microbial communities from Lake Towuti, South Sulawesi, Indonesia - TDP4 | ecosystem: Environmental > Aquatic > Freshwater > Lake > Sediment | place: Indonesia: South Sulawesi...
TCATTAATATCGTCAAGAGCTAATTCGCATTTGTCAACGCAATTCAGAGGTATCGATCTGCCCGGTCTCTTCATTTATTTGATTTGTTATCCCAGTGACTCAATCCTCTTTTTTGCTGCCTGAGCAATCTCATCTGAGATTGCTTGACCACCGCGGCGGGCCAACCATGCCAGCAGTCCTGAAACCTCGCCGCCAACGGTAACCCTCGTCTTGCCGTTGACAGGTTCCAGAGTGTAGAAGCGTGTCAACTTGGTGCCGAGGGCTTTTCCTTCCATGACCACGGCACGTTCTGGGACAAATTCGCTGATGGTCATCAACAACTTAACGGTGAGCCTGCTTACCCTAGCGGTAACAGAAAGCTGTGAACCTACTGTCAAAGGCCCCTTAGAGACCCTTTCAATCTTCTTAATGGACGGCATCCATTGGGGCCACTCTTCAAGATGGTCCACTAACGTCCACACCTTCTCTACGGGAGCATTAATCTCGACACTGCTCTCAAACTTCATGCCTTTTCATCTCCCGCTGATGATTACCACTGAGGCCATGGTGCAATCAGAATGCTGGTGCTTTCGGTGATGTTTCGAGTATACAACTGTCAAAGGTCACTTTCAATTGCCTCTGGGTCAACTAAGACAGAATTCTAGCACAATCCGTGGATTAGCGCAGAGCAGGCGCCCACAGCCCCTCCCACATATCGGGTAGGTTGGAGCATCCGCTCCAACAGTGCCTAGAGCAGACGCTCTAGGCTGCCCCTACCCGCCTCTGCCCAAGCATATGCCCATACTGGAATTGTATCGCGAGGGTGTTCAACAATCCTAATTGTCATTCTGAGTAAGCGAAGCGACCGAAGAATCTCGCTCAGGGTAAACTCAGCGAAGAATCTGAGACCCTTCCCCCGATAAATCGGGGGCAGGGTGACAGTTAAACAGTCTCCTACCACCCCTCTTGCCAATTACGCCCAATAGGAAGTATAATGGATTCTCTATGGTAAAAGGTTATATTCTTATCAAGTTGCTCCCTGGATTCGAGTCTAGTGCTATGTCTCAGATCCGTGCCACCTCTGGTGTTTTGGAGGTCAATTCCCTGTTCGGGCATTGGGATGCCATAGCTATTGCCCAAGCCAAATCCCTCTACGAGTTATCACGGCTGGTTCTCAACCAGATTCGCGGCATACAAGGTGTGCAGGATACTGAGACACTATTGCACGGCGAGATCTAGTTTTATAAGGCTGCTGAGGAACTTCCTTTTTCAGTAGCCAGCCCACCCCCATGGGGTGAGGCAGGTTTGCTGAAAAAGGTAGAGGGGCCTTTTCCATAACTTTGATTAGCTTCATGATTAAATTTTCATGGAGCAGATATGCCAGCCAACTTACCTCCCCAGTATTTCGAAGCTGAGAAGCGCTACAGGCAAGCCAGGACTCCTCAAGAAAAAGTGGAGGCTCTGGAAGACATGCTCTCCATCATGCCCAAGCATAAAGGCACGGATAGGCTCCGTGCTGAGTTAAGGACAAAAATTGCCAAGTTCTACGATGAGGCTCAGAAGAGACCATTAATTGGCAGGAAAGGAAGCCTTCTCTATTACATTAAGAAGGAGGGGGCGGGGCAGGCTGTATTGGTCGGTCTACCCAATGTGGGTAAGTCCCAACTGGTCTCGGCTGTTACTGAAGCCTCCCCGGAAGTAGCCAATTATCCCTTCACCACCCAAGTCCCTATTCCTGGGATGATGAGGTTTGAGAATATTCAAATACAACTAGTGGACCTCCCGGCAATAACGGCTCCCCTAGTTGACTCCTGGCTTCCCAATGTTTTCAAGAATGCTGATCTTTTGCTAATTGTGGTGGATTTGAGCCAGGACCCAATAACCCAGATGGAAGCCATTATCGAGCGGCTGAAGAAGTTCAGGATAAATCTTTTTGACCAGGCTGAGGTCGAACCCAGAACAGTTCAAAAAAGAGCCCTAATCATCGGCAATAAGAGGGATTTGGAGGGTGCTGAGGAGAGATACCGCAGATTGAGTTCACGCTATGGAGAAAAACTCTCTCTGGTTTGTCTCTCTGCCAAAGAAGGAGATGGCTTGGAGAAGCTGGGGGAGAGTATCTACAGAGCTTTAGACGTTATTCGAGTGTACACCAAAGCACCAGGTCAGCCGCCAGACCTGAACGAGCCGGTGGTAGTGAAGAAGGGGAGCACGGTGGAGGAGGTAGCTGAATCTATCCATAAGGACTTCCGCAGCAAGCTAAAATATGCTCTGGTCTGGGGCTCAGGGAAATTCGATGGTCAGCAGGTCAAAAGGCAGCATGTCCTCCAGGAGGGGGACATAGTAGAGCTGCACATTTGACTCTTATCTACAAAGTGCTTTAGGGCTGAATCAGGGTCTCTGTGGCTTCGGGCTAAGTTGGTAGCCCAAAGGCCGACCTCACCCTCGCCCAATCCTCTTTTGATGGCAGTACGTAATTCCTGGTTCTGCTAGGCACTGGCAACCCTGACCCTCTCTTGATGTCAACCGCCATCTCAGCAGTCTTCATAGCTACCATAACAGGGTCCAGGACAGGTATGACTTGCCTGCCAACAGTGATCTTATTTAAGCCAGCCATGCTGCAAAGTAGACCTGTACCGGCACAACCAATCACTATCACATCAGCACCATCGGCCACACATTCCTCTGCCACTTCCGCAACCGCATCCGCCGCTAGCTTCGGATTTCCCAGCCACTGCGGCCAGACTTCTACAAAGGGATCTTTATCAAATCTTATCCCATTAGGTATTAGCCGCTCCTCCAGGCCATGCAGCCTGACCTGCTCCTCAAGCTGGGCGAGTTGCCCTGGCATGTTGGTGCCTATTATGGCAAACCTACGGCCTAACTGACAGGCAAAGTGCATACTTGACTCGGCCGGTCCGAAAATCGGCATGCCCACTATAGACCTCGCTTCCTTGACCCCTGGGTCGCCGAAACAGTGTACACTGGCAGCATCAAAGCCCTCCCTATCGGCCTCGATGAATGCCTCGATGATCTCCTTCTTGTCCAAGAGAGCGAAATAGGGATTATCGAAATCAAGGGGATTATCTCCCTTGAGTCCATGCTTTATCGGCTTCAGCACCACTTCAGTGTCCGGTCGCAGCACCTTTTTGAAACTCTGCTGTACCGCACCAAACCAGGCATCATGGAATTCTTGCGGCAGCTCCGTTATATGAACTAGACAGAGTCTCATTTCGCCCCCTTTTTTCTTTTGAGGGACATATAGCATACCCCCTGCCTAGTGTCAAGAATGGTGGAGATTGTTTAAGAATGTAGCGCGCCCCGATTTATCAGGGCGCTACGAAAAGGCAACCCTAAAGGGTCGCGCTACATTGATGGTAATTGAGCGAATTATGCTCAGGCCCTAATACGCCAAAGTCGGTCCGCCAAATCTGTAATGTAATCCCTGTTTTCCAGCTTTTCCTGCCATTTTGCGGGGATGGCTTCGATTCCCAGATACGCTCCTGAGATGGCTCCGGTCATAGCCCCTATGGTATCGGTATCCCCACCCAAGCTTATGGCGTAGATAACCGCCTCCTCAAAGGAGCTGGGGTGAGATAGAAAGGAGTAGATGGCTGTAGGCACCGAATTAAAGGCTTCGATACCATGCCCTAACTCAGCCACAACCTTCGACCTATCCTTTTCGCCCAGCAGCTCTTCTACGCTTTTCAGCTTCTGCTTATAAACCTCATGTTTTATAAAATCGGTCAATCTCCTCAAGAATTCACCGCCTTGAAAGGCTGAGGAAGGGTCGGACTGTGTGGCTAAGGCAATGGCATAAGCCTGTAAAGCTGCCCCTTCCTTTCCTAGCTCATGGGCATGGGTGATCCGGCTAGACTGGTAAGCTATCTCCTTTAGCTTGGCTAGGTCATCGTAGCAGAAAACGCCCACAGGGGCTATCCTCATGGCAGAGCCATTGCCAAAAGAGCCACCGCCATATAATCTCTCCGCCGCCTTGTCCCATGCCTCACCGCTCTTGATCATTCTGAAGACTCGGGGTGGTCCCGGTCCATAGCCACGGAAAGGCTCACGGCGATAGTTCTCCATAAACCTGCGGGTCATATGCTCGCCATCAAAGCCTTTGTTTTCTATCAGGGACTCTGCCACCCCAATCATCATGTGGGTATCGTCAGTGTAGGCAAGAGTGCTTCGCTTCTCGGCTAAAGCACGGATCTCAGCCTCGTCAACCCTGCGCCACCCCTCCAGCGAGGCTCCTAAAGCATCCCCTACTCCAGTGCCAACTAGAGAGCCCAGGAATTTCGATCTCAAGGTTTCTCTCTCCATTTGTTATTTCCTTACCAATCTCTCTGGTATTCCATAAAGCCGCATGGCATTTTCGGTAGTTCTATCGGCCACTATGTCTGGCGACAGGGCTTTCAATTCAGCCACCGAAGTCAAAACACGGACAATATCGGCTGGCTCAGCCTGATGCCCCCTATATTTTACTGGAGAATCTGTCTCCAGTAATAGGTTCTCTAATTTTGCCTCCTTTATGGCTCTGCGGTGCTCCTCGTGGTACTCCGCAGCTAAGGTTGCCGAGACAAAGTAGCCCTGGCTCAAAATATCCTTCAGAACATTTAGCGGACCGGTATACCAATGGAAGGTGGCCTTCTCAATCTCAGCCTCTTCCACCAAAATGAAGGAATCTCTCCAAGCATAGCGGGAATGAACTATCACTGGTTTATTATATCTTTTGGCTAAGGCCAAAATACTTCCGAACACTTCCTTTTGTAAATCTTTGCCAGACAGCTTTATAAGCTCCTTATGATAATCCAGACCTACCTCGCCTAGGGCGACTACATTTTCCATGTTTTCTTCAATAAATTGAAGATGGCGCTCAAGGGATGAGATAGCCTTTCCTAAGCTCCCGGGATGAAAGCCAGTGGCTGGATAGACAAAATTTCTATATTTCTCCGCTATCTCTAATACCTGGTTATTTGATTGATAGTCTGAACCAACAGCCACTATGGCTATTACACCACTCTCCTTGGCTCTTTCAATAGCTGAGTCGAGGTCTTCCATCTCCTCCAGGTGAGCATGTGAATCAATCAGTCGGTAGATTCTATCCATCTAACAACCTTCACCAGCGGGAGACCACAAGGGTCTCCCCTACACTGTAGGGGGGAGGGCTTGCCCCCTCCCCTTTTCCTTCTAGAATTTTGGTCTAACTGCCATAGCAGGAGGGAGAGCCAAAAGGGCAAGGGAGCCAGCGAAGACAAAGGGTAGCAAGTATCCAGGAATGGCACCGCTGGCAATAGCGCCAACAAAGGTTCCCACAAAGATGGTAGTGTCTAGTACCCCCAGGTTACCGCCGATTCTCTCTGGCAAGAAAAGGTTTGATACAATGACCATTCTTGATACCGTGAATAGGCTGTCTCCCACAACGTGTAGTAGCCTAATCACCAGCACAGTACCAAAGGCGCCGACAAATAGTAAACTTATATTGAAAAGACCCGAGAGAAGTAGACCGAGGTAAAGAATAAGCCCCAGCCTTATTCCCCTGCCAGTTATGCTATCGCTGATAAATCCATTAGCGATGGACAGTATAGCAATAGCTACTCCGATAAAGCAAAACATCCATCCTATTGAATCCTCCGTCAAGTTAATGTTCTCCTTTAGGAAAAGGCTAAAAGAGGTCTGCTCCACACCAAAATGAAGTGATAGCAGGAAGGTTAGCACAACTAAGACTACCACTTCCTTTCTGGCAATATCTCTCCGGTATTCACCCAGCTCGAATCTGGCTAACTTTACATCTTCTAGCAAAAGGCTGAGAAAGAGGAAAGGTAACAGGATGAGAAAAGCAATCCATAAGAGAGCCTTCATCCCCAACGGGGCTAGTAGGAAGCCCCCGGTTAAAGGACCAAGACCATAGCCGAAAAGCCCAATCCCCGTATAGAGCCCTAACTTCTTGCCGATATCTTTTTCCCCCAGGAGTTTGTAGTACAGGGAGGAGCAGGAAATTCGGAACAGCGAGCCCCCTATCCCACCGATAATGAAGAAGGCCAGCAGGGGCAGAAACCCCTCCACCCACCTTAGTCCAATGAGAAAGATGGCAAAAAGGGTGAAGCCAGTGGTGACCAATCTCTTGGGAGGCAGCCGATCACAAAAAATCCCAAAGGGAAACAACAATGCCAGCGAAGATAGGGGAAAGGTAGAAATGAGGATACTGATTTGGAGATGGCTGAAGCCTAAGTCAGTGAGGTAAAGGGGTACATAGGCTAGGATTATCCACAGTGTGTATGTATATCCGAAATTGAGAAAACCGGGGAGGGCGTACCTCCTTAGGGGTTCAAGTGGTCGCCACAATGGGGAGCAGTTCAATATCGAGACTTAAGCTCCTGACTTGACACTCCAAATCAGCTAGATAAGTAGTCGCTATTATGCCTTTAAGCCTTGTATTTGTCAAGGAAGAAGAGGGGAGACCGCTTAGCAGTGCAGTGGTGAGGTCGCTTTGTTGCCCCTTCGCTTTGCTCAGGGCCTCGGCTCACAATGAGAACTAAACAATCTCAGGCTATCTAGAAATGTAGCAGCCCCCGATATAAGTGAGAATTATCGGACGCAGTTCCTCATAAGATGTTGTAATAATACAATTAGTGCCCATGCTTCATAATACCGGTTCATTTTATTCTTGGTTAAGGATAGCTGCTACATTGCTCTGAGCAACATTAATTTATTAATCTCCTGACCAATAGCGAAGTAGTGGTGATTTCAGGGTGCGTGGGCGGTATCCGACTAAGCAAAGAGAGTCACGAAAGCTGGAGTATAGCCTGCTACTTTAAGCTCAAGCTTCACCAGCTTGCTTCAAGTTGTTGCTCCGTTGGTTAGATAGGCGTGTATAGAGGCAGCAGCGCGCTTGCCAGCACCCATAGCACTAATGACTGTGGCTGAGCCTGTGGTCAGGTCACCACCAGCCCACACCGCTGGCCTAGTGGTAAGTCCTGTCTCCTTATCAGCGACCACAATGCCCTTTCCAGTGGTTTCTAGTCCTTTGGTTGTAGCTGGGATGAGCGGGTTGGGTGTTGTGCCTAGCGCAACGATTACAGTGTCCGTCTCTATGACATGGTCACTACCAGGTTTGGGAATCGGGCGCGGCCTGCCACTGGCATCAGGCTCCCCAAGCTCCATTTCCACACACTCCATGCCGGTGACTGCGCCTTGAGGGTTGCCAATAAACCTCTTGGGATTGGTCAAGAACTGAAAGATGACCCCTTCTTCTTCAGCGTTTTCTACTTCCTCGCGTCGAGCTGGCATCTCCGCTCGGGAGCGGCGGTATACCACGTGCACCTCGTAGGCACCTAGTCTAAGGGCACACCTGGCAGAGTCCATAGCCACATTGCCACCACCGATGACTACCACTCGCTCACCAACATTAACCGGCGTCAAGTGGTCAGGAAAGAGGTAAGCCTTCATTAGATTCACCCGGGTGAGAAACTCATTGGCAGAATAGATACCACTAAGATTCTCCCCTGGAATGTTGAGGAACATGGGGAGACCAGCCCCTGTGCCCAGAAATATAGCCTGAAAGCTATCCTGGAACAGTTCATCAACACTGAGTGTTTTCCCCACGACGCAATTTAGCGCCAGCTCTACTCCTAAAGACTTCACATATTCTACTTCCGCCTGGACAATATCCTTAGGAAGTCTAAACTCTGGGATGCCGTACACCAGTACCCCGCCAGCCACGTGTAAGGCTTCAAAGATAACCACTCTGTGGCCCAGTTTAGCCAGGTCTGCGGCTGCAGTAAGCCCGGCTGGTCCAGCGCCAATTATAGCCACGCTCTTCCCCGAAGGTATTGGAGCTATAAGCTGCGGCCGGCGCTGTATGACATCTGCCAGCTCCCAATCAGCTATATAGCGCTCTAGTCGGCCAATGGCTATAGGCGCTCCTTTCTTGGCCAGACTACATTTTTCCTCACACTGGGTTTCTTGAGGGCATACCCTGCCGCAGATGGCCGGCAGACTATTCCTCGCTTTGAGTATCTTCACTGCCTCAGCCAGATTGCCCTCCTGGATCTCCTTGATGAATCCCGGTATATCTATTCCCACCGGGCAACCATCCACACAGGGTCTCTTAGGACATTGCAGACAGCGGCTTGCCTCTGCTTTTGCCTGCTCTCCGGAATAGCCCTGGGCTACCTCCTGGAAATTGAGCCCCCTTATTAAGGGGCTTTGTTTGGGCATAGCCACTCGGTTCAAATTCAACTTAGTAGTCGTCTTAGTAGTAGTCATCGACCTAAACCTTCACCGCGACCAAGGTCTTCTCGAAGGCACGCCAGCGGCAATCCTTTAGAGCGTGGTTCTCCTTTTCTAGATAGGTCCGCTGGCGAGCAAGCATCAGATCCCAGTCAACCTGCTGGGCGTCAAACTCAGGCCCGTCAACGCAGGTGAATTTGGTTACACCGCCGATGCTAACACGGCAGCAGCCGCACATGCCAGTACCATCCACCATAACAGGATTTAGGCTAACAATGGTCTTAACCCCAAAAGGCTCTGTGCATTTAGCGCAAAACTTCATCATGATAGCCGGGCCTATAGCAATGACCCTGTTCACCGTCTCGCTGCGTAGAAGCTCCGCTAATGGCTCTGTCACCAAACCTTTTCTGCCATAGGAGCCATCATCCGTAGTCACTATTAGTCTATCGCTGAACTCACCCAACCGCTCCTCCCAGAAAAGCAAGTTATAGCTGCGAGCGCCTATTATAGAGGTCACCTTGTTGCCAGCCTGCTTTAATGCTCGAGCAATAGGCACTATCGGTGCTATCCCCACTCCACCACCAACGCAGACCACGTGGCCAAAGTTTTCAATGTGGCTGGGCACCCCTAGTGGGCCGACAACATCTTTGACACAGTCCCCGGTGTCTATTGTAGCCAGCATCATCGTTGAGGCGCCTACTTCCATAAAAACAATGGTTATGTCTCCGTTGCCTTCGTCCCAGTCGGCGATGGTCAGGGGAATGCGCTCCCCTCTCTCATCCACACGGATAATAACGAACTGACCTGCCTTGGCCTTTCTAGCCACGGACGGCGCTGCAATCCTAAGAAGGTGAGTCTTGGGCGCTAAGTCCTGTCTCTGCAGCACCCTGAAGCCGTCCTGCGCTACTAGCGTTGCCAGACTCAGCCCATCCTTTGCTGCTTGGCAGTGGTGCTTTTGACCCGTTAAAGTTTCCATATCGCACCTCACTTTAGGTGAGATTCAATCCCGTTAAACCGGACGAGGTTTGAGGCCATTAGTAATGAACTCACTATGGATTAGCTTACACTGACAAGAGCTCAGGTACCGGTTTCCCCTCAACGCTCTCAGCTAATGGCATCTTAGCGGTCTTATGCCGCTCAAAGATGCTGACCAGTCTCAGCACTTCCATGTCCTTGACCCATGGCTTAGCCCTTATCTTTCGGGCTAAAGCCTCAACGGTGATTGGGGCATCCACCATAATCACCATATCCCGGGAGCCAATTACCGGATCAACGAAATCCACACCCGGTGTATCCTCTACCTCGCGCACCGCTTTGACGAACTCACGCTGCTTTACGTCGTCATTTGTAGTTACTAGAAAATAAGCTCTCAGACCCATGTCCCTTTCCTCCTTCTACTCTTATTTTCAGGTCCTCCTTTTATAAGTTAACCATGTTTGTGTCATTAATACATCGGTGAGCACGCTTCTTTTTGGCTTGTGGAGAACCCCCTCTAGATCAGCCCCCATTACGAGTTCTTTACAGGAAGAGATGAGGGTTATCACCAGTGCCTTTGTTGGTAGTTACTCCTAGTTGCACAAGTTCACGGGAAAGTTTACAATTCAAGAGGAGGGTTATTATGAAAAAGACGCGGGTGTTGCTGGCTGAGGACCATGTGGTGGTGCGGGAGAGCATCTCCCAGTTCTTGGAGCGCGAGCCTGACCTGACTGTAGTCGGGCAAGCTAATGACGGTGAAGAGGCAGTAGAGCTAGCACGACAACTGAAGCCCGATGTGGTGGTTATGGATGTAGCCATGCCTAAACTGAATGGCATTGAGGCCACCAAGCTGATAAAGACCTATAACCCTTCAACGGCAGTGTTGGTCCTGAGCGCCTATGATTACGACCAGTACATCTTTGCCCTGCTTGACGCAGGTGCTTGTGGTTACCTGCTAAAAGACGTGAGCGGCCAGGAGCTTGTCGAAGCTATCCGTGCGGTGCATAAGGGAGATTCGGTGCTTCATCCAGCGGTGGCCCGCAAGGTAGTAGAGCGGTTTAGACACCTGGGCAAGCCCACGGGCAGGGCTTCTGACCTGCTGACGGAGCGAGAGATAGATGTACTCAAAGCAGCAGCCAAGGGCATGAGCAATAAGGATATCGCCGAGCAACTATCCCTAAGCGTGCGCACCGTAGAGGCCCATCTGGGAGCCATCTTTAATAAACTAGGTGTAGGCTCCCGCACTGAGGCGATAGTCCATGCCTTGAAGAATGGCTGGTTTGCCTTGAATGATATTTCTTGAAACTGGCACAGCCATACCAATGAGCTATGGTAAAGGATTCACCAAGACGGTTGAAACAAGTGAAAAGGGCTCTCCGTAGTCCACATTTGTGGCTCATCGGGATCTCCCTGATTCTTGCCATGGTTCATTACTACTCAGAGTGGTTAGGAATCTGGGAACTTCCTCAGTCAATTCCACCTTTGACCCGGGAAGTCCTGTATGGCGTATTCTATCTGGTGCCCATAGTCTACTCCGGTGCAGTCTTGACATCAAATTGGGGGCTAGTTATCTCGGCCATCTCTTTTGCCTCCATGCTGCCCCACGCTTTTGTGTCTTCCGGTCTTCTAGATCCTCTGGTGATGAGCATCGCTATTCCGCTGGCCGGTGCCGTTGCATGCTTAGGACTTCAGGCACAGCGTGAGCAGCAGGAGGTTCGGCAGCAGGCTATAGTGGAAGTAGGTAGGCTCCAAGAGAGACTTAGAACACAGTTGAGAGCTACTATCAGGTGTCAAAAGAAGCTGGAGAGCGTGAGCACCGTGTCGGGTTTGGTCAGCCAATCTCTAGAGCTGGATACTGTCTTGCGTACTGCCGTGGATGTGGTAATGGAAGTAATGGGAGTAGATGTGGTGATAATCTTCCGTCTGGATGAGGCAGCCAACGAGCTGAGGGTTATAGCCTATGAGGGTGTGCCTCAGGAGGTTGCCGCTGCTGTGGACCAGATAAAGGTAGGCGAGGGATTTAATGGCCGAGTGGCTGAGAGCGGGAAGCCACTGGTGGTGGAAGACGCCTCTAGTGATCCCAGGCTTTCTAGAGAGGCAGTAAGGCAAGAGCAGCTCCAAGCCCAGCTCATCGTGCCTATGAAGTCCAGGGGACGGGTTATGGGCACTCTTTGTGTAGCTATGCGGCAGCAGAAAGACTTCAGCCCGGAAGAGATAGACCTGTTAACGGCCATTGGCAATGAGATTGGCATTGCCTTGCAGAACGCACAGCTCTATCAAGAGCAGCTAAGGGTAGCCAAACAACTGGAGAGCTCGGAGAGAAGATACAGGGATCTGTTTGAAAGGGCCCCCGATGGCATCTGGGTTCACGACATGGACGGAAACATAGTCTCAGCCAATAAGGAGGCTGCCAAGGTCACCGGATACGAACTGGAAGAGCTGTGCCATATGAACGTCAAGGCTTTCCTCTCTGAAGAAAGCCTCCGCTTGGCAAGAGAGGTCCGAACCAAGCTGCTACAGGGGCAGCCCTTTGTTCAGCCCTACGAGCAGAGGATAATCACTAAGCAAGGTACTGAGGCCGTCTGGCAACTGAACACTAGTTTGATTACTACTGAAGAGGGAGCTGTTAGGTTTCAGCATATCGCCAGAGACGTGACAGAAGAGAAGCGCATGGAGGAGAACCTGCGCTTCTACCTCCAGTACATTACCAAGGCTCAGGAGGAGGAGCGGAAACGCCTGGCTCGCGAACTCCATGATAGCACCGCCCAGCTCCTTTTTGCCATACTTCATCAACTGGAGAACTTCCTGCAAACTAAGTCCAACCTTCGTATGGATGACACCAGGTTATTGTGGAAGTTGCATGAGGAGGTTAAGACAGTGCTACAAGAGGTGCGCCAATTTGGTCGCGACCTACGGCCAGCAATTCTAGATGACTTAGGATTGATTCCCGCTTTAGAGTGGTTGGCCAGCGAGATGGGGAAAGAGAATGGAATAAGTGCCAAGTTGCGAGTGGTGGGTTCTGAGCGCCGCTTCTCTGCTGAAGTGGAGCTGACGCTCTTCCGCATCATTCAAGAGGCATTAAGGAACGTGTCTAAACATTCCTCAGCTTCCCAGGCTCAGGTTACAGTCATTTTCAATAAGCAGGCGACCAGGGTGACTATTGAGGACAACGGCAAAGGCTTCACTCTGCCCAGAAACGTGAGCGATCTAACTCGCCTAGGTAAGCTAGGACTTGCCGGAATGCAAGAGAGAGCACGGTTGCTGGGTGGAAGCTTAAAGGTAGAATCTGACTCTGGCAAAGGCACGAAGGTAATTATAGAGGTGCCTTTCTGAAGCAAGGGGCAGCTAGCTAAAGGGCTCCCCAGGGAACAATGCCTCCTACTAAAGGCTCATAAGCGGCAGCCTTCCCTTTTGAGCCAATTTTGATTATACTGGGATGGCAAGGAACCCGATTGGTAACAAGGTGATTTTGGCATAGGGGGGTATGTTGATGCAAAATTACACCACCGACCAGATACGCAATGTGGTCTTGCTTTCTCACTGTGGAGCAGGTAAAACTTCGCTGTCTGAGGCAATGCTTTTCACTTCGGGAGCCATCTCACGACTGGGCAAGGTCGATGAGGGCACCACTACCTCTGATTACGACCCTGATGAGATAAAGCGAAAGATCAGCATCAGTCTCTCCGTCCTCCCCTGCCAGTGGAAAGACACCAAAATCAATCTCCTTGATACTCCAGGCTACGCCGATTTTGTCGCTGGGGTTATAGCAGGTATGAGAGTAGCCGATGAGGCAATCATCGTCGTCTGTGCTGCCTCCGGTGTAGAGGTAGGCACCGAGTTAGTGTGGAAGTACGCCGAGGAAAGAGCTCTGCCGCGTCTTATCTTCATCAATAAGATGGATCGAGAGAATGCTGACTTCTATAAGGTGGTGGAGCAGCTCCAAAGCCACTTCGGCAGAAGGTGCGTTCCTATTCAACTGCCCATAGGCTCGCATGTCAGCTTCCAAGGTGTGGTGGACTTAGTTAATATGAAATCCTATAGCGGAGCCAAGGAGCAAGAAGGGGAGATACCCCCCTCTGTGGAGGGACAAGCCCGTTCCTTTCGTGAGAAGCTGGCAGAGGCCGTGGCTGAATTGGATGATGAGCTTACTGTTAAGTATCTGGAGGGGAAGGAGATAACCTCGGAGGAGATTCGCCGTGTTCTGGGGGAGGGGATTAAGTCTGGCAAAATAGTCCCTATTCTGACAGGCTCAGCATTACAAAATATAGGTGTTTCCTATCTTTTGGATGCTATTTGCCATTACTTGCCCTCGCCTAAAGAAGCGACGCCTGTAGTAGCCACCAATCCTGTCACCCAGCAGGTAGAGGCTATTGAGCCAGAGAAGGGGGCCCCCTTGGCTGCTTTGGTGTTTATGAGCAGCGCTGACCCCTATGTCGGTAAAGTGACCCATTTCCGGGTTTACTCTGGCACAATTTCGAGCAACTCCCAGGTGTGGAATGCTGCTAAGGGGCAAATGGAGCGTATAGGTCAACTCCTCGTATTTCGTGGCAAAGCTCAGGAGGCAGTGCCTCAATTAATTGCCGGAGA
>Ga0315309_1001527_pt1 | contig 13766 bp, 14 predicted proteins | sample TDP4_MG_FD_203080 | JGI IMG/M metagenome (GOLD analysis project Ga0315309, IMG submission 203080) | Freshwater sediment microbial communities from Lake Towuti, South Sulawesi, Indonesia - TDP4 | ecosystem: Environmental > Aquatic > Freshwater > Lake > Sediment | place: Indonesia: South Sulawesi...
CAGCCTTGACCATTGCTCTGTTGTGGGATTTCCGCCGCTTGAGCGATCGATTTGTTGATCGACATGGCGGACTTTTTTATTTGATCTGCGGTGAAGGATGTCAGCACCTTTGAGCGGTTCAATACTGAAACATCAGGCTATACTAGCCGGCATCGATCGCGTGAAGGGGAACCCAGTATTCAAGACGTGGGGGTTTGGTGTAGAAGCTTTTCGAAAAATCCAATAGAAAATGGGCGCCGATCCTCTAGAGGGGTCCAAACCCTTCCTCATGAGAGGAGGGAGCCCTACCTCGATCGCTCGATCCCTGCCTTGAGAGACAGATCCTGTCTTCCAGGCTCTCCAGGGGATTTGGGGGGAGCAATTGCCACTTTCAATCGATCTCGCCTCTCAACATACAGACCAACTTCGCCGGCTAACACGTCTCCTTCCCGCCGAGGGCATACGAACGCATCTAGGCAGGGGCATCCAAAGAACTGGAGGGTTTGCCAACATCCCGCGGGGCCGCTGGCAACAATGGTCACCGTTGCCGGGGACAATTTTGCTTTCGAATTCGGCATCATTTGGAGCCTTTCTGTGAAGGCGAAAATTGAGGCTGTTATGGACTTCGAAAGTGGGTGGAGCGCGCCGAAAAATTGGACCGATACAAAGCCTACGATTTATTGGATAGTCCTCGACGGCTCGCTAGCCGAGACTGGAGACAAAGTCCAGGGCGTGTTCCTTGGCCTTTTCGACCGCGCCGGAAACCAGCGGGCCCTTCATCCCAGCCACCCCCACCTTCAAGAGGGTGACGGCGGCTTCATCCCCCTCTCCTCAAGCTCCTTCTGGATCTTCTCCCCGGCGCTTGCCTCGCCCTTCTCGATGTTGTCCACTGGCTCCGTGTCGAAGGCGAAGAACGGCTTCCCCTTCCACCCCTCACCCTTGAACTTGCCTAGAAACCGCCTCATGGCAAAACTCATCGTGCCCATCTTGGTCGGGGAGCCGATCACAACAAAGTCATAGTCCGCCGGACCGATCTTCCCGGCGTCCCTGATGTGGTGGAGGCCAACCTCATGCCCCCTCTCCTTCAGGGCGTCTGCGATCGCCTCAGCAATCTGCTGGGTGTTGCCGTAGCCTGTATCGTACAAGACAATGCCCTTCAGCGCAACCACCTTTGGCCGCCACGGACCAGGCCGCACAATATAACGATTATGACCGACCCACCGTTTCATTCAGCGACCCTCTTCCGTCCAAGCGGCGAGGGCGGATGGCGGCGCGGACGCTGTCCACGCATCGAAACAGCTATCTCAGTGAGCACTGAAATTCAATGGGCAACGCGTTACGGGGATCGGCCTATCTCAACGCGCAGCGCGGTACACCCCCTTGCCTGCCCAAAAGAGCCCAGAACAGGCAGATTCGACCCAAACTCAAACCGAAGCAGGACAAATCCCCTTTCCCATCGTACAGATGGATTCGTAAATCAACAGAGACCGAGATATGCCGAGAAGCCGGATCCCCGGCTCATCGCCAGCGCTAGCGATTTGATGCTGCGACGAGCGGCCTCCCAGACAATCCACCGTGCGCGGGCTCCACATCAGCGCTCGAGACTGCACCCCGTGGCCGTCGACGGAATTGCGACAAAAATTGCCCTCGCTCCAAAAAACTGGAGGCTATCCATCTCGCCAAAAAATTGGATACCCTGCGGTACCATGGTGGAGAATTGAAGCGCGACCGATCGAGGTGGATTTTGCGTGCATATTTCTCTCGAGGTAGACTGCGTTGGTTATAGAGGACGAAGGCAACTGCTCCAGAACCGTTTAATCGCTCGCGGCCGTAAGTGCGCTTGACGGGGCCTGAACGGTTGAAGCTGAGTAATGAGCAGCGAAATCATCTGATCGAGCTTCTCGCTCTCCAGAGCGACAGGTGGTTGAGGTTGAAGCAGCAGTACCGAGGTACTCTTGGAAGGGCCTCTACGGGAGCTACGAAAGTTGATAGGCCGATCCGCTCTCGCGCTTGGGTTGAGGATACGGTCGAGGCGGTGTGCCACATGATCGAGGAGGTCAAGTCGTGGCATCTGTCGGATGTGTCGGAGGGTGTCTTGATCTCTCGGCTGAGGGATGTGGTTCAGTTCTTGGATGGAGGTAGCGCCGAGGGAGCCATCAAGAGCACGGATCGTCTCACTGGTTTGGTCAGAGGGCATACGCTGGGGCTTTCGAAGGAGCGGCAGAGGTACCTCTCGACGTGGGCGGAATGCATCGCGATGTCGGTTCTTGATCGGTCAAGATCGATCAACTGACCTCGCGGCATCCCGCAAGAGTGATGAGGATCTACGGCTGGCCGCCATATCGCCGAGACGGTCAGTTTCTTGCCAAGAGAGTGTCCTTGGTCTAGGCTTGGATGGGTTTGACCAGCCTCGACCTCAAGAGATCCCTGAACTTCCCTTCGAGCCTTTGGAGCTCTTCAAATTGCTCGTTGCTCATCGAGAGAAGCGCAGCGTACTTGCTGAGGGACTGCTTGGTGAAGAAGTCAACGTCCTCTAGCTTGTCGATCTTTTCTATCCACTCGTGCTCGGCGCTGCCGGCTTCCACTCGCCTCTCCAGCTCCACCACCTTTGAAACGGTTTCGTCGTCAACCTTCATGTTGAAGCCCAGTTTGGAGAGGGCTTTCAAGGCCTCCCTCTCATATTCTTCCGCTTCGCCCCGTCTGGGCTCCTCTCCATAGGTGCAGTGGAAGACTTCAGCGGTGGCTTGGTAGTATGTTTCTATGAAGTGATCAACGCGCTCCTCTCTCGCCACCTCTACCATGCCGGTGTCCAGGAGCTTCCTTATGTGGTGGTATATGACCTGCGGAGTCTTCTCCAGCTCTTCAGCTATCTGGCTGACGGTTCTCTCCTTGACTCTCAGGAGGAAGACGATCCTTCGCCTTGTGTCGTCTGCCAGGATCTTGAAGGCCTCTGGGTCCTTGATGACCTTAACGGCTCGCATCATCGTCTCACTGACAAACATGGAGGGTTGCATATTTATATAAGGGTTGTGGTAAGTAAAATGCAAGCCTTATTAAGGACGACGCCCTCTTACCAAATCAAGGTTTGAGGTGGGAAAACATGAATTGGAGTGAGAGAAGTCAGGAGTTGCGTTTGCCAGGCCCTCACGGACGGCTTGGAGGTCTGAGAAGAAGGCTAGACGGGATTAGACCCTTCGGTCACCAGGCCTCGAGAGCTTCGCCCCAGATGGCGCCAGCATCCGATATGGACAGAAGAGCCGTTGCTGTCGCCAAGGCGAATGTGGAGATGTTAAGAGCCCAGGCGTACCAGGCCTGCTGGCGGATGCAACTCAAATAGCCATCGACCGACCGACTTCGGCTCAAGTGGGTAGTGAGATCCCGGATGGCTTGACTCCCCACCCAACATGCTTCTTTTCTAGCGCTACCCGCGCATAGCCTTTAAAGCGAAACTCGGCTGGGGGCAACGAGAGATGAAGATGTGAGGATGCCCCAGCAGAAGCCAAGGGATTGCCTTGTCTGTCGCAAGCATCGAGGGAGGCTCCTGATTCCTGGTGGGGCGATTTACCAGGATGAGTTGGTGTATGCTGGGCATGCTCAGATTCGCGAAGGGCAAACCGTCGCCTACCTTGGTTACTTGATGGTTGAGCCTAAGCGCCACGTTCTAGGGCTGCCGGACCTGACGAACGCCGAGGCGAAAGCCCTGGGCCTGTTGGTTGCACGTCTGAGCCGAGCTCTGAAGGCCTGCGAGGGAGCGGAGCACGTCTACGCATTCGTGCTGGGCGATGATGTGCCGCATGTCCACATCCACGTGGTTCCGCGGTACCCTGGCGCTCCACGCGAGTATTGGGGGGTCCACGTGGATGAATGGCCCGACGCTCCGCACGGTGGGCCGCTGGAGATGGATGCCCTGTGTGGGCGGCTCCGTGCGTATCTGAAGAGCGAGCCCGACTGAGCGGTATGAGTCCGCCCCACTGACATTCGATCGATCAGGACGCACCAACTGAACAACATTATTGTACGATTGCCCTCGCGCGGCGTGAGACGGAAGCAGTGACCGGTTGGGCCTTATCGACTGCGGCTCTCCGTTCATTCTTATTGTTCAATTGGCTGTTGTGCTTCGCGGTCCCAGGGCTCGATAACCACAGATAGCAGCAGTGTGAGGACTGGTCACTAGGTTGCGATCTCTCCGGGCCTCATGGGAACCCATACTCTGAGGACTTGGAGGGTTGTGCGGATTGACAACTGCTGATGCCCACCTCAGGCACGCAGTTTCGATCGAACGGTCGTTTGGGTCTCGGGGGTGATGAACCCAGTTGACTGCACTCGAATGACGAGGGCACCACATTTGTCACTGCAATCACTGTTGGACGTCGTTCACTTTTTGGCATCGATACATCTACTCCACGAAAGCGGAGGCCATCTTCTCGATCACCTATTTTTACCGCTCACAACGGCCTTTACTGCTACATGCCCTATCATCAATTGATATCATCGTCATCATTTTCATCAGCCAGAACGACGGTCTCAGGGCGGCCTGATTTGCGAGAAATCCTCCAATTTTTCGAACCTCGGCTGCTGCAGTCGGCGTGCTGTTGACATGTCCGCGAGCATGTTCGAGACTAAGCCAAAGCGCCTTTTGTTCGATGCTGCCCAGGGCCTCCTAATGGGGGGCAGGGGTGCTCGACAGGACTTCACGGCATGTCTCGAGCAGGTTTTAAGAGCTGTTGGGGAGCAGGACATGACAGGCTGGTGATGCCTGCGATCGATCTCCTAGGTGATGAAGATAGATGAAACGAAGGCTGGGAAAGTTTGTTCTCGCTTTGATCGGGCCCATCGCCATGATCGTGATCCTGAGCATGCCGATTGGGCTGCTCTACGGGGGCCTCGGTGGGGTAATTCAACCGATAGGCGGCGTGTTCGATGTGGGCAGAGGTGTCAGCATGCCCTATGGGCAGTCCATGAAAATCCCGGGACTTGACTCCGACGTCGAAGTGGTATTTGATAGGTGGGGGATTCCACATATCTATGCAGAGTCGGTGCATGACGCGTTCTTGGTGCTGGGCTATCTTCATGCCAGGGAACGCTTGTTCCAGATGGTTTTGCAGGACTATTTTGCTGCAGGACGGCTTGGCGAGGTTGTGGGCCGGGAGGCCGTCAGCTCTGACAAGTTCTATCGAACCATAGGTCTGGCGAGGGCTGCAAGGGCTACGTATCAGTGGTACCTTGACAACGCGGAACACAACACGGATGTTGCTTACGCTCTGGAACTGGTCGATGCGGAGGTCGCGGGCGTCAACGCCTTCATCGATTCCATGACAAGCGAAACCACACCTGTTGAGTTCAAGCTACTGGGGTTCACTCCTGAGCACTGGACTCCTGTGGACATTTTCCTTTGGGCCAAGATGATGTCATGGAGCCTGAGCGGTTCCATTTACGACCTGTATCGCCAGTGGGTTAGACAGACGATTGGCAACGACACGATGTACAACGAACTGTTCCCTGACCTGCTTCCCTACACCGTCCCGATCATCCCCGAACAGACGGATCTCAGCTTGGAAGAGTTTCCGAACGCACCTGGAGGGTTTCCCGCAACGTCCGTTCCACCGAGAAAGACAGGGGTCGTTGCCGCCCAAACTCCCACAATCGATTTGACGAAGCTCAGGCTGTCGATCGATGTCTTTGAGAGAGAGGCAGGAGCATTCGGGTATGGAGAACTCCTTGGCAGCAACAACTGGGTTGTTGACGGAGTAAAGTCAGCAACAGGTCATCCGATTCTAGCCAACGATCCCCACCTTCCGCTGCAGGCGCCGTCGCTCTGGTACGAGGCTCACATAGTCGTCCCCGGAGTCTTGGACGTCATGGGCGTGACTTTTCCTGGGTTGCCTGGAGTTGTGTTAGGCCATACGGCGAAGACAGCGTGGGGCTTTACGAACGTCGGAGCTGATGTCTTGGACATCTTTGTCGAGGAACTGAATCCATCCAATCCCAATCAATACATGTACAACGGTGCCTACCGCGATTTCGAAATCGTGGATGAAACGATACACGTGAAAGGCGGTGGTCACATACCCTACGAAGTGAAGTGGTCGGTGCATGGACCCTGCATCGACTCGGTTGTGAACACCTACGACTTGGACCAGGACATCGATCCCAATCTGGCAATGAACTGGACGGGTCTTGGGGTCACACATGAGTTAATGTCCCTGGCCATGTTGAACAAGGCAGGCAACTTGCAGGAGTACTTTGAGGCGGTCTACTGGTGGGACAGCCCTCCGCAGAACATAGTGTTCGCTGACGACGCAGGAAACATCGCTATGACAGTGGCAGGGAGGTTTCCTGTGAGGACAGGGTACACTGGCGAATACCCGGTCACAGCGCTCAACGACTCGGTGGGCATGACGAGTAGCATCCCCTACGCATTCAATCCACGTTCAGTGAACCCTTCACAGCACTACCTGCAGTCCGCCAACCAAAGACCGACAGACCCCTCAACATACAGGTATGATATACTGGGCCCGTTCGACGATGGCTACCGCGGACGTAGGATAGACTATCTCCTCAGCCGCAAACCCAGCGTCACGGTTGACGACATGAAGAGTTTCCAGGCGGACGCCCTTGACGTATCGGCTCAAGAATTGGTCCCGTACGTCATAAGCGCTTGGAACAATGCGGGAGATGGGAACACCACGGTCCAGGCCGCAGTGAATTGGCTATCCGGCTGGGACTATGTGATGGAGACGAACAGCCCGGCACCAACGCTTTGGAGATACCTGCTAAGCGCGATGCAACACGAAACCTTCGATGAGCTTCGCTCAATTAGCACAGGGCTCCTGTTGTCGCGCACGCCGGTCCTAGAGAAACTCATCAAAGAAAACGTTGGGCACTACTTCGATGACCACACGACTAGCGGAACTGTTGAAACCCGTGACGAGATTCTTGTGCGAGCGCTGCACCGGGCCTTAGACAACATGGCTTCCGAGCTCGGGATGGATAGTTCAACCTGGAACTATGGGAACCACCACTCCATCTACATCGACCATCTCGCCAGGCTCACGTACATAGGCGGAGGGCCTCATCGCGGTGACCAATACACCCTCAACGCAGCCGGCGGATGGAGGGTGACTTATGGACCTTCGTGGAGGATGGTGGCCGACATGGGTAACGTCGCTCAGTCATACGGAGTCTACCCTGGTGGTCAGAGTGGAAACCCGTTCAGTTCTCATTGGAGCGACCTGTTCGACCTATGGTATGCGTACAAAAAAGAAATAGGACAATACGGCTACCACACCATGTACTTCTACGTTTCATCCGATAGATTCAGAGATGCCGATGATGCGCGGACGATGATTGCGGGGTCGACGACATTCACACCTTAGGAGGTGCTGAGATGGGTATACTGAAGGAAGGTGTCAAGGACGTGGGATTTGTGCCTGCTCTCATGATTGTGATCGTTCTCGCCATTGCGCTACAGCTTACCGGGGTGTGGGTAACGATGCTAGCTGCTGGCGCATTTGGTGGCTTGTTCACGAGGAGGCACTTGAGGGCCTTTCTAGCTGGCTTCCTCGGCGTGGGAGCGGCATGGTCGATCATATTCCTCTACCTGATAGCTACCACACCAGCAATAGCGATAGCCGGGTTCTTCATCGGCCTGCTCGGCCTAGGCGAGAACCTTGGTGTCATCGTTGTCGTGATCGCCATCATCATCGGAGCCCTGCTTGGAGGTTTTGGCGGCATCATGGGCAGAGCAGTTCTTGAGCTGGTCGAGTCACGTGGGGTCAAGGAAGCTCAAGCAGGAAGGACTGAAGAAGCGAGGTCCCAGAGTCAACTGAAGCCGTAGTGTGAATGAACAAGAGATGCCGCGTAGCGATCGAGCGACCGATCTCCTTGCTCCTGCGCAGGCCTTATAATACAAGGGCTGGACCAGCACCAGACCCGAGATTGGAGGTGCCACGACACGCATCGCGAGATCAAAGAAGGAGTATACCTTGTGGGCGTCGACGATCATCGCACTCAGCTGTTCGAGAGCCTGTGGGCTCTACCCCAGGGGATATCGTACAATTCATACCTCGTTGTGGACAAGAAAATCGCTGTTGTAGACACCGTGAAAGAGCCATGGGCAGACGAGTGGCTGGAGAACATTCGGGAGATCGTGGATCCTGCCAAGATTGACTACATTGTACTCAACCACATGGAACCGGACCACACCGGTGCACTTCCGCACCTCGCAAAGATCGCGAAAAACGCGACGCTGGTCTACACACCCAGGGCATCACCGGTGCAGAAAGCTTTCTTTGACGTTCCTCTGAAAGAGAAGACGGTGACCGATCTCGAAGAGATGTCTCTTGGGAAGAAAACCCTGAGATTCCTGCACGCGCAATTCTTGCACTGGCCTGAGACCATGATCACCTATCTCGTTGAGGACCAGGTGCTTTTCTCGTGCGACGCGTTTGGTGCATACGGGACCCTCAACGGCAGTGTCTTCGACGACGAGATTGACATGCGCACGGTAGAGAAAGAGTCCAAGAGATATCTCTCGTCGATAATCACGTCCTACCTGATTTTCATTCAACGCGCTGTCGAGAAGATAAAGAAACTCGGCATTGGCATCAAGATCGTTGCTCCGAGCCATGGGCCGGTTTACCGAAAAGCCCCGATGTGGATAATCAACAAGTACTATGAATGGAGCAGCCCCAAGTTTGAGAAACATGTGGCGATAGTCTATGGCACCATGTACGGCTACACGCACAGACTGGCCGCCGCGCTCAGAGAGGAGCTGATGACCAAGGGAATCGATGTCAAGATGCACGACATCTCTCAAAGTGAGATGAGCAACATACTCACTGACACAGTGCGTGCGAGCGTCATCGTTCTGGGAACCCCAACCTATGATGCGTATCCGTTTCCAAGGATGTGGGCCTTCGTCAATGAAATGGAGGGCAAGCGCTTCGCCAAGAGACCCTTGGCCCTCTTTGGCACCTTCGGCTGGGGTGGTGGCGGCGTCGAGAAGATTCAGAAGCAGCTGACAAATATGGGGTTTGAGATCCTCGAACCCGTCATCAGGGTCTGTGCGAGGCCTTCCCAACAGGAGAGAGACCAGCTCAAGAAGCTCGCTGACGCGATCGCTAGCAGGTTCTCCTGAGACCGATCTACCGAGCAGGCGTGAATCCTCACCCCACTCTCAGGAGTCTGCCGCAAACCGGTCGGGCCTGAGCCTTCGATCGGCCGCCGAAGGCGCGATCCTCCTTGTGTCTGGATCGTCGATCGAACGAGCTATTGACGTTTGGGAACAAGCTTTAAGTGATTTCGCTCCATTGCTCTTGAGATTTGTTGGAGAAGAGAGTCTTCGGAAGAACCGGGCACAAAGCCACAATCCTTGCCTTGGGGGGTTGTGGCCCAGGCTTTGTCACTCAGGAGGAGGCAAACAAAGCGGTTGAGCTGGCCATGACGCACGGAGTGAATGTGATCGACGTAGCCCCTAGCTATGGTGAGGCGGAAATCAGGCTTAGACCGACACTCGAGAAGCACAGGAATGAGTTCTTCCTAGCAGAGAAGACCATGGAAAGAGCCAGGGAGGGTGCACGGAGAGAGCTTGAGAACTCTTTGAGAAGGCTAGGAGTGAGGAGCTTCGACCTGTATCAGATGCATGCCGTGAAGAACGTCGAGGAGCTTGAGAAGATAATGGGTGAAGGAGGAGCGATCGAAATCTTCGAAGAGGCCAGGGAGACCGGATTAACGAAATACATAGGGTTAACCGGACATGAGGATATGAGGGTTCACATGAAGGCCCTTGATATGTTCGAGCTCGACAGCCTCCTGCTGCCGGTGAGCGCTTCATGCCTAGCTTTCCCGTCTCCTGCGAATGACTTCAGACCGGTGCTGAAAATGGCTCTAGATAGAGGGGTCGGAATAATAGCGATAAAAGCCATCTCCAAGAGGAGGTGGGCATCCCCAGAGTCGAAGAGGTACAACACATGGTATGAGCCGACTGCCGATCAAAGGGAGGTTGAGATGTTGGTCCGATTTGCTCTCTCCCAAGAGGGAGTCACCACCTATTCCATGCCGTGCGACGTCAGGCTGTGGCCGATGGTTCTGAAAGCCGGGGAGAAATTCCGAAAGCTGAGCGAAGAAGGGCAGGGGAAAGTCATAGAATATGTGAGGAATGTCGGCTATAAACCTCTGTTCCCCGAAGAACAGATCTAGAAGGGCGAAAACAGAGACCTTGCAGTTGGTCCCTCGACAGGCGGACCTGTCGATAGATTCGCGAGACCGATCGTCGGTGAGAGAACTTCCTTCAGGCGATTACCATGGATCTATGTAGGGGGGGCCGCCTGAGCGGCTGAGGGTCCTCAGCGCGCCTCAGTCTGTTGATTTGGTCGTTTACGACGTGGAGGATAATGATCTTGCCGCCGTATCGATCGATGAGTTCCAGGATTTCCCTGTACTTGAGTCTGTGTTGGAAGGCTTGGACCTCGCCTTCGCTCTCTATCTCCAGAAACTTCTTGGTCACTTTGACGAGCCGCCCCATGACAACCTCGGCTCTGAATGGTATTCGAGACTCGGTGGTGTCGAGGGCCGCTCCTTCGTCCTCCGGCTCAAGCAACGCTTGTTTCCTCATGTCTCTCTTGATCGATCGCTCGCGTGGGGCAGTCTAAAAGCATCTTGCTCAAGATTTCCCAACCTTCATGCTGGTTGAGTTTTCCCCCAGAAATCTGATACGTGGCCTTGTGAAAAACATGAATGGGAATTCGTCGATGGACGGACAAGATTTTGACCACATGATCAACAGGCAAGAAGTAGCTTCACTGTCAGGGACTGTCCTTGGGATTGGAGATGCGTAACTGCAGGATCACTCCGAATGCGAGGCGAAAAAGAAACCCTGCCGAAGCCTCAGGGGGCTCTAGGCTAGTCATCGAGGACGAGTCCCTCAATGATCGATGAAAACCAAGCCCTTCTTCTCCCCTTTCCTGTCAATCGGTCTCGTGCCGGTCTGGTAACTGGGCGACGAGATAGAAGCGGGCCCTTCGGCTCTCTCCTATTCATGATTTCTGTCTTCGTCAGAACCGCTTCGATATCGATCGACCCTTTAGAGCGCCTTTGACTTGGTCAGTTGGAAAATAGCGTTCCACATCGCATGCCTTTTCAAGAAGGGTAACCGAGAACAAGATGTCGAACTGCGACTTTCTTGAGGTCAGCTGACCGACTGGCTGGCCTCCTTCATCTCTGGTCTAGTCTTGGGCAGCGGCTGTTCTTCGGGCCGCCAATCCCAGGTGGCTGGGAACGGCGTCTTGGCGTCCGCTGGCTGAAGGATTGGTTGGCGACCGACGGTGTACCTTCCGCCCTTCAGCTGCTCAAGTTTCTCCATTATCTTTCGGTGGCAGTCTATGCACAGAATTCCTCGTTTGAGTTCGACATAGCGCCCCCTATCGTTCGAGGTCCACTTCCGGTGGCATCGGAGGCAGAACACTGGTCTCCCAAGGGGGGCTGAAGACATGTGAGCCTTCTCCGACCGGGACCCCACCCGGTTTCGCCGGAGTCACACCAGCTCTTCAGGGAGTTTCTCTGTCCTCGCAGCGGTCTTATACCAGCTAGGACGGTTTTGATCCTCGTGCCTTCGCCCGGTAGGCGTAATGCTATCCACTGCGCACTCTCTCCTTAAGGTTTTCTGTCAAGTTCCGGAATCTCTCGGCCCGGCTAGAGAGGGAACGCTAATAAAGCGGCCAGCTTCTCGGGCGACAATAGTCCTAGGAGCGAAGAAGCATGAAATACGCTATCAAGTACCGTCCCTCATACTCGATCCTTGAGGTCAGTCTCGATCCAGGGGAGACAATTAGGGCTGAAGCCGGAGCCTTGACCTACATGAGTCCCAACGTGAACGTTGAGACGCACATGCGTGAGAAGAGCATCTTGGGTACCATCGGTCTCTCGCTTTTTGGACGCCAGTCCTTCTTCGTGAACAGCTACACCTCTCAGGAAGGCTTAGGGAAAGTGGGATTGGTGGCGGCCCCGGTCGGCGACATCGAGCAGCTCCAAGTTAGACCTGACAAGGGCTACATCATCCAGAAGGCCGCATACGTTGCTTCCACTCCGACCGTGGATCTTGACGTGAAATGGGAGGGGTTCACCAAGGGGCTCTTCGGTCAGGGCCTCTTCATGATCAGGGTGACGGGCAGCGGCGATCTTTTCATCAACACCTTCGGCGCCATAGACAAACATGACCTTGCGCCTGGTGAGAGCATGATCGTAGACAACTTTCACTTGGTGGCCTTCAGCGACACATGCAATTACAGGGTGACGAAGTTCGGCGGGCTGAAGTCAACGCTCCTCGGCGGAGAGGGCCTCGTCACGGAGATCAGGGGCCCAGGTGAACTCTATATTCAAACGAAGAACTTGGACGAGTTCGCCGACTGGCTATGGACGCTGCTTGAACCTCGAGTCCGGGCGCGCGCCCGATAGTTCTCCCCCATTGGGCAAGACTTGCTTCATCTGCCGAGATGCGGTGCCAACGCAAGTCCCACATCGACCGATCCATCAACTAGCCCCTCTTGAGAATGAGGAGCCGGCGTGCATCGCAAATGTCAACTCCGTGTGATGCAGCGAAGGCGCCCTCATCGATGATCCTTACGGCCGAAGACCAGCGACACACCTGACATCTCGAAGTGGCACGTAGGGCTTGGCCGATCGATCAGCTGCCTTCGTGTTTCAAGAGGCAGAATTCGTTTGCTCGGTTGTCGAGGAGCCACCTTCGGTCCATCATCATCTTTCGGCCTAGCAGGCACTTGGTGGCTGTAAGAGCTGCGAGGGGCTCTTGTCTGATCCTCAGCTCGGGAATACTCATCTTAACTAGCCGGAGTTGGACGGGTGTACCTCTCTGTGTGGCGGTGTTCACGGTGATCTCTCCGATCACTGGGAGCTGGAGTTCCTCGACGGTTTTCTCATCGACTGCAATGGTTCCCGAGAATCCCGTGTCCACTTCGATGGCTTTCCTCACTCTCCTTTGCTTCTTGGGGCCCGCAAGGATGGCTGAGATGGTTGGGTAGGGCGGGTCCTCGTCCACTCCGTGCCGCCAGCATCTTCTCTGCTTAGAAGCCAATGGAGATGCGCTCCTTGGGTGTGCCCATGTTTGTTATGAAGACCTGTTCCGGCCTGTGGCTCTTCATTACCCGTTGGGTGAGCCTCTGCAGGTCGGGGTCGTGATCGATGACCCTGTGGTTAACGAAGGCGACGTATTCCCCGAGCTCGACGCCCAGAAGGCGGCCGCCCACCGCCACTTCGCCTACGGCGTCGTAGTTTATGGCGTAGACTCTGCGGCGTCTTGTCGATGGGTGGGGCTTCGCGGTGATCCATCCCCTGGCCTTGAGTTGGCCCATCAAGTTCTTGACGTAGCTGCGCTTCAGCCCTAGGGCCTTTTCAACATCGATCGTCTCGAAGGGCGTGGCACCAAACCTGCGCGCCAGTTTCCTCAGCGTTTCCGGGACGTAGGACATCTTGGGTCATATGAGTCATATGACACATATAACCTTTTCCCGGGCAGACGGGGTCTGACGAGCTCACCGCTCCGACCTACCGACAAGAATGGCCACCCCTTTCTTTGGAGGAGATGCTCTGATTCGAGAAGAGGGGGTGCGGCACAGCTATAAATAGAGGAATGAATCGATCGGAAAATGAGAGACCACACACCGAAGCGGCGCCTTCGGTCAAGATTGGTGTTGTTGAGGACATGACGGAGATCGCGACCGGTTTCAGGGGGAAGGAACCGATGAGGGTTGACCCCCGGTTCAAGAACAAGA
>Ga0315309_1001528_pt1 | contig 13764 bp, 9 predicted proteins | sample TDP4_MG_FD_203080 | JGI IMG/M metagenome (GOLD analysis project Ga0315309, IMG submission 203080) | Freshwater sediment microbial communities from Lake Towuti, South Sulawesi, Indonesia - TDP4 | ecosystem: Environmental > Aquatic > Freshwater > Lake > Sediment | place: Indonesia: South Sulawesi...
TTTGAGTGTTTTCTTTGTGAAGCGTGTTGAGAATGTTGCTGATCCTTGGTCGGGTCAGATGGCTTTTCCAGGTGGGAAGCGTGATGAGAAAGATGTGAATTTGAAGCAGACGGTTGTTCGAGAGACTTTGGAGGAAACTGGAATCAACCTTCTTGACCGCTGTCGGTTTCTTGGAGTTTTGACGGCTGTGCGGTCAATGCCGAGGCCTGATTTACGTATTCTTCCGTTTGTTGTCTTGGCTGAACATGAGCCAACTGTGAGGTTAAGTGCGAAAGAGCTGGAGGATTTTTATTGGATCCCGTTCAAAGAGCTTGCTCAGAGCAAGACTTTTGTGAAGTTTGACTTTGGAGAATTCCCAGCGTACCATGTGAGAAAAGAAGTCATATGGGGACTTACATATGAGATACTTGAAAATCTCTTCACAGTTGTGGCTAATTGAGTGAGTGACTTGGTGTATAGATTGGGTGTGCCTAAGGGTTATAAGGGTAGGAGGCCGTGGCCTTCTGAGTTGTATTTTTGTGGGCGTTGTCAACGGTATCATTTGTACGAGTCCCAGATCGGCGAAGAACACGTTGTCTTCATAGCTGACGAACTGAAGCCCAACACAAAAGAGGATTACCTGTTACGGCGATTACGGACAAGCCCTTCATAGAACCGCAGCGAATGCTGTCAAAGGGGAGACAAATGGCTAATTCTAATCCAGAACGCTAGTAGGAAAGGCAATGTTCTCTCCAGAGCTTCAGAACACAAAATCCCTTTTTCGTTCCCATTTTTCGATGAACTCAGCGATTTTCTCTCGAGTGTGAGGTGTGTTCTTTTTCAGTGTATGAATCTTCCAAAATTTCGAGGCCATACTCATTAGCATACTCAGTTTTTCCATTTCTTCAGATGAAAGCCAGATTTCCCGTGCTTTATCGTGCCGGCCAGTTTTCTTCCTAATGGACTCCATTCTGACGTAGAACATTGCATTGTTGGCATCTATGGGGTTATCATCTATTCCAATAATGAAGTCAATCTCATATTTCTGTGGTTCTTTGTGGAATATCTCAACCGCAGTTCTTGTCATCTTCCTTCCCCGTCAAATCTGGTTGGTAGTCGCTCGCCAATGAATGTATCATCTGCCAAGCGCACGCTTATTTGGGAGTCCATTTCTTGGGACATTTCCTTCCTTTCCACGCTGCAATATGGTCGCAACAGTCAGACTGTCTGGGAGAAGATGCCTTCGATTTCGTGGTAGCCGATGGTTTTATTTGTCAGGTCGCGCTCCAAGGCATCTTTGACTTCTTCTTTGGCTGTGAAGTAGAGTATCTGCCATCCATCTTCGGAAATACGCTTGAGCACATTGAGCTGCTTTGCCAGTCTGTCGATGTCGGCTTTTATGAATGGGTCGTCCATGATGAAGAAACCTTTTTCGCCTTTGAGAAGTTTCTCTCCCAATGCAAGTCGGATACATAGGTAAAGCTGGTCATAAGCACCGCCAGATAGTTTATCAGCGTCCAAGGTTTCACCCGTTTTCATGGTGGCTTGAATTCTTTGTTCTTCTGACATGTATTCGACTTTCTGATATAGACCATCAGTTATTTCTTTAAAATAGCTTGAGACTGGGCTGTTTTCACCGAAGAGTTGTTCGACTTTTTGTTCCTCTTCTCCTTCCATCGCTTCGAATATCTTCATGACTTCTATGACTGTCGACATGTTCCCGTTCACATTGCCGATGAATTCTTGAAGGATTTTTGATATTTCGTGTAGGTCTACTATTGTCTCGCAAAGAATAGTTCCTTCCAAAGGCTTAACGCGTTCATTTACTTCTCTGCCTACGCTAGCAAGTTCCTCGCAGAATTTGGCTAGTTTCTGCTGGATTTCTTCTTTCTGTTGCCCTGTTTCCTCGGCTTTGTCTTTTAGTTCTCTAACTCGTTTCTCACTGTATCTGATTTCTTTTGACTTGTCCCTGTATGGTTCAAGTTCGGCTACCATTTCTTTCCAATACTCAATATTCTCTTCGACCGACGCTTTTTTCGATTTTTCGCCGAAGTGGCTCTTCAGTATGCCAACAAACCCGTCCTTCATCTTCTCTTGCTTTTGCCTTGCTTTGAGGTTCTTGACGTAGTCTTGAAGATTATCAACTTTTGACTTTATTTTAAGATCATTTATCTTGTCTTCAACCTCTTTGGTTTCTTTCTCAATGGTGGGCAGTTCCTCGTCGGTAAGCGAAGATAATTTGCTTCCGAGCACACCAACATCGGTTTGAAGCTGTCCAACTGTTTCTTGACTTTTCGAATGAACCTCATCAAAGGTTTGGATTTTTGCGAGAACCTTTTCGATATCGTCTGCCTCTAGCTCAAACTTTGAGGCGTTAAGTCGGATTTCTTGCCACAGTGTCGCAACCGCTCCTCTTTTCTGTAGTGATAGCAACTTGACTGCAGCAAAAAACAGGGCGAGCACTAGAAAAAGAGCTGAGGAGAAAATCAACAAAGGTAGTTGGCTTACTATGAGACCTATCAGAGAAATCGCCAGCAAAATGAGGAAAGCAGAAAAAGAAGCGAGAGCAAACTTCTCCTTTGCTTGCAGAGACGATAGCTCCTTAGACTTGACTTCATAGTCTCTCAATCTCGGTCTAATTTCCTCATCGATGGTTTTCTTTCGTCCGTTAAGACATTCGGACTCTCTGGATTTTTCGTCAAGAATGCCTTTCTTCTTCTCAAACCCCTCTTTCGTTTCCGCCAGTTTCAGTAGCAGTTCTTTGCGCTTCTTCTCGTATCTTTTTAGATCCTTTTCTCCTTCTCTCCATGACTGTACGTCATCATCATTAAACACGTCCAGCTGCTCGAGTTCTCCTTGAGTCTGAACTAGAGTCTGAAGAGCTCGCATGCCTTCTTCGTACTTTTCTCTCTTTTGAGCGGACTCCATGTTCTCGATTTCTTGTCTTATTCCATTTTCTGTCTCTGTGATCTTTGAGAGCCGTTCCTCAAGCTTGTCCAAATCCTGTGTTTCGGCTTTTTCAATGAGTTCCTTGATTTGCTCAATCAAATTCTCAGCGCGTCTCACTCTGGATCTGAGTTTGCCAGAACTCGCACTATCTGTAAGCGTGGCGTAGCTGCTTGCCTGTGTTAGGTTGCCTATTTTCTGTAGTCTTTCCTTTATCAAGCGAATCTTTGGCGTTCTTAGTCCTGTCAAACGCTCAGTGATGTTTCTGTAGAATGTGAATTCTTCACTTTCAGGAATGGTTAAGTCACTGTTTCTTATGATGAACACGTTGCGTAATTCTGTTGGCGTCAATTCAGACAAGGATGTTAGATCTCCTTTTTCTGGTAGTTTCCACAATTCGCCGTCCTTGTCCTTGACATATCCGTAGCCTTCGGGGAACACATCAACTCTGTCAATGGCAGGGAAGTATTGAGCGTTCCTGCTTAAGAGGATCTTCACCAAGCTATCTATCAGAAGGGTTTTACCGTATTCGTTCTTTCCATAGAAAAGATCGAAATCCTTCAGTTTGACTTTGTCCGTAGGTTTTAAGGGGCCATAGTGTGTTATTTGGAACTCAGTGATTCTCAACGCTAAGCCTCCATCATCGCTTGAATACCTATCTGTATCATGCGCCTTCTCTGGTTCTCATCATACTTGCCACTGTCCACTTTTTCCTTGAAGTTTTGAAAGACGTCGCTCTCAAGTATCTTTTTGATATCAGCTAATTGACAGGTTGGTTCTTCGTCGCATTTCCCTTTCACAAGCATCTTTAGCTTTTCAATGAGTTGGGTCTCTGTCATGCCTAGTTTGTGGCTATTGATATAACCCTTGAAGGTGACCAGAGCTCTAGCTTGTGGATGGATTTTTCCAATGCTCTCTTTCGCAAGGTCGATTGGATTCGTTTCGGTGAAAGGATCAAACTCTACGACAACTTCTTGATAATGAAAAGTGTTCAAAGGGTATTCTCTAGGCTGTTGCCCAACAACAAGAAGATTCGCCTTCCTCTGACCCGTTTCGGCTTTTGTTATGGAAACTGGAGAACCTGGATAGACGAACACACAATTGTTTCCTAAGGTTTTTGTGTCAAATTGAGTATGGAAATGACCGGCTAGCACATAATCAATCTTCAGGTCTTCCAAGAAGGATGCCTTCAAGGGCATGTATCTGCTCTGTCCCTCATCACCCATATCCTCCCTCGAAAAGAACAGATCAAGGAGTTCTCCATGATACATCAGAATGTTTATTCCTTCCTTTAGTTTGCCTTTCAATGCTTGGATGCTGCTGTAAACTTCTTCGATTTTCAGTGGCTCGTAAGGAATTCCAATAATTCTCACATCGCCAAAATCTTGCGGGGTTGTGTCGCTCAACACAACAGCGTCTTCTCCATAATACAATCCAGACTCAAATGACTCCTCGTCGTGATTCCCAGGAAGTATAAGAATCTTGAATCCCGTATTGCTGAAAATTCCCCTTATGTGCGGTCTGAGTTTTTCAGCATCTATACCTTTGTCAAACAGATCTCCACTTATAGCCAGAGCATCGACTTTTTCTTTTCTCCCGACTTCAACCAGATGCTGCAGACATTTCCATCTCTCATCTTGGAGCTCTCGCAGATGAATATCAGCTGTATGCAGTATCTTCATAGTCATCAGCCACTACGAGCATTCATACGACTATTTGTTCCATATGTTAATTCAAGTCATTCTAAACTTTGTCTCAGATAAAAACAAAATTCAAGCTTTGTGGATATAACTATTGTGATAGTGCTTCAGATGAAACTTCTCTAATTTGTGAGCTGCAGGAATAGCGTCTTAAGATTCATCACAAGAGTGGATGTTGTTGACTCAAGGGGTCGAGTTACGAATCTGGCTGTCAACAGCTCATGCAGCGATCGCAAACGTATTAATCGGCAGAGCCTTCTGTCCTGTTAGCCTTTATGATACGTTTGGACAAAGCTGATATATGCTCTGATAAGTGGAAACAGGAGATCTAATCTTCTACACAGCAAAAATTAAAACCCTGACCAAAGATTAGAGGTAAGTGCGTCAGTCCAGTGTGAGTAGGAAATATGGATATGCAAGACCTTGTTACGCCAACAAGACTTATCTACTTGCCGAAAGAAGGGCTGCAAGGTGAAAATATACCTTCTCATGTTCTTTGGCAAAACATGCAAGTTAAGTCTGTCGAAGTTACATATCAGCCCCCACTAAAGCCTGATCAAATCTTCAATGCAAGACATTGGGAAGTCAAGAATCATAATCTTATCATCAAAGAACTGGAGCTGGATGGTTACATCGGCCTTTCATTTCAATCTAGCAAGGTAGCCGACCTAGAAACAGTTGTCTCTGTTGGATATTCTATTCACCTATCGAATGGCAAGGCGATCAAAGAAACAAGGAAGATCAAGTTGTTCAGACCACAACTTGAACTAGAGATGCCCCAAGCAAACAAGGTAGTCATTGATCCAGCTACAGGATTCGTCAAGGGTAGGCTAAGAATCAAAAATATCGGAAGAGGTGCCTTAATAGTACACATATCCGCAACGGAAGATAGTCAGACCAAGTTTGAGACCCCCCGCGATTATCTGGAGTTCGTACAGAAATTCGTATTGGACTTGGAACAGGAGTTGAAGAGCTTAGGCAAGGAATTCCCAAAGTTTCAGCCGCTTTTGGATGAAATGATGGCGTGGGAGGAAGATCCGAGGGATTTTATCGAGCTAAACACAGCTGAACGTGAGGAATTTTCACGCTATGCAGAAAAGTTGGCGAGCGTTCTTGCTAGCGACAAACAACTCCTGCAAAGCTTTGTAGAGGCGTACGCAAAAGCGCTTGCGAAGAACACTGAGTTTATTGAATCTGTCCGAAAGGTTATTCAAGCGTATGAGTCTTTCGTTTCCAAGGACATTCTCTTGGCTAATCCGTTCGATGAAGTCTGTCTTGCGGACAAAAAAGGAGAGATTAGGATGAAGATTCTGCAAACCGACAGAGTGTTTGATAAGTATAAAGAAATCATGCTCCCCAAGATTGAATTAACATGTTCTCAGCCATGCCATTTCCCGATTTACCGACTATTCGAATGGAGGTAAACAGCATGGATGTTGATAAAGCAAAATCTCTTTTTGAGGTTGCCGAATATGTCCGTAAGTTGTGGGACAAAATCCCAAAGACGAGGATTCTGAACCAAGAAGCTACCATAAACGTTCCCGAATCTATAGTTGAATATTCGCTGGCTGTCAGGATTCCTCATAACTTCAGAACAATAAGAAAAGTCATAGAAATCAGTGCACCTAGTATCATAAGAGTTTCGGCCTCGTCCTTGCATCCGCTTCCCAGAACCGTGAGAGAGGCGGTCAAGAAGACTGTATATGAGGATGGACGTGTCACTTACGCACTTTTCCCTGAATTACTGCCGCCTGACTCTGACCTAATATCAGTATCCATAAGTTACAGCATTGACGACCCATTGCTTCTAGATGACTTGGTTAGCAGAACCAAGGCACATGAACCAAGCGGAACTGAGAAAAATGAGTATTGGATGCATGCGGCGTTGAAACACCCCAAAGTCTTGCGAGACAAATTCGGCGTATTTGACCTCAGAGATGTTGACGTGACGGTTGATGTCGGTGTTCATAACGAATTGAAAACCACTATTCCGCCTGGCTTTATTAGAAGACTGAAGAGGTTCTTTGCTGTGATGGGAGAAACTGACCCACGAAAGCAATACGCAGCCATTCCAGAACTCAGAAGACTAGCAAGGGAGAAAACTGCTGGCAAGGAATTCAAGATCCTTGTAGACTTGGAATCCTTATTCATGCCCGGGAAATTCGCGAAGTACATTGATGTAATCAAGGATTTCAGGTATTCATATTGCTACAAAGGGAAGGAGTGCTATGAGCTACCGATAGAAATCATCCCGAAGAAGATGAATGTAATCTCCAGAGCAGACCTAACTCTTGAAAAACCTGCTGCCGACGGTGTTCTTGTCTACAAAAATGGCTTGTTCACAGACGCGGTAAAAGAGGTCATGTCAGGTGCATAAGACTAGCGCACCGCGTCAGTCTAAAGGAATATCGTTCCAACTTGGGAGCTGCAACGGGAAAAACTCGCAGTGAAGAATGTCTTCAAAGACATTTCACATTCCTATAATCTGTATGTTCTGTTTTTAGTACGCGTTGTTCTATTGCATGGCATTATAGTCTCCGCATGGCTATATTAAAGAAGCTTGAAAGAACGGAGTGACATCAAACAATGAATGACACTAAGATTCATGCATTAATGATCGCGTCCATCATCCTGTCTTTGGCGGTTGTTGCCGCAGTTCTCCCATACAATCCCGAAAAGTCTCAAACTCAACTAAAATCCTTCACTTCTTACGAGGAACTCAGGGACTTCATCACAGCTAGCTGGGGAAACCAGAATCAATATTCTCCCGAAGGCTACGGCGATGCACTCATCAACCGATTCGGTTTATCCAACCCCACACTGAGCACACTGGACGCATCCATACTTCCCGAATACTCCAGAACCAACGTACAAGTCGAAGGCGTAGACGAAGCAGACATAGTCAAAACCGATGGTACATACATCTACGCAATCTCAAACCAAAGCATAGTAATATTGAAAGCTTACCCACCGGAAGAGGCAGAAATCCTCTCACGAATCGACTTCAATGGCAACATAAAGGGCATATTCATAAACCAAGACAAACTAGCCGTCTTCGAAGACACAAGCTACCACAACGAATACAGAGCCTTCATAGACTATATCAGCTACACCACACAACAAACCTTCATCAAAGTCTACAACATAGCCGACAGAAGCAACCCAACCCTAATACAAACACGAAACATAACAGTCGACGGCAGCTACTTCAATTCTCGCATGATAGGCAACTACGCATACATCCTAATAAACCAACAAATCTACACAGACGAAAACGACGTTACCCTACCAGAAATCACCTACCTAAACAGAAACGAAACAGTCCCAGCCAACCAAATCTACTACACAAACATCACAGACAGATTCAACACATACATGAACATACTAGCCATAAACCTACACAACGACCACCAGAAACCCACAGTTAAAAGCTACCTACAAAGCTACGCCAGCACCATGTACGTCTCACAAAACAACATCTACCTCACACACTCAACATACCAGACCGAAACCCAAACCCAAGCCACAGGAATCCACAGAATAAACATAGACAAAGGCGAAATCGACTACCAAGCAAGCGGCACAGTCCCAGGCTACGTGCTCAACCAATTCAGCATGGACGAATACGGAGGCTTCTTCAGAATAGCCACATCTGAAGGCCAACTGCTGGCAAGAGGCGAATCAGCCGCACGAAACAACGTTTACATCCTAAGCATGAACCTAGACACAGTCGGCTCACTCGAAGACTTGGCACCCGGGGAACAAATTCATTCAGCCCGCTTCATGGGCAACCGATGCTACTTGGTTACGTTCAAGAAAATAGACCCACTATTCGTCATAGACCTCACAAACCCAACCAGCCCACACGTGCTCGGAGAACTCAAAGTCACAGGCTACAGCGACTACCTACACCCATACGACGAAACCCACATCATAGGCATAGGCAAAGAAACCATAGAAGGCGAAGGCGGCAACTTTGCATGGTACCAAGGAGTAAAAATCAGCCTCTTCGACGTCACAGACGTCACCAACCCAATAGAAATAGCCAAATACGAAATCGGCGACAGAGGCACAGACTCACCCATCCTACAAGATCACAAAGCCTTCCTCTTCGACAAAGAACGAAACCTACTCGTCATACCAGTCTCAGTGGCTGAAATCAACCCAGCCCAATACCCAGATGAAATTCCAGACTGGGCATACGGCGAATTCGTCTGGGACGGCGCCTACATATTCCACATCTCACTAGAACAAGGACTAGTACTCAGAGACCGAATCACACACGCAGTCGACAACCAAGACCCGATGAAAAGCCAATACCTCAACCTCTCATCATCAATCCAACGGTCACTATACATAGGCAACGTTCTCTACACCATATCAGAACTCAAAATCAAAATGAACTCACTCACAGACCTCACCGAAATCAATGAAATCATCCTAAACCCATAAAAAAAACAAATCAAAAACCCCAGCGTCGGCCTTCCACAATCACTCAACCTCTCTTTTCACTCGTCTATCCATGAAGCTAACCCCTTTTACCGACTGATTTAAGAACCTCTAACATCCAAAATAGGAGGGTTCACGACATCAAAACAACCGTGGTCGCTGATGAGTCTAAACGTACACCGCATGCAACTACCCCGCGAAGTCGTAGTTGGAAAAAACACGTTAGACCAAATCGGCACAATATGCAAACGCCTAGGCTTCTCAGAATCCGCCCTCATAGTCATGGGACCAAAAACCATGGAAATCGCAGGACGCAAAGCCATGGACCTACTCCACGACACAGGCTTAAAAGTCGACCACCTCGTAGTCACCCAATGCAACATCAAAGACATAGTGTTCGTCGAAGACAAAATCGCTGAACTGAAACCCCAAGTCGTCCTAGGCATCGGAGGCGGCACAAAAATCGACGTAGCAAAAATCAGCGCAAGCCGCAAGGAAACACCGTTCATCAGCGTGCCCACAACAGCCTCACACGACGGCATAGCCAGCCCACTCGTCTCGTTAAAAGGCTTAGACAAACCGTACTCGCTCATGGCGCAGGCACCCATGGCAATCGTAGCCGACACAGATGTAATCATAAACTCATCCTACCGCTTCACAGCCAGCGGATGCGCCGACGTCATAGCCAAACTAACAGCCGTACGCGACTGGAAACTCGCCCACGAAGTTAACAACGAATACTACGGCGACTACGCAGCCGACCTAGCTCTCATGAGCGCCAGACTCATGGTCAAAAAAGCCAAACTGATGAAAACAGAAACAGAAGAAGGCCTACGCGTACTGCTCGAAGCCCTCATCAGCTGCGGCGTAGCCATGAGCATAGCCGGAAGCAGTCGACCCTGCAGCGGCTCAGAACACCTATTCAGCCACGCCCTAGACCAAATCGTGCCCAAACCAGCCCTGCACGGCGAACAATGCGGCATCGGCACAATCATGATGGCAAGGCTGCACAACATAAACTGGAGACGCATAAAAGACACACTAAAACGTGTGGAAGCGCCCGCAACAGCCGCTGAACTAGGAATCGAACCTGAACAGGTTGTTGAAGCCCTGATCCGCTCAGCCGAAATCCGACCCGACCGCTACACAATACTCGACGAAAGAACCCTGACACACGACTCAGCCAAAGCATTGGCAAAGACAACTGGCGTAATCTGAAACAGCGCTTAAAACACCTTATTTGCCAAGTTGATCTTGTATTGCCTTATCTGCCGACCCCACCGATCTCTCTCTTCGTTTCCGAAGATATCTACTAGTGACAAGTAACAAAAGAGGAGCGGCTATTATGACACAACCTGCAATTAGAAGCCGCCAATCAAATTCCTGAACCCCTGCTCCAATAGGGACAGACAAGATGGCGCTGATCGCTTCCGCGTACTTCCAGTCATAGAACAACTGCAGCGCTCTTTCCAAGTCCTCTTGCAAAGCATCAGAATTTGCCCCGGTTTGAGAGAGTAGACCCGTTGTTGCGTTGTAGTAGGCTATGAAGCTCATTCGTGCTCTAGCGTCTTTGCAGAACGCACAGAAACGACTGGTCATAGAACGCATGGAGCAGATGATCTTCGGATAGCCCGAGGCAAAATCAAACGAATGGTGACTCAGGCTCAGCCAATGTCCTATCTCATGCCTCAGGGTCTGCATTAAGTGCAGCTGACCGTTTTCCCCTAGTTTCGTCATGAGGCTGCCTTGAAACCCCACAATAACTATGTTGTGAAGAAACCAAGAGACACCTGCTTGAGGAGCACGGCCAAAGGCTGTGTCATTCGCAAATTGCAGAAAAACCACAGGAATAACCGATCTGTCCTCCAAATCTGTCAAGTTGAAGTAGTCTGCAACGTGCTCAAAGAAGTAGCTTATCAATGGATCATGCCCCCCAGAGTCCGCATAAAAGTCGCACTTCACATTTCGACTAGCCTCTAAAATGAACCTGCTCCCGTTTGACAAAAGGAAAGAGTAAGTCAAAGGTTTCGATAACTCTTCAGTCTGACCTGCGATGAGACTGTTCAAAGCTTTGTCCATGGTCCTTACTTCAACCGTTGCTGTCCAATTCGTCCAGGGAATCATGTCTTCAAATGATTCCTCGATGCAATTAGTGTCGAATTCCACGCCGGTACCGTTAAGCCAGAGTATCCTCACTTTATAATTTTCGTATTTCTGATTGTCAGCCGATATCATCCGAGAATCCGTGGTGCCTAGCAAGTTGATGAAAGTGTCCGCCGTTGCTTTTTTGAAGAGGCTTGAAGCCATGTCTGTCACAATGGCTTGTATAGGTGTCCACTCCATCATGTCACTAACGTCAAAATATACCGCTCTACGTCTTCCTCCGAAGTTTCTTGGGAATTCCCAGTATCTGAAAGGTGCACCATCAAAGTAGTCTACCCTGCCGAGAAACAAGTCAGGTCTTTCTTCAACAAAAAACCATGAATGAACTGTTTGGTCATCTGGAACCCACATGAACACGAAGAGATAGCCATGGTTCGGAACAGTCAGATTTTCATGATGCGAAAGCCAAACGTCGAGAAGAGTTGCGTTGTAATAACTAATGCCCTGATCGCGGAAGCAGTTGCTGCTCAACGAATTCATTAGGTCATCTGGAAATTCCTCAAAATGAACCGATACGTTCAGTTTCCAAGTCATATTGCTCGGGTAGGCAAACTGACTGACGTTTAAAGAGGATCTGGTCACAAACTCGTCTTGGTCAACAAAAGCTGAAGGAATCCCCAGAAACACGACTCTTACGTCTGCAGTTTGTTGAAGATCGATTTCAGGAAAACTTGCATGCACTTCTGAGACAGGCGGAGAGATCAGCAGACATGAGAAGAGCGCCCACAGGAAAGGCCAAATGAGCAATTGCCTTCGCAACTGTTTCATTCTCATCCTCTGGATAAAGATACCAAAATGGGTTCTTCCTTTTACGCTTTTATAGGCTAGGCTTTTTTATCGGTTTTGCGTAACTTTCACTTGAAGCTAATACAGTCTAGCGGTGATTTTGCCTTGATCAGAGATTTCGAGGTTACAGATGCTGTGGCGATTGTTGAAATCCTGAGAATGAACAATCAGTATGCCTTTCCCGAGGTGGATGGCCCAGAAGCGATGTGCAGGGTCAAAGCATGCAGCGCCGCTGTGTTTCTTGTGTATGAAAAGCAAGGCAGGGTCATAGGCGTTGTAAGAGGCAATTATGATGGTTCAAGGGCGATTATCCACGAGCTTTCTGTGCATCCTAACTACCAGCGACAAGGGGTGGGAAGAGCGCTTGTCAAAGAAATAGTGAGGAAGTTCCGAGAAAGAGGCGCTCCCACAGTGTCAGCAACAGTCATTGAGGAAAGCCTCGGGTTCTGGCAAAAAGTAGGGTTCAGAAAAACAAGAGCCTTTCTCGCAGGCAACTGGTAATGCAGGATTCCCTACACTCCTAAGGAAAGCAAAAGCGGTACAATTAATAGGGCTGTCATGTTCGTAAGTTTCATGAATATGTTAAGCGAAGGACCTGCAACGTCTTTTAACGGGTCGCCGACCGTGTCGCCTGTAACCGCTGCAACGTGTGTCGGTGTGCCCTTCATCCAGAAGTTGCGTTCAATGTATTTCTTGGCATTGTCCCATATGCCGCCTCCGAACGTGAAAAACGGCGACAGCAACGCGGATGTGGCTAGTCCGCCGAGCAGCATGGCGCCAAGCGCGTATCTGCCTAAGACGAGTCCAACAGCGATTGGTGAGGCAATGGCTAGCAATCCAGGCGTTATCATCTGTCTCAGGGCGTTTTTGGTGCCTATGTCAACGCATCGGGCATAGTCGGGCTTGGCTCTGCCTTCAGCTATGTTTGGGTTTTCTTTGAATTGGCGTCTGACTTCGTCTACGATTTTGTATGCGGTTTTGGCTGTGGCGCCTATGGCTAGCGATGAGAATACGAAGGGTATTGCAGCGCCGAGTAGTAAGCCGACTATGATGACGGGGCTCAGCAGGCTAAGGCTGACGTTCTCGAATCCCACTTGTTTTCCATACGTGGCGAATATGACCACGGTTGAGACCGTGCCTGAGGCGGTTGCGAAGGCTTTTGTGTAGGCTTTGGTGGTGTTGCCCATTGCGTCTAATTCCTCAAGCGTGCCGCCGTCTCTGGTTCCACTCATCTGCGCTATGCCCACTGCGTTGTCGCTGATCGGTCCGAAAGCGTCGCTGCTCATGATTATGCCTATGGCTAGGTCTGTGCCGATGTTGGCTGCAACTATGCCGTAGAGGCTGCCACCCGTGACATAATAGGCGAACAGTATAGCTGCTAGGATGCTGAGGAAGGGCATAAGTGGGCTCTGAAAGGCGTAGGACAAGCCCGTTATAACGTTGATGGCGGCTCCGCCTTTGCTTGACTCAGCTATTTTCTTGACTGGCGTGCTGTCGATCCCCGTGTAATATTGCACTGCTAAGCCGACTGCTAGGCTGGCGACTAACCCGCCTATCACAGCATAGAACATGGTTACGTCCTTCAGCAATACTGTGGTTGAAATGTATGCGCCCGTCGCACACACGAGGGCTGTGATGACCAAGCCAATGTTAAAGGATACGATGGGTCTGATCTTCTTCCAGCCTCTGATGACAAAGATTCCGACAATTGTTGCGATTATGCCTGATGCGCCGAGCATAA
>Ga0315309_1001529_pt1 | contig 13764 bp, 11 predicted proteins | sample TDP4_MG_FD_203080 | JGI IMG/M metagenome (GOLD analysis project Ga0315309, IMG submission 203080) | Freshwater sediment microbial communities from Lake Towuti, South Sulawesi, Indonesia - TDP4 | ecosystem: Environmental > Aquatic > Freshwater > Lake > Sediment | place: Indonesia: South Sulawesi...
TGCCCAATAACGTTTTCATGGCGGGTGCACCCAGGCAGCAAACCAGGCGGGGTTGAATCGCTTCAATCTGGCGGAACAAGAAGGGCGCACAGGTTTCGATTTCGTCAGGCGCCGGAGTACGGTTCTGGGGCGGGCGGCATTTGATGATGTTGCAGATGTAAACCTCCTCGCGCTTCATGCCGATGAACTGAATCAGCCGGTTCAGGAGCTGACCCGCGCGGCCCACGAAGGGTAAGCCCTGCTCATCTTCGTCGGCGCCGGGAGCTTCACCCACAAACACCAACGCGGCGCGCGGATTCCCTTGCCCGAACACGATTGTCCTGCGTCCCGCCGCCAGCCGGCAGCGATGGCAATCACCCAGGTCTTCCCGGACTTGCTCGAGTGTTTCCTGCTCGCGGCGCGGAGGAGCTTCAAACAGGCTCAGGGAACGGGCGGGCGGGCCGACAGATGAGATTGGCGCGGTAACCCGCCGGACCGTCTCGGCCGACGCCTCGACCGCACCCGCGCTGGCGGCGGGAGGCTGGACCTCTGCGAGGGGAGGCACCGGCGGCGCGGAGCCTGCTACTCGCCAATAGAAGTCCTCAATCCCCAGGTCACGGTAGAACTTAAGCCACCCGGCAAGTTCCTCGCGTAATCGGTCATCCATGGGCATCTGGTGTCGGGTTCCGGGTCTCAGGCGTCAGGTGTCAGAAGCAAGGAATCAAAGGAATCCTAACTTCCCTGACGCCCGACAGTTCATGTCTGACCCCTGCTTTTTCGGAGTTCGACAAGCTCATCAAGGACGCGGTTGGCTACTTCCAATTTCGTCATCTTCTCGAGCGGCTTCCGCCTGCCGTCCGGGAAGAGCAGCGTGACGATATTCGTGTCCACTTCGAATCCGGCGCCTTCCTGGGTGACATCATTGGCTACGATGAAGGCAAGCCTCTTGGCCTTCAGTTTTTGCGCGGCGTTCTCGATCACCTTCTCCGTTTCAGCGGCAAAGCCCACCACCAACTGGTCGGCACGGCGCCGGCGCACGATGTCTCCCAGAATGTCCCGCGTGGGCCTGAGCTTCAGGCTGGGAGCGCCCTCGCGCCTCTTGATTTTCTGAGCACGGACCCGGGCCGGCCGAAAGTCCGCGACGGCGGCTGCCATCAAGATGACGCTGGCTTCGTCAAGATGGGAGGAAACCGCCGCCCCCATCTCTTGCGCAGTGCGGACATGCTTTGCCTCCACGCCCGCTGGCACGTCAAGGTGTGTCGGCCCGCTCACCAGGATGACCCGCGCGCCACGCCGTCGCGCGGCCTCCGCCAACGCGTAGCCCATCTTTCCGGAGGACCGATTGCTGAGGTAGCGGACGGCATCCAACGGCTCCTCGGTCGGCCCGGCCGTCACCAGCACGGTTTCGCCCTGGAGATCTTCCCGCAGCCCCAGGGTTTCGCAGACCGCGCGCGCGACCGCCTCCACCGAAGCCAACCGCCCGCCGCCGGTCATCCCGCAGGCCAGGTAGCCTTCCTCCGGTTCGACAACTTTTACCCCGCGTCCGCGCAAGGCAGCGAGATTCTCCTGCGTAGCAGCGTTCTCCCACATGTTGATGTTCATCGCCGGGGCCACGATGATGGGAGCCTTCGTCGCCAAGCAGAGCGTGGTGAGGAAGTCGTCGGCAATCCCACGGGCCAGCTTGGCCAGCACGTTGGCGGTGGCGGGGGCAATCACCAGCGCATCCAGGGACTGCGCCACGGCGATGTGCTCGATGGCGCACTCCATATTCGCTTCGCCCCCCGCCTCGCCAAACATCCCGGTGATTACCTTGCGGCCGGAGAGCGCCGCAAACGTAAGTGGCCGGACGAACTCGCAAGCATGCCGGGTCATCACGACCTGAATTTCGAGGCCGCGGTCTTGAAGCACGCGGAGAAGCTCCGCCGCCTTGTACGCCGCGATCCCTCCCGTCACTCCGAGCACCACTTTCATAGCGGGTTCCCGGAGCCAGGTTTCAGCTTCCAGGTCTTCTCACCGACACCTGACACCTGGCACCTATTCAATCCTGCATCCTACCTCGCTGATTTGGATTTCTTGGTCTTATCGCCGTTGTCCGAGAGAATCTCCAAAGTCTCGAAAGGCACAAGTCCCGCCTCAACCTCCAACTGCGCAACTTTAGTCAGCTTCTTGGTCTGAGTCTGCACCAAGGGTTTCGCGCCAGCCTGCAACTGTCGGGCCCGCTTGGCCGCGACCAGAATGAAGCGAAACTTGCTGTCAATCCCCTGTGGCACATCCATTCGAGCTTATCCTCCAAAGGTCCTGCAAATATGCCGGGCGCGTTCCTGCTGCACTTGCCGGCGGACACGTGCGGCCTCTACCGCCGCCCGCAGGGCCTGGACGGCCTGGGGCAGCCAGTCGTTCACCACCAAGTAGTCGTACTCGGGCCAGTGGCGTATTTCCCGGCGGGCGTTGCGCAGCCGCCGCTGAATCACCTCCGGGGTGTCGGAGTGACGGGCCCTCAGCCGCCGCGCGAGTTCCCGAAAGGAGGGCGGCAGCACAAGAATGCTGACGGCCTCGGGCAGCTTCTTGCGTACCTGCCGGTGGCCCTGCACATCGATGTCGAGCAGGATATCTTTCCCGGCTTTCTGCGCGGCCCGCAACTGTTGGCACGAGGTCCCGTAAAGATGGCCGAATACGTCGGCCCATTCCACAAACTCTTCCGCCGCGATCATCCGCTGGAAACGCTCGCGCGTGACAAAGAAATAGTCCCGTCCCTTCTTCTCGCCTGGCCGCGGGGACCGCGTCGTATAAGAAACGGAAAAGCGCAGGTCGGGCATGGCGGCGAGCAACCTTTTCACCAGGGTTGACTTCCCGGCTCCCGAGGGAGCCGAAATCACGATGATGCTGCCGCGCACGCGGGCCGATTTGTTTGCTGGGGCCAAGGTCACTCGATGTTCTGCGCCTGCTCGCGCAGTTTCTCGATTTCGGTCTTCATCTCGATCGCCTGCCGCGTGATCTCCAGGCCAACCTCCGGCACGTCTGTCGTCTTCGCGAGCAGCGTGTTGGCCTCGCGATTCATCTCTTGCAGCAGGAAGTCAAGCTTCTTCCCCACCTCGGAACTTTCCTCCAGCAGATGCTGGGCCTGGTCCAAATGGCTGCGGAAACGCGTCAACTCCTCCGCGACATCGGAGCGGGCAGCCAGAAACGCCACCTCCTGGGCTAGCCGTCCCGCGTCCAGCTCCAGGTGCTCCGGCGAATCCCAAACCTGCTGAATCCGCCTTTCCAGCCGACTCTGGTACAGGCTGGGGATATCTTCGGCGAGTCTGCTGATGCTGCCGGCGAGGTTGGCGAGGCGCTCCAGGCGACTGCGGATGTCGCGCTCCAGGGCCTCGCCTTCTCGGGCCCGCATCTCGTTCAGGCGGTCCAGCGCCTGGCCTGCCACGCGCTCCAGAACCTCCTGCACGCGTACCAACTCCTCGGCCGGAACCTGCCCGTTGCCGGTCGCCACGATGCCGGGAATGCGCAACAACGCCACCAGGTCCGGCTCCGAGCTGAAGCCGAATTCCTGCCGCATTTCCTGAACGGCAGCGAGATAGGCGTTCAAGAGCTTTCGATCAAGCTGAAGCTGGGGCGAACCCGCGTGTTCCAGGCCCACTTGCACTTCCACGTGACCGCGCCCGATATGGTCCTTGATCACGCGGCGCACCAAAGGCTCAAAGGACTCCAGCCCGGGTGAAAGTCGAACCTGTAGGTCGAGAAAGCGGTGGTTAGTACATTTGACGCTGACCGCGAGCGTGAAATCGCCCTCCTCGCTTCGCACCCTGCTGTAACCGGTCATGCTGCGAATCATCTTCAGATGCCAGTTGTCAGTGGCGGGTTGCCAGTGGCCAGTTGTCAGTTGCCAGCACCTAACGCGAGCCTTCGTCTGCGTCCGGCTCTTGACTTTCAACTTTTGACTCTCGACTGCCTCCTACGGTTCCGCATCCACAAACTGGAGTTCGTGGAGCCGCTGATAGATTCCCCCGCGGTTGACCAAATCCTCGTGCGTGCCGGTTTCCGAGATGGTTCCGCGATCCAGGACGACAATGCGGTCAGCCCGGCGCACCGTCGAGAGGCGGTGGGCAATCACCAGCACTGTGCGGCCCGCCATCAGGTTGGCGAGCGCTTTCTGCACCAGCAGTTCCGACTCCGTGTCCAGCTCCGATGTGGCCTCATCCAGGATCAAGAGGGGCGGGTTCTTGTAAAGCGCCCGGGCAATAGCCAGACGCTGGCGCTGGCCGCCGGAGAGGCGCTGCCCGCGTTCGCCAATCAGTGTCTGGTAACCCTGCGGCATCTCCACGATGAAATCGTGCGCCAGCGCCACGCGGGCAGCCTCCATCACTTCCGCCTCATTCTGCGGTTTCCGCCCGTAGCAGATGTTGTTGAAGACCGTGTCGTTGAAGAGGATGGTCTCTTGCGTCACGATGCCGATCTGCGCGCGCAACGTCTCTAGCTTCACACGCCGGACGTCTTGGCCGTCCACCAGGATCCGTCCCCGCGTGACATCGAAGAACCTGGGGATCAGGTTGGCCAGGGTAGTCTTGCCGGCCCCGCTCGAACCTACAATGGCCACCACCTCACCCTGGGCAATCTTCAGGTTCACATCCCGCAATAACGGAAAGCCGTCCTCGTACTCGAAATCAACATGGTCGAACACAATCTCCCTGTGAAAACCCGGCAACGCGACAGCCCCGGGCTTCTCCGCGATCTCCGGAGGCACATCCAGGAACTGAAACACCTGCTCGGAGGCGCCCACTGCCTGCTGGTAGGCGTTGTTGACGCCAGTCAGCCGCTTGATGGGCTCGTACATCTTGATGAGCGCATACAGAAAGGCCACGAAGCCGCCTGTCGTCTGGGCTTGGTGGACGATAGCGTTGCGCGCATAGAGCAGCAAGGCGGCAATGGTCAAGGCGCCCAGAATCTCCATCAGCGGCGAGGTTGCCGCCTGGGCGAGTACCCAGCGCAGGTTGATCCGCAGCAGGCGCCGGGTGGCCGCCTTGAACTTAGCCACCTCAAACAGCTCCATCACGAAGGCCTTCACAATTCGGATGCCAGTGAAGGTCTCCTGGAGCACATTGTTGATCTCTGCCATCTTGTCTTGGCTGGACCGGCTGGACACGCGAATGTAACGTCCGATGTTGGCCGAGGGGAACACGACGAAGGGTACCAGGGCAAGCGAGAACAGTGCCAGGCGCCAGTCCACGTAGAAGATAACCGCCAGCAGGCCCACCAGCGTGAAAGAGTGCTTCAAGAAATCGGCGGATACCTGGGAGACCGCGTTCTGAATCTTCTCAATGTCACTGGTGATGGCCGACATCAGCCGGCCCGTGGAATTCTTGGTGAAGAACCCGATGGATTGTTGAATAATCTTCGAATAGAGCAGATCGCGCAGATCCTTCACCACCGAGTGGCCGATGAAGTTGATGAAGTAGGTGGCAAAGAACTCCCCCAATCCTTTGGCCACGGTCACGGCGATAATGGCCACCGCCACCATGGTCCACACGTTGTGGATGTAGCTCGGCAGAAAGTCCTGTAAATAGACCCCTCTGCCGCTAAAAGGCACCTGGAAAAGGACAATGGGAGTGGATTCGGCCCGTGGGTCGAGGACACGATCAAAGACCGGCTTGATCAGAAGCGCGGTGAGCGCCTCGCAGGCTCCTACCACCGCCATGAGGAGGACGGCCAAGAGGAACCGCAGGCTGTAGGGCCGGAGGAAACTGAGCAGGCGTCTGATTCGGCTCATCCGATATCCCCCACAGGATGGGGGCACCGACAACTATCTGAAAGAAACCATCTTAGTGCCTCACCCCCGACCCCGTCAAGGAGCAGCCCCCTCTTGGCACCCCAATTGGCCCTCAATCGATAACTTTAAGCCTCGGGTTTTCAATAAGTTAGCTCTTGGTCTGAGCTTTTTCCACAGGCTTTATTAAATGGTATAGGCACAGCCCAGCTTAAGCCATTTCCAAGGCCAAGGCTGCGGCGCCATATAAGGGAGAGTTTGTCCCTAGTTCCGCCAAGACGAGCTCGGTGGAATGGCGGATCGAGGGGGATGCCAGTTCGTCGAGCGATTCGCGCACCGGGTCAAGAAGCACGTTACCCGCCTGCGTTACCCCACCGCCCAGGATGATCCTATCCGGGTTGACAATGCGGATGACCGTCACGAGCGCGCGGGCGAGCCACCGGGCCGCCTCCCGAATGATACGGGTCGCTGCCATGTCCCCCTCGGCGGCTGCCTGCACCACTGCCTTGGAAGTGATCTCCGCGGCGGAGCCACCGCTCAGTTCCACCATCCTTGCCACAGCTTCCGGCCGCCGCATTGCCCACTCCTGCCCCCGCTGGGCGATGGCCGACCCTGAGCAGAAAGTCTCCAGGCAGCCCCTGGCTCCACAAGCACAGAGCACGCCCGAATCCGACACCGGCAAGTGCCCTATCTCCCCAGCCATGCTGTCCTTGCCCCGGAAAACCTTGCCTCCGCAGATGAGGCCGCCCCCGATCCCCGTGCTCAGCGTGATATAGACCAACGACTGGGTTCCCCGGCCCGCGCCAAAGCGATACTCGCCCAGCGCGCCTGCGTTGGCGTCATTGTCCAACCGGCAAGGCAAGCCGAGCGCCTCCTTGAACCACTGAGCCAGCGGGAAGCTCTCCCATCCTGGTGCGTGGAGCGAAGTGACCCGTTGGCGCTCAAAATCGACCGGGCCGCCGAAGCTGACGCCGCCAGCTTGCACCGGGTAATCGCTTTTTTGCCGCATGAATTGGCACTGCTCGCGGAGCCGCTGGAGCATCCACTCTCGGCCCCCCGAGCGGAAGGTCTCTTCATCGGAGACCAGCAAGCGGCGGCCCTCCTGGTCGAAAAGCCCCACGCGAAACCTGCTTCCGCCGACGTCCACAGCTATGATGTTGTTCACACTGCCCTCGCCGTTTGACTCCGCGCGGGTCCGAAACCCGGCCGGAAGCCTTTATATTCCCGACTAGCTCGAAGCGCGCCCGATATCACGATGCAATACTTTGGTCCGGTAACCCTCGCGCGCCAGGACACTCGCGGTCTCCTCGGCCAAGGTCACCGACCGGTGCCGCCCACCTGTGCAGCCGATAGCGATAGTTAGATAGCTCTTCCCCTCGCGCACATAGTTCGGCAGAAGGTAGAGCAGCAAATCCATCAGGCGCTTCAGGAACTCGCGCGTCTGCGGGAAGGAGTCCACGAAGCGCCGCACAGCCGCATCCCGCCCTGTCTTGCTCTTCAGCCGGGGAACATAGTTGGGGTTGGGAAGAAAACGCACATCAAATACCAAGTCAGCATCCGGCAGGACCCCGAAGCGAAAGCCGAATGAGGCGACGGATACCAGCAGGCTCTTGCGCGCCGCCACACCTCCAAACCGCGCCTGCACGAAGTCGCGCAGCTCGTGCACGTTCATCCGCGTCGTGTCGATGACCGCATCGGCAAGCTGCCGCATGGGCTTCAGCAGAACCCGCTCCAGGCGGATGCCCTCCCGCACGGGCAGGTCGCGGCCCAGGGGGTGCGGCCGCCGGGTCTCTTCGAAACGCCGAACCAAGGCCTGGTCAGAGGCTTCCAGAAACACCAGGGCAGGCTTCAGATTGTTCCGCGCCAAGTTGTGATACATGGCGGGAAGCTGGCTGAGGGCTTCTCCGCCGCGGATGTCCACCACCACGGCAGCGCGCCGAATGCGGCTCCCTGGGGCACCGCAGAGTTCGGCAAACTTGGGCATCAGATCGATGGGCAGGTTATCAACACAATAGAAGCCCAGATCCTCAAAGGCCTTCAAAACCGAACCCTTCCCCGATCCGCTGAGGCCGGTGATCACTACAAACTGCCGGGGAAGCTTCTTGTCGGACCGAGATCTCATAAGAACAGTCGCCAGTGGCAAGTGACAGGTTACAAGTGGGCGCCAGCCATTGGTGCCCTTTTGCTGGCCACTCGTCACTCGTCCCTTGTCACTTGCTTCCTCAGGGCTCGGGCTCGATCAGGCCCAAGTTGCCATCCTCGCGCCGATAAAGGACATTGACGCGTTCCGTGTCGGTATTGCGAAACACTACCAGACCCATGCGCGTGGAATCCAGGGTCTCAATCGCCTCTTCGACGGATAGAGGTTTAATGGGCAACCGCTCTGTCTCCAGGATCTGGTGTTCCTCGTGGTCCACGCGTTGGGTTCCCAGGACGTTGAGCAGAATCGCCGTGGCCGGCTTGGGCCGACGCTTCCGGGTGCGGCGCCGGGCCAGCAAACGCAGCGCCTGCCGCTCCAGCTTGTCCAGAGCGCCAGTGATGGAGCTGCGCGCGTCCCCGGTCTGTTCGACGCCGACCAGCGTGTGGTCGCGCAACTGCAAGGTGATTTCCGCGGCGCGCCGGTGTTTTTCCGCGGTCAGGATGACATGAATGTCGCAGTGATTGCGCAGCAGGCGCGTGAGCTTGCGCAGACGTGCTTCCGTATAGCGCCGTAAATCGGCGCCGACTTCCATCTGCCGACCGGTAAAGTCGATCCGCATGAATAAACCTCCTCGGACTTCGCTGGAGGGAAGATGTAGCGGGGGGAGCTACTCAAGCCTTCACCCTGCGCTGGTGGGTGCTGGGAATCCGCATATCCTCGCGATACTTGGCCACCGTCCGCCGGGTCACACAGATGCCCTTCTCCCGCAGGCGCTGGGCAATGTGGTCATCGGTCAACGGATGCGCCGGGTCTTCTTCCTCGATCATTCTCTTCACGAGCCGCTTCAAGTTGATCAGCGATGTGGACCCGCCGGAAGGTCCCTGCACGGCCTCGGAGAAGAAGAAGCGGAGTTCGTAAACGCCCTGCGGCGTGTGGGTGTACTTGTTCGCCACCGCGCGGCTGACGGTGGAGGGATGGACCCCGACTTCCTCGGCCACCTCCTTGATCATCATGGGCCGCAGGTGGTCGATACCGTGGTCGAGGAACTCACCCTGCCGCCGGATGATGGCCTCGCACACCCTGATGATCGTCTGTTTGCGCTGCTCGATGTTCTTGATGAGCTGGATGGCCGAGGTGAAGCGCTCCTTGACGTAGTTCCGGACTTCCCGCGTGGTGCCGCTTTCCTCCAGCAGCCGGCGGTAGTGGCGGCTCAAGCGCAATTGGGGGAGGCCGTCCTCATTCATGACCACTTGATAGCCATCCCCCATCTTGACGAAGGCCACGTCCGGCTCGATCAGGCGCGCCTGGGCGCAGTTATATCGCTGCCCGGGCCGCGGGTCGAGCGTGCGGATCAATTCCACGCAGCGCTCCACGGTCTTGACGGGGCGGTCCAGCGCCCGCGCGATCTCGCGATACTGCTTGTTCTGGAGCTGCTTCAAGTGCTCGGAAACAATCTGTTGCGCCAGGGTATTGTCCGGGGCAAGTGCCCGGAGCTGGATCAGCAGGCACTCGCGCAGATCCCGCGCGGCGACGCCCAGCGGGTCGAATTCCTGCACCAGGCGCAGGGCGGCCTGCACATCCTCCAGCTTGTGTCCCCCGGTCTGCGCAATTTCCTCCAGGGTGGCCGTAAGGTATCCATCCTCGTTCAGGTTGCCGATGATCGAATGCCCCGCGTCGCTGACCCTGTCGGGGCAAATCGATAGGCTCAACTGCCATTCCAGGTGATCGGAGAGCGAGGCGGGTTGGGACAGGAAATTCTCGAAGGAGGGCTTCTCAATCACCTCCGCCGCCGGCGACTTGTAGCCCGGGTCGAGGTAATCGTCAAAAAACGAGCCAAAATCGATCTCTTCGAAAGAATCGCGCTTTTCGCTGGGAACCACTTCCTGGTTGGCGGCGGGAGTCGCGGCCTTCTCACCTTCAATCTTCTGTTCGACCTCTTCCAGCGACGGAACGGTCTCGGATAGTTCCTCCAGGACCGGATTGGCGATCATCTCCTGATTGATCATCTCGCGCAGCTCGAGCTTATTGAGCGCCAGCACGCTGACCATCTGGACCAAGCCAGGCGTCAGAATCTGCTTCTGCGCTACCTTGAGATTCAGCCCGAGTCTGGGTTGAGGTCCGCCCATCAAACCGCCAAGCGAAAGCTATCGCCCAGGTATATCCTCCTCACCTCGGCGTCGTTGCCCAGCTCCTCCGGCGTGCCCGCCCGGAAGATCCGACCGTTGTTAATTATATATGCGCGGTCCGTAACGCGCAGCGTTTCCCGCACGCTGTGATCCGTCACCAAGACGCCGATCCCCGATTCCTTAAGCTGGACAATGATCTTCTGAATGTCCAGTACCGTCAGCGGGTCGATCCCGGAGAACGGCTCGTCTAAAAGAATAAATGATGGCGAGATGACCAGCGACCGCGCGATTTCCACGCGCCGCCGTTCTCCTCCCGAGAGCAGGTAGCCGGCGCTGCGCCGCACCTGCTGCAAACCCAATTCCTCGATCAACTCCTCCAAGCGTTCCCGGCGCTGCGCCGCAGTGCGCGGCAACGTCTCCAGCACCGCCATGATGTTCTCTTCCACAGTGAGTTTGCGAAAGATGGAAGGCTCTTGAGGGAGGTAGCTGATGCCGTTCCTCGCCCGGAGGTACATGGGCAAGTGCGTGATGTCCGCTCCGTCGAGGAGGACCTGACCCGCGTCCGGGGCAGCCAGGCCTACGATGATGTAAAAGGTCGTGGTCTTGCCCGCGCCATTCGGCCCGAGCAACCCTACCACCTCTCCCTGAGCGATCCTCAAACTGACGTCATCAACGACCTTGCGGCCTTTGAACGACTTGCTCAGATCGACTGTGGAGAGAATCTGCATTGTCGCTCATTGCGCGATGCGATGCCTGGAAAGACTGGGCGATTTATCACCTCCATCCACTTGGAGCCTATCATCGTGAATGTAGAAAGTCAAACGCCGGCCCGTGGTGAAGCCCTTTTCCGCGTCGTAAACTGAGGGCGGCCCCCCGGTCAGCACGATTTTTCCCTCGCGCGCGAAGTATTCACCGTGCTCCCCTGCGGCGCGCCGCCCCGGTTGTACTACCGTCACGCGCCCCTCGGCCACCGCGCGTTCCATTTCCGATTCCTCGGCGTCCGGCGTGGCCGAAAAATAGACATCCAAGCGCTCCGCCTCCATGCTGGTGTTCTCCGTCTGCAGCCGGACGTTTCCGCGATAGCTCGCCTTGCGCCCCTCATCGAAGTATTCCAGGCGGTCGGCGCGGATGGCGACCGGCCGAGTCTCAGGCTTCCCGGCGGGAGCAGCAGCACTTTCCCTCACCAGGGACGCCGGTTGGAGGTGCGACGTCCGCACCTGCCGCCCCGAACTCAGTCGCCGCTGGGTCCGGTAAACATCGAGGGAGGACGATTCCACTACATCTGTGCCGTGCCAGGCGCGCACGCTGCCTTCGTAATGCACAAACTGGCTGCGGCGTTCCGCCACCACCCGCTGGGCGAGCACGTTCGTGGGCCCGCTCCGCTTGGCGCCCGCCGCCGGGCTGGCACTTCCCAGGTGCGTGGACTGTACCTTGCCAATTCCCTCCGCCGTCTCGGTGCGCAGATCCAGCACAATACGCTCAGCGCGGGTTCGCGTCTCGAGATCCCAAGTGCGCGGCTGGCCCGTGAGCGTCAAGGTGTCACTTGCGGCCAAGTAGTAAGCCTGTTCGGCAGTAGCTTGGCGATCACCGTCGCGGAATTTGAAGGCGCCAACTTGCTGCGCCCCGCGCAGCGTTTGGGTGGCGGGGTCGAACAGGGCTTCCAGGCGCTGCGCGGAACTCTCCTGCGCCAGGCTGCCGCGCGGGGCATTGCTGGGCGGCTGAAAAACGATGCGGGTTCCGGAGACGCCACGCAGCGTCTCCAGCCGACCGCGCGTGTCGAAGTCCATCAGGAGTTGGCCAGCGGTAATGATTCGCTTTCCCACCCGCGGATCGGTCGGCACCAGCACCAGCTTGCCCGGACCTACGGTCTCCGCCTGCTGGAGGCTTTGGCCAGGGGATTGGAACACGAACTGAACCCTGCTGGCGGTGAGATCCTTCTTCTCCGCGGCACCGCTGGAGGCAGAGGGCGCACCACCCGCCGCAGGCAGGGACGCGATGGTGAGCCGAACGCTTCCTGAGGCGCTTCCCTTCTGGGCTTCGGGGTGCGTCCCGGCAAAACTCACCTCGACCCGCTGCGCCTCCAGATGGCTGATGCTTTCCGGCCGCCTCGACTCCAGGCGAACATTGCCCTCCGCCGAGATGAGGCGTAGTTGCCCGCTGAGCAGATCGAAATCGCCTCGCACCCTCCGGGCGTTGCCCTCCATTTGCGCCTGTTCAGCAGAGTCAGCGGCTCGTACATCCCCTTCCAGCAACGCCTGGGTGATACGGTTCTGATCATCCAGGGTTACCGTCCCTCGTTGCGCCTGGACGCGGCGCGTGCCCTGGCTGAACTCCACCGGACCCGCGAGGACGATCTCTCCTTTCTCCTTGTCATAAAGCACGCGGCTGGCGGTAAGGTGTAGCGGATCCTGCATCTCGGCAGCGCTTCGCAGCAGCATCTGCGCGCTGATGTCCTTCTTCAGTTCCAGCCACCCTTGCTTGGTGGCGTAGGCCATGCCCTCGGCCGACCCGGATATCAGGCCGATGCGAAAGTGCACGGGCATATCACTTACCACCAATGAACCCTGTTGTCGAAAAGACAGCCGCGAGGTTTCCAGTTGCACGCGCGGTCGCTCTCCCCGCCCGCTCGCCGCACCTGGCAGTCCGACATTCAACTCAATATCCACTTTCCCCGCACTGTAGAGGTCGCCAGACTGAGCGTTGTAGTCACAGCGGCGGGTGCGTAACACGTCGCGACGATTGCCGGTACGACCGAAGACCTCCACGAACACATCCTCCAGAACGGTCGTCCCTCCCTGCTTGAAGGCCACCGTCCGCGCTGCGTGCACAGTGAAGATCTGCCGACCTTCATCCGAGCGGGTGAAGGAATATCCGGAAAGCCGCTGATTGACGTTGGTCGGCAAGACCTGAGGGACGCGGCCGGGTTTGTCAGCACGACGGCGGCTCCACCAGTAGGTCAGTCCCACCGTGAGGAGGGTGGCCGCCAGCGCCCCGCTCACAATCCTGACGACCAGCTTCCTTCGCCGCGCGACTTGTGTTACCGGAGTTGCCAAATCCTCGGTCCTTTACTACTTGTCAGTTCTCAGTCCTCAGTTGTCAGTTGCCTGCCGGCCGCTCTCGCCGAGCGAGGGTGTTCTGCATTCTGCCTTCTGCTTCACCTTCCCCCCGGCTGCCAATCCTTGAGAATCAATTGTAGCGTGACCGTGTCCTGAAATACGTTCTCGTCGAGCGTAAACGCCAGATCCAGCATCTGCCCGCCAGCCAGGCCCGTGGCTTGCTCCGCCATTTGCCAACCCAGAACGTCGAATGCTTTCCCTTCCTGAGCCACCCTCAACTTTAGATGCTTGCCCTTGAGCAGGCGCGGCGGCATCGCCACCAGAGCCTGGCGCGTGGCAAAGACGGGTGTGGGATTCCCAAAGCCGCACGGCTCCAGCCTCTGCACCTGTTCATAAAGCTCTCGATTGATTTCCTCCAAACGGACCTCCGCCTCCACGCGCAGCACCGGCTCCAAGTCATCAGGAGCGAGGACGGAATGCGTGTATCGTTCGAACCGCATCTCCAGCTCGGGGATGCGATGCGCGGGGAGTGCAAATCCCGCCGCCTGGGCGTGACCCCCGAAGCGTTCGAAGAGGTCGCTCGCCTGGCGTAAGGCTCCGAGCAGATGGAATCCCCTGATGGACCTTCCGGAGCCAACCCCTACACCCTCCTCCACCCCGATCACCAGCGCGGGACGATGATACCGATCCACGACGCGCTGCGCC
>Ga0315309_1001530_pt1 | contig 13762 bp, 15 predicted proteins | sample TDP4_MG_FD_203080 | JGI IMG/M metagenome (GOLD analysis project Ga0315309, IMG submission 203080) | Freshwater sediment microbial communities from Lake Towuti, South Sulawesi, Indonesia - TDP4 | ecosystem: Environmental > Aquatic > Freshwater > Lake > Sediment | place: Indonesia: South Sulawesi...
AGATTGTCGTTAACGGCCTTGTATGGAATACCGAGCTCCTCTAGGATTCTGTCCCCCGGACGCCTTATGGTTACCTTGTTCATCAAGTAACCGCCAATCCAGAAGCCACCCCCGAGGTAGTTATTTCGTTCGACGATAAGGACTTTCTTGCCCGCTCTTGCCAGATTCCTGCCTGCCATAAGTCCGCTGGGGCCTCCCCCGACGATAACGCAGTCGCTCTCCACATATTCCTGAAATTGTGCGGCAAATTCAGCGACTATGCTGCGAGTTATGTCCTTTTCCCCTACCGGGCTGAATTTTTCCATTTTTGACCTCCTTTCAGGCCTGCCTAATCGTTCATTAGTAGCCGATTTCACCCCTCCACAATATCGCCAATAACTGGGTCAACCCTTACTCCTTTGCTTTTCACCCAAGCGATACCCTGCTCAATCTCATCCTCTTCCCCCTCCAGCTCCAGCACCACCCAGCCTCTATCCTCCGAGACATCGGCACGGCGAATATTGGTCACCACCTTAAACTTGTGCCCCAGGCTATAGATAACGGGCTCCTTGATTAGCTCTTGGGGAAAAGTAAACATTACCTGTTTCTTAGCCATTTCCCACTCTCCTTCGTATAGTATTGTAAGTACCGGGCTAAGTTGATGCCCCCACTATTCGCTCAAATGACTCCAAAAAAGGCTCCACATTAAGCGGTTGAACGATATCCGTTAAAATCTCCTGGGTTCTTGGGCCAGCCCCAGTAATGAATGCCACCGTAAGCTCATTCCTCTTGATTATACCCGAAGCGACTAGTTTTCTTAACCCGGCAATCACTACCCCACCGGCTGCCTCAGCAAAAATGCCTTCAGTTTGAGCCAGAAGTCTGACTCCAAAAACAGCTTCATCATCATTAACGGCAACAGCGCCACCACCCGATTGCCTGGCAACCCGTAACGCATAGTATCCATCTGCGGGATTCCCAATAGCTATCGACTTTACAATGGTGTCTGGCTTTACCGGGTGTACATGGAGAGCGCCCGCTTGAAAGGCATTAACTATAGGTGAACTGCCTGCTGCCTGAGTGACATACATGTGCGTATTAACTGGCCCGATTAGGCCCAGCATGGATAGCTCATCCAACCCCTTCCATATCCGGGTAAAAAGGAGTCCCGAAGCTGCTGGAGTAACCACACAGTCGGGAGCACACCACCCTAGCTGCTCGGCCACCTCGTATCCTAGAGTCTTACTCCCTTCAGCATAATACGGTCTGAGGTTGATATTAATAAATCCCCATTTATATCTGCGTGCTACCTCAGCACAGAGGCGATTGACGTCGTCGTAGCTTCCTTCAACAGTCATCAGAACTGGGTTGTAGATTGCTGCCCCTATCAGCTTGCCCGGCTCTATGCCGGCGGGAACAAAAACATAAGCCCTCATATTTGCTTTAGCAGCGTGGGCAGCGACACTGGCAGCGAGATTACCAGTTGAGGCACAGGCAACTGTACTAAAGCCAAACTCGCGCGCCTTAGTTACAGCCACTGAGACCACCCTGTCTTTGAATGAGTATGTGGGATTAAGACAATCATTTTTGATATAGAGCTGCTCTAAACCCAACGCACATCCAAGGTTATTAGCCTTTACTAGCGGGGTAAAACCAGTGCCAATATCCACCTCTTCAGTCTCTACAGGAAGCATATCGCGGTAACGCCACATGCTCAGAGGTCCTCCCGCCAGCTTTTCCCGGCTTATCACCTCAGCCATAGACTTATAGTCGTAATTAACCTCTAGAGGGCTGAGACAGAAATCACACAGATTAAGAGGCTCCAATGGATACTCTCTCCCACATTTTCGGCAGCGCAAGGCTCTAGCGTAAGACAAATTCCACCTCCTTTAACCCAAATGCCTTGTTTAATTATTCAAGTTCATCATTAAGGCCATCCAGGCTTAAGAGTATTCTGGTATGCGGTCAAGAGGTCATCGGCACTCATTACTACGCTACCATTAAGGAGTCGGTATGACACTGAAGCTTTAGGATAATTAATACATGCTCCTTTGATTCCGTCACCTGTTTTCGCTTGGAAAGTGGTTCTGCAAGTGTCGCACACTAGGATGTCTTTTTGAATCGAAAAGCCGACAGATAAACATGGTGGGCAGACATTAGCCCGTACATAGACTTTCCTGCCTAGTTTGTACGCCATGAAAGCTATGTCACCAGTAGCCGTGCCTACCATGAAATGGACTATCTTGCTACTCTCAAGCTCACTGGCAGGAATAGAAACAGTGTTGCCGGCTATTCGGGCTATTACCCATGTGGCCTTTACCGGCTCGTTACCTTGCGCACCACCACACCCAGCCATACTTAGTATGATCCCGAGCGATACCATGGCTATCAGTACTGTACTTAGCGCTTGTTTTCTCTTCCGTGCCTGGGTGAATACTCTATCGAATAAATTCATTTCTGTCCTCGCCTCCATGCTTAATCCTGTCTACAATTTGCCCATCCTGAAGCATTATGATTTCCGCGGCCCGTTCCGCTGCTTCAGGATTATGGGTAACCATAATGATGCCACGCCCTTCTTCATTATTCAGTTGGCAGAACAGGTCTAAAATCTCCCGACCTGTTTTTCGGTCCACATTACCTGTCGGCTCATCAGCTAGGATAAGTAATGGGTCGTTGACCAAGGCCCGGGCAATAGCCACTCTTTGCTGTTCTCCACCACTCAACTGGCTGGGCTTATGCCATGCCCGTTTGCCCAGTCCCATCTTCTTCAGTAGCTCCAGAGCTTTGCCATCTTTTCCATGTATCCCGCAGAATGTCAAAGGTAAAAGGACGTTCTCCAGAGCGGTGAGTGATGGCAGCAGGTGATACTGCTGGAAAACATAGCTAATCTTGCCTCGGCGGATGCCAACCAGAGCGTTCTCGTCCAGGTTATCAATGCGTTCCCCATCCAGAACCACTTCGCCACTAGTCGGACGGTCTAGACCCCCAATAATGTTCAAAAGGGTGGACTTGCCGCTCCCTGAGGGTCCCATGATAGCAACAAAATCGCCCTTATTTACCCTAAATGAGACATTATTCAGTGCCTTTACTGCGGCGCTACCCTGACCATAAATTTTGGTTACTCCCCTGACGTCTAACATTTCATCACCTCACAAAGACCGGAAGGAGTCTGCCACCCGAATCTGGGTAGCGCGAAATGCCGGATATAGAGTGGCTAACGTAGCAATAAACAGCGCCAGAACTAGTGATACCGGAAAGTACTGGGGGACAAAGGTGGCAATAGTGCCTTCAAAAATCAGGGGGCCGATAATATACGCCAGTAATGTCCCTACCCCGTATCCTAAGATGCCTCCTGCCACCCCGATTATGATAGCCTCATAGATGAGTGCCTTTATTATCTGATTACGGGATGCCCCTACTGCCCTCATGATTCCGATGTCCTTTATTCTCTCGTGAATGGAAGTCATCAGGGTGTTAGCCACGCCAAAGCCACCAACAACTAGGGTAACTCCAGCTAGAGCCAGCATAAATCGGTTAATCTTTTCCAGCATGCCCATTTCTGTATCCGCTACCTGTTTCACGGCCACAGCACGGACTCCCGCTATATTCTGATGTATGGCGTCAGCGATAACTTCTACCGGGCAGGCGTTGCACAGGGCACGAATATCTATAGATGTAATTAGTCCCTCCTTATTAAATGCCTTTTGCAATGTGCTGAGCGCGACGAAGATTTGATAGTCGTCGCCAGAACCAGTCTCATCCAGAATTCCGGCAATAGTTACCTCATCTCCCTTAAGGGAAACGGGGTCGCCAATATTTAACTTTAGTAGCTCGGCAGCCATTGTCCCGGCTAGCGCCTGCTTGCCATTTTCAATATATTTACCCTGCTTAACCTGCCACCAGGACTTAATTTTAATTTCCTCTTCGGGCTCTATGCCGACAAACACCACTGAAGTTCCCTTGACCTCATGGCTAATAAACAGCTTAGGGGCAATGGTGGCAATGTTTCCCTCAGTTTGAATCTTCAGCGCCTTTTTTATCTCCCCATCGGCTATTTGTCTGATTTGGGGCAGTTTATCCTGACCAATGTAGTTTTCTCCAACGGCGACTGTTCCCAGACTCAGGTCACCTAGCCCCATGGTGATACTTTTTATCGCCGGTATTACCTGAAGGTTAGCACCGTACTTCTCCAATTGGCCGTAGATTCTCGCCTGTCCGGCTTGAGCAATGGTTAAGATAGCGACGACAGTCATCGTGCCAATAACTACACCGAGGATGGCATATGCCACTCGCCTTTTCCTTCGCATGACGTCTTTGGCGACCATCTGATATAGTTTCATTTCGAACCTCCTATGCCGTATTGAGAGCTTGTTTTAAGTCATCAATCAGGTCATCAATGTTTTCCAAGCCTATTGATAAGCGAATTAATTCATCGGTAATTCCTACCTTCTCCCGGTGGTCTTTGGGCATTGAAGCATGGCTCATCGTCGCCGGATTCTCAGCAAGGGAGGCTACACCACCCAGCGATTCAGCTAAAGCGAAGATTTTCATACTTTTTAGGAACCTATTGACTACTTCGATTCCTCCCTTAGGTTCAAACGAAACCATTCCACCAAAGCCTTTCATCTGCCGCTTGGCAATTTCATGCCCGGGGTGTGAAGGAAGACCCGGATAGTAAACCTTCTTCACTCTAGGGTGCCCGTTAAGATAGCTGGCAACAGCCCTGGCATTTTCTTCGTGCTGTTTCATCCGCACGGCGAGAGTTTCAATTCCACGTAAGACTAACCAACAATCAAAAGGAGAAGCACATGTCCCCATAGCATTGAGCAAAAACTGAGTCCTCTCAGTTAGCTCGTCAGTAGTGGTTACTATAGCGCCGCCGACAACATCACAATGCCCATTAAGGTACTTAGTTGTGGAATGGACAACTAGGTCAACGCCGTACTCAATTGGTCTCAACAAATAAGGGGTGGCAAAGGTGTTATCCATTACCGTCAGCAGGTTGTGGCGTTTAGCAATATCAACCGCCATCTCAACATCAACGATATTCAGTAGCGGGTTGGATGGGGTCTCCAGCCACAGCATCTTGGTATTGGGCTTTATTGCCTCTTCAATCCGTTGCCTACTATCCATTCTCAAGAAGGTGAACTCAAGACCAAAATCTTCCATGACTCTCTGAAATAACCTGTAGGTACCCCCGTAGACATCGTCCCCTGAAATTACGTGGTCGCCCGCTTTAAGCAGGTGCATGACGGTGGTTTCCGCCGCCATGCCAGTAGCGAAGGCGAACCCTGCTTTCCCTCCCTCAAGCCGAGCAATGGTATCCTCCAAAACCTTTCTTGTCGGGTTGGCTGTACGCGAGTAGTCATAGCCTCTCGTCTTACCCACATCCTCAAAGGCAAAGGTCGATGTCTGATAGATAGGCACTGAGATAGCGCCAAAGGCCCTATCTGGCCTCTCTCCAGCATGAATAGATAGTGTCTCAAACTTCATGTTCCTTGCCTCCTTTTTCTAGAGGGGTTAAAAAGCTTCGTTTGACCTTGACTATCTCCGCCAGGATACTTAGCGCGATCTCCTCTGGGGTTTCAGCACCGATCTCTAGCCCAACCGGGGCATAAACCCTATCCAATTGTTGTTGGGATATCCCTTTTTGTAACAGGCGCTCTTTAACCTCCTTAACCTTCTTTCTACTGCCAATCATCCCGATATACTTTGCTTTGGTGTTAACAGCAAAGTAAAGGCATTGTTCGTCCAAGATATGCCCGGGGGTATAAATTATGATGTAGCTATCTTCGCCTATGTTTAGTTTGGGTATAGCAACAGCATAGTCTTCTACTACCAGCGAATCGGCGTCAGGAAAGCGGTCAACATTGTTAAACTCGGGTCGCGGGTCTATTACAACCACGCGGAAGCCCAGCATTTTGCCCATCGCCACTGTATTTTGTGCGATATGCCCGGCACCACAGAGATAGAGTGTTTCGGAAGGGAGGATCGGTTCCAAGAAGATATCCATTTGCCCGCCGCAAATCATTTGTGCCACGCACTCCTTGCCAGAGAGGTCAAAGTGCACTATTTGGGGCTGACCTGTTTTCATTACTTCAATAGCTTTGCGACGAACTTGATGCTCAACACCCCCACCACCAACGCTACCAATAAAAGTCTCGTCTTTTTTAATTAGCATTTTTGCGCTGGCTTTTCTTGGAGCAGAGCCACGACTAGAAATAACAGTGGCTAAAACTGCCAGCTCACCCTTGGACATTAGATTTACTAACTCTTGATAAATCTGTAACATAGTGACCACTCCCTTAGTTATATTTCAGCATTATTGCTTCAAGAACTCCTTTACCTATTCCCCCATATGGAATCCTACAATGTGCCCTTATATTGTCTATCCTCTGGAAATCGTTAATATGAATTTACTTTCACCATCTTGCTCAAACCCTGGTTTTATACCTCTACTCTTCAACTCTTGTGCCACACTCTTAAGAGAGTCAGCGTCGCCCAGTATTATCTTCACCGTTTCCCCCTCACTCAAACTCTCTATTAGTTCTGTCGCCTTTATCTTGGATAAAGGGCAAACTAGGTCACACAAATCATACTCTCTCATATTTTTCTCCCCTAACCTTTCCTTCTTGCGCTTCAAAGATATCAAGATAAAAACTCGCGTATTTGAAGGCATCATCCGGTGATATGACCACAGCTAAACCTGTATTTGATTCAGCATAGTGTAAGGCAACATAAAGTATAGCTCCCGTCGTCGGACCAGCCGGAATTCCATCTTTTCTGGCTAGTTCTATGGCGGTTCTATACGCATCCTCATCAGTAACTTCTACACTATCATCAATTACCGAACGGTCCAGAATTCTAGGAACAAACTCCTCATCCAGTCCGGTGATCCTCTTCATCCCGGGCAATCTATGGTTGGGGGAAGAAGGCTCTACCCCAATAATTCTTATTTTTGGATTTTGTTCTTTGAGATATCTGCCAACCCCAGTTATCGTGCCGCAAGTACCAAACCCGGCAAAGAAATAATTGATTTTACCCCGTGTCTGCTTCCATATTTCTGGCCCTGTTGTTCGATAGTGGGCTTGAACATTCAGTTCGTTCTCGTATTGATTAGGGCTAATATATTTATCTTTAGTGGCTGGACTCTTTATTAAGCCATCGACTACACCCCTGGCTCCTTCACTGGGAAATCGGGGGCATAGCTCATCCGCAGCTTCCCACAGTTTAGCACCGAGAAGTCTTAGCATAACCTTTTTTTCGTTAGGGATTGCCTCTGGAACTGCTATCTCTACCGGGACTCCTAAGACATTGGCAATACACGCTAGTGCAATCCCAGTATTGCCAGAAGATGGCTCAACCAGTGTCCTGTTCTCTATCTCTAGTCCCCTCAGCATTTCGTAAACAATCCTATCTTTGACCGAACCAAATGGATTATATCTTTCCAGTTTGAGATAGATTGGAAAATCTTTGTTTGGGTTAATTCTATTTAACCTAACTAATGGTGTTGGATTCTCTGGGCTGGCTATTAGTTGTGTTATATCAGAGTAAACCCTTAATTTATGGTCTAGCTCTTTATGCAATGTTCTCTTTTCTGAAGATTTCTTTTGACTCACTTTAGCATTTCCCCCAAAAATTAGCTTCAAAGTTTAGATGAATGTTTTTGCCAGGGTCCAGGCACCAAGTATAGTAATAATCAATCCAACCACCAATTTTAGTTTTCTCGTCTCTACTTTTTTAACCGTAAAGGCAGCAAAGGGACCTGCCATCACTGAACCTATAGCGGTACTCGTGGCAAGAGCCCAGTGGATACCTCCTTTAAGAAGGAACACATAGGCTAAGAAACCAACAATGCATACCGACACTTCGGCAACTGTGGTACTTCCTATAGAGCTCTTCACTTCCCTTCCGCTAAGTATCTGCCCTCCGGTCACCAAGGGTCCATACCCTCCTCCACTTATCCCCTTATTGAAGGCACCGAGAAGTCCTATTCCGACGAGTCTTCTCCAAGAAAAGGGACTGTTGTGGTTTCGCCGAACCAAGATGATTATTCCCATCCCCAGTACCACCATCCCGATATAGAGCCTGAAGACGTTCTCCGGGATGTTTACCGCAAGGACTACTCCCGTAACAGCTCCTATTATTCCGCAGATAGCCAGCAAAAGGATAACCTTCGCATCCAGTGACCATGGCAGAAACCTTAGCCAGTGTTCTTTCGCTTTTGAGAGCCTGCCACCGTGATTAAAGTCAAGATTTATATTTCCCAGTCGGTAATGAAAGTATCCCCCTACTACTCCTCCAACGAGCTGCCCTAGGAGAACAGCGGGCACAACATCAAGGGGGACAAAGCCTATAACTAGGAGAAGAGGAGTCAAGGTTGTTCCATAGCCACCTCCAAGAGAAGCATCCACATACTCACACAAAAGAGCAATAACAGCTACTGCTATGAATATACCCAACGCCGCTTCCATTACACACTTCCATTCCTCACTTCAGTCTTTGAGTGTGAATGCCACACTCCCCACCGCATTTGCTGGTATCTTTCCACCTTCCATCTCGCTCCAACTCTCCTCCCGGATTGGAGCAGGGTGCACAGCCGAGGGAGCGATAACCTCTTCCGTACCAGGGGTGGGGTTCGATGCCCCGGGTGGCGATATATCTCCATATCTCAGCCTCGGTGAATGTTAGAATCGGGTTTATCTTGATTAGCCCGCCTTTCTCTTCTATTTCTTGGTAATCCTCTCTCGTCCTGCCTTCGGTGTTTCTCAAACCAGTGATCCATGCATCCAGGCTACTAACTGCCACTTTGGTGGGCTCCACTTTAAGCAGACGGCAGCACTCATCTGGATCTACTTCGTAAATCTTCCGCCCCGTCCGGGTTTCTACCTCGAGCGCTTTTATGTTGAACTCCTTAGCAGGTAGCAACCTCACCTCTAAGGAGTCATCCTGGAGTACATCTGGAATGCTATTGGCAACAAGATACACAGTCACACCAAGGTTCATCTTCTTATTCATTTTCTTGAGATACTCAAAGGTCTCTCTTGGTTTGAACTGGGTCATCACCGAGAAAATCTTAATTTTTGGCTCCACTTCCCTCGCTATGTGGACTGTGACCAAGCTGTCTTTACCAAAAGAGCAGGCTACCGCTACCCGTGGGTAATTTTTTATCGCATATTCAATCAATTCCTGTGCCCGCTTGATCTTTTCCTCCATCGTTCTTTCACGTTGGGTCGTTTCTTGCATAGATAGGTTCCTCCTCAAAAGATATTCTGTTTTTAGTTGTCATGATTATCTATTTTCTATTTCAGCCTCCCGTTTTCGGGTCAGCCTTCAACATAAGCACTTTGTCTTGATCCCTAATCTCTTTACCCCCCATTTTGTTCATTTGGCTTACCCTCAAGCTTTGTGGCCGGGACTAAAATGTCCCTGAACCTTTCTAAGCCTATTTCGTCAACAATTGCGGCGGCGTTAGTCTTCTTCTCTTGCAAAACCCTCAGGCACCTTTCAGTTACTGAAAGCACCTCTTCCTCAGACAGAAATTCAGTGATTAGGTTACCTAACCTAGCATCTTCGCCTTCTTTGCCTCCCACCAGAACAGCAAAACCCTTCCTTTTTTCCAGCAAAGCATTGAAAGGACAGACTACTATACATTGACCGCAATGCTTGCACTTTTCGTTATCTATTACTGCTACACCGTTTCTTATTTCAATTGCATCTCTTTTGCACACCGGGACACAGAGTTCACAGCCATTACATAGATTCGCATCGACCTCCGGTTCGACAACTCCATAGAAGCCAATGTCATTGAGATGAGCAATCCCACAAGAATTGGGACAACCACTGGCTGAAATTTTTATGTTTAGGTCATTCAAACCCAACTCATCAACCAATTTCTCGATTTTCCTCAGTAGAGACTGGGGGTCAGCATTACTTTCAGTGCAGTAGTTACCGAAGCAGCTCTGGAGATTATCAATGCCCTTATCGAGTATTACCATGCCCACTTCCCTAAGCTCCTCCCTAATATCCTCAAGATATTCTTGGCCTACGCAGGGGACTTCGGGCGCACCACGAACTGCAAAATGGACGAATCCCGAACCATACTTCTCGGCAATATCAGCAATTTTTCTTAGCTGGTTCGCCGTGACTTCCCCGCAGGTAGCCCGGATTCTCAACATTATCTTTTCAGTCTCGTTTCCCTTCAGTTTAGTTTCACATTCAATCGGTTTGAGCCCGGAGCCGACCTGTAAATTTTTAGTCAATTCTTGCCGTACCGCGTCTTGACCCAGCCTATTTATAAGGTCGGCGCTCCTTTCTCCGTCCTTACCTTCCTTTTGAATAAGACCAAAATAGTTCTGGACAAACCTGACACACTCTTCTTCAAGGAGGCAGTCAGCCATTTTTACACCAACGAAGGGATTCACGCCCAGCCTTCCTCCAACATACGCGTCATACCCTTTCCTGCCATCCCTCACTACACCAACAAAACCAATGTCGGTCAAGACACGGGAAGTGATGCAGTCTTTTCTGCATCCAGCGACTCCAATCTTTATCTTGTGGTGCATGGGGATATAGAAGAAGTTGTCCAACTTCTCGGCTAGAGACAGGGAATTAGTTATTGCCTCAGGACAAATGTTTTCTTCATAGCATAGGTTGACGTTTCTTACCGTGGGACCACAACGGTCTAATTTCAAATAGACCTCGCCAAGTTCTCCTTGTACCTGTTCCACATCCTTCAGGCTTACAAAGGGAATAATTGGAATTTGCCTTGTGGTAAACAGGAGATAATTCCTAGCATATTTCTCAGTAATATCAGCAAGTTTTCTTAGCTGCTCTGAAGTAAGGTTGCAACAAACTGTCTTCACCCAGAGGGCGTACATATCTTTTTCTCTTAGTTTTGTTATTCCGCGACTTCTTAACTCACCAACACTCAAGTGAATCTCTGACACGTTTACCTTCCTTCCTCCTACTGGCGGGGAAACTTCCCCATGAAGTCGGAAGTATCTTTCTCAAACTCCGATATATTTGGCATAGAGTCCTCTTGCTAGTGACTCGTCGGTGGTGTTTCTCAGAATGGCTCGACCGTCAGGGAAGACAAACATCTCATGATTATCCACCTTAAAATGCAGCATAAATTCGTTGTAGCTGACGTCTGCTACAGGCTTAAGGCGTGCCGCCAACTCTTCCAGGCAGATAGTTCCTACTCTAGTATTGACAACTTGAACCGCATTTTGCCCGCAAAGGGATGTGGTTCTCGTTCCAAAGTCCCCCTTTAAGAACTCATATTTGCCTTGACAGGTTAGGCAGTCAGGACGACGGTTAATCTCAAAGCGGTTGAACTTCCCCCGCCAAACATCAATAATTATAAGGTGCCGATTTATTTCCTCTGCTCCAATCAGTATCTTCATTGCCTCAGCGGACTCAAGAGAGCCGATGACGAAGGGGGCTGGGCTAATTACTCCTGCTGTTTCACAAGTGCTCATCCTCGCTCCAATGGGTATTTCAGGGTGGACACATCGTAAGCATGCCGTTTGTCCCGGAATTATGTTCATGGTCATGCCAGAAGAAGAGATAGCCCCACCATAGACCCATGGGATCTTATGCTTCAGACAGGCATCATTTATGAGAAATCGAGTTTCAAGATTATCCAGTCCATCCAGAACTACATCGGCATCGCAGATGAATCTTTCAATATTCGTGTAGTTCACATCGGCGACCACTCCTTCAATTTCAATCGATGAGTTCACCTTCCTCAGGTGCCGCTCAGCAGCTATCGCCTTTGGCAGCCCGGCTTTTATGTCCTCTTCATCAAACAGGACTTGCCGCTGTAGGTTGTGATACTCGATAAAATCTCTATCTATGATCCTAACCTTGCCTACGCCAGCGCGCACCAGCGAAGTCGCAATAACTGTTCCCAGGGCTCCGCAGCCGATGATTACCACGCTGCTATTGTCCAGTTTCTTTTGCCCTTCTTCGCCAATTCCCGGGAAAAGCGTCTGTCTCGAATACCTATCAATCATGCAAACTTTGTCTCCTTTTAGTTAGGCATGCTTTCTACCGATTGAACACAAGACCTAGATATAGTACATTGCGGGTTCAGGCTGTTGTTTCTTTCTATGTCGCTCGACTAGATTTTGCAGCGTCGTGGACTCCAAAACTACGTCCATTGCCTCTTTCATCTCGCTCCAGATATCCCGAGTGACACACGACTGAGAACGGCTGCATATCTCTGGGTTAGTGACGCACTCTACTGGAGCAATGGAGCCTTCAATGAGTTGAATGACCTCGCTCAATTTTATTTCCTCAGGACTTTTGTTCAGCAAAACTCCACCCTTGGGACCCCGAATGCTACGCACCATACCCGCCGCTATCAACGGCCTGATTAAATGCTCGAGGTAGTTTAGCGGAATCTCCTCCCTTTGGGCGACATCTTTTAATAGAACTGGCTCCTTCCCTCCATGAAGGGCTAGATCTAAAAGTGCTCTAGTTCCGTACCGTCCTTTAGTAGAAAGCTTCATAGGCGTCTCCTCTTGTATACTAAAATGATAGACATAGTATCATTACTAAGATGATAGACATAGTATACAATATTTCTGCGGGATTGTCAATAGTAGGCTGCCAGAAAAACACATCGGTTACCGCCTCGGCGCTCATTGGCTTAGGACTGATAGTGTAGATAGATTACCGCTCAAATACGAGCACCCTACGAACGATCATTAGGAGCTTTGTCGCCTGTACTTGCAAAAATAGGGTATTTGTTTCAAGAAAATAGGTAGTTCTAGTCATAATGCCCTGAACGTGACTTGACTTCGAACCCACCGGCCGATGATGAAAATGTTGCAAGGTAAGCCCTGGTCTTCTATGAACAGCGTGAGAACTCAGCTGCGCTGGGGGACCAATTGCAGGAGCGAGGCATCACTCTTGGCACCGGACTAGCGGCGTAGAGTCGTGACCTGGTACTCACCGATAACCAGTTCGCTCTCTATACGCTAATCAAGGATGTCCGTGACGCTGATAATGATCTGGCTTATATATTTATTCTGGACGCGGCAGGCAATGTCCTGGTACACACCTTATGATGAAACCAGCCAAGCTTTAACCTCGCTCATGGTCGGTCTCAGGTTCATTGAGGGGTCAGCCAGCGCCCCACAGGTTAACCGGAAAATAGCTGAGCTACGAGCACTGATGGCACAGACTCTGGACGAAGTGCACCATCTGGCGTTTCATCCTTGACCTTTGACAAGGTTTAGAATAGCGAATACTATGCAGCTGACAATAGCGGCCATCTCGAGTCCCAGTATTATTAAGTTAGGCTCCTGAATAAGGACTTGGCCATAGATCGCGATGAGGCAAAAGTGGGCAAGTAAGCCAGATGCCAAAGCGATAGTTAGGATACTTGCTATTGCATACCTCATAATCTCCCCTGAGATCCATTTAGCGTTCCCTAATACTATCAAGCGGGAAATAGAATATCTGTCAGAAAAAGACTGAACTTTTTGTAGGACTTAGGCTCATTATCTTGTCAGTGTTTGCCTTACAAAAGAGACGAAGATGATATGGAGATAATAGCTTCGATGGTCGGATAGACTAGAATGCAGAAGTCATCACTATGACGACTTAACTTCCTCTGAAAGTGCCATTAGTTGCTGGGCACCTTCTTTCATTGCTTGCCGTCTTTTCAGGATACCAGCTGATTCTGTATAGCGTAACGGGTTAATTCTATATTATTATTCATATTCATTTTTCGCAGAACACGAGACCTATAGGTGCTGATGGTTTTTGT
>Ga0315309_1001532_pt1 | contig 13755 bp, 15 predicted proteins | sample TDP4_MG_FD_203080 | JGI IMG/M metagenome (GOLD analysis project Ga0315309, IMG submission 203080) | Freshwater sediment microbial communities from Lake Towuti, South Sulawesi, Indonesia - TDP4 | ecosystem: Environmental > Aquatic > Freshwater > Lake > Sediment | place: Indonesia: South Sulawesi...
CTGACCAAAGGCGTAGCAATAGAAGGCACGGCTATTCTAGCACATGAACTCAATAGCTTCCTCCGGGGAAAGCTTGACAGCGCAATGGTCCGCAGGGCAAAGCAGTTCATTAAAATGACAAGCGTAGTCAGGGATGCGTTAACTGCTGTTGAAGTTGGCCATGACTCTGTACATGCTATGCACGATGCAACTGAGGGCGGAGTGGCGGGCGGTTTACAGGAGATAGCTTGGGCCTCTAATGTTGGCGTAGTAGCATATGAGGACAAGATGCCTGTTCACGCTGAAACACAAGCCATATGCAAGGCCCTTGGTCTTGACCCTCTCCGAACCATAAGCAGTGGGACGCTGATAATATCTGCTGCATTTGAGAGCAGCGAAAAGATTGTGACGGGATTGATTCAGAACGGCATTCAATCTTCAATTATAGGCAAGGTCTTAGATAAGAAAGAAGGCGTCTTTATCACTAGGAAAAACGGAACCAAACTTAGTCTTTCAAGACCCGTAAAGGAAGAGATATGGAGAGCTTTGGAAAAAAGTCTGCGCGCAAGAAGAAAGCGTTAAACTGAGGAGACTCGTGTTGCCCATTAAGAAACCTTCGATTTCAATGATTATTCCGACGTTTCAAGAGGAGAAATATGTTGGGTCGATTTTGGCAGAGCTTAGCAGATTGAAGCCTCAAGTGGAGATAATTGTAGTTGATGGGGGCAGCTCAGACAGCACCGTGCAGATTGCCAAACGCTTCACCCACAAAGTGTTCCAGATTCAGGAGCGAGGAATATCAAAGGCAAAGAACTATGGCGCCAAAAAAGCGGGCAGCGACGTTCTTGTGTTTCTTGACGCCGACGTGCATCCTGAAGCAGACTTTGTCGACAAAGTGTTAAGGACGTTCAACTGCTCCGGCACTGTCGCGGCTGCCTGCAATGTTCTGCCCATTCAAGCGAAGTCTAGCGAATTTGCGTTCTCGCGTTTCTACAACCTTCTGATTCGAATTGTTTTCAGGGTTAAGCCGCATTCGCAGGGCAAGTTCTTCGCAGTTAAGCAAGCGTCTTTCAGTAGGGTGAATGGGTTTAACGAGGCATTGCCATCCTTAGAGGACCACGACTTGGCTTTCCGTTTGTCCAAACTGGGCAAGGTTGTTTTCATATCTGACCTTACTGTGTATGAGTTTCCAAGACGCTTCCGTAAGCTTGGGCTTTTCAAAGTTGTGTCAACATGGTTCGTGGACTATGTTTCTTTTGTCTTGCATGGAAAACCTGTCTCTAGGGTTTGGTCTGCTGTTCGCTAGAAAAGCTTACTCAGTGTCTCGTAGATTTGCCTTGCGCACTGTGTTGGCGTCAGCGTGTGAGTCCACTGTAATCTCTGGTTTCACGTGTTCCTCGTACGGAACGCCCACTCCTGGCACGGTTCGACTCGCTTTCTCAATCGCTTTCCTGAATATGCCCTTTGGCGCATGGGTGTAATGCGTGATTACGACATAGGCGAATCTGAAATTAGCATCCAGAGAAAGACCTTAAAAGTCATCCCACTAAACCGAAATCATCATTATAGCAAACCAGAAGAGGAGGCCGTCAGAGTAACTCTGAGTCAATCACCAAATTCATGAAGATTCACTCGTCATTCGGCCATGGAATATTCAGTCTGAGGCGAAAAATAAATCTTTTCAAACCGTCAAAGAAATGCAAGCCAAGTCGGTGAACCCACACTTGAAGATAGTTGCAGCAGATTCTGCCGCCGCCACCCTCAACGAACGCTTTGAACCACTAGAGGTTGTAGCAGCATGCGCGGTGTTGGTTGAACCACCATACTCAAATGTTTCTTCATGCTTGGTCGAACCTATATTCCGAAGGGTTGAGGATGGACACCAGCTAGTGATCCACGAACTAGAACTGTGCATGAATCTCCTGAAAACAGTCAAGGCGGATGCTGTTCACTTGGACATGTCGCTGGGCGGTGCAAGCCTTGAAGAGATCTCCGCCATAAGCTTGTCACAACTGCATGTGTCTGGAAGAGCGAGAGGCCACCTGCTAACCATTCTTCCCAAGCTAAGAAAAATCGCATTAGACATCAAAAGAGTACATGGTATAGACGTATTAGCCATAGGCAAAGAGAGCGTGCCAGTTAGAATAGCCGAGTTGACAGCAGGTGCACACGCGGTGCTTTACTCGGCAGAGATGGCGCTCAAAGGGGGGAAAAGGACTCTGCTGGGGCTGCCAGCGAGATGCACAACAAGAGCAAGAGAGGATCAAGTAATATTGGAGTCTCTGTTGCCTGCCGAACATGACTTGACGGGAACCGCTAGAGATGAGAAAGAGGTTCTCACGAAAGTGCAGATGACTGAGATGCCGAACCCAATGGCAAGAGGCTTTCGAGTATTACATATATTGCCTAAAACCTGATTAACACGGTTTAAACACTACCGTTCTTTTTCTTTAATGTGCGTGCAAGCGATTCTCTTATTGCTTTTTCTCATTTGCGACCTTCAACACTTTAGTGATTTCCAAGCTCATGTCTAAGGCTTGAGCGCTTTGGGTTATTGCTCCTAGGCTTACTACGTCAATGCCGGCTGCAGCGTATTCTAGTATGTTCTGCTCTGTTATTCGACCACTAGCTTCAACCAAAACCTTGTCCCGAAGCTTGTTCTTCTTAAGCAGGTCAACAGCTTTGTCGGCTTGTTCAGGTGTGAAGTTGTCCAGCATTACGATGTCTGCTCCAAACTTCACTGCTTCCAAAACCTGGTTTACATCAGTCACTTCAACCTCAACCTTCTTAGAAAACGAAGCCTTTGCCCTAACCTTTTCCAGAGCTTGCTTTATGCTTCCAGCGATGGTGACGTGGTTCTCTTTGATGAGTGCCATGTCGTCTAAGCCCCACCGGTGAGCATCGCCGCCTCCTATCATTACAGCCTTCTTGTCAAAAGTGGATAGGCCAGGGGCGGTTTTTCGAGTTGAAGCCACGCGAGTTTGGTAGCCATTGTGGCGAAGCTTTTGAACAAGTCGATTAGTAATCGTAGCTATTCCACTCATCCTAGATAGTAAATTGAGCAGTGTTCTTTCGATTGAGAGCAGCGTTGCAGCGTTGCCTTGTATGTTTAATATTACTGTTTTTTCGCTCATCGCTGAGCCGTCTGCAACTAGGGCTTTTGCTTGAAGCCCAAAGGTCTCAGCGAATGCTAACGCTTCCTCTAAGCCTGCAACTAGACCCTTCTCTTTTGCAATGATCTCTGCCTTCACGACTGTTCTCGGCGATACGACGTGAAACGTTGTTACGTCTCCGTGTCCAATGTCTTCCTCAACCAATCTGCGAAACTTCTCCTCTAAAAGTTTCTTTGGGACAGACATTGACCAGCGCCTACTTGTTGCTGATATCTAAGCGGTGAATCGGTCCTTTTGGAGACATCTCCTTGAAGATTATGGCTTGAAAACGATAAATCTTTGTGCCTTTCAGGAGCCAAGAATCAGGCGGCAACCCCGCCTTCACACAACACTCGCATAGAAACGTTTCTTCATCCCAGTTGAGTTCAACAGGCACTTGTGGTAAAAGCAGCCCTTTGCAGTATGTGCGCTCTACGATCAAGCCGTCGCGTCCCACCTTAATCTGTCCACAATAGTCTTGTGGATTCTCAACCTCAACAGACTCCGGCGGGGTAAGGACACTGACCTCAAAAACAACATGGTCTAGTTCCTCAGACCTCATTGGCATAAAACGCGGGTCCTGTGTAGCGGAGCTTATGGCCGACTCAATAACCGCTTGTGCCAACATAGTTGTGGGATATGGAAAGCCTATGCAGCCTCTCAGCTGATGGCTCTTTCCTTCTACACTGTTTATGGTGACAAACACGCCGCAGTGCTCTTTAAGCTTCGCAGGCACGTCGGCAGGCACTTTCAACACTTGACGGTTCTTGATGTAGGTTTCGGCTGCCATACGCGCCAGCTTAACAAGGTATTCGCCCTCTTGCTGTGAAATTTGGAACGACATCGACTTTTCTGCCTTCGTGGTTGACTTAACCCTTCTGCGCATGTTTATTACCGTTATCTTGCGGAACGCGAAGAGGCGGAGAGATCTTTCAGAACTTCATCGATTCCTCGCTAATTCCTTCGTTTGTTATGGTCAAGAAGTCAACGCCGTCGCCGCTCATCACGTCTCGGCTTATAGCTGACTTTATAGCCCGCGTAACGAGGTCCTTTGCTTCCTCAACCGCCATGTCTTCTTTGTAGCCCTGTTCAAGGACGCCGTAAGCTATTTCGGCGCCTGAACCGACAGCCGCATACTTGTCGGGAATGAGCGAGCCTAGAACGTCGAGAACATAGAGCGATGCTCCCTCTTCGTCGATTCCACCCACTATGGTTTGTGTTATCAATGGGAAGAGGCGGCGATTGAAGAGCAGGTTTGACATGAGCTTGGAGGCTGATTTCACCGAAATCGGTCGATTGGCGTCAAGTCTGAAGAGGTTTGCGTAGGCTTCGACCTCTCTGACGAGTATCTGCATGTCTGAGACCAAGCCTGCGCAGGCTGCACCAATGCGGTCCGTAATCTTAAATACTTTCTTTCCAACGCGGCTCACGACCATGTAGCCGTAGGAAACCCGCTTCTCGGAAGCCAATATCAGACCGTTGGAGCAGACAACACCGATTGTTGTTGCGCCTGGAATAAACATGTAAGGTCCTTGTTGAGCTTGTTCAGTCAAACCTCTATTTCACTCCTAGCTATGTAAGATGCAGTTGACTGCAGTATTTCACGGGTCAGACTAATAAGCTTTTGAGACCAAGGGAGACTTTAAAAGCATTCAATCCGAATCTATGCGCTGAGGAAAAACCCGTCATGATCCACGTTTACCACCAAAAAATAGGCAACTTGATGTGCGCCACAGCCCTCGAAGACGGAAAAATCTGGGCCACCGCATTCACAAAAAGCGACAATGAAGCAGTAAAGCAGATCTTGGAAAACCTGCCCTACAAGAAGTCTTTCCAGACAGACGAGGATTTGAGCCCCCAAGCCGAGAAAGTGCTCAAAGTCATGAGAGCCGTGCTGGCTGGAGAAAGCGTCTCCATCGATTTCAGCTTTGAGCGCAGCCATCTCTCAGAGTATGCTCAAAAGATTCTGCTCGGTTGTCTGGTTGAGGTGCCCGCGGGTTATGTTACAACTTATGGGGCTTTGGCAAAGACAGCTGGAGGTGGGCCTAGGGCAGTTGGCCAAATTATGGCGTCTAATCCTTTTGCACCACTTGTTCCCTGTCATCGAGTCATAAAGTCTGATTTCTCACTAGGTGGGTTCGGTGGGGGCTATGGTGGTGGAGTGAAACTCAAGCGAGCCATGCTTCTGCGTGAAGACCGCGGTTTCGCAAAGCCTTCTCAGATCAAGACCGCGTTGGGAATGCTGGAGCTATTTCCAGTTGGCTTTCTCCGAAAAGACAAAGCCTAAAACCTCTGAGGTTGCTTGCAATGGTTAAACGCGGAATTTATGTTGGGCGTTTTCAACCGTTCCACAACGGTCACTTAGCCGTCATAAAAGACATTTTGGAAGAGGTAGACGAGATAGTCATAGCGATTGGCAGCGCCCAATACAGTCACAGAATCGACAATCCCTTCACCACAGGCGAACGCATGACAATGATTTATGCCGCCTTGAAAGAAGCGGGAATCCCATGCGCGCGTTGCTGGATTGTTCCCGTTCGCGACGTTCATGTACATATGCTATGGGTTGCGGAGGTGGTGGGCTATACGCCCAAGTTTGACTTGGTTTATGGTAATGAGCCCTTGACTCGCCGTCTTTTCCAAGAAGCTGGCTTCAAGGTCAAGTCGGTTCCATACAAGAAAAGGGGCATTTACTCAGCCACTGAAATAAGGAAGAGAATGTTGGCTGGCAAAAACTGGGAAGCACTTGTGCCTAGGGGTGTGGCCGAGTTCATTAAGGAAGTTGATGGCGTGCAGCGGCTGCGGGACCTCAACAAAACCGACAAGGTCTGATAGATCAGTTCCTCTGATGCGTGACTTGCGGTGATGTAACATCAGGAAACGATACTTTTTATCTTAATTTGTGTTAGTCATTGGAAATGAAAAGGGGCAAGGAAAGCGCTTGGAGGACGCCATCCATGTCCAAGAGTTAACAAAATTCTATGGTAGCCTGCTAGCGGTAGATCATGTCAACTTCAGTGTGAAGAGCAAAGAAATCTTTGGTTTGTTAGGACCCAACGGCGCCGGCAAAACAACATCCATTCGCATGATTTGTGGCATGCTGAGGCCAACGAGCGGGACAGCCATCGTGGCTGGTTACGACGTCAATCAAAAACCGCAGGAAGTTAAACGCAGAATTGGGTTGGTTCCTGACATCTCTAATCTGTTCGGAGAGTTGAGCGCCCGAGTGAACCTAGACTTTACTGGCAAACTTTACGGTTTGGACAAGAAGACGCGCCGACAACGCATAGATCAAGTTCTTGAACTGTTTAAGCTGAAGGAGCGTCAAAACGACCTTGTCAAGTACTACAGCAAGGGCATGCATCGACGTCTAACGATAGCTGCCGCGTTGCTTCATCAACCAGAAATCCTAGTGATGGATGAGCCCACGAGTGGCTTAGATGCACAAACAGCACGCTTGGTGCGGGAAATAATCCTTGACCTCAACAAAGAAGGCAGAGCCATCCTTTTGACTACGCATCAAATCGAAGAGGCAGAACGCCTAGCGCACAGGGTTGGCATAATTGACCACGGCAACCTAATCGCTTTGGACACGCCTGAAAAGCTCAGAAATAGCTCTGCAGGCGTTCACGCGTTGGAGATCAGGATTCTCGGCGATGTAGACCAGCAGAAATGGATTCCCATGATTAAAGAAGCTGACGGTGTGGACAAAGTGCTCTTGGTTGAAGGCAAGATTCGGATTCTGTCCAAGGACTTGTCTCGGATTATTCCTGTGGTTGTGAGCCTAGTGGACAAGAATGGTGGAAAAATAGAGAACATTTCAGTTGCCCAGCCCACATTGGAAGACGCTTTCATCAACCTAACTGGAAAAAGCATCAGAGAAGAACCAATGTCCAAGGAGGAGCATGTGCGAAGCAGACTAGCCAGGAGTGGACTAAGATGAGACCATTCGTGGGATTTATGCACGCCGTCTGGATTGCTGAGAACGACCTGAGGCAATCATTCAAGTCAGTGCGCCATGTGGTCTGGAGCCTTCTTTTCCCGATTTTTATGCTGTTCACTTTCAGCTTCAGATACGGCGCAACTGGCCCCGATGTTCAGTTCGTCAACTATCTGATACCAGGCATTGTGGGCATGACGGCCATGTTTGGAAGCATAAATGAAACCATGAGCATAGTCTGGGACAAATCGCTTGGTGTATTTGACCGAATACTGGCGGCTCCAGTGTCATCTACCTCCATAATTGTTGGGAAGACAATGGCTGGGGCAGTTATGGGTGTCATAAGCGCACTCGTGTTATTGCTAATTGGTCGTGCGCTCTTCGGCGTCTCATTTGCCAACATATGGACTGTTTTATTGATACTTTTGCTTGCTAGCTTCTCTTTTACGGGCATTGGCACAATAATCTCAGGGTTAGCGTCAGAGCCCAGAGAAGCGATGATGCTCTCGAATCTCCTGAGGTTTCCAATGATGTTCCTCGGCGGCGTGTTTTTCCCCGTAGAAAACATGCCCATGCCTCTTCCCTACGTTGCAAGAGCACTGCCCCTAACATACGCAACAGATGCGCTGCGAGCAAGTGGAAATCCAATAGCAGTACTGATTGATGTGGTTGCGTTGCTCGCCTACACCGCAGGCACGATGCTCGTTGGGTCACAAATCCTGATGAGAATCATGACACGATAAACTTATGCCTCGGCGTTAAGCCTGCTTAGTTGCGTTGCAACGTAACGGTCACGGGGTCGGCAGCTTTTGCTTTCAGCACTCTTGAGGCGTTGCCTTGATTTATGGCAAACTCTAAGAATCCGTGGCTGCCCACAAGCGCTAATGCGGATTTGGCTGAAACATCGCCATAAGTCTCAACGAATAGTGTTCTGTGGGCCTTGTTGTGCAACCTTAGAAAAAGCGTGCTTCGTGTTCTCACACCCGCCCGCTCTAGGTCTGTGCTTGTGATGTTTGAGATAATGTTTCCGAATTCGTCTATGTGCAAAACTTCACCTCTGAGCTGCCCAGCCTTCAATTCCAGTCTGGCAAAACTTGGAACCACGTAGTCACTGATTTCATCACCAAAGTTTGCAGGCAATGTGCCATTAACCAAATGGGCGGCTGCTGGTGCGAACACATCTCTGCCATGGAAGGTGAATGACACCTTCGGGAGCATGAGCTTGGAGTTGGTTATTGCATAGGCGTGTTGAATTCCATCTCTTTGTGCCGCAGGGATGAGCAGTCCGTTGTCTGGACCGATGAAAAGGGCATTTCTGGTTTCCAGTAGCAGAGGTCGACGTTTTGTTCCCACACCTGGGTCAACAACAGCAACGTGAATCGTGCCTTCTGGAAAGTAGCTTGCCGCCGAAGCCAGCACAAAGGCGCCCATTCGGATGTTGAACTTCTCAATCAAATGACTGATGTCAATTATCCTTGCATCAGCACTGATTGCTGTTACGACGGCCTTCATTTCTGCAACATAGGGGTCTCTTAAGCCGAAGTCGGACAGTAATGTTATAATGCGTGAGGTCACAGCGACATCACCGTCATTGGGGAATAGCCTTCTGAATCAGTCTTTCCCTTTCGTTGCGACCAAGATTCATCAGCCTCTTGTAACGTGAAATGAAGTACCCTCTCTTTCTAGTTCTTCCAACAGGACATAGGTCGTAACAGTATCCACAGAGGAAGTTGTCGTCGTTGGTTTCATCTCTCAGTTTCTGCACGAAACCTAAGCACTTTTCTCGATTATGGCTGATTGGAGGGTCTAGGCCAGCTTGAATGGCTTTCGCTGGACAAATCTTAGCGCATACGTTGCAGGCTTGGCATGGGTTGAAGTCAAGCTTTCTGTCGGATTCCAGCGCCGCATCAGTGATTATCGCGCCAATGTTGACTTTAGGTCCATACTCTGGAGTTATGATTATTCCTGACTTCCCATAAGGACCAATTCCGGCCTCATGCGCTGCCAACTTAAAAGACAAGCGCGCTATTTTCCGGTCTCTATCAAGAAAGCCCGAAGGCACCACGGCTCTGAATCCTTTCGTCCTCAAAAACTCCGCTAATTCATGAGCCAGCCAATCCCGATAGATGTGCCCAATGCGACTATCACCCAGTGTTTTTCCTTGGATTTTTATGGTTCGATAGTAATCAGAGCCCATGTATACAGCGAAAACTATGACTGATTTTGCGTCCTTCATCATGTCGAGTGGGTGACAGCCTTTGATTGCCTTCTCAAAACCCACAAACGGATTTGCTATCCTTACTTTAAATGCGCCGCGTGCTTTCAGAAATTGTTGAATATCTCCCTTTAGACCTGCACTGTTTGCTTGGCTCATCCTTCGTCAACTCGTCAATGACTATAAATCTAAAATATCTCGCCTATTTTATGCTATAGTTCCTACGCTTTGAGTGAGGAATAGTAATGATCGCTAGAGAAAGACGTCTAATCATGCTACCAGGTCCAACCAACGTGCCCGACCGTGTCATGCGGGCCATGCTAAAGCCCATAATCAACCACCGTGGACCAGAATTTGAGGCACTATTCGACAGCGTCGCCGACGGTTTGAGGTACGTTTTCGAAACCAAGCAGGACGTATACGTTTTGACATCTTCCGGTACAGGCGCAGTTGAGTGCGGTATAAGCAATGTTGTTGATCCAGGTGACAAGGTTATAGTTCCAGTTTTCGGCTTCTTCAGCGAACGTTTGAAGCAAAAGATTGCGCGTCACGGAGGAACCGTAGTTGAAATTCCCATAGAATGGGGTAAAGCACCCACAGCAAGCCAAATCGAAGAGGCAGTCAAGAGAGAGAAAGACGCGAAACTCATCGCAGTCGTGTACAACGAGACCTCAACAGGTGTAACAGTGCGTGAATTGCCTGAGATGGCGAACCTTGCCCAAAAAAACAACGTTCTCCTCATGGCTGATTCAATCTCCATATTAGGTGGAGACCACCTCCCAGTAGATGAGTGGGGCATCGACATCTGCGTCACCGGAAGTCAAAAATGCTTGGCATGCCCACCCGGGTTGGCCATGATTTCCCTTAGTGAGCCAGCTTGGCAAATAGTTGAGAACAAGAAGGTTGAGCCTCCGTACTATTTCGATCTTACTATGATCAGAGAATTTGCCTCTAGAAAAGCCACTCCGTTCACTCCAGCCGTGTCTCTTTATTATGCTTTAGATGAAGCGTTGAAGATGATAAGGGGAGAAGGCTTGGAGAATCGGTATCAGCGTCATGCAACTTGTGCAAGGGCGTTTTATGCCGGGTTTGAAGCGCTGGGGTTGAAGCCATATCCGGCGGAACATGTGCGTTCGAACACGGTTATCGCTGTCGATGTGCCGTCTGGCGTTGACGGTGCAAGGGTGAGAGAAATAATGAGGGAGCGTTATGGAGTGGTAATTACAGGCGGCTTGGGGAAGGTTCGGCAACTCATATTTCGAATTGGCTGCATGGGAGCGGTTTCCGAGGCTGAGGTGTTGACAACCATCACAGCCATTGAAAGCGCCCTAGCCGACGTGAAACATCCAGTTGAGTTTGCTGCAGGAGTTGAAGCCGCAAGACAGGTGTTCCACTCATAACCTCCTGCATAATAGGGCTCAACGATTGATTGTGTAAGAAATGCTGCGTGTTAAGACAGCGTCTTTGGGGTTGCTTCAAAACGAAAAATACGCCAGTGTCTTGTGTTATCCAAGATACAGCCGAAAGGAAACAGCGAAGCGGATTAAAGAGTTGGAGCAGCTCAGTGTCAGGGCCATCGAGTTTGGCGGCGAGAAGTCAGCGTTCAACCTGCCTGTTTTGGGCAAGGGCTGTGTGGGTATAGTGGTTGTTGCTTACGTCGGAACTAGTCGTGTTGCCTTGAAGATTCGCAGAGTCGATGCGGATCGCAGCGAGATGGAGCATGAGGCTGAGATGCTGCAGAAAGCCAACGGCATAGGTGTAGGTCCACGGTTCATTGGTTTGTCGCAGGATTTCTTACTCATGGAATTCATCGGAGGTCGGCTTTTGCCGGACTGGATTACGACCCTGAAGGGGAAAGGGTCAGCCAAAAGGATTCGCCGAGTTATTTGTGAAATTTTGTGGCAGTGCAGAAAAATGGACATGGCTGGCTTAGATCACGGTGAGCTGAGTCGTGCTCCCAAACACGTGATTGTCGATCCTGAGGACAAAGTGCACATTGTTGATTTTGAGGCCGCCAGCGTAAGGCGAAGAACTTCTAATGTAACTTCGATCTGTCAGTATCTATTAATTGGGAGCCAATTGGCTGGAACTCTGCGAAGGAAGCTTGGAGGAATCGATACAGAATGTTTGATTGTCATGCTTCGAGATTACAAAAGGCAACCCAGTGATGAGAACTTCGCCAAGATTCTTGTAACCTGCAAGGTAGCTTGGTGAACTTGCATACTCCTCACAGTAAGCTGAATCGAAGCCGTCCGCATTTTGAATCTTGATTGTGAATTCATAACTCTTTTTACATCAACGGACCGAGCAGATTAGCAAAAATGAAGGAAGGATCAAAAATGAGCAGGAAATTCGTTTTAGTTGCGTTGCTATCGTTTGCTGTCTTGATGAGTGCGTTGCACACCGCTCATGCTGCAACCATAACTTCGGCAACATTGGACAGGGACATCTATTTGGCTGGTCAGACGGGCTATGTCATGGTGACCGTTTACAACGACGAGGAGGCGACAATAAGGGTCACTGAGCTGACTGCCACCATAAACTACTATTACGCAGATGGAACAGTCTACGTTCAGAAATTCTTCACCAGCGATACGCTGCCTGATGAAATTCCAGTAGGGAATTCAGAGACCTATCAGGTACCCATCAGCTTGCCCACCAACATTGCCCATGGCTACACAAATCCATCTATCGAGGCCAAGACCGAAATCTGGTGGTCCCAGATAGAACGCTGGGTTGGATCAGATCGTGCAACCTATGATCAAGTGAAACTCTACATAGAGTCGCCATACAAGCAGAGTTACCAGAATTCTCAGCAGGAACTTCAGACCTCTCAGCACGAACTTCAGCAAGAGAAGGCAGTCAATGAAAACCTCAGCAACAACGTGAACATGCTTGCCGTGACAACAATGGTCTTTGCAGTAGCGACCGGGTTCTTGGTGTTCTTAACCTTCGCAAGACGGCCTAGACCCATACCACAGCATGCATCTGAATGACGAGGTTCACTTAGCTCCCCTTACCTGTCAAGCTCTCACGAAAGCACGGAGAGGTCTCTCCGCTTCTTTTGTTTTCTATCTCTTATCCTACAGTCTCAGTCGTGAATGCTTCTCATCGAAAGTGTCAAGAAGACCATTTTATCTATCGCTTGCCAAGAAATACTCGTTTAAGATAGGATCTTTCTAGTTCTCGCAGGCTTAATCGGTGCCTATTTGGCACTAGTCGAAGTAGTCAAGAACTGGTTCTACAAACGTCATAGTTACTAGAAACTCGTCTGCTCACTTTATCTTAGCATCTTGGGTGCTTTCCATTCGTCTCTCATAATGCTGTAGATACTTCCGTCTGTCCATCTGCCCCACACATACAGTGCCTTTCGCAGGACACCTTCCTTTTGGAACCCGGCTTTCTCTAATGCTCTCTGAGACGCGGTATTCTTGACGCTACAGACTGCCTGAACTCTCATAATGTCTCTTGTCAGAAACAGGTAGTCCACCATGATTTGTATGACCTCTGTTCCGTAACCCTTTCGCCTTTCATCAGGAATCAACGCATAGCCTAGTTCTATCCATCCAAAGTTAGTTGAAGCCACGTAGTGGGCTGCCCATCCAATCTTGGTTCCATCCTTCTTCTCAATTATGAAGTCAACCCACTCCAACTGTGGAACTTGCTGTTCCAGCATTCTTTTTTCAAGCTGTGCCTTCGAAACTTGAGTCGGAAAATCCTGGTGTTCACCTTGGAATTCTGGACTGTTGAACCACTGTGCAAGGAAGGGCACATCATCCTTTTCAGCGATTCTCAAGTTGATAGTTTTGCCTTCAAGCATAGCTTCAGTCTCCAATCTTGAATTTTCAACCTTTGGGGGCTTAAGTTTTTATCATCATGTTTACATTTACATTGCGCGTTGGGGGTCGTCGTCTAGCTTGGTTTAGGATCCCAGCCTGGGGCGTTGGAGGTCCTGGGTTCAAATCCCAGCGACCCCACCATGAGAATACAGTCGCGTGAGCGTCTCATGGTTGTGAAAATTCGGATGGGTCTAAAGAGATCTGCTCGCAGAATTTTGGACAGTGTACATTACAGGCTTTGGGCAAAGCACGCTCAAAAAGATTAAATTGGTTTGGGTTTGGTCATCTCAAGTGTCTTGTTTTGAAACTTTGCATGTCTCTCAAACTCGTTTTCGATTCTTGATAGAATTTCTGTGTTTACGAATTCTTTACGCAGAGTGAGTTGCTGCACTTTTAGTGATTTGGAGTTTGAGCGCATGTCTACCACGGCGTCGCCAATTAGTTCCCTGCCTTGCAATATCGCAGCGCGCCACACGATTCCTTCGCTGAGTTGAGGGTATTTCCAGTCGTAGCCAAAGTATTCTTTCAGTCGCCTATAATATCCCAATAGTAACGCGTCGTCGTTGAACAGGATTCGTATAAATGAGTTTTCAGGAAGATCATTTGTAAGTGAATCTAAAAAAGGCAGGT
>Ga0315309_1001533_pt1 | contig 13750 bp, 15 predicted proteins | sample TDP4_MG_FD_203080 | JGI IMG/M metagenome (GOLD analysis project Ga0315309, IMG submission 203080) | Freshwater sediment microbial communities from Lake Towuti, South Sulawesi, Indonesia - TDP4 | ecosystem: Environmental > Aquatic > Freshwater > Lake > Sediment | place: Indonesia: South Sulawesi...
AGGTTCATATATTATATGTGTTTTATATGCTTCTGTGTTTTTGAATGGTAATTAGCAGTGATCGTTTACAAAGGCTTGTAAAGAATTATAGAGCCAAAATAAAGCTGGTAGAGAATGGTGAGGTGAAGCGTTTGCTCAAGATAGGAGCTGTACGTCATACCCAGGCCTACGACCCCGATGACGATTTTAGAGTCCTTGAAGATCCCGATGGCAACCTCTTCTGCGTTGTCGAAAAAAGTGGCATTGATTCGGATGTTCAGGAGTAAGCTGAGTAAGCTGATAGCGCTCATTTAACTTAGGGACGCCATACCCACCACATATAGTGGTATTATTTTAGACGTTATTTTTAACTAGACAGACTGAAATGAAGTGCATTGGAGGAGACGCTCACGAAGTATGGCCTCGAGTTGCCAATCGGGGGCGTGTGCGGTTATGCCCGAACGCTCGCCGACATGGCCTCCCTGGCAGAGGAGTCCGGATGGGATGGTGTCTTCCTTGAGGACTACATCGTCCTCTGGGTGGCACATGATGCCCCAACATGTGATCCTTGGATTTCATTACCCGCCATGGCGTTATGTACTAAGCGCATCCGCATTGGCACTACAGTGACCCCCTTATCCCGTCGGCGTCCCTGGAAGGTCGCACGCGAAGCGGTGACGCTGGATCACCTGTCCGACGGCCGCCTGATCCTAGGAGTTGGTTTGGGTGACGTGAATGAGCCGGGCTTTACAAAGGTGGGCGAAGTAACTGATGACAAGCAGCGTGCCAAGCGACTTGACGAAGCGCTGGATATATTGGCGGGCCTGTGGAGCGGAAAACCATTCACTTACGAGGGCCAATACTATCAAATAAACGAAGTAACGTTCTTGCCAAAGCCATTACAGACCCCGAGGATTCCGATATGGATTGGAGGGAATTGGCCGAGGAAAGGACCCGTATGGCTAGCCATGCGCTGGGATGGATTCTTGCCAGCCGCCCCACCCATGGAACCCGAGGAGGTCCGGGAATTAAGGGCCCTCGTTCAGAGCAGGAGAATCGCATCAGGACAGTTCGACATCGCAATTGGTGGTCGTGAACGTATTGCTGATTGGGACCAAGAACGTGCGACGATCAGATCTCTCGCCAAGGCAGGAGCGACTTGGTGGCTAGAAAGTATCGAGCCTGCCGATCTTGACGCTATGCGCGCAAACATCAAGCTGGGACCTCTTCGCATCGACTAAAGAGTTTGTTCGTCATAACCAGTCTATTTTGGAAGGCTATCTTATCTTCTCCAATTTGAAGATCACGGGCCTGTAGCCATCCGTGCAGCATGCGACCGTCATGCCATCCTTCGAGCCCGAGAAATTTCCACCGTGGACCAGAACCTGCACGTACTTCTCTATGTCGGCCCAAGCCCAACTGCAGAACCCCTGTGGCATGAATAGGCCGTCGACCGTAAACTCTCGACCATCCTTAAACATCGAGCACGGTTCCCAGGGACCGCTTGCGCATTCGTCCACAGCATCTCTATTAAACGTCCTTTTCAATACGGTTATTTTTACCTTGGAATAGGGCATCGTGATCGAACTTCCCAGTTACCCTCGTTAAAACGCCCTGTATTTAGTATTGTGGATAATGCGCCTGCACATTCATTTACCAAGGATGTCCTGGAAATTATATACCTAATCTCTCCAACATATGGAAATCGGCAAAGTTAAAAGCTCCCAAGCCAATCGCATGAGCAAGCCTCGGTGGCCCAGCCTCACCCTAAGGTGGGGGGCAACCTGGTAGGGCAGCAGCCTTGTATCCGATCGTGGGACAGCTGCGAGTCAGGGGATCGAAGCCCCTCCGAGGCTCTCGTACCATCATTTCACTTTCCCTTCCTATCGACACCCCCCATTCCCTGTAGGCGAGTCACACATTATATGCCAATTCCGATAAGTCCCCACAATCGATAAAACGTCCATTCGAGGACAATTATGATGATATCTATACTCATTCACTTTTAAGGCTAATGTATTATGGCAGTAGGGCATTGGGGCGTGAGGAGTTTGAGTAAAATTGACATCATTGGGTTGGGTATGAATTGTGTTGATTGTCTCATAAAGGTTCCTAGCATCACGGATCTCAGTCATAGACTTGTGCTCGACTGGAGCATACAAGGAGGCGGTAAGGTCGCCACGGCCATGGTAGCTGCCGCACGCCTGGGTGCACGAGTTTCCGTAATGACGAAGATCGGCCAGGATGAAGCCGGAGACTTCGTTATCTCAGACTTCAAGAGGTACGGCGTGGATGTTAGCAAGACCATCATACAGGGGGGATGCAATACTAGCATAGTTTTTGTCCTTATCGACCCAAAGGGCAACCCTCGATGGGTCGATGTAAAAACGATCGAGGACTGGGACCTCCCCGAGCCCATAAGGCACATGGTTGAGTTGGTGAAGGCGCAGGATCGGATGAGCGGAGTAGCCTTTAGGAAATTCACTCGGGATGAGCTTGAATTCGTGACTGAAGGTAAGATTCTACTCTTGGACTGCTTTCTACCCGAATGCCTTAATGGGGGCCTGATTGCTAGGATAGGAAAAATCGCAACTTGCCTGGATATGTACTTCCACCCAGGTTTAGAGGGCCTTCTTCGCAATATAACTTACTGCATAGCCTCCAGGAGGTCAGCAGTCGAATTTACAGGGAAAGTCGATCCTGAAACTGCATGCAGGAAAATTCTCGAATTCGGACCGGAGGTGGCAGGCGTGACTATGGGCGAGGAAGGATCTGTTTTCATGACGAGGAGGGGGGGATTTTTAAGGCAGAGGGCCTTTGAGGTTCAAGTGGTGGACACAACCGGGGCCGGCGATGTATTCCATGGTGCATTTTGTTACGGCGTAGTGCGAGGGTGGGATCTACCGAAAATCGTGGAATTCTCGAGCGCGGTCTCCGCTCTTAAATGTAGAAAGCTCGGCGGCAGAGCAGGCATACCCTCTCTCGAAGATGTCGAGAGATATGTAAGAATTACAACACAATGATCCATGGATTACATAGGGAATGTTACTCACATGCTCGGGATTCTAAGAAAGCATGAAGATAAGGATAAAGGCATAAAAAAAGATATAGATTTTAGCAAGAAAATTAGAATGTAGAAGCTATAAGCAGTTCAACCCCTCGAAGTGGCCATGAGGCGCATAGGTGCCGCGCTCTCGGCCCTGTTGGTCTTGGCATCGGTGGTCCCAGTAATGGCCGACACCAATGGAGAGCCGATGATCGTCGGATTCAATTGCGACATGGCCTTCCAATACAGGCAGATTGGCATAGGGTGGGAGGTTGAAGGGGAGGCCATCGACCTCATGAGGTTCATGAGCCTCAACGGCTCTTCAGGCGTACGAGTTGGGGTTGGCACGAACGCCACGGGCTCCCTTAGCATCGACCTCGCCATCAAGGCCATTCGTTGGGCTCGGGAGTCGGCCCTAATGGTCGACGTGTTCTTCTACCTTAGCAGCATTGGCGCTGACATCGGCAAGCAGCCTGCACCGATAGGCTGGGAGGACAAGAGCCTGACGGAGAGAGCCTACCTCGCTGGCGAACACCTGAAGTCCTGTGCTGCCACGCTCGTACGGGAGAACTGCACTGACCACTTATATGAAGTCGGAAATGAGATCGATTATGGATTATGCGGTTCGTTCGTCTCCGACCCAACCAGATGGCCAGAGACCGAGGGTAACATCGCGTTCCTGAAATCCACCGTGTGGCAAGAAGAGGCCATAATCCTGAAGGAGGCGATCGCGGGCCTGTACGATGGCGACCCCGATGCAAAGGTTGTGTTGCACCTGGCCCATTGGTGGAATTTGACCTTCTGCATGGAGTTCTTCGGCTTCATGGAGTCCCAAGGAGTTCCCTTCGACTACGTTGGCCTCTCTTACTACCCGAGCAGCGGCATTTATGACCTTGGCGAGTTCATGATGCGAGGTGAAGCCGACGCAAACAGATCGGCCATCGAATTCCAGAAGACGGTCATGGGGTTGATAGAGATGCGATATGAGGTCGTGATTTCCGAGTTCGCCTATCCCTGTACCTCGGACATCCCAGGGATGTTCAGCTCATTCGATAAGCAGCTCTCAAACTACCCACTCGATGCAAGCGGTCAAGCGGAGTTCATAGAGGATACGCTCCTTTGGCTACATGACCAACGCAAGGTTGTGGCGGCTTTCTACTTCGCCCCGCATTTCTATGAAACGTTCTTGACGGACGTGTGGGGCGCGTTCGCCCTCTTTGACGAAAATGGCGAATCGAGGCCTGGCCTGTTCTCGATAGGCAAGATCGCGCGTCTCCAACCTGAGTTGGCTGCCCAACTCGAATCCAGGGAATTAATCGTACAGGCGTGGGACGCGATCGAATCCTCTGAATCGGACGGCAGGACTGAAGGCCTCCTGGAGGCGAGGCTGGATGCCGATGAGGCCTGGCTGGCCTATTCCTCGGGAGAATTTGGCAATGCCACGCGCCTAGCTGGTGATGCGATCGAAAGGGCCCGAGATTCGTATGACCCCGCCTTGAGGCGCGCCTTGCAGGTGATCATACTACTAATCGTGGGGGGATCAGTCGCCGCATCTCTGGTTGTGCTAAGGCGTCGGATTAAAAGATTGGTTGAGGCCTATTTGGAATCCATCAAAGCGATCTGCCATAGGTAGTGAGTTCTTTGTATCCCTTTTCAGTGACCGCGATGGTGTCCTCTACCCGGACGCCAAAGGCACCCAAGTACAGGCCACAGTTGCCGACCGATACCACCATGCCGGGCTTCAGCTCGTCCTTCGGCTCCTCCCCGTGAAAGAAGGTATGCCCGGACGGCAACGGGGGCTCCTCAAATTCGAGGCCCACGCCGTGTATTGGTGGACCAACGAAGTACTCCTCGTAACCCTCTTTCTCAAACACATCATGCATGATGTTCTCCAACCTCGTCATCGTCGTGCTCGGGCTGATCGCTCTGACCGCTCCCCTCTGTGCTTTAAGATACACGTCAAAGGCCCTCTGCTGCTTCTCAGACGGCTTTCCGACGCACACCATTCCTTCCAGATGTGCATGAGGGAGTGCAACATCCCAACCTCGTCTTCGAACCCAAGTATGTGATCCGAAGCACAGTACTTCTTAACGTCCTCGACGTCGGTCTTGGGAACGCCTACATACGTGACACCGACTTTGGATATTGTGGCGAAGGCGCACAGTCTGCCATCCCCGACCAGGTAGGCGATGTTCTGAGGCTTCGTGAGGAGGATCGCATCAAGCCCAGCTGTCTCCATCAGCCCTCCAACACGCCTCATCCTCTCGGAGAAAGTCTGGCTGCCAACTAGGGAGCCCACGTGGTATGTTGTCTCCGCCAATCCAACTCACAACCTGATTCTACCTTTTGTACTTCTCGGGGTTCCTATCGAACTTCTGTTTGCAAGTGGGTGCGCAGAAGTAGTAGGTCTTCCCCTTGTGCTCGGATTTCCACCTAGCGGTCTTCTCATCGATCTCCATCTTGCAGACTACGTCTAAAACCAATCTAATATTCATCCTACCTGTCGAGTCCTTAACCTGCTATATATTTTGCTCAGGGGATCTGAATCAATCCCAAAAAAAGAAACACAGATTCTTGAGGTCACTTGGGCTTCAGGGCCTTGTAGTCGGTCAACGCGATGCCCCTCCTCGCGATGATCTCCTTGATCCTTGGGCTCAGGAGGCACTGCATCTCGGCGGTGCGGAGGTTCCCTACGCCCCCCTTCATCACGTCAGCCGGCTCCGTGTGGACAAGGGCTTGGGACTCGGGGGAATCTACGAGGAGGTGGTCCACCAGAAGCCAAAGCCCGGGGGTCAGCTCTTCCAGCTGCTTAGCCAGGATGGCCTCCTTCATCCAGGTCGGGTCGGAGTAGATGCCTCGCATGAACCTCTCCCCTGAGTGACCTGAGATCGGAAGCCCCTCCTCCGCCGCTATCTTCCTGATCACCTCGATGTACTTGGGGTCACTATCTCCGATATAGTGCATGTCCAGATAGCCCAGCTCTACGCCCCAACTCTTTACGAGCGCGATCTGTGCCCGGAACTCCTGTTCCAGCTGTCCATAGTCCGGGTTCAATGCGTAGAATTGCTTAGGCGACTGGGGAAGGAACCCGTGCTCATCTACAAGCGATGGAACTTCGTCATAGGGCATCACGGGCCTCCAACGATAGGTCCGCCACTCCCCGATCGTGGCTAGATGTACGCCGATACACCAATTCCTATGCTCTACGGCCAGCTTCGCGGCCGCCTCGGCCCATGGCGCCACGGTCAGGATGGCCGCACAAGTCAGGATGCCCTCATCGAAGCACTTCTGAACGGCTAAGACGTTCGAATACGTCATGCCCATATCGTCGCCGCGGACGATCAACCTGATCTCATCTGACAACGCGGCCTTGCCTTTAACCAAGGATGGGCCTGACCAAGCTGCCGAAAATAAAAGGATTTCGAGCGCAATAGCCGCATTTTAAATCGGCGCATGTATTTATGACGACGATATATGATCAAAAGGATTGCCAGCCGAATTTACTATTCTTGGCTTATTTAGGTTCTCGATAAAAATGAGCCTATAAGTCTACCTATAATGCTATAATGGAAGGCAACGCATATCGCAAATAATAGTGGGCGGCAAGGTGGGGGGAGAGGAGGATAAAAAAGGGACAAATGGTCATGAAATCATGGACCAGATGTCCTTTTTCCTTGCCACCCGACAACAGCACCTAAAGCACGATATATAAGTTTAAGCTATTATAGAGACTCGTTAATTGAGGCGATGATGACGGATCTGCATTATCGTCCTGCCGATGGCTATTTCGGTGACGCCATTCCCTTCTATTCTGGGGGAGCCTACCATGTCTTTTTCCTGAAAGCCACCCGCGCTCACGTTGAAAGACTTCGTTGGTCGCACATCGCCTCAAGGGATTTGGTCCATTGGGAGGAGCTGCCAGACGCGATCATACCTGGCGATGGCGATTGTCCCGACAGCGGGGGGTGTTGGACCGGCTCCGTGATCGAGAAGGGCGATGCGTTTCACATCTATTATACCGGTTGGCGTCCCAGTGCCTCAACGCCACAGACGATATGTCATGCCGTAAGCGGCGATTTAGTCCGTTGGTCAAAGGACGAACGAAATCCAATCCTCCTACCCGATGAACGCTGGTATGGGAAGACCGACTGGAGGGATCCTTTCGTGTTCTGGGATCCCAAGGGGCAGTGCTACCTTATGCTGATCTGCGCGACAACCAATAGCGGCCCTATGACAAAGCGAGGGTGCATCGGATTGGCGAAATCGCTTGATCTGGGGCAGTGGGAAGTCCACCCGCCTTTTTACGCGCCTCATATCAGCGGGCCTATGGAGTGCCCCGATCTGTTTGGATTGAAGGGACGCCGGTATCTGATCTTCTCCGAGTTCACAGAGGGGATGCAAACGCATTATCGCATCGCCGATTCCGTGGGCACTTCCTGGCGCGCGCCAGCATTTGATACCTTAAACGGACAACGGTTCTATGCAGCAAAGACGGCTGGCGACGAAGTGCGACGATTCGCCTTTGGATGGATCCCTACGCGAGAGGGCGATAGTGAAAACGGCAAATGGCAATGGGGCGGACACTTGGCCATTCCACATGAGTTAAAGGTCGATGTAGATGGAAGCCTCCTCGTGCAATGCCCAAAGGCAATCACCGATGTGCTCCGATTTACCAGTGAGCCCTTCAAAGAACCTGTAGACGGTATCGGCAAATGGGGCCTCGATGGCAATTGCATTCGCGGTGAACGACGTGATGGGCTAACCTATTCCATCCTCCCTACCATCGGGGGAGATTTCGTGCTCGTAGGCGAAATTTCATATGAACCTAACACGTTCGCCTTCGGACTGCTCATTCGCACCAACGCAGATCTCTCTGCAGGCTACATGATTAAGTTTGAGCCGGCCAGAGGCCGGGTCGTATTCGACAGCTTTCCGCGAGCGGGCGATGCTCCGACGCTCGTTGAGCGCCCATTGCCCATGGTGCCCAATAGGCCAATGCCGTTTTCCCTCTTCGTCGATGAAACCATTGTGGAAGCGTTCATCGACGAGCGCATCGCACTGTCTTGCAGGGCGTATGAGCGCCACGACGCGCCTTCCGGCATTTTTGTGATAGAAGGCGCCGCGAGATATGGCGGGCTGAGGTTGGCGCATATCGATTGATGATGCCCGCTCAAAATTAATGAGGCCACCATACGTCGATTTTTCCAACAGATTCATAACAACTCAAAGCCGGGGCCATAACTTTATTCTTGGATAGACAAGCGTAAATCGCACGTAGAGTGAACCGCATGTCGTTTGCCAAAGTCATGATTTCACTCACTATTCCAAGGGGACGGCCAAGGGCATTTGGCAGGACTTCGGGATTAAGTTAAGTTCAAATATATGTTGAGAGCCCTCTCCGTTATAGAGGTCTGTATTATGTTAGGTGGGGCAAGAAGGTTTTTCCCCAAGCTGAAGGTCGGACAGGGGCTATACGCCTATAGGGGCAGGGGAAAATTCAAAGGGCTGTCTCTTCAGCTCAGGGTCGAACCCGATGGCGGGGGGGTCCTTGCGATCAATGCCAACACAGTGCTGTTCATGAACGAGACCGCTACGGCGCATGCCTACTTCTTCATCAAAGGCCTTACAGTGGAGGGTGCCGTCAAAGCGATCAAAGGCATGTTTAAGGTATCGGGGGAAGACGCCAGAAAGGATCACGAGCAGTTCCTATACACTGTCAACACCCTCGCCAAGACTGAGAACGTGTGTCCCATATCATATCTCGGAGTCGAGCGCATAGATCCTTTCAGCAGGAGTCACACCGCGCCCATCAGGATGGACCTGGCATTGACGTTCAGGTGCCAGAATGACTGCCTGCACTGCTACGCCGGTGGGCCCCGAGAAACACCGGAGCTTTCGACGCCCGATTGGATCAAGGCGATGCGTAAGATCAAAGATGCCGCGATATTCGTAGTGACCTTCACAGGAGGTGAGCCAACGCTCCGGGATGACCTCGCAGAGCTCGTTAGATACACGCAGGAGAATGGCCTCGTCTCCGGCCTTGTGACGAACGGCAGGAGGTTGTCTGACAAGGGATACGTTCAGACCCTTTCAGACGCTGGCCTGGACTTCGTGCAGATCACGCTCGAATCGCATCTCCCTGAAGTGCACGATAAGATGACCTGCGCGCCAGGAAGCTGGGCCCAGACCGTTCAGGGGATCAAAAACGTCCTCTCCTCTCAGATTTATGTGTCCACCAACACGACCCTGACGAGCCTCAATGTCGACCACGTCCTGCAGACCCTGGAGTTCGTGAGGGAGCTCGGCGTGAAGGACTTTTCGTGCAACAGCCTGATCTACAGCGGCAGGGGGATATCCTCGAGCGAATCACTGGCTTTGACTATCGAGAAGGTGAAATCGACTCTTTCGGCCTTAAAGGACCGATCTGAGGAACGTGGGATGAACTTCACGTGGTTCACCCCTACGAGATATTGTGAGTTGAATCCAGTCAACATGGGCCTCGGCATCAAATCGTGTAGCGCCGCTCTCCTCAATATGTGCATCGGCCCCAACGGCGATGTTTACCCATGCCAGAGCTACTTCAAACCGGTGGGGAACATCCTGCTCGATAGTTGGGAGGAAATCTGGAACAATCCCCTGTGCATGGAGCTGAGGGGGAGAAAATACACGCCGGAGGAATGCAAGGGTTGTTCGGATCTGCAGATATGCGGGGCCGGGTGCCCATTGGAACTGGCCGATGGCCCGCATGCATGTCAGGAGGGCGCAGTGAGATGAGGGCTCAAACGATCATCCTAGTCCTCGCGGGCGTCGGACTCATCTTCCTTGGCGTCATATTTCTAATGGCATCGGCCTACGAGACCACCAGGATAATAACCGGTGCCTTCCTCTCCATCGCTGGATTTCTGCTCTTGTATTTCGCCAGCAGGACCACCGGTGAACCGACCAAGAGATACGTAGTCGAGCTTCCGTCTCAAGTGGCAGTCCAGTCTATGAAGTGCCCGCGCTGCGGTGCCCAAATCAGAGCCGAGGACGTCATAGTCGAATCCGGCATAACCCGCGTGAAGTGCAGCTACTGCGGGAGCGTCTCACAGATATCAGAGGAACCTAAATGGTGAGCAGACGGAACCTGACGGCCACATCGGTGCTGTTGGTTTTACTACCAATTTTACTGGGATCATTTGAGGGTTCGTACGCACAGGCCATCACCTATCGGGTTGACAAAGAGTACGCGAGGATCTGGATCAACCAAGATGGGACGATGGATCTGCTCTACGATATCAAGATAACGTGTCTCTCGGGCAGCATAGGTGGATTCTATGTCGGCATGCCAAACGGCGACTTCACGATAGGGAGCGCGGAAGACGCGGACGGATCAGCCCTTAACGCAGAGGACGTGAGCAGTGGTGACAACTACAGGGTCGACGTGACCCTCGCGAGGCGGATAAGTAGCGGCGAATCGGCCGAGTTTACGCTTTTGACCAACGTCGCGAGGATGGTCTTCAAGGACGAACAGAATCCAGGCAACTATGGCTTGGAGTTCACGGCGAGCTGGTTCGACGACGCGCAGGTCCTCGACCTCAGGGTGCTCATAGTCCTCCCACCTGGGGCCGAGCCAGAAGATGTGAAGAATACGCCGGACTGGAGCTCGCCGCCGGTCCATGACCCGAATGAAGACGGTCGTCTGACGATGTATTGGGAGAGACACTCCCTTGTGGAAGGAGAGAGGTTCACCGTGGGGGTCTCCTTCCCCTCATCGCTGATGCCAACTTATACGCCGGAGGGGGGGTTGAGTTTACCGACGATATTGATCTTCTCCGGGCTGGGGGTTTTCGCATTCGTCGTCGGCCTGATGGTCGTGAAAAATGTCCGACGTGGGACATATGTGCGACCCAATATGAAGGTCGAGTCCCTAGGCGTCAAGGCGGGATTGTCCGCCGTTGAGGCGGCTCAGCTCATAGGTCTGCCCCCGCAGAAAGTATTGATAGCGACCCTCTATGGCCTCCTTATTAAAAAGGCAGTAGCGGTGGAGGGCATCGAACCTCACATCAAGCTCACTGCCTCGGTGAATCCTCCGGAACTCAGGTACTATGAGACGGGGTTCATACGCGCGATAAAACCTGACGGCAGCTTAGACGAAGCGAACCTTGCCAACACGTTGATGAACCTGAGGGATACGGTGGACAACAAGCTAAAGGGCTATTGCAGGGAAGATACGGTCAACTACTACAAGGACGTCGTGGACAAGGCCTGGAAGCAGGTCGAGGCGGCTCAGACCCCTGAGTTGGCCTCCAGCCTCTTCAACGAGAGCCTCCTATGGCTCATACTCGACGATAAATGCGCTGATAGAACTAGGGACAAGTTCGACCAGATCGTCTTCATCCCCAACATCGAATGGTGGTGGTGGTGGGACTTCAACACGCGCTATCTCCCACACCCCCCTTCACCCACCGACATGGCATCCGGCAAGCCGAGTATGCCCGGTGCTGACTTCGCTAACTCCATAGCAACGGCACTGGAGACGGGATCTTCGAAGATAGTATCAAACATCGAAGAATTGGCGAAACGCATCCTGCCGCCGCCACCACGGGACGCGAAATCCAAGGAGCCGGTGCATCACGGGTCAAACTGCGTGTGTGCATGCCACGCTTGCGCATGTGCATGCGCCTGCGTGAGCTGTGCATGCGCCTGCGCATCCGGAGGGGCACACTGAAATTCTCGATCGTGCAGCACAATGTTTAATATCGGTAGGCCTTAACGTGAAAGCGGTGGCATCTGATGAACGTCGATCAATTCATCAACATTCTGAGCATCGCGATGGAGGTCCTGATCGTCATAATACTCGCAGTGGGAGCCTTCGAGTTAGTCACGCGCAAGAGGAAGCAGGAATAGGGGCCTTCGGGCTTCAAAGGCCCATTCGGGAAGGCGTGAGATATTGGGGCCTATATACTATTAAGCTGCATAAGTGGCGACAATGAATTGGGGCGTATTACACCGAGCTCATCCTGCCTTCGTGCAACCGGCTTAAACGTTATTATCAGCCCTGAGCATATATTTGCCAACGGTGAGGACGCCACATGACCGAATCCCCCGTGGACAGGTATTTGGAGCTCATCCTCCGTCAACGGAGCGACCTGGGGAAGGAGGAGATCCTCAGCCTTATAGAGGAGAAGAAAAGGAAGGCGACCGTCAGCGAAAAATACCGCGGGGTATGGGCCACCCTGATGGTCGCCCATGAGCTTGGGGTCAAGTTCGAACAGGATGTCTCGGATTCGGATCTCCAAATCTCGGAGCTCACGCCCGGAATGAGCAGCGTGACCGTCAAGGCCAGGATCATCTCGATATTTCCGCCAAAGGAATTTGAGAGCGAAGGGAGGCTCGGCGGGAGGTTCGTGAAACTATTGATCGGGGATGGGGGAGGCTGGGTCCCGCTCATGGTGTGGAGGGATAAAGTTGACCTGTTAGAGTCGCAAGCCCTCAAGCCAAACGACCTCATAAGGGTTAGGAAGGCGTATTGTAAAGAGGGGAGGCTCGGGAAAGCCGAGTTACACGTCGGTCAATCTGGCGCCGTCCTGAGGCTCGGGGAAGGCGAGGGTGAGGGCATCCCGGCACGAGAGGGATTTTACACGAAGCCCAGCCAGTTGACCAACGACCTGCAAGTGGTTAACATCATGGGATCGATCATCGGGGTGTCGCCCATCACGGAATTTCGACGATTTGATGGTTCAAATGGGAGGGTCAGGAGGGTCATTTTGGGGGATGATAGGGCAAACGTATCTGGGTCCCTGTGGAATGAGCACGCTGACGAAATCTCGGAGGGCGATGTCGGGAGGAGGCTCTACGTGACTCTGGCCAGGACAAGGCAGGGGAGAATTGGGGGCATGGAGTTCGTCGTCGACAGAACTAGCCAAGTTGAGGTCGGTGAGAGGGGGCCTGAGGGGGCTGAGAACTTCGCGCCGATATCAGAGCTTGGCCAAAGGGAGGGGGTGGTGAATTTATTCGCTAAGGTGTCGAGGGCCTTCCCCCCCAAAACCGTAAGGATAGCTGGACTTGGTGACAGGAGGGCTAGGGAAGTGTTGCTCTACGACAATACCGGATATGCAACGCTGACGATTTGGGGCGAGAGGGAATTCCCCGCTCTGATCGAGGGGGCGCGCGTGGTGATTCGTAACGCGAAGATCAGGCATACCGAGCAGGGGACTTCGTTGGCCATCGGCGCCCTCGGGAGCATAGAGCCGGCCCAGGACGATATGCCGCTTATAGAGGAGCCGAAGGCCTCTGTACAAAAATTGGGCGAACTGAAGGCGGGGATGCGGAACGCGATGGTCGAGGGGCTTATATCGCAGCCCGTCGAAGTGGGAGAGGTCACGACTTCATCGGGTGAGAACGTCTCTAGGGCCGTAACCTCGCTGGCGGACGATACGGGTGAGGTCCAAGTCGTTGCCTGGAGAGACGCGGTCGGCAAGCTCTCGAATCTACATCCGGGATCTGTAGTGCGCCTGAGGTGGGTGACGATCCGCACGAACCCCTTCGACGGCAAAGCGGGCGTCGTCCTCACGAGCAACACCGAAGTCGAGGAAGTGCAGAAATAGAGCCCATTACAGTTTATAACCGATCTTCCTCAGAAAGGCCCTCCTTTCCCTCCTCTGACCTTCGTTCTCGATCCCCTTGGGCCTAGAGCCATCGACGACGCCGACAATGCCCCTTCCCAGTTCTGTCTCGGCCACC
>Ga0315309_1001534_pt1 | contig 13748 bp, 13 predicted proteins | sample TDP4_MG_FD_203080 | JGI IMG/M metagenome (GOLD analysis project Ga0315309, IMG submission 203080) | Freshwater sediment microbial communities from Lake Towuti, South Sulawesi, Indonesia - TDP4 | ecosystem: Environmental > Aquatic > Freshwater > Lake > Sediment | place: Indonesia: South Sulawesi...
CCAAGTCAGTCCCTTCAAAGACTATTGTTGTTGGGATACCAGCCAAGGTTTTGAAGCCAGTACCAAGAAATTGGAAAATCCCAAAATAACAAGACAAACGGCATGGCAAAGGGAAATGGTAAAAATGTCAGTATTAACTGATACGTTAAATGTAATTGCCCCCATTCATATGTTAAACCCCTTTTGGGGATGCCAAAAGTGAAAAAGACCTCGATCCTGTACGTTCTTCTAATTCTTTTCTTTGCTTCCCTTGTAATTTTACCAATAAACGCTAACAAATATTCAGCAACTGGCACCAGCCAAGCAGTAATGGCGTCCTCAACTGATCCTACATTTAAGTGTAGCAAAGTAGAGCGAGTTGTCACAATCAATCCATGGGGTTTAATTCACGTTTCCGACACCTATTATATAACGAATACTGGTAGCTACTCTTCCTACTCAATAACCCTAACTCTTCCAAATGGCGCTCTGAATGTAACCGCATCTGACCTCGTTGGCCCAATAAGTTCTTCCTACAAATTCACCTCTGACGGCACATCTACCTCGGCAACCGTCGACTTCCGATACCAAATCCAACCGCAGGAGAGCTACGTGTTCACAACCAGCTATAACATCCCTACGAAAATTTACAACACTCAACTTGAGTGGGATCTCTATAATTTCAAGTTTCCCCTTATTCCCAGTTCTCCGGACTTAACAGCACCAATTGAAAGTGTTGTAATTACAGTAATCTTTCCAGAAGGTGCGGAATGCAATTTCTCGACGGTTTCTCCTCCGCCTGCAAGGGTTAACAAAGTCGCTCTGCAACAGGAACTTAGCCTAACTTTCCAGAGGGTTAACCCTGGACAAGGCTACAGTCTTACGGTTGATTATCGCTATAGTATATTCTGGGCCGCGTTTCGCCCGTTTCTTTGGTTAGGCTTGGTAATCGTTGTGGTCTTTGCAGTAAACATTTTTCGGAGGGCTAAATTGGCTCAGATGCCTGCTATGCCAATTCCAACTGAGCGTATTCGCGAGTTTGTTGAATCTTATGACGAAAAGATTGCCCTCGCAGCTGAACTTGAATCATTGGAGAGGAGAGTGGCGGCTGGAAAGGTATCGAAACACGAGTATAAACGAAGGGGAAGAATCATCGAAGAGCGAATTTCCACATTAGACAAAGAGCTTGTCGAACTCAAGAGGAATCTGAAGGCCCTAGGGCCTCGATTTGCTGATGCTGTTGCGAAGATTGAAGTTGCCGAGGCTGAGCTTCCGGCTGTTCGGAGAGACCTCGCTCAACTTGAGGCTCAATACCGTGCAGGAAAAATTTCAAAGGAGGCATTTGAACGTCTTAGGCGCGAATATCAAAAAAGAGTCGATCGCGCACGCACAGCAATTGACAAAGTCATCATTGCACTTCGCGAAGAAATTCGCTGATATCAATAATTTATAAATTAATTGATTGAACGCTAGCTTTTTAACCACAAGCATAGAATTAGTTTCAACAATTTTGAGCTAGAGACGAAGGTGATTACATGGTTCAAATAAAGATTGACCCCGAAAAATGTGATGGCGACGGCACCTGTGTTGACATATGCCCTGTCGCGGTCTTCGAGATTAAGGAACAAGGTGGCAAGAAAAAAGCCGCAGTTGTAAATCTTGATGCTTGCATTATATGCCGTGCATGCGAAGCACAATGTCCTACAAACGCGATAACGATCATCGAATAGTGGCGCTTCTCTTCGCTCAAACTAGTCGCCATTTCTCTTTTTTCTCAAATGATTGACACGAATTATAGACTTCGAATAACCAGATAATTTGCTAATAAACCAAAAGCGGCAATCAACTAAGCTTGTCGAATATCCTAGAAGGACTTAAATCATAAAAGCATACGGCAAAACTCTAAGGAAATGCGTAAACGGGAACTGTATGAATAAACTAAGAAACACCGCGAGACATGTGTTATCTTTTAAATCCTATTTTGATTTTCAGGACTTACCTATTTTTATCCTTTGCGTGGTGGCGCTATGGCTCTATACATATTTTTTAGGGGTTGTTTCAGAGTATGACTCCGCGTTTTACGTCATGTTCTTCGATTCCATAGCATTTCATAACACAATTCCATACAAGGACCTATTCATGACTCAGATGCCTTTTTACTTCTACCTAGTCTCTTTCCTTTGGCGTGTATGTGCCTTCCTTAGGTTGACTGACAAGTTTTTCCTATTTATTATTACTCAATCTATATCGATAATTTCTAATGTCATCAGTATTTTCCTAGTGTATCTTATTGGACGGAGAATACGTAATCGGCTTGTCGGTATCATTTCCGCGCTGATATTTGCGCTTTCGCCACTATCATTTCACGCTGCCATTTCCGTTGTTCCTCTTAGTCTCGCTATTATGTTCACCTTGGCATCTATCCTTCTGTTCCTCACTGGCAACTCCACGCGTTTCTTCTTGGCCGGCTTATTGTTCGGTGTCGCATGCATGACACGCGCTTCTATGCTTCTCATACTTCCAATCTTCGGTCTGACCTCAATTTGGCATTGGTACAAGAACAGGAAGTGGCAATCCTTGGCGCTTCTTATAATAGGATTTGCGCTTCCAATACTGACTTTAGGAGTTGACCTGATTTACTACAATGCCCTGAAACACGTACTTTTTGAGCATCTTGTAAAAGGTAAACAACCGTTCAATGTAAAACTCCTCGAATTCCTTAGTTACATCATAGACAAAGAAACGTATCTTGCAGTAGGGCTCTTTCTCGGCTTTCCTGTAATTTTTTCTGGTAACTGGGAAAATCGCTTTATCGGCTTTGCTGGGGCATCTATGTTTTTTGAGCCTATTCTGGTAGGGTTTTTTGATGAATTTTATGTAACTGAAATGGTTTGTTTTGCAGCTTTGGGTTTTGGAACTTTAATCGGCTTTCTCATCGGCAGCGTTAGCGTTAGTCGCTTACGGTTTAATCCAAAGGTTAACCTACGATTGTTAAAATGTTGTCTGCTAGTTGGGCTTGTATTCATATCTTTTGTAATGTCCATAAGATACATCGTGAACTATTCCATAAATGAAGTCACAAATAGCCCCTCTATTCAAAAACTTGAAAAATCGCGTGTTGTAGCCATCATTAAGGCATATACTGAGCCAGAGGATTACGTAATTTCTGATCTTCCTATCTTTACATATCTGGCAGGGCGGCGTTGTCCTCCAGAAGTAGCGGATACAGACTATACACGTTTCTTTACAAATTCTCTTACTCCAAGTCGTTTAATTCTGATTTGCGAAAAATATCAAGTTCAACTAATAATTATCGGAACCAACCTAGACTCACGGAAATACTTCAAATGGTATCACATCTATCTTGCCCACAATTACGTGCAAATTGGAGACGTATACATGGAACTTGAGAATTATCCGGCAGAAGTATGGGTTAGGAAAAAAGCTACCTAATTTTTCGAAGATCACGCCCCTACACTTGACGTGTCATGCTTAATTGAGACTTTTATTTTTCGTAAGCTTAACCCCAAATAAGCACTCTTAACAACCACGCGAAGCAATTGGATAATATAAACAACGTATCCGACGAAGAAGGCTACCGAGGCAACTATGTTCAAAACAATGCCATAGGTAAGATCGCCGAAGCGTGTCTCCATAAAATTCCTTAATATTGTCTCCCAATTGGAAAGTGGAGAGACAGTGAAGAAATGAGGGAAAGCAAAATAGTAAGCGAAAGGAATTGCCGACACCAAGACATACGCCATTGAACGCTTTTGAGTAATAACACCTGCAAGCAGAAAAGGAATTGGAAGAGTCAAGAAAGTGGCATGAACGTGCGATGACAACGTAACAAAATACAACGCGCCCAGTAAACTGGCAATATTCAACTTGTCCCTATAACCCACGGTAGACAAGTAAACAAAAATGAACGAAATTACTTCTAAGACAGTGCACTTTTTTTTGTTTTTTCATTTTTAGTGATAATAGCCATTTCAATTCCATTCTTGATGAGCGACCGGCCGGAATATTTCATAAATGCTCAAACTATTCATGCATATGAACGCGTTGATATAGCCCATCAAACTTCGGGAATATACCAACTTCTGGCAGTGATAACTACTCTGAGAATATACCGAATCCCAAGTTTTGTCTTTGGATTATGGCTTCCAGTAACATGCTTTTTTTCCAACTCCGTCGTAACAAGCCCGCCAATAGAAGTGGAAATGAGAAAACAGTATATGGCTTCGTCATAATCGACAATCCATACATTAGACCACCTTTTACACTATGGTCTTTGAAAAGCATGTACACCGATGACAACAAAAATAGAACTGGAATAGAATCCTGGATGCCCCACAAGCTCGACGCAAAAATCACTAAGGGATGAAATAGCCATAAGGCTGAAGCTAGCTCCGATTTGCGTCGATCATCAGTGAGTGTAAAGACATAGCGGTAAATCAAAAGCCCAACGGCAATGTCCGCAAGAATTATTGGAAATTTAATTAGAAACCGAAAAAGGAGATCGTCTTCCCAATGTGAGGTTGGGTAGATCCGATATACAATTGCTGTTATAAACGCCCATACCGACGGCAAAGCATAATGCATTGCGGGATTTCTTTCATAAAAATTAAAAATTCTATGTTGGTCAACGATTTTTACAGCTGTTTCCCACCAAATATATATGTCCCAGCCTTTGGCGCCAAGCGGCGCTAGTATAAGTCTAATCAAGAGGGCTGTGAGAAATAACAGAGAAATTCGGGTTCCAATTAATGTTCGGATCCTCAACCAAGTTTGCCATGCTTCGCCCTTATGGGATAAAGCTTCACTAGTACTCTGCCCAATCATAAAGCAAACCTACTGTCATTTTCTAATTAAACATATTCTTACATATTGTGACAGTTTCATTTTCGAAGAAAGTAGTAGTTTGATGTGATAAGCTGTTTAAGTTGTAGCCCGAAGTAGGTTCACATAGACGTTCACACTGACGCATCACGTCTCATGCGATTTTGGGTTTAAGAAAATTATGGCAGGTGCCGTTGAATTTTAGGCTCAATTGGAAGCGGCAGGTGCGCTTAAATTCTGCCACTATTCTCATCGATTTGGTCCCCATCGGTTATCTTTATCTTCCGAACCACATTCGACTCCTCTGTTAAGCGGTCTCCAAATCCTCAACGTGCTAATGTTGACTATCAGTTTCTTCGTCGTCGAGGATTAGTTTATCCTCATCCACTTCTTGATCATTGATTTTCCTCTCATCGATAATGTTTACTCCGACTGGCGAAACGACTTTGCTCCATACAACAAACCTATATTCAGGTTTGAGCTTCTCAAAATGACCATCGCCAACTACATCGCTAGAGCTAAAGGTATCTTCGATTTTATAAGATTCGATCAGGCGAAGCCAGGAAACCTAGAGAAACTAGGGCCGATCACAAATGGCACCATCGGAGGACTGATCGCATGTCTCATCAAACATGTATTCACAAGTCACAAGTCTAGCACAAGAACAGCAGACATGACCAAAAAGTCTCTCACTTTAAAATTCCTTTAACATACGCTCTTGTTCTCTTTATGAATTCGGTTGATGTCTTCAAAATCGCTGGGGTAATGGCGCCAACCAAGGCAAGTGTGCAGGCGAAATACTGAATCCATATCCAGAACACTGCATTCCAAGTCCACATGCCGAGCCACACTGGCGCTACCGAGCCGAAGAGGGATGAGACTAAACCATTAATCATCCAAGCGAAGGCGAGAAAGACCACCCAATCACGTCTTGTCTTCAACGCAGGATCCGCCTTCAGTAGTCTAAAGGCTAGTAATGGTATGGCTGCTTCGATAACATCAGCTATCGTCCAGGGAATAGCTATCGTAGCTGGAAAACCCTTCATAAGACCTCCGAATAAGCATCCTATGTATGTTGCCATAACACCGTATACGCCGAACCATAATGCAAAGGGAACCATAACAGGAACTGCGGGGCAAAACCCTATGGGTATGCCTGGCACCGCACCCATGATGAAGCCGCCAAGAGTGCATAACGTAGCCATAACAGCGGTGCACATCGCAAGAGTCGCAACACGAACCGATTTGGTTGCCCTACACGTTGATCCAGACACCATTCGCACCACTCTACAACAGCTGCTAATGGTCAGGATATATTTAAGGAAATAGTTAAATAATGGAGCTAAGAATCCAGTAGTCGGGGGGCATAGTGGCAAATAAGTCTATGGATCAAGGATGTCTCATCCACGGATATTATCTCAACCCCGAGACCTGCCTGAAAGTTATAAATCATCCGTTACGGAGAGAGATCCTTCACAAACTCTACACTTTGACGGTTAAGGGACCGATAACAAAGAGGAATCTGGCTGATAGCTTGGGCATAGACTACTATGAACTCATATACCAGCTTAACAACCATCTTAAGGACTTCTGGCAGGTTCGTTATGAGAAGAAGAGGAGAGGGGCTCGTGAAGAATTCATCGCACCCCCTGAAGTGAACGCTGTCTACATCATGCTCGGATCAGGCGCCACAATATACATGCTTGACCCGCTGGCGAATCTATATGGGAAGATCGGTGAGATAGGGGTGAGATGCCAAAAATGTGCGCCCATTCAAGTTGATAGGTGCCTAGAAGAGATAAGTAGTCAAAGATGTCTCGACTTCTGTCCTGAAGAGAGGCAGAAACTTGCAAAGATTCTTGAGATTAATTCCCGTAGAATGCCATTCACACCGATCGACTACATCGTCGCCTGCACCGCCTTAAGAAGTTTAGAAGGTCAAGGATGTATCATCAACCTAAGCAGAACGGCATGCGAATTTCTCAAAAGAATAGAGGGACAAGCTGGTTTCTACGCTGGCTTTCTACGACCCTGAAAATTATGCAGTTTTCGACATACATGCGTGGCGGGAGCTATACGGAAAAGAACCGAAAGCCCTCTTTACAGACCTAAAACACTGCCTTAGTCTTTCTAGATAGAATAAGGGAGATAAAGAAAGAAACAGGCTTACCAGCCAGAACTATTGAGAAAGCTGGATTTGGCGAAGATAAAAGAGCTAGTTTCTGCGGATGTTAAACGAAAGCGTGAAACTTACGATAGCTACCAACTCATCCTAGACAGAAAAAACGTTGGGAGTTGTGCCTGGAATTATGAGGAAATTATGAGAATAAAACACGACAATCCGTTAGATTATCCACGTTTGGTGGACTAATTTTTAGACTTATGCCGACCTTAACAAGTCTTTGGTATCTACATTTACAGTTTGGCTTAGAGGTATCCATCTGATCGGATCTTGAAACAGAGCAGTTTTCTTGATCATTTCTGGTAGTGTAACGTAGGTATTCTTATTCTCAAATCCTCTAACTCGGGTGGCTAGCACCCAAGTACCAAATTCATCACGAAGTTCTTCTCTTGTCAAAAGGAACATTGACACCTTCTTTCTTTCTTCTAAGAGTATTTTTGCTCTCTCGAGCATATCGTCCCCTGATTTCCCCTCAATATTTGAGGATACTTCGACAAATATTATCCCCGGAAATCCATGCCCCTCTATCTGCATCGCTGCTTCTTCAACAACGTCATCTATTTGAGAAGTTGGTGCGTCCTTTCTCTTGCACTCGGCAAATGCAAAGCCATCTTCTGAATCTATTCGAAAATCTGGTGTTCGCATGTCTTTCTCTCTTTTGATGAAAGTAACAGGGAGATTTTTCTTATCAAAATACGCCGAGGTTTTCAGCTCGTAATAGGCATGCGCAAATGTGTATTGTCTCAGTTCTTTGATCTTGTCTGAAAGGTTGTTAGAATTGTCGTTGCACCACAACTGATTGAAGTATGTCGCAAGAGAAATAATCCTTATGTAATTCTCTGGTTTGCCACTCCATAAGGCCTCGGATAATGGGTGGATACTGTCACTTTTGACCAGACGTCGATATTCTTTGTTTGATATCTCTTTCTTATGAGGGAACTGTATTAGAACTCTTTGATGCCAGTCGTCTCCCATGACTTTCCTTATAATCTCAAGTGCAAGACCGAGTTCAATGAGATTGAAACGTTCCCCAGCATGCGTTTCGTGTACAGTATTGTCACACGCCTTTGTTATTAATTGAGGTGAGATGATTCTGGTAATGGATTTATCCGTTATCTTGGGTCTTGGTGCCATTTGTGATCCAGAAAATAGCCAAGATCGATACGCAGTCCTATCGATGCAGAAAGCTAGGGCACACTTAGCCACATTCCCAGTAGGAGTCTGAGTTATCTTGATAAAAGTACTTAGACCAGGGTCATGATCATTCGGATTGAATATTTGCAACAGTTCGTATTTGCTGTCTTGAAGAGGTATGTCTTCTTGGTAGATGAATCTACTCTGGTAACGACCAATTCTCAGAATTAGGCCGTATGCATGAGCAAGGAGTTCCAAAACCATAAGTGGTTCAAGGATCTGAATATTAGGGAACAGATCTCTTGGGATTCGAAAAGGCTGAAGCAAATGGAGTCTATTATCCTTGATCTGAGCTAGAATAAGTAAATAGGAAGCATGATCCTTCTCTTTAGCAATGAATATACGCAGGAATAAGTCATCATGTGCTATTTCTTGTATCTTGTCTGGATTGTTTAGAACGCTTAGGGTTGCCTCCCTAGTTATTCTAAATTCTCTACTTTCAAGGTTGTATAGGTCTGTGAAAATCGGCTCCAAATAGACAACCTCAAGCATAGACTAAAAACTTCAAGTTATCTACGTCACAAAAATTTAGCTCCTGTAATAACTAATAAATTTTGAAGTTTTTGAATTTGTATCTCAAATTGTATCTTAAAATTGTCTGCTTCTGGGATGGCTTGACTTTTGTATGTGGTCTTCCAGCATGTTAACAATACTCTGGTTCGGATGTTGTGCCATACATCTCCACTCTTACTGTGGCTATCCTCACATTGATGCTACGATAGTACTGCCGACGTTTTTTAAGTAGGTCCATGGGCTTCTGAAAATCTTTTTCCAAGGCCTTGGTCTCCATAGGATCTTGCCACCCATTAGATCTAAGTATGCGACAAGTGGAAAATAGCCTTCGGTCCAACAGCGACAGGTGATTCATTGTCTCTTATACGGTTCTTCAAAGGTTTCAAGTTCTAGAATTAAGTCTTGGTTTCATTAAAAGAGATCCCTACCTATACCGCCAGCTATTTCCGGGCTTAATTCAGTTAGCGGTTATCTATATCAATTTAGAAAGTATCAATGCTGAGTTCCAATGTATTTCTGAACTTTACAGGAACTTCGAGAAAGGCTAAACAGCAAGGAAAGCATCAATTTGGATTGTAGGCATCGACCTGCGCTGAATCTGGTTCGGGCGGAAGGAATTTGGTTTTCACAAAGCCTCTATCTGAAATCAAGTTTGATGACATTAAAGCTCTCCAACAGAACAAAATCCATGAAAGCGACCTCTTAGATTACAAAATTGGCCTGATTAAAGATGACCTAGTAATCAAGCATGTTACAGCTTTTGCAAACACACGAGGTGGCTTCATAATTTTCGGTGTAGATGAAAATAAAGGCATCCCCACGGCTATACCTGGCATTGATTCGAGAGAAATTAACGTGGAAAGAACGGAACAAATTCTGCTTAGCAATATTTCGCCGAGGCTCCAAGTCAAGATAAAAGAGATACCTCATGAGGACTCTGGAAGGTCTATCCTAATTATCCAGATTCCTGACAGCTCGCTAGAGCCCCACATGAATTTGCGATTTAAAAAATATTACAAGCGATACGAGTTTGAAGCTGTAGAGATGGAAGAAAGGGAAGTCAGCGATGCCTACCGGAGGAGATTTACAACTTACCAACAGGTTGATGGGTACATCAAAATGGTTCTTTCCAAAACTGATCCAAGGTGCAAGGTTTTAGGACAGATTGTTGTGATTCCTAGCGTTCTAGATACCAGACTGATCGACACGTCAGACAACGAAGCTCTTGCATGGCTTAATCCTACTAAGATAAACCCTCAACCAGCAGGCTTCGTTTTCGCCCCCAATTTTGGATATATTCCTGGCTTTCCCAGGCCATGTCCTAGGGGAGTTGTGTGCCAACAAAGTGTCGATCCTAAACTATTCTCAGAATATTTGGAGTTGCATAGGAACGGATGCGTTGAGTATGGAGATGACGTTGCTTCGTTTGAAGTAAAGGAACGCCCAGAATTAGCGTATTTTTCCTATAAAGTATTCTGCGTCAAGCTACTGCATACTCTGCAGTTTGCTTCGATGGTTTACCTGCACTATAACTACTTTGGAGATGTGCGTATCGTTGCTTCAATCAAACCATCTAGCAAGCTTGTGCTTCCGACAAAGTTTCACTTAGACGAGCAAGTCTGCAAGAGCAACTCCATTCTTGTGGATAGGGAGTTCCCTTCAACTATGCTTGAATCAGAATACAGCTTCATTGCATCTGGCATTATGAATGAGATCTTTAACCACTTTGGATTTTGGAGATGCCATCTTTTCGATAAGAATGGCACTACATTATCGAAGAGTTTCGCTGATGACCCATAAATAATTCTAAACGCCAAGGTTATTTTTACGTAGGTTCATTTTTTCTAAATAGATGATTTTGCTATGAGCAGCGAGATTCCAACAAAAGAGAAAGGCGGTTTATTAGAGGATATGGTGGCTGATGTCTTTCGAGGATGGGGCTTTGACGTTCAAACAGAGCTGAAAATGAAAGACAGATCTGAAGTAGCTCATGAAATAGATGTATTTGCCTCAAAGAAGGAAGTTTTTGGAGTCGTTAAAATGGCGATAGAGTGCAAATACGTTAAAGAACCTATTGGCATCAAAGAAATCAGGAATTTCCACGATAAGCTTGCTAGTCTTGGGTTTACTAAAGGCATTTTCGTTTCAACAGCAGGGTTTACAAGTGAGGCTATCGACCATGCTAAGTCTTTGGGAATTGAAACTTGGGATTTGGCAACATTACAAGAAAAGACGAGGCAAATTTATGCGCCAAAAGCAATGATGATAAATGATGCCATTCCGTTAAACTCCTCGATAGATATTTTTATGATGTCGAACCAACTTTCAAATGGAAATCTATTACAAATAGCCGAACCAGCAACGGTTTGTTATCTTCCATTTTATTTTGTTGACTACCATTGCTTTTCACAATCGAAGGTAGGGGGAACTGTAGTTACCTTAGAAAGCAAAGGTAGAGTGGCTGTTAATGCATATGATGAACAAATATGGGATTCAGTAACTTATGCTGGAGTACCTTCTTCTCTACTTAGGGGCGGACAAATAGTTGACTGTGCATCTTTGAGGCCTCAAACATTAACAGAGAAGGACTTTCATATAAATCCAAAATTAATCAATCCTACACTTCAAGTCGCTCCATTCAAAATGGCACCAGCGCAAGCTAAAGCACTTGCCCAGCGAGAAATCTCAAAGCATCTTGCCCTGAAGCACGTATATAGCGCATATAAATATAGAACGGTTGAGAAAATCATTAGACCAGTTAAAAAAGATATAGAAATTACCAACTGCCAATTCTGCTACATACCAATAATATCCCTTAATCTAAAGGTAAAAGACAAACTATACTATCGTTCCTTCCAAGCGAACACACTTAAGATTATTAGAGATGATATTAGAATTTGCAAGATTTGTCAAAAACCATCCACCGTGATCTGTGAGAACTGCGGTAACATTATCTGTAAAGAACATTGGAAACAATGCGAAGTTTGCAAGAAAAATCTATGCGAGAACTGTAAAATTTCAATAGGATTTATTCTCAAAAAATATTACTGTCCAGAACATCAACCGAGGAAGTGAGTATATAACACTCTCAATCCCAGCACAAATCCAGCCTCAAAATGTATTTACAAACCTATTTGCGAAAACCTAAAACCTTCCATGATAAACCAACTACCTGAAAAAACTTTCCTTAGGTCATAGCCTTCTTCTTCCAAGCCTTGACCGCTGATTCATAATAGTAGTGAACGAGTAGGTGACCGAGTCCAGGGACTCTGGCCAAGGGTCTTGATAAGGGTTCTCTAGGAGCCTTCTTGAACTCCCTCTTCACATTCTTGATACTCTCTCCTTTCACATTAACCTCATCTAAGCTTATGGGACCCAAGCCTTTTTCAGATGCTAATCTGAGGTGCATGATCTTCTTAGGCTCATAGCCCATTATATTGGCCATGACGACATCCGTAGCAACAGCGTTATCACCTGCAACCACTAAGCCTAGCTTTATGGGTTCTCCATGGAAGGGTCCCTCACCTTCAAGGGCGGTGATAGCATCTATGATACATAGTGTCGGTGGGAAGGTCTTTGCGATATCTACTAATATGGGGTCGATCTTCGAGTGATACCTGCCTTTCTTCCTCTCAGGCATAACCCCATACATATTCTTGAGGTTGAGCGTTACGTCAGTTGTAGCATGGGTCTTGGCTATCGGCGTGGATATGATCTTGGTAGCCTCTGATAGTATTCGGTTGACCCTTATCGAGTCTAGAACGTAACCGTGTTGGACTTTCACCTCCACCATATCTCCCCGACTTAGATTCACAACCTCTATACCCAATCGTTCGGCAACATCTATGATACCACTCTCCTTCAGCATCCTATCTGCTAGATACATCGATGAGTCGGCCTCACCGACAGCTATTCGCCCAACCCTACCCTTCAACAGAGATACTATAGCGGAGATGACTTCGATGCTGGTGAAAGTCCCAACCTTCCCCGGAACTCCACCACAAACATTGGGCTTTATGAAGACAAAATCTTGTGAGTTGAAGAATCTATCAATCCCTCCCATAAGGTCTATAGCTTCAGGTACTATTTTGGACGCTTCCTCTCCACGCACTATAGAAACAACAGGCATAGATTCGCACATCCAAATTCTTTTTCTCTCTAAAAGCTATCTATAACTTTTTTCTTTGAACGGAAGAGTATTGTCTCCGCATTTAACTTGTTTATAGATATTGCTCCAAAATTTTGAGTCTGCTGCTTGTTTTAAATCTTCTAATAATTTATTAAAACCGTTAATTTTAGCGTTTATTTGTTTGTGTAATTCTGTGGCATCGGTGGGTAAATTGTACTTCTTCATATCGATACCCACTTCCTTTGCGGCTTCTAATACCCAGTAAAGAACATATCCCAATGGATATCAGAATAATTTTCAGGAATAAAGGTATAAGGCTCGAATCAAAAGCTTCCCAGTTCAGGAATCATATTCAAAAATAATCGAGCAAAATAGATTTATTGATTTTAAAATCGAATACAAAGTCACTCAATTTAAAGGAGTATTTCGCAGACATTTGAATTTGGTACATAAAGACCAAACTATACGCATAAATCAAATTCAAGAGGCAATTAATAGAGCCGAGTGGGAATAATATTTCATGAATTTTAACTTTGTCGTGAGTATTTTTTGTTACACCATAGCCTACGATATATTTAAATCCTATGCATGCATAGAAAATATATGGGATTTGGAATGAAGAAAAATGTAATGATTCGAATTGATGAAGATTTGATAAAGAAAGCCAAAGAATATGGCTTGAATATCTCTAAAGTCTCTGAAAATGCCTTAAAAGAAATGATTGACCGCATAGAAATTCCCAAGTCTCAAAGCAAGCATGCAGACTGCCCAGAAAATAATGGTGGTAGCCCGGGCCAGATTCGAACTGGCGTCAACGGGTCCAAAGCCCGCTATTCAAGGGCTGTTAAACCTTGCTTGACCGCTACACTCGGCAGAGAGTAGAGATCCTCTCTTCCACCGGGCTTCCCG
>Ga0315309_1001536_pt1 | contig 13746 bp, 10 predicted proteins | sample TDP4_MG_FD_203080 | JGI IMG/M metagenome (GOLD analysis project Ga0315309, IMG submission 203080) | Freshwater sediment microbial communities from Lake Towuti, South Sulawesi, Indonesia - TDP4 | ecosystem: Environmental > Aquatic > Freshwater > Lake > Sediment | place: Indonesia: South Sulawesi...
GCCAACGGCAAAAAGGCGAGCTCCAGTATCCTTTGTAGGGAACATATACATTTTTAAACATTTCCAGCTCCTTTCGAATACATTTTTCGCGAGTTTCTTCTGGACTGCATCGCACCAAGTCTCTTACTTTTCGCCTACCACGAGTCAACGCCTTGTGGATATCATACCCTAATTCGGATTCCTCCGATAACCGTTCTTCTCTTGATGTTCTGTTGCAGAGATTGATGCGCAGTATCTTACCTGCATACCCTCCTGAATACATGCCCGTCCTCCTATCGGGTGACTCTTGTTGCCTAGATGATGCCAACCTCTTTCAACTTCTTTAGCTTACAAGGTCCAAAGCTCATATATACTCATGCAAACTCAATATGCAATTGAGAAAGTATTCAGCCTTTCTGATTCATCCTTTCCGCATCTGGCGTTTTCTGTTTCCAGTATTTCGATCGGATCTCCCTTTTCAGTATTTTCCCCTGAGGATTCTTGGGCAGAGATTCCACGAACTCGACCGATTTGGGTGCCTTGTAATGGGCGATGTGTTCCTTGCAGAAGCTGATGATGTCCTCCTCTGCGGCCTGAGCATTCTCTTTAAGGACAACCAAAGCATGAACTCTCTCCACCCAATAGGGATCCGGGACACCGATGACGGTAGCTTCCTTGACAGCAGGATGCCGGTAAAGGACATCCTCGACCTCCTTGGGATAGACGTTTTCGCCTCCCGTGATGATCATGTCCTTCTTCCTGTCCGCGATGTAAATGAACCCCTTCTCGTCGTAGTATCCCAGGTCTCCCGTATAAAGCCAGCCATCTCGAATCGTTTCCTTTGTCTCCTCGGGTTTACGCCAGTATTCTGTCATGATTCTTTTGCTCTCTACGATGATCTCCCCAATCTTCCCCGCTTCAACGTCACGACCGGCCTCATCAACGATTCGCACATGGACACCGATACACGGTTGCCCGCAGGATGCCAGCACACTCTGTGCTTCTGTGGATCCCATTGCATCGCGATGGTTTGCTTTATTGAGAACTGTCACGTCGGGGCCAGATTCGGTTTGTCCGTAGCCCTGCATGAAAATGGGGCCAAACACCGCTAGTCCGCGTTTCAGGACTTCTGTTGGCATGGGGGAGGCCGCATACCATATTCTCTTGAGGCGGTGAAGATCATATTGCTCGATATCGGGCAGATTCAGCAGGGATATAAGCTGTGTCGGGACAATATGGACGTCCGTAATCTGCTCCTCCGCAATCATCTGTAGTGCTTCCGCCGGATCGAAGGCAGGCCGGGGCACGATGACATTGCACCCACCCATCAGGAAAAAGGGCCATATATGACTGTCTCCGCCAATGTGGAACATCGGCAGAACAACGAGGTGCCGATCGCCAAATTCTACACCGATACCCAGGGCTTTAATACAGGTATTTTCCATCTTTTGACGATGCGTGTAGATTGCGCCACGAGGGATCCCGGTCGTCCCGCTGGTATAGAAGATAACAAGGGGATCCTCTTCCCTGATATTGGGTTCCGGTTCTTCCTTTGAATGGCTCTCCACCATTTCCCTATACGCTATCATTGGCCCTTCCGCATTGCCAAAGGTCAAGAACAACTTTGCTCTCGAGAGGCGTTTATGGACCCTAGCGATCATTTCACCGAATTCAGGTCCGAGGAACACGACCCTGGCCTCCGAATCATTTATGACATGAATCAGTTCTTCAGCTTGCAGGCGGGGATTGAAATGGGCGAGCACAAATCCTCCCTTCATGGCCGCCCCAAAGACCTCGGGGTATTCCAGTCGGTTCCATGACAGGATTCCGATGACCTCTCCCTTTTGAATACCCAGGGCCTGAAGGCCATGGATGAGCCCATTGACCCTCTCGTTAAAACCTTTAAAACTTGTTCTCTCAGAACCGCATACAAAAGCTTCACTGTCTGGATAGAGGATGGCATTCCTGTAAATGATGTCTGCAAAGGTCCCTAACTGATAACGGCTCAGCTCTCGTAATATGAGTTTATCTGACATGCTTTCTGCCTCCAACCATGGGTTCATTCTTGCCTGTCACACTACAGAGTCTTTTGCGGAAACCCGTGGGCCATCCCTGGTTGCCCGATATTATACAGCAGAGGCCCTGGCAGGTCAACCACTGAGAGGTGCTGCTCTATCGGCAACAAAGAAGCCCCCTGTGCTGGCTGCGCAGGTGGCTTCTTAGATCTTAGATAGTGTAGGTTTCGACACCTATTCGGCGCTGGTCACCGTAAACTTCCCTCCGTCGCTGCGGCCGAAGACCTTGGGGAAGTACATCTGGATAGATGGCACCTTCTCCCAACTGACAATAGTGAGAACAACTGACGGCACCTAGGAATAAAGGCACAGCAGGCGAAAGCTTTCTAACGGTATCCATCGACTCACCTCCATTACAATCCATTGCCCGGAACAGCAAAGACCAGGGTTCGCCCGTCGCTCACCATCAGCCAGAGCTGGCTGCCGACCATGCTGTAGCCCGTCACGTCCTTCAAGGCAGCCAGGTAGCGCTGCTCCTGCTCCATCACGCCCTTGGGGGTCGGGCAATCCCTCTCCGTGGCGGCGACGTCGCCGAAGGCGAGCGAGATGCCGTCCAGGGTGTACGCTGCCCCGTAGGCATTGCAGCCGGCTGATCCCTGCGCCGTGCCGCCTTCGAGGGTGAGGGTGATCTCGGTCCCCTCCAGCACCAGGTTCGGGTCCGGCACGGGGACGGGCAGACCCTCGGGCCGCCTCTCTTCGACAGCAGCCAGCAGCGTCCAGGTCGGACCCTCGAGGGCGGCCCGGTCTGCCTCGGTCAGGGGTTCGTAGACGAACACCTGGCCTTGCACCGTCGTGATCTGGAGCCGGCCCTGCGCAAGGCAGGTTTGGGTCGGAGAGCCCAGCGTGGTAGTGCCCTGGCCCTTCTCGTCCTGGCAGGTCCGCCCCAACCAGGCCTCGAACACAAGGTCCAGCTCGTGGCCGGCCGTCTGGTAGGCCTTGATGTACGCCTCGCATTTGGAGTACTCAAGGAGCCACTTGTCGTCGAGGAAGGCGAGGGTGGTGGCCGATCCTTCCATGGGTTCCTGGCCGTCTACCGAGACGAGCTGCCACGTGGTGCCCGCCAGATCGGCGGGGGGCGTGGCACATTCGGGCTGTCGGGCATAGACGAGGACCGTCTCGCCGGTGGCGTCTTGGAGCTCCAGGCGGTCGTCAACGAGGCGGTAGCCAGCCGCGCTCGAGAACGATTCAAGGTATGCCTGCTGTTGCTCGCCCACATCCGCCGGACACGCCTGGACGGTCACTGCCATCCCGAGGATCTTTAAGGCCCCATCGTCGGTCGCGGTGTACTTGCCGCTGTCGGGCCCACCTCCGTAGTTGTTGCAGCCCGTGTAGCCGCTGTACCACGCCTCTCCGAACTCCAGGTTGATGGTTGTCCCCGGCAGGAGGGGCTGGCCGCGCAGCGAAGTGAGCACCCACTTGGTACCCGGAAGGACACTCCCCGTTGTGGGTGGCGGCACTCTGGCAAAGGCCAGGATCGTGCGGCCCTGGGCGTCGTCGAACTCCAGGCGCTCCTCCGTCGCCCGGTAGGCGGCAACCTTGGCCAGGGCCTCGAAGAAAGCAGCCTCCTGTTGCATGATGTCCGGCGCATCGCACGTGTCCCGCGTCCGGTGGATCTCAGGGACCTGGAACCGGTTGCCGCTGGCGAGGTAGTCCACCCCGTACGAATTGCAGCCTGCCGCTCCGTCCATGTAGCTCCCCGGATGAAAGGCCAGCGTGACAACCGAGCCTTCGACCGGGCTGTTGCCGTTCAGGGAGGTGAGCGCCCACTCGGTGTCGTCAAGGGTTCGGAGAGGGGCTGAGGTCGGGGTCTCTGAGACCGGCAGATGGGCCGTTTCTTGCGGGCCACATGCTGCAAGGACCGCTGTCAACACCATTACGAGAAAGATCACTGTCATTTGTCTGATGTGTGCCATGTCTTTCTCCTTAATGCTACTTGTACACGATCCCATCCATCACCCAGTAGGGCCCTGGACACTGCTCCGGCAACGGCTCGCGCAATTGGCGTTCCCAATCTGTCACTCCAGCCGCTGTCAGGCTGATTGGTTCACCCACACGCGCCACCACCTTGCCTTCCCTGTCCAGTACCTCGACAGTGCCCTGATTATTGTTCAGGAAATAATCGGGTTGCCAGATGATCAGGCGTCCTGCCTCTTCATCCCTCTCGCTGACCCGCAGGCAGCCATCCTTGATAAGGAGTTTCCCTTGGAGAGGACATATATCAAAGTGTATCGTGCTGCGTGCTCGTAGCTGAGGGAAAGCTACGTCAGGTACTGGGGTGATGCCGTCTGGGGCCTGGACCGGCGGCTGATCCACCACAACTACCTCCACGTGCTTGGGTAGTTGCCGTCCGGCGTTTTGCAGGGCGGCCTCAAATTGTGCATCATCTGTTACCCACAACACGACCCGGTTCCCTTCAACATCAACAGCGGTTGAGAATGGAAATCCCAGTTCGTGAACAAGCTGATTTACCTCCTGCTCGATAGCGCCCAGTTCGGCTTCTGTTGGCGTGGGCTGAACGGGTCTGCCCAAGACGGACGTACAGCCGACTAGCGACAGGACGAGAACAAGCGACCACAAGGTGATGTGAACCAGTTTGCCATCCTCCTGGAATCTGAACATCGGACCTCCTCCTCTGGTACAACTGCGGAAAACTCTACTGTAAATCCTGTCTGCATCTGACTCCCCCTCCATCCCCTCGCATCGGATCAGTGTTCCAGTTCAAAGGATGTCACGACTTGGTCGATCTGGCTTTGCACATCCTTTGGCAGATCGACCGACCTGTAGTCCTCCAGGACAAAGTTAAAGGCAACGTCATCCCATGGTGTCGCATCGCCATAGTCGTACGAGATCAGCTTGTCCTTTCCCTCATAGACCAAGACATTTCGCGAGAGCTCTCGCCCCAGGAATGGCACGCTGCCCCTGGGAACGAAATCACCGGCCGGCATGCCCGTTCTGAAGAGCCAGAGGTCTTCGTCGACTCTGTGGTACTCAACCGTGAACCAGAGCGTGTCGACGACCTTGTGGCGCAAGATGAGTTGATGTAGTCTGTCTTCCAGCGTCCAGTCGGGCGGGTAGTGGAAGGAAAAGCCATAGTCCAGGTTGGTGTAGCGATACCAGCTATCGTACAGATCCGATTCGGCAACGGTGTAAACTGCCGCCGGCACCACGCAGCGAAAGCCGATGGCCACTTCGTCAGGGGGATAGGCGACGCGATAGGCAGCCCGGATGATGGGAAAGTGGTCTTCCCACGACCCGCCCCGCGCCACCCGCGCCTGTCCGGAATCGGGCCCTTGCGGGTTCTGTTCCGGTGAAACGGCATAGTAGCCGGGGTCATACCAGTCGCTGACCCATTCTGCGACGTTGCCGGCCATGTCCAGCACCCCGTAGGGGCTGGCTCCGGCCGGATAAGCGCCCGCGTCAACCGGCCCGTCGGAACAAGGGCCCTCCAGGCTCGCGTGGTTGGCGCGGCTGCAATCGGGCTGCTCCTCCCCCCAGGGGTAGGTGCGCGCGTCGGTGCCACGGGCGGCCTTTTCCCACTCCGCCTCGGTCGGCAGCCGTCCGCCGACCCAGCGGCAGTAGGTCTGGGCCGCACTCCAGGTCACCACGACCGGCTTGCCCGACAGGGCATAGTCGTCCATAGGCGGCACGTCACACACGCCGGCCCCAATGCATGTCTGATAGTGCCATGGCGTCACCTCGGTCTCGTCGATCCAGAAAGCATTCAGGGTGACGACGTGCTGGGGATGTTCGATAACCTCGCCCACGCCTTCCGGGCTGCCCATATAAAAGGGGCCGGCCGGGACGTAGCGCATGTTCATCTCGTCCTTGGTCATCGGCCGGGTCATGGTCGCGCCCGGCTGTGGCATGCCGGGGAGGAGCACCGGCGTCGGCAGGGGTGGAGGGAGCGCCGGGCATGCCTGGCCGGAGCTGACGATGAGGTCTGTATAGTCGACGCCAGGCAGCCAGGGCACGAAGTAGACCGCGTAAACCCGGTCACCCGCACGGAAGAGGAAATCGCCGATGTTCCGCCCCGTCACGGAGAGAAGCGTCTCAAGGTCACTGCCCGACAGCACCACCTGGCATGGGGCAGCGTGTGCCGCCGTCGTGAGCACGGCCGGCGCAAGCACGGCCGGATCGAGCGGCCAATCCAACGCGGCAGTCGCTTCGACTGCCTGGATAAAGAGCGCTGCTTTCTCCGGGACGTAGGGTTCCGCCTTGGGATGCTGGTAGCCCTCCGGCACTGCCCGGATGGCGGCAAGCGCCTCCGGATCGTTGGCGAAATTGTGATAGTTTCTGACCTCGCGCAGTTCCCCGTTCGCGAGCCGCAGCCGTAAGAGGGACTCGCTCGCGTCTTCGACGCACTCGCACAAGCCGTCGGGCAACGGCCGGCAGGAGTCCTGATAGCTTTCCAGACGTTCAAAGCCCAGGTCGAGCACGCGCTGCACCAGTTCCTGTCTTTCGGCCGGCGTCAGGTGGACGACCATCACCTGTCCGCGATCGAACGTGGACGGATCGTCCCGTCCCTTGTAGAACGCGCGACCATCGGTCAGGAGAGTGAAATCGGGAAAGCTGCCGCCATGGCCGAGTTTTGGCCGGGTGAGTCCTCCCTCCCAGGCAAGCTGGAACAGGATATTGGCCGGCTGCAGCGGCACCGGAGACCCCACGACCTTGGTGATCTCCCCACGGTCCCCGCATGGGTCGGCGACTCCAGGCTGCGGTGGAGTCGGGGACAAAGTGGCCAGGGGCAGCGGGGTCGGGGACGGAGTGGCAATGGGAACACTGACTGGCTGGCCGCCAGCGATATAGCGGATATCCACCTCATACCAATCGGGCCCGAGAGAGTCGTTGTCATCAAACTCTACGATCAAGGTGTAGCCGTTGTCTGCTTGAGGTTGTTGAACGATGGTCACCTTAGCCCTGGCCTGGTCAGCTTTCAGACCGACCGTCTGGTCCTGCATGGCCAGAGGCGGTATGCCCACATAGGTTGAAGAGTCACAACCGCAATCACGGTTCTCCGCGTCGGGACTGTCTGGCCAGGTCGGACACCAGGCGACTCCATTCAGATAAGTAGGCTTGTTCTCCCCCAGCTCTGAATTGCGTCCAGGCGCCGCCCAATCCAGGTGATGCCAGTGGACAGCGCCGCTTTGGACAACAAGCTGGCTGCGGCCGTCAATGTAAGCGCCGATCGTGAGCACCACGACAGGCATAGACGTAGACGTCACCGTCGGCGCAGCAGTGGGCGCCCTCGCAGGCGTGTGGGCAGGCGTCATGGCTGCTGTCGAGGTCGGTGAGGTTAGCGGAACCGGCAAAGATGCTGTGGGAGACGGTTGCCATGCCGAGGGCAGGCCGCACCCCACCATGGTGGCAGCCAGGATCGCCATGCAAAACAAATGTTTGATTCTCATAGTGCACCTCCTCAATCTTGCTCTCATTCTCACGCAGGAGCGTGGGAACGATCCTCCCAACGCTCCGCGCTATCTCGCTCAGTCGACTCCATCAACGAGCCACGATGCGCCGATGCAGTCGCCGGGCAGTTCGGCGATCAGTTGCCGGTAGACCGCAACATCCGCATCGTGCGGGATAGCTCGCCCGCGCAGGCGCACCTCATCGCCCATCCGGGCTACGACCTGGCCCGTCCCATCCAAAACGACGATCGTCTCGTCATCAACACGCGCCGACCAATCGGTCGGCCAGAGAAGGGTGACGTCGCCCGGTCCCCAGTCGGCCTGTAGGTGTAGGCAGCGGTTATAGTCATATGCGACCAGCTTGCCCGAGATCGCCACGGCCTCTGTCACCTGCTCGCCAAGGGCCGGCTTGTAGCGCAGGAACAGCACCGTGCGCTCTGTGGTCGAGACCACGTCCAGCGCAAAGAGGTCCGAGTCGTACCGCAGGTTAGGACGCACCTCGTTGCCGACGACAAAGTATTCCCCTTGGCAGACAGCCGGGACTTGCTGCAACCCCCACTCGTCGGTGACCCCGACGTAGCCGCCACTCATGTACACCTCTTCCCCTGCACGGGCGGCCACCTGCCCTTCCCCGTCAATCACCAGCACCTGGTCCCCTTCAATGCGGAGCGTGAACTCAGGCGGCCAGATGGGCAGCAGGACCTCGCCGCCAAGCGACTGCACGTACAGGCAGGCCCCCTCCAGCCGCAGCGTGCCGGCCAACTCGGCGCACATGCTCTCCCTGAACCCCTCGGTCGGTTTCTGGCGCGGAAAGGCGATGCCGGGCACGGGCGGCGTGAGCAGCAGGTCCTTGTCCCGGGCCGTCGAGCCACCTTCGACCACGACCAGCTCGACTCCCTCCGGGAGCTGCACTCCCACCCGGTGCAGCTCGCTCTCAAACCACGCCCGGTCGGACACAGGCACCTCGACCCGGTTGTCTTGCACGGAGAGCAAGACGGCCACCTCAAAATCCAGCTTGTCCAGCTCGCGCATGGCCTGGGCCTGGATCGCTTCCAGTTCGGCCAGAGAGGTCCGGGCCGCCCGTACCTCAAGTCCGGGGATAGACCGATTTTTGAGGTATGGCTCAAGGGTCTTCTTCCCATCCCGAGTGAACGCAACAACGACGCGATACTCGGGCTCATTTTGTATCCACAATCCTGCAAACGTTTCTGCCTCGCGTTCCGCCAGTTCCACCTGTAGCGTCCCGATGGGATCCTCTGCACGGAGTCGTTCATAGGCTTCTTCGACCGAGACGCCCCACGTGGGGGCCATCTCTTCGGCTAACGGTCGTAAAGACTCGACCATCCCTGCCGTGGGCGTTGGTTGCGGGGGTTTGCCCGAGACGGACGTACAGCCGACTAGCGACAGGGCGAGAACAAGCGACCACAAGGTGATGTGAACCAGTTTGCCATCCTTCTGGAATCTGAACATCGGACCTCCTCCTTCCGTACCAATGCGGGGCTGCCTGTTATTTAGACGGTGTGCAAACCTGGAAAGTTCCTGTGCGAGCCATGTTCTCCTTCAAGCGCTTCCTTGAGGCTGAACTCCGATTCGGATTCCAACCTGGGCATGGTGAGAGCCACTTCCTGCCTGGGCATCGTCGGCACCATCACCAGGCTGCCGTTCTGGATTTGTATACCCGCCGTATCGTCGGCTGGGCGATGTCGGACCGTATGACCAGTGACTTGACTGCGGGTGCCCGAAGATGACCATCTGCTATCTTCAACTATACCGCTTTCTGATCTCCTTTTTTAGCACTTTACCGGCACTGCTTTTGGGCAACTCCTCAACAGCGATGTATTCCTTCGGCACCTTGAAAGCAGCCAGGCGGGCTTTCAGATAGTCTTTTAGGGAGACCGGATCTATCTGGTGGTCTTTCTGCGGAACGATAAACGCAGTCACCCGTTCCCCGTACTCCGGGTCAGGTAGACCAACCACCACACATTCCAACACTTCGGGGCGGGTGTACAAGATTTCTTCGACTTCCCGCGGATAGACATTCTCGCCGCCGGTGATGATCATGTCTTTCAAGCGATCCACGATATACAGATAGCCATCTTCATCCATGACTCCGATGTCACCGGAACGAAACCAATTTCCCCAGAAAGCCGATTCCGTCTCTTCGGGATTATTCAAATATCCCTTGGTGATATTAGGCCCGCAAATGCAGATTTCCCCCCGTTCCCCCTGTCCCAGCACGTTTCCCTCAAGATCCCGGATTTGGACTTCTACCAGATTCGCCGGAGTGCCCACCGATCCAACCACATGCCGATAGTAATGGTTGTAAGTGACTATCGAGGCACTTTCGGTCATACCATAGGCTTCGTAGATATTCAGTCCAGTCTGCGCTTTCCACTCCCGCACCACTTCGGTGGCCATGCTGGCTGCCGCGGAGAAACAATACCGCACTGATCCCATCTTTTCTCGAAGGTCCGGCAATCTTAGTAATCGAATGTAGATGGTCGGCACCGCATAGAACTTGGTCACCTGATGGCGAGCGATCGCCTCTAATACCTTCTCCAGGTCAAAAGCGGGCTGAACGACTAATCCGCCACCGCTGAAAACGGTGGAATTCATGATGTGGATCTGGCCGAAGACATGGTTCAAAGGCAGAAAGCAAAGGGCTCGATCATTTTGGGTTGAGCGTTCATAATGCGCGACGTTGAAAATTGACGTCTGTAGGTTTTCGTGAGTCAGCATGGCCCCTTTGGGGACACCGGTGGTTCCGCCGGTGTAAAGGATGGCTGCGGTATCCTGCCGATGGCGATCTATGGTTTTGAACTCCGGTGTGCCTTTTTCAGCCAGACGGGCGTAAGAAATGTCTCCATGATCACAAACAACCAGTTCTGGATATGGCCGTTTCCGATAGTCTCCCAAATCCTCCAATTTCTCATCCGCGGTAAACAGGACCTTGGGCTCACAATCCGCCAGGGTCCTGGAAAGTTCATCTTTCATCAGCAGGTGCGAAAAGGTTACGGCCACTGCACCAGCCTTGAGGGCGCCAAAGTAAAAAACCAGCCAGGCATAAGAGTTCGGAGCACAAAGAGCTACATGATCGCCAGGCTGCACGCCAACACTGACCAGGGCTGAAGCAATTTGACTGGCATCTCGATTGAATTCAGAAAAGCTGATGCTTCTATCTCCTTCGATGACTGCAACATGATCAGGAAAATGAAAGGCTGCACGCTCCAAATTGGTGGCGATATTCATTCCTATTACTCCCTTCTATCGGATCAGACCAGACTAAGTTTTCACCTCTCTTGGTTCCAGACCTCGGCCAGCGACTGGGCGATTCACCAGATAAATACCTGTGCTCACCAAAACGAGCGATAGCAAGAGCATATTCGTAATCGGCTCGTTCAGCAGCACACCGCCGGCGAGCACGCCGAAAAGCGGCGTGAGAAAAGTGAACGATGCAAGACGCGAAGCGGGATAGTGGCGTACGAGCCCAAACCAGGCGAGGTAGGTGATGAATGCGACCCAAACAGTCTGGTAGGCAAGGCAGCCGACGATCAGCGGTGTCGTCAGGACGATGCCCGGTTCATTCATGGCCAGAGACCCCACCGGCAAGACAACCGCAGAGACGGCGAGTTGGTAGAGCAGCGTTTTGCTTGGCTTGATCCTGGCGAGGGGGCTGGCTTTGACCAGCACGGTCGTAGCCCCCCACAACACCGCCGCCCCCGCCAGCATGCTATCACCGATGAGCATTCGATAGGTGGGAAAGCTCAGCGACTCCCTAAATGCGACGGCGATGCCCGCAAAGGCACAACCCAGACCAACGACTTGGATCATCCGCAAATGTTCGCCCGGAATAAAGAGCTGCGCGCCCAGAGCGACAACGAACGGTGACATGTAGAGGAAGATGACGGCGCGTGATGCATGGGTAAATTCGAGGCCCCAGTAAATCAGAAGGAACTCTCCGGCGAAGAGAAGTCCCGCCGTGATTCCCCACCACAGGGTGCCGTCCCTCTCCAGTATCGGTTCCCGGCGCACTGTCATCCACATCCAAACCAGAATCGTGGCCCCGACCGAGCGGATACCAGATTGCAGAACCGGAGATACGCCGTGGCTGGCCACCTTGATGGTCACCTGCTGCAAGGCCCAACTGGCGCAAAGTACAACTAATATCGCCATGGCGGTGAGGTCTAGGGCCTGTTTCCTGTTCAAGTCATCAGCCATATAGAGATCCTTCCAGGGAAGTGGAAAGCCCTGCGCTTCCCTCTTGCTGTGTGGGTGGTCCGAACTTCCCGCTATGTCCTCTTCGACCTCTCCAATCTCAATGTTACAAGGTTATGGCTGTCAGGGCATTGAAGCTGAATCGTATCACCTTCCCACCAAGGCAGGTCGCCTCCAAACTGGAAGGCCATCAGATTGGGAAAAATGTCATGATAGAAGAACCCACACAACCCATCAGGATTGTGACAACTGAGCTCAAACGTATCCCCCTCCTGATGACCAGCGTTACAGTGCCCCTTGACCCCGGTTACTGTGGCCAAGACTCTGAACCCTATTCCTGGATCCTTTGCCATTGTGATTGGTCTCCTTCCTTGAATGATTCCAAATGGCAGTCCATAGTGCACAGTAGAGTTGCCCTGTTAGTGAATTGGGGGGCTCTGAATCGAGCCCCCCAATCAGGTTACTCGTGCTTATAAATGTTGTGAAGTGGCCAGTTGCCCAGGTCTACCACCTTACCCTTCTGTACCTGCTGAACACGTACCGCATCCATGCCCACAACATCACCGGGACCAAAGGTCAGCGGTGTACTGGTTATCCCGCCGGTGTCAAGGTCTTTGATCCGGTAGAAGCCATACTCCAGCACATCAACCGGCTTCAGTTCCTCAAAAGGCACCTCTTGCAGGGCAAGTCTCAGGGCCTCAACCTGGATCATGGCCTCAACAACGCCATGCGGATACATGATGTGGGTAACCCGCTTGTCGGGGCGGTATTTGTCCTGTAGTTCGTTGACGAATTGCATCCCGGGGCCGGGGTCATCCATGGGGGGGTAGCTACCAGCGCAGAGATAACCGTCACCCAGCTCACCCATAGCCTGAGCGAACACCACAGCGTGGCCTGGGGAAGCAGTGCCAAAGGCTATCTTGTAGCCCAGGTGGGGGCCCATGTCCAGCCTGACCATTTCCTTTACCGTCGGCTGTGCGCCGGGGTTAATCATGACACCAAGGGCCAGGTCAACCTTGTTCTCCTTCAGCCACAGAAGCTGAGTGGTTGGCGGCGCTGTAGGTACTAGGGGCACAAACTGGCCGCCCACAAATTCATATCCCGCTTCCGTGAGATAGGCTTCAAACTCGGGTATCACAATTGACTTACCCATAGCATTATCGGCGGTAAGATAGGCAACCCTGGGTTTCCTGGTTTCCTTCCAGTTCTCCAAGAACCAGTCGGCGATGGCGGCCAGGGCATCGGTATAGATGGGGTAGTGAACGAAGAAGGTCCTTGGCGGCGACAGGAGATAGGGTCCAACGGCCATGGTGGTGGCACCCATTCTGTCTTCATTCAGTCTGTCCATGAGTGCCAGTACCTGTGGCGACCCCGAGCCCCTAAAGACCAGTATTCCCTTAGCCTTAAGCTCCTCGTAGATAGACAGGGCCTTCTCTGGCTTGAGCTCATCATCCCGCCACAGCACCTCCAGGGTTATGTCGGCAGGGAACTTCTCAGTTCGCCACGGCGCCAGATTCTTGGTCTCATTGACATATTTAGCATAGTCCTCAAAGCCAGCCAGAACCGCTGCTGAGTCCTCAGCGTAGGCGCCGGTTAGCGACTGGGTGCCACCAATATACAGTACTTTCGGTGGTGCCGGGGTCGGGGTGGGGGTGGGAGCCACAGGCACCGGCGTAGGGGTGATGACCACTTCCTTCGTGACCACCACGGTCTCCTTGACGACCTCCTTGACGACCTCCGGGGTCGGCGTAGGGCCGCAGGCCGCCAGCCCCAGACTGAGAATCACCATGACCACCAAAACGGTCCAAAGCTTCTCTTTCATTTTTTACCTCCTCCTGTTTTTCATCGTACCTTGTAGGTCCATGCCGGGAGCCCAACCCTTTGGCAGTGTTGAGGCGAATAACGGTCAAGTACATTTGTAGGGCCAATCACCTCCTTCACCGTATTCTTCAGTACCTCAATTTTGGGCGAAACAGCGGCTTTTGGTCTCAAAAGGGGTCAGTTATTGTCAACATTTTACAATTACGGCACTCTGTGAGCACTGGTAAGGCTTAATCTAGACATAAGGCTGC
>Ga0315309_1001537_pt1 | contig 13738 bp, 20 predicted proteins | sample TDP4_MG_FD_203080 | JGI IMG/M metagenome (GOLD analysis project Ga0315309, IMG submission 203080) | Freshwater sediment microbial communities from Lake Towuti, South Sulawesi, Indonesia - TDP4 | ecosystem: Environmental > Aquatic > Freshwater > Lake > Sediment | place: Indonesia: South Sulawesi...
CTACAACCAAGTCAGACCACACCGAACCCTAAGCGGACGCACACCCATACCGACGCGGGGAGCCACCCGCCTCCAAAGACTCCAACACGCACTGGAGGTGACAAGAAACCCTTAAGTTGACAGCACCGAAGTGAGGAGGGAAAGAGATAAAAATAATGGTTGGTTTCTTTCCTTTCTGCATGGCAATCCGCGTAATGAATTGAATTCCGTTCTGGTAACTCACTAGAGTTGATTGTTTAGGAGGATAGTTGTCTTTGTTTGCTCCCCCGGGTACTGGTTATGACCGTGCTATTACAGTGTTCAGTCCAGATGGGAGACTCTTTCAAGTTGAGTACGCACTAGAGGCCGTGCGACGTGGAACTACGGCGATTGGCATCAAGAGCGGTGAAGGAGTAGTGCTAGCTGTTGAGAAAAGGGTACTGAGTATTCAGGAACCTGAAAGCGTCGAGAAAGTATTCATGGTCGATGACCATGTTGGGGCAGCAATAGCTGGTTTGACTGCAGACGCACGGGTTCTTGTGGATCAAGCTAGAATGAGTGCTCAGATTAACAGACTCACATATGACGAACCCATAGGAATTGAGGCGCTGACAAGGCAAATCAGCGATCTGAAGCAGTGGTGCACTCAACACGCGGGAATACGTCCTTTTGGTGTTTCCCTCTTGATTGCCGGGGTCGACGATCTAGGAACCCACTTGTACATGACTGACCCAAGTGGAACATATTGGAGCTACAAAGCTGGAGCAATCGGAGCAGGCGGACAAGGAGCAAAGGAAATCCTACAGAAGGAATACAGAGATGACATTGCACTCGAAGAATGCATCACACTAGCACTGAAAATCCTTTCACACGTTATTGAGGAAGAGTTTGATCCTTCCAAAGTTGAGGTTGCGGTAATAAAGAAAGAGAATAGGAAACTTGGGTACCTTTCACCAGAGGAGCTCAAGAGCTACATGGACAAAGTAAAGAAGTAGACTGCGCGGCGAGTGCTCCAGTTTTGGTGATAACGTGAATGGACGGGAGTTACTTTGGGTACTGCGATTCGGGGAGAGAAGTGGGTTGACCTTGGGAATGCCGTGATAGCACGACTAGAAGCCAAGGGTAACAGGTTTGAAGTCTTGGTCGACCCAGATAAAGCGTTAGCCTACAAGAAAAGTGGAAGCATTGACATAAGGGACGTTATGGTTGGCTATGTCATATTCGAAGATGCCCACAGAGGTAAGAAAGCTCCTGAAGATAGGTTGAAAGCCACTTTCGAGACTGATGACGTATTCAAGATCGCATCCATCATCATCAAAGATGGTGAGGTTCAACTTACTTCTGAGCAGAGAAGAAAGATGATCGAGGAAAAAAGGAAAAGGATAATCGATATCTTGGTCAGGAATTGCATGAATCCGCAAACTGGTCTTCCACATCCTCCTGCAAGGATCGAAGCAGCAATTGCGGAAGCCAAGATTTCTGTCAACCCATTTAGGGATGCTGAAGAACAAGCTAAGGAGATAGTTGAAGCTCTAAAACCGATTCTGCCGATAAGAATGGAAACAACGAGGATGGCTGTCAAGATTCCAGCACCCTACTCTGCTAAGGCGTATAGTGTTGTCGAAAGATTTGGAACGATATCTCAGGATGAGTGGGGGAAGGATGGGTCATGGATTTGCGTGGTTGAAATACCCGCAGGGCTACGTGTAGAGTTCATGGAGCGGGTGAACGAATTCACTAAGGGAAAGGCACAAGTCAAGACATTGTGAGTTGTCTATTGGCTAGAATACTAGTTGCTAAACAGAAGGGAGGTCGGTTGTGTGAGTGTCAGTTTCCAGAAACACCAGATAGTCGTGCCGGGCGAGTTACTGGCCGAAGGAAGAAAATTCAGGATCGGAACTGGCTCATTTAGGGAGGGAGATAGGATTTTCGCTTCGATAGTTGGACTCGCCGAGGTAAGTGGTGACTTGATCCAGGTAGTGCCCCTCGAGGGTTGCTATGTCCCAAAGAGTGGCGATGACGTGATAGGAAAAGTAGTCAACGTTACGTTATCGTCATGGAGAGTAGACATCAAATCGCCATATAGTGCAACCTTGCAAGCGTCCAACTTCCTCAAGAGGAGAACGGATGTTGTAATGGACGATCTTAGGAGGTACCTAGATGTTGGGGACGCTGTTTTCGCGAAGATTATCGAATTCGACAGGAACAGTGAGCCAAACTTGGATGCCAAAGAAAAGGGTTTAGGCAAATTGAAGGGGGGGACCATAGTTGATGTGTTGCCAGCTAAGATTCCCCGTCTTATAGGTCGAAGAGGATCCATGATAAGCATGATAAAAGAAGAAACAAAGTGTAAGGTACTTGTTGGACAGAATGGAAGAGTTTGGATCTCAGGTGAAAAATTCGAGGTCGAAGACCTTGTAGTAAGAGTCATACGTAGAATTGAACGCGAGGCTCACACTTCTGGTTTGACTGATCGAATAAAGGAGATGATTAGATCTGAGATGGCTAGCAAGGGAGGATTGAGAAGTTGATGAGTTTAACAAAGCAATCAATTCCTACAAGACTCATCGATGATAATGGTTTGAGAACAGATGGAAGAAAGTTGGATGAGCTAAGACCTGTCAAACTTGAGATAGGTCTACTGAAAAGAGCAGATGGCTCTGCCTATATCGAGCAGGGAAAAAACAAGATTCTGGTTGCGGTTTATGGCCCCAGAGAGATACACCCTCGCCATCTTGCGCTTCCAGACAGATGTTACTTAAGGTGCTTGTATCGAATGGCGTCTTTTTCTGTTGAGGAAAGAAAGAGCCCAGCACCTGGTCGCCGTGAAATAGAACTTTCGAAAGTGATAAGAGAGTCTCTTGAACCAGCGATCTTCCTTGAGGAATATCCCCGTGCAGGAATCGATGTTTATATCCAGATACTTCAGGCAGATGGTGGAACGAGGTGTGCTAGCATTACCGCGGCATCATTAGCCCTGGCTGACGCGGGTATTCCGATGCGGGATTTGGTTGTCGCTTGCGCGGCCGGTAAAGTAGACGGCAAGATAGTCTTGGACATCAATGATGCCGAAGATAAGTATGGAAGCGGTGACATGCCTCTCGCCATTATGCCTCGAAAGAATGAGATAACCCTACTTCAACTGGATGGGATCTTCTCACAGGAGGAATTTGAGAAAGCGCTTGAACTGGCGCACCAAGGGTGTCGACAAATATACGAACTCCAGAGAGACGCAATAAAGGAGAAGTACAAGACAATTCGAGAACAAGTGTCTTCGGATGAAAAAAAGAAGAGTGATGAGGAGAGTGAAAACAGGATTTGATGGAACAAAGGGTCATTTCTGAAATAGAGCGCAATTATGTATTGTCGATCGTCAGCAAGGGCAAAAGAGTCGATAATAGGAGTTTCGAAGACATCAGAGATGTAAAGATTGAGACTGATGTCATCAAGAAAGCTGAAGGGTCTGCCCTGGTCACAATGGGGGACACAAAGGTACTGGTGGGAGTCAAGGTAGACATAGGCGCGCCATTCCCAGACACACCTGACAAAGCAGTACTCACTATAAATGCTGAGTTTACGGCGGGCGCTTCACCGTTATTTGAGCCTGGTCCTCCCGATGAGGAGGCAATAGAGCTAGCTCGCGTTGTAGACAGAGGCATCAGGGAATCTGAATCAGTGGATTTGAAGAAACTCTGTCTTATACCTGGGAAGAAAGTATGGGTGATATTCGTTGACGTGTATGTGTTGGACCATTCCGGCAACCTGTTTGATGCGTCTGAACTCGGTGCTATGGCTTCTCTACTGACGACAAAGATTCCCAAGGCTGTCGTGGAAGGGGAAGAAGTGAAACTCGAAAATGAGAAGGAACCATTACCAATGAAGGATACGTCGGTTTCAGTCACGTTCGCCAAAATAGGCAATCACATACTAGTAGATCCCACTGTGGAAGAAGAAAGTGTCATGGAATGTAGGTTGACACTCGCTACTAACCAAGATGGACATATCGTCGCCGTACAGAAGGGGGGCGTAGGGACATTTACTCCACAGGAGATCTTGAAAGCCGTTGAAATAACTGGAAGAAAAGCGCCAAGGTATCGCGACTTGCTTCCCAAGCAATCTGACTAGAATCACCAAACTCTGGATGATTAGGCAAAAACGATCTCACCACCGTCGGAACCTCTGTAAAAATGGAGATGTGTTACTGAAATGGCACGCACCAAAAAGGTCAAAACTGCAGGTAGGTTTGGCTCGAGATACGGGGCTACCATAAGAAAGAGGGTTACAGAAATAGAGAGTGAGCAAAAGGCACTTCACAAGTGTCCCAACTGTGACACTCGTGCATTAAAGCGCATCGCAGTGGGTATATGGCAGTGCAACAAGTGCAAAATGAAGTTCGCCGGGGGAGCATGGAGACCTTTTCCAAGCGCAAAAATCCGCTCTGGCGCGATAAAGGCACACTCAGAATAACGCTATCATGTTTCACTTGCCTACACAAGCTATCCTCCATTCCCAATTGAGAAACCTGCAAGAAAAGATTGAAAACCACCAATAGAAGGGAAATGAACACTGGTTTCCCAACAACAGAAAACTGAAACTAGAACCACGAAACTTGCCCTTCACTTTGTGAAGTGGAGAAATGAAAAGTGATCCTGATTACCACGTCCCGTCATCCCTCTGCAAGAACACGTTCATTGTGTAATGATTTAGCTATAATGATACCAAACTCGACGCGCATTAACCGGGGTAAGATGAACAATGAGGAACTACTGGCACTTGCTTCGGCAAAAGGCGCGAGAACAATAGTTGCGATCGACTCTCACATGGGCAATCCAAGCGGAATCACTTTCACCTCAATTCAGAGAGAGCATCATATTGGCGCCTCATTGAAGTTCCGTATAGCGGGAGTTAGACTCCAACGAGAACTCATGAGTGAGAACAGAATCTACAGAAATAAGAAGCTCATAGTTCTCAAGAGCAAAGGTGGCGCGGGATTGGAACAGTTCATCAAGATGCTTGCAGGATTCCTCAAAGGAGACCTGATTGAAGCAACGGGTGACAGAAAACTGGAATGCGAACTTGGCAAAACGTACGTGGCATTGAAAGCCGAGGAAGCATCTGGAGAAATCATCCTCAAATTCGTTGATAGCAATTCTTTGGCAGAGTATGGTCCCCGGATCACACTCAAGAGAGAAGATGTATTGCCCGATAGCGTCGGAGGCTCGTCTATTGACTAGCTATACTGGCATTAGGGAAATCAGCGCAGTCATCAGACTGGCTGTGGGGCCTCAGACCCAAGAGATGTTGCACGTAGTTCTGAAACCTGAGCTTACCCAGCGGGTTTCGCCTAGATCTTCTGTTAAAGTCGACAGCATTGATAATGAGTTCCAAGTCAGAGTCAAAGGAAGGGATTTAAGTAGTTTCAGAGCATCTATTACTTCAGTATTTAGGTTACTTAATGTAATCATCGAAATGCAAAGGATCGTCAGGGATAAGTCCCACTGAGGAAGGAGGTCGGATGACTTGAGCCAAGAAATACCACCCCAACTACAGCAGGAATTGGTTATGCGGGAACAAATAAGACAGAAGCTAATTGAGCTAATGGAGCGAAAACAACAGTTTGAGATCCTCCTTCGTGAAACTGAGGGAGCACTCTCAGAACTTGGGAAAATAGATGGTAATACTCCCGTCTACAAGAGTGTTGGACCTCTTCTCATCAGAGCCGAGAAAGACAAGGTTAAGGAAGAACTTGGGGAGCGCAAGGAGACCCTTGGCATCCAGATAAAAACACTCGAGAAGCAAGAGGAGAGAACTCGAAAGCAACTTGAGGAGAAGGACGCCAAGCTACAGGAAGAACTAAGCAAGCGAGGGGTAGTCCGCGGGTAAAGCCATGGTTCGCATGACAAGGCGATTACAAGCTAGAAAGAATCTTCTGCACTCTCAAAGGAATGATCATTTTCAGTAGATCCCTGCGGTACTACAGTCATGGTCGCTCCAGATTACGCTGGGATTCGTTCTTGTCTCGGAGAGGAGGTACTATTCATTACGCAAGATGACAACAAAATGAAACTACGTGAAGAGGATATCGAGAGAATAATCAGAGTGGCTGAGAACGTAACACGGAGGTACATCAATTCAAACCTGTCCAGACACGAGATTGAAGACTTGGAGATATCGGTGGAAGTTGAAACCAACGGGGACCTAGAAGTGGACATTGAAGTCACTATTAATACATTCTCTGACAATAAGAGATATAGGGAAATAGTCGAACGAGGAGTCGAAGTGGCTCACGCAGCCGTTGAGGAAGAGTTGGGCAAAATCACGAAAAAGTAACTACAGTTCTTACTAATCAAATGGATTGGCTATGCTCTTACCGTTGCTCAATGGATGATGAGAGAATATGAGGCGGTGGGCAGAAATCCTAGATTTCTTCAGAGAGAGGAAAATACGTAGCGTACTTGTTGTTTGTCATAGAAATGCTGATCCTGATGCTCTCGGCAGCGCTTACGGTTTGAAGAATTTAATTTCGGAATCATATTCCTTGGCTTCGCGAATTGAAATTGTAGCAGAAGACGTTAATGAGGTATCTAGCCGGATGATGGAGGCTTATCCCGATATTACTGTTGAAGATGACTTCGTTACTGACCCAGATGCTTTTATATTGGTAGATGTTAACAACGTCGAACACGTGGGTAAGTTCAGTGAGAAGATCAGGAAGAGCAAGGCTCCTATCATAATCCTTGATCACCATGTTCCTAAGACCTCAACCAACGAAAACGCAGCCATCATGCTCATTGACGAAGATTCTTCGTCGACGGCTGAAATTATCTCTTCCATATATGAGTCTACAGGTAGGAAGCCTTCAAGCGTGGGAGCAACCATCTTGCTGATTGGAATCGTCTATGACTCCAAACGTTTCTCAACTATCAAGAGAAATGTGTTCCATGCCGCGGATTTTCTCATTGATGCTGGTGCGGATTATGAGGCTGTTCTTTCAGTTTTGAGACATCCAATTGAGAGATCTGAGAAGATAGCTCGCCTGAAGGCAGCGCAGAGAACAAAGATGATTGAAATCGATGGATGGATCATTGTTTTGTCAACGGTGAGTTCTTTTGAAGCCAGTGCCTGTAGGGCGCTCATTGATCTCGGGGCGGATGTCGCAATAGTATCCTCTAACAGAAAAGGAGGAATAAGGGTGAGCGGTAGATGTACGGATACTTTCCATAAGGAGACAGGAGTGAGCCTAGCCAAAGTAATGGAAAGGGTTGGTCTGGAATTGAATGGCAGTGGCGGAGGGCACGCAACAGCCGCAACCGTCTCCAAGATTACCGATGTAGGTGAAGGAGAGAAACTAGCGCTCAGGTATATTGAGGAACAGATACGTCAATGGGAAGAAGAACAAGTGAAACGAGTCACATAGGCATGTTATATTATTTAGATTTAAGTGCCGTTATATTGGCATCTTCAATCGACTTATGAGGTAAGGATATCCAATGACCATGCCGGCCACCGTTCGCGTAGAGAACTTGACATTTACGTATGCAGGTGCAAGAAGACCTGCGATCAAGAACACAAATCTGGAGATCATGGAGGGAGAGTATATCGTAATTACGGGTCCCACCGGATGTGGTAAGACCACTCTTTGCAGATGTCTCAATGGACTCATACCTCATTTCCATCAAGGCAAGATGACAGGGAAAGTAATAGTGAATGGAGTTGATACTTACAAAACGAAAGTCTCAGATCTCTCCCAGACCGTTGGGTTCATTTTTCAAGATCCTGAAAACCAACTTGTCGCCCTTAATGTTGAGAGGGAACTTGCCTTTGCTCCCGAAAATCTTGGACTCCCTCGTGAGGAAATTAGGACAAGAGTCGAAGAGGCCATGGAAATGGTTGGAATAGAAGAATTGAGATATAAAGCCCCCTATGAGCTCTCTGGTGGGGAGCAGCAGAGAGTTGCGATAGCCGCAGTTCTAACCCTAAAACCAAAGATCTTAGTTCTAGATGAGCCGACCTCAAACTTGGATCCCGTAAGCGCCAGAAGAATAGTGACCCTGCTCGCCAGAATAAATCGGGATCACGGGATGACGATTATACTTGTTGAACACAGACTTGATCTCGTGGCCTCGTATTCGAACAAGGTTGTAGTAATGAACAATGGCGAGATCGTTGTTGAAGGTGAGCCTCGTGTTGCGCTTTCAAGTGACTATGTTGAGGAACTAGGAGTGGGGATCCCTAAAATCCTGAAACTCTTCAAAGAGCTCCAAATTGATAGAAGCAAGCATGCTTTTCCACTCACTCCGGAAGAGGCTGTTAACATCCTCACATGATGTGGTGAGATCAACTTGATAACAGCAGAGGAAATCTGGTTTACATACCCAGATGGGCCTACCGCTTTGAGGGGGGTTTCCCTTAGAATAAGGGACAGAGAACTTGTCGCCATCATGGGGGAGAATGGCGCCGGTAAGACGACACTCGTCAAGCACTTCAATGGGCTACTTAGACCTCAAGAAGGGAGTGTTACTGTAGATGGCCTAAACACTTTACAGGTCTCTGTTGCAGAACTTGCTAGAAAGGTTGGGTATGTGTTCCAGAATGCCGATCATCAGTTGTTCTCTGAGACGGTCTACTCGGAGGTGGCGTTTGCTCTAAATAACTTCGGGTACCCTGAAAAGGAGACTAGAAGGCGAGTGCAACAAGTACTTCGATTGCTGGACCTGGAGAAATACCGCAATTCTTCACCTTTTTCGTTGAGTGGGGGAGAACGCAAGAGAGTAGCATTGGCTTCAACTCTTTGCTTTGACCCAGAGATCATCGTATTGGATGAACCTACAATAGGACAAGATGGCTCTCAGAAGAAGAAGTTAGGAGAACTCATCCACTCATTCAACCTCGAAGGGAAAACAGTCATAGTGGTTACCCACGATGTGGAATTCGCAGCGGAGTATGCTCAGCGGATCGTTGCAATGGCTAGGGGCAGGATAATAGCTGACGGCCCTTCAAAGAAAGTCCTCACAAATCCTAAGATCCTAGAAGAGTGCGCGCTACTCGCCCCGCAAGCAACTCAGCTGGCTCAGAGAATCTCCGAGCGTGTTAAGGGCTTCCCAACGGAGCTCGTAAGCGTAGAGGAAGTGGCCTCTGCGATAAGAGAATTTCTAGGGGGATAAGATAGTAACGTGTCAGTACTTCAAGCCTTCAATTTCAGAAGAAAGAACACGGTAGTTCACAGACTTGATCCAAGGACAAAACTATACTTGGCAATCACGTTGCTCATAGTGAGTTTCATATTTAGCGAAGTAGTCGTGTTATCGCTTATATTCCTCTTTCTGTTGCTGGTTTTGGCAGCTGCTAGGTCACTCAGCCAATGGTTCAGAACTATAAGAGGACTGTCATTTCTTCTAATCATTGTTGTTCTCTTTAATAGTATGTTTGCTACCCTTGGGTATGCCATAACGTTCGTCGTGAGACTCTTAGATATAATGGCATGTTTCTCAATTTTCTTTCTCACAGTACATCCAGATGACCTCGCACAGGCTTTGATCCACCTTCATGTACCTTTTGATTTTGCCTTCACTCTCTCAATCGCAACGCGGTACGTTCCAACGCTGGCTCAAGAGGCGCAAACGATAATTGATGCGCAAATGTCTCGAGGACTAGAACTTCAGAAAGGCAACATGATCAAGCGAATAAGAAACTACATTCCTATTCTAATACCGCTAATAGTTTGCTCGATTCGACGCGCCCTATCAGTGGCGGAAAGTCTAGAGTCTCGAGCATTTGGTTCAACAAAAAGACGAACATACTTGCATGCGCTGAAGATGGCCAAGAAAGACCACTTTGTAATACTTCTAGCAACGCTTGCAGTCATAGTGAGTATCTATTACAAGTTCTTGGTAGGACTTCCTTCTTGGCTCACGTGGCAGATTCCGCTGTAGTACGGTCAATTAAGGTCAACTCTAACTAAACTCCTAGTTAGTTGGATAGTGACACAAAACACGAATCGCTCTCATTGAGTACGCAACAGCCGGCAGCTTACTATCATTAGGCATTGTCGTTAAGTATATGAACGGGAAGGATGAACCTCCATGAGAATCGTGCGCCTGTCTTGGGAAGAAATAGAGAAGGCATGTAGAATAGTGTCTACCAAAATACTTGTGGATCACTTCAAACCAGATTTATGCGTAGCGATCAGTAGAGGTGGCTTCCCTCCTGCTAGAATAGTGTGTGACTTCCTCGATATTAGTAACTTGACATCAATCAGGATCGAGTACTATTCCAGTGTCAACGAAACTATACCTGAGCCGAAGCTTGTATATCCCTTAAATGCGGATGTCAAGGGTACGAAAGTCTTGGTAATCGATGACGTAGCCGATCGTGGCGACAGCTTGATCTTGGCAAAGAAACATGTCCAAGAGATGGGAGCAAGTGAAGCCAAGTTGGCAACTCTTCACTACAAGCCCTGGAGCAAGATAAAACCGGACTACTACGCGTTCGAGTACAAGAGTTGGATAGTATACCCTTGGGAAATAATCGAGACTGCTAGAAAAATCTCTTCGAAACTTCTCCAGCAGGGAAAACGCCTGAATGAAATTAGGAGAGATTTGTTGCGAATCAAGTTAACGCAGGCTGAAATTCGTCAAGCGCTCAGCGAACCACTCTAATAATAGCCTAGATTAAATAGAAGAATTCCAGAGGATCATTAGGTTGATGTTGTTCACAGTTGATTTGGGACAAGAACAAGAATTGAAGTACCATGTAGGGATATGTGGGTTCAGAGGATGTCCCATGAGATATGACGTGGAGAAGCTTCTTGATAGAGTAAAAGCTCTTCATAGTGATCATCCTCTGTTAGTAATTCAACTTTTCGACGCTGAGAGAATAGCCACTTACCTACATCTGTTGGTCAGTGCGGTTTATGCTTTGCAAGCCTTCAAGACATCTAGGAATGTATCCAAGAACATAGGAACTGAAAGCCTGCTTTACGCCTCAGCGCAACGGCAGATAAATGACGCGATAGACAAGGTTGGTCTGAGAGCAACGTCCCAGAATTTGGCTGTGAATGTAATAGGCTCACAGTCAGATATTGTCATCAAGTCAATTGAAAAGGTTTGTCAAGAACTTGGCAAACAAGCGGACGACAGTGTGTTAAACATTGGAGATCGTGGAAAGGTTGAAGCACTCCTGAGAACATTCGAGATAAGCGATATAGAACTGGAAGCAGCAAGAACAGAGGCAGACATAGGACAGGTTGAAACGGCTGTAACGAAACGGGTACTAAGCAGAATGTCGCTAATGGCTATTTCTAAATGATGCAAACCTAGCTGCAGAATCCTTATAACTTGAGTAGTGAAAGGATATCATTGCGCTCCAGTACAGCGAGACCCGTCCATTCTCCTACCACTTCAGCTTGGAAGACCTTGGTAGGTTTTTCCAAGTCAACTTTTCTATCAATCAGAGCAGCGATAGACTTGATTATTTCCGTGCAGTGCACCCGTGAATGTCTCTTATTGCACGTCACTCTGAAAGTCTCGTCTTCCAAGATACGTGGAACCAGACTCTTCGACGCCTCCACGATTGAATCAAGTTGTGTAGGAACAACTATGTCGATAGGAACATACTTCAGTGTATACTGGAAACGCCATGGATCCTCCAGGGCTATTGCCCTTAATTGTCCAACCACCTTTCGCGGTTCAAACGAGGTCTTCGCAACCAATAGACTTCTTATCCCAACAAGCCTACCTTCAACAGAGTGGTCCCCAACAACGTTACCAATTAGATCCTCTACCTCTAGGACAGCATTACGTTCCCTGTTCCTGATACAAGAGACAAGTAAGTTGAAACCCCTTTCCTTTGTAGCCACCAAAAGTGTTTCACCGTCATCCTGAGCTTCCGATGATCATCTTGCAATAGGCCATATCACGAAAAAACGACATCTCAGACCGTGAGCCGTCTCGTGCAGCCACCACATCCTTTTTCCAAGAACATATTTGAACCGAGAGAAGAGTTTGGCTGCAGTCTGCACTCACACGCTTTTTACTTTCTTCACTATCGGCGGTCTTATTTTGTAGAGAACGCGATACCCGCAGTACGGGCACTTGACCCCTGGAAGAGAATTGAGACCTTGTAGCGAAACTGTTTTGCCGCATTTCCCACAAGCGTAGGGCATAGAGATCACCTTTGAAACTCAATTGCTATTTACGCTTAGTAATGATTTCACTATAGCAGCTCGCCTTTTACTAGGCGATCAGATAATATTTCAGTTATTTTAACCTTTAGCATAGTTCCTTGTTTGATATTCTTTTCGAACAACGTGACAACTGGACCTTCTGAGACTGGGTAAGCGATCATTGCTTCTTCTGTGGCTTTGTGGATAGATTTGAATGCTATAACTTCAAGCGTCTTACCCAAGAGCCTTCTCTTGGACTCTGTATTTAGTTTACGGGCAGCCTTCTCTATCTTCTCGTTGGCTTTGTTCTTCTTGGCTGGGGGAGCGGGGGACAAGCCTGAAAAGCGGAGAGAGGTAGCGGTTTGAATCTATATAGAGTTATTTTCTCAGCGCCTGACCTAACCATTTCATTCATGATTTCGATGGTTTTCCTTGCTGTTTCATCTGTCTGGCCAGGGAGCCCATGAATGAAATACACATGTGGTCTTAGTCCGTGTTTGACTGCGGTTTTAGTTGCTTCCAAGGCTTGACTTGGACTTGAGGGTCTCCCCAATTCGAATGAATGCTCTTCTGACCCTGTCTCGCAACCTAGGTGTATAGTTGACTTAGGAAGGTGTTCTGCTATGATCGAAGCAGCTTCATCATCGAACAAGCGGGGCTTAACATTTTCAATTGAGACATAGACATGATCTTCCTCAGGAACGTTCAAACTCCCTTGGATCGAGGCTAAGCGGGATAGTAGCCTTTCAATTTCAGCATAGTTAGGAAGTGGGTGATTTGGATCTGTTAGTGGATTAGCGGCGACTAACTTGTCTCTCTGGTAATCTAGGAAATCGCTTGAAGAAAGCGTTATTCTTCTTACCCCTGCTCAAATTAATTCCATGACTTCCCTCAAAATCAGATCTTCGTTTCGACTTTGAGAATATCCAAATTGACCAGGGACGCTACAGAAGCCACAACCAGGAGGGGTACCCGCTGGGCATCGCATTCTTTCCTCGAGCTCACCATTCCTATACATCTCGCATTCCGTGCATTTCCTCCCATCTGGAAAAGGCATCGATGCTCTAAGAAAATTCGAGCAACCACGGGTAACCTCAACATAGAACTTAAGCGCACGATAAACGGGATAGTCCCTGACACAGGCAATCGACGAATCAAAGGAGTTAAGCATCTCGTACTTCCGAGCTTAATCTCGGTGAAAACCTTCCTTATTACACAACCCGTATGAGCTTCCAATTTCACCCTTACGTGGCATTCCCTCTACGAGGATCGTCCGCTGAAATCTTCTCAGTAATTCACCATCCCTCAATCCATTTTTCAGTAGCTCTGGAAGACTGTTCTCTCCCTCTCCGACCACGGCGACATCGAACCCGGAGCATAGCAAGTTCTTGGGCCGACTTGCTATCGGCCCCCTACAATTGCTGGCTTGTGTCTATACTTGTGCCTCCAAAGATTGATTATCTTCTGCACTGCTTGCCTGTCGATAGACATGGCGCTTACCATCAAGACATCAAACCCATCCATCAGGTCAGACTTGCTAATGGTATCTTCAGCAGGCAGCATCTTTGCTGTCAAACCTTGGGACTCAAGAACCCC
>Ga0315309_1001539_pt1 | contig 13732 bp, 23 predicted proteins | sample TDP4_MG_FD_203080 | JGI IMG/M metagenome (GOLD analysis project Ga0315309, IMG submission 203080) | Freshwater sediment microbial communities from Lake Towuti, South Sulawesi, Indonesia - TDP4 | ecosystem: Environmental > Aquatic > Freshwater > Lake > Sediment | place: Indonesia: South Sulawesi...
CCTCAATTCTAATCTCTTCTCCCAAACAATGAAATGATGATAAATGGATAGCTAAAAGAAGGCTTTTTTGAGCTTTGTGAGTGATTACATTAGGATTACTCTCTGTTGTTGGATTCTTTAGGGCTTTAGGAGACAGAGATGGCTTCTTTAAATGTTTGTGAAGTTTTATAGCCACATTGATTCGTAACAGGAGACGTGGTAGATATGATTGCGATACTCAGTATGGATTGAGATTACTTCGTCTCCGACTTTCAAAGGTTGTTTGCATCTGTGGCAATATGGCTCCTTGGGTAGTGGATCAAAGGATCTCAATGTAGTCAAGATCTGTGTGGTCAGTGGCGGATCCTCAACTCCCCAGCTTCCATAATATCCTGCTGTCTTCAGAGCCTCAATCACGATAGGCAGTATCTTCTCTACTGTTGCGTTATAGACTGTAATCCCTCTTCCATGTCCTTCGACTCGATAGTGTTTTTTTCCTGTGAACTCATCCAAAGCAAGATGAACAATGGTCTTGAGAGGGACTTGTCTTGCTGCAAACTGCTCTCTTAAATTGTAGCTTCTCAGAATGCCCAAAATCCTTCTTGTCATTTTGTAGATCAGTTTCCTACCCAAGCCTCAGTCTCCAAGATATGACTCTCTGTTCAGAAACTTATAGTTATGCAAGAAAAAAGAAGGAAGATTGGAAAGGCTGCATTCCTATATTGAGACGGTTAAGACCTCTTTTAAAAGCTCACGGATCTGACCAATGTTCATGCCACAATCCTTTGAGAGGATCTCTGCAATGTATCTAAATTGCTGACGCACAAACTCTCGCACTTCTTCTGAAACCTGAGCCTTTTCACTTGGCATTTTCCTTCACCTTTGCTCTAAGCTGGATCAACTCTATCAGGCGTAGCCTTGCAGCTTCAGAAACGAACTCTGCTACAGAACCGTAGGTTTCATCTTCTCTAATGAAGTCGGCAATTGCCTTGACTAGTCCCTCTTTTAAACTGATACTTTTAAAACCCTTGTTCGTCATGGCTGTTCACAGGTTAATCTATGCGGTAACCTCAATATAAGCATTACCTTACAACATCATATATCTTGCGGTAACAAAAGGAACCATCCAAGGAAGAGAATTTCATGTAAATATTCTTAAGTTCTTCAAACGTATATCTAAAGCAGCTCAATAAAATTGATGTCTAAGCAGAGGGAAACGCCATGAAACTTACTGCCTTTGGGATTATATTGTTCTTTGTCTGCTTGAACGTCAGCCTCTACCTGATAAATGAGACTGCAGTTCTACCCCATTGGCAACAGAGTCCCTATGAAGAGCCATCAGGCATCATAGGCAGACTTATTCACTTGGACTTATCTGCTGAGAACTTGCTCATAGGCATAGTTCCTCTCACAGTTTCATGGATTCTTGGATGGATCTCAGGACATCTGCTCTTCGGTGGAACACTTGGCATCATCATTTTCGCTATGGATCTGTGTTTTCCTGTCATTAAATGGGTTGTCTTTGGGTTGCCTATCTTCCTGTCTCAGATGGGAGTTCCTCTTGTCGTCTATACAAGCATGACAGCTCTCATGTCGGTTGTATGGTTTTGGTTTTTACTAAGCTTCATAGCCCAAAGACAACTTGAGGATTGAGAAAATGACGAAAACTCTGAGAGCCATCCTGCTAATTTTGCTGACTCTTCAAGCAATCTTTGGCTTGGTTTCTTTAAAGATACAACAGAATCCCAGAGTGACATTCAATTTCAGGGTTACAAGAGAAAGAGAAGGCGATCATAAAGATGGCATATTCTGAGAGGAGACAGCTACCTGAAAGGAAGCCACCTCAGGAGACTTTCTACACTCAACAAAGACGACAAGAATACAAAACCTTCGCACAAGAATATGTTAAGCCAACAGTTGAACAGGCTGTGATTTACTCACCTGAAGAATATGAAAAGGCAGTTGTGGAGCCTGTCCGTGAAACCTTTGAGGAGCAACTTAAAACTGAGGAGCAAAAAGCGTTAGATGAGGGTGTGCCAAAAGCAACAATTGAACAATGGAAAGGAGAACAAAGACAAGAGTTTGAGAAATATCTAAAGACGGAAGTTTATCCCAGACGTTTGCCTTCTGCAGGTGAACAATGGATACGCAAACCAACTCTCGAAATGTTAAGCGATGTTTTCTATGGAATGGCAAGACAGCAGAGAGAATGGGCTAAACAGCCTTGGGCTAAGACTGCTCCACAGCTTTTTCGCTATCCTGCAGCCTTAGAAGTTCTTGGTGGAATCGTAGAGGCTGCTGAAAGCACATTACAGATTGTTTTTCCTGCCCCTGCTCCACCACCTGAACGCCCAGTCACTCCTGCTCGTGTAACAGGGTATGTTGTAGGTGTATTTCTAACTGGAAAAGTGGCAGCTTATGTTATGGAACCAGCCATTAGCACGGTCAAACTATATGCTGCAGAACGGCTGACAAAATCTTATGAGGAAGCTGCAAGGGCAAGTGAACTATGGAAGCCTTCTATTGCTCAGAAGGTTCTTATGAAAGTGACAGGAGCCAAGCCTCAGGAGCTGCCTTCTGCGATTGTTGGATTTCCACAAATGGTTGAGAAAGAAGCTCTGGGCATGGGCAATGTATCCAAGTTTATAATAGGCATGGAAGCTTTTGAATGGACTGAGGCTCCTAAAACTATTGGATTTGGACTAACAAAGGCTGCTGTTGAAGAAACTGCAAAAAAAGGAATCACAGAAGGACTAAAAACTGTAGCCAAAGAAGCCTTGCCATATACTGTCTATTTTGCAGGGAGACAAGTCTCTCTTGCAGAGCCAACAGGGATATTAGGCTTTGAAAAAACTCCCTATCATTTTGGAGAGGCAGGAAAACTACATTTTGCCAAACAAAAATTGCCAAGCCTTTCTGATCTCCTCAAAGAAACGAAGGCTGAAACGACTCTTACAAAGGTATTGCTTGAACCTTCTGAGACGATTCTTCCTGCCTTAACAGGTATTCCTGAGGCTGCACTTGAGGGCTTACCAAGACTGAGTGCTGAGATATTTGCAACGTCAATCTTAGGCTTGACTCTGATTCAAAGAGAAGTGCAGAAACCCAAAAGAGAAACAAAAGCTATGTCCTTGGCTGCCGAGATCATTAAGCCCATAGTTTCTCCTGCTGCAGCAGCTAAAGCCAAAGTGAAACAGGCTCCTCTTGTCAAAGAGATTGCTGTTGCCATACAGGTTCTGAGGGCAGCTCAGGTTCCTGAGATGTTGAAGCCATCTAAGCAGGTCACAAGGTTGTCAAGGAAGAGAGAGGAAGAGCTATTTCGAAGGAAGACAAGTGCCATCTTTGGAAAGAAACCCAAGCTGAAGATGGGAATATGGATTTATCCTGTAGCCACAGAGAGTGAGGCATCAAGATATGTTCTTGAAGGGCTACCAAAACAGAAAAAGAGAAAGAGATAACATTGTCAGATCGGATCCTCTATAACTGCAGAAGGTGTGGCAGGAAGTTCTTATTTCGGGATGTTCATGAGAAGGCACAACACATCAGGAGCCACATCAAGAAAAAGAAGCCACACAAAGAGATCAACCGTTTCTGAGCAGTTAGGGTAGGCTTCGGAGCCTCAAAATACCTACTCATGTTCATGCAGCATTTTTGTTGTCGTCTATTCCTTAAAATCTATAGCTAGGATCCAGATAACCCTGCAGCAGAAAGAAACCGCCAAATTCATAAAAGCGTTTATGACAAACTTGTTAAGCTCCAAGATTCTTTGAAAACAGAAAAGAAGGTTAAAGGTGTCGATAAGTAAAGGCTTTTCCTGTTAGAAATAGCCACTCATGCAGAGGGCAACAGAAATTAATTGAGGAAAAGCTATTGTCGTCTGTCTGAGTTCTCAGCCTTTTTCCTCTCTTGCTCTGCCAATGCTCTCTGTATCATCAATTTTCTATATGTGTCTCTGATCTCTATGAGAGTTCTAATAAATGAAATTGTGATGTTGTCATAGGCTTCCAGAGCTTCCCAGAAGTCAGGTGGTTTCTTCAGACTCTTCTTTGTTTCTACATAATCATTAACCATGCTTCTTATTTCTTCATCTGTTCTCTTGGCAAGATCATAAGTTCTCTGGATAAACTGATCAATAATATTCTTCTCTTTCTCTCCCATTTTCAAGTCTCCTGATTGAGACTTCTATTGTTCTAAGATAATTTGCTTTGCTCTCTTGCCTTGGAATCTTAAATGAAATGTTAGGGTTCTTATGTTAGAAAATTTATTAAGAAGAGATAGAGTGTTTGAATAACCTTGAGCTAAGACTAAAATCGTTTTCTAACCTCAAGGTGAGAAATGCTTATATTTGCGGAAGAGTAATAATCTTTAGGTGAGAAACGGTGTCAAAAGTAAAATTGCTTGGGGGAAGTTCTAAATGCTTGACTTACAATTAATAGCCAATCTCATTGCAGTCACAGCCCTTGGTGGAGCTGCTACAGTAGTGGCTCTTGTAGTCGTCAAGGCTCTCATTGCTTTGGCAGCCACAGGATCCTCAAAGGCTGATTCTGTTGTCGCCTCTCAGAAAGTGTGCAAGTATTGTGGAGCCGTTCTTGCAGAGGATGGAACCTGCAAAAACTGTGGAGCAGTGAGGCAACCATGAAGTCTGAATTGCTGAGCCTTCCTTCTGTGAGTTTTTGGCTCAAGAAAGCTGCTCACTCTCCTAGAACAGCAAGGACATATCTCTACTACTTTGACAAGTTCCTAGAAGCGACAGGGCTAGATCCTGAGGCTTTAATCTCTGAATGGCAGAAGATAAGATATGATTATGCTGAAAGGGAAAGATTCTTAGATAGTCATGCAGATCTGATTGAAAGGTTCTACGTCGATGAGCTTTCAGGGCTAACTCCAAAGTCCAAGACAACTGATTTGGCAGCCATTCTCAGCTTTTATCGTCACAATAAGATTCCTGTGGAAGTGGACATTACAGAGAAGATCTACATTGTCAATCACAACAGGGCTATTCAAAAAGCAGAAATTCTGAGGATCTTGGATCATGCCACTCTAAGAGACAAGTCCTTCTTTGTCCTGATGCTTGAGTCAGGGTTAAGACCTCAAACCATTGTGATGCTTAGGTATAGGCATATCAAGAAAGACTTTGAAGCCAATAGGGTTCCAATGATGATAAGACTAGACGACTCAGAGCTGCTCAAGGATTTTGTGTCTGCTAGGTTCACTTTCATTGGAGAACTTGGCTTCAAGACTTTGAAAGAATATTTGGCTCCAAGATTGCCAATGGCAGATGATGATGTTCTCTTCATAGGAGTCCACACAAAACAGCAGAAGGAAGCCTATCTCAGTCCAAACTTGTTCAGCCTTCAATTTGCCAAGATAGTCAAGAAACTAGGCTTATCTAAAAAGAGAGAAGACAGATTCAGAAGAGAACTGACGCTTTACACACTGAGAAAGTATTTCCGAAACAACATCAAGGTTTCGGATCCTGCCTACAGAGAGTTTTGGATGGGACACAAGCTAGATGTTGATCGTCACTATTTTGACAGTTGGATGGAAGATCCTACCATTGTTGAAAAGCACAGGGCTGAATATGCCAATGCCTACAAGCTTTATGGGCTTCAACAGCCAATCGAAAGTCTTGCTGAGTTCAATGAAGCCCTGAAGAAGAAGGATCAAGAGATCAAGGAGTTGAAGGATAGAATAGAGAAGGTTGAGCCTTTCTTAAAATATGTTGAGGATCTACAGAAGAATCCTGACAGGAGTTTGGAGTTCTTTGTTAGAAGTTGGCTGCAGCAATATGCGAAGGACTTGTCAGTGGAAGAGGGCAATCTTGGAGCAGCTCTCTCTGAGGATCTGAGCAAGAAACTTGCTGAAGCCTTGGCTAAGTCTCTGAACATAGAACTTTCAAAGAAGAAGCAAGGGGGGATGTGAACTATGAAGGAAATTTCTCAGGATGTCAGGGATCTGGTGAGAGAGGATTTGAGTAGTTTAGCAGAGCTGCTCCATAAGAAGTTTGGTATGTCGGTTTCTGAGATTCGTTCATTCTTGAAAGAAATGCTAGATTGCAGCATCTAAAAAAGAAGCAAAATCCTGATCAGGTGAGAGAACATGGTGAAATGTATAGACTGTGATTGGTGTGTTCCTGCGAAGTCTGAGGTTGATAGAAGAAGGTTCCTTGGCTGCTTACTCAAACAGCTTGATTTAGACAAGAAGATTTGGGAAACTGAAGAAGATCCTGAAAAGTGGAGTCTGATGGAAAAGAACCCTGAGGTTCTTGAAAAGATGTGGAAGGTTCAGCCTCTTGACGATCATGATTGTCCCAAGTTTAGGAAGAGAACAGAGGAAGCAGACAAAGCGTTTGACATTAAGAAGTGGTGGTTTGAACATGAAGTCTCAAAAGATCAAAGAAAATCCTGATCAATCTCCCTTCTTTTTTTTACAAGTTTATGTTTAGGTCTTGAACGTTCTCATTGTCGTCTGCAATCTTCTTGAAAGAGCATTAGAGTAGATGCTTGTTAATAGCTGCATGAATCTGCCTGAAGGTAAATCATAAACAACTTCTTTGAACCACCATTCTGAAACCTTATCAAAACTTTCTTTCATGTCTCTGGACAGCCTTGGAAAGAAAAATTCCTGTCTCTTCTTCAGCTCTTTTAATATCTCTGCAGCTCCTTGGCTTTCTTGAAAACGACTCTTCTCAAATTCATACTCTGTCAAGACAACTGTGAGGGCATGAGGAGTTAGATCTGAAAGAAGCATTTTTATGATTTGCTGATCCTTGCCTTCCAAAGCTGATTGAAATTCTGGAACCTTAAGCCTTGAAGAAATAGGTTTGAACATAAACAATGCTTCACTTTTCTTGTCTCTTGGTGTGTCAGATGTGGAGTAGCCAAGAATGTCCATAGTGTTGTTCAAGATATAGCTATAGGCAACAGCAGAATTTAGCAAGACATGCTCACTGAGGACTTTCCTTCCTTTGTTCAAGATTTCCTGTGGCATGTCAAAGTTTTCAAGCTGACATACAAACCACTCAACCAAATCAAGCCTTTCAAGTTGAAGAAGATTGAGAATTTTTCTTGATTTGGAGTCATACACCTTCTTTATTAAGCCATCTTTCTCCAAAACCTTCAGGTGATTATTAACAATAGCACGAGATAGACGTGACTTTTGGATCAACTGAGTAAAACTCAATGGCTCCTTGTTAAGAAGCTTGATTATCCTGCTTCTGTTCCTTCTCCATGCCTGTTTCTGATAGTATTGGTTCTCCATGTCGTCTCACCTTGATCCCTCTTGTGCCTGAAGATAGGTAGCCAATTTCCTGTAGTTTGTTTCTCTGAGAACCTCTCCTTTTTTGTCGGTGATCTTCCAACACACAAAATCATAGGTTCTACCATTATATTGAAAGCTAAGTTCAGGCAGTAAACCACCACAGATAGGACATTGTGGATCAGCCAAGATTTTGCCAAGCCACACCTTCAGATTGTTCTTGATACTTGAAGCAGAGTATATCTCTAAATCCATGCAAAGACTTTCATGTTTAGCTTCCATATCTCTCTCACCATACTGCAGTATGCGGATAGCATATTTTAAATACTAACAAAGGTAATAACGTTTTGGTATGACGACTAAACTCTTATTTGGAGAAGATACTTATGCCCCATGAAGAAACAAGAAAAATCATCAGAGTCGGAAACAGTCTTGCTGTGACAATACCAAAGCCTTGGTTACGATATTTCAAGCTCAATGAAAAAGATGAGGTTACGATTATCAGCAATTCCAACATCATCATAGAACCACGTCAGAAGCAGAAAAACAAGGCTGTGGAGAAGCACAGTCAAAGATAGAAGCCTTCTAAAAGGCAAAACCTGAAAGGTGAAATAAATCAATGGCTGAAAAGTCTGCTAGTAACACCTGTTGTAACAGTTACTATACGACTTCACTTGAAGGCAGGATCCTCAGGCTCATAGACGAATCAGAGATGGAATTAACTCCTATTCAGATCAGTCAAAAAGTCCATGCCAATGCTTCCACAGTGCGTGTCTATCTTAGAAGAATGCTCAAAAAAGGGCAGATAATTCAGCCTTACGCAGGAACTTACTGCAACAAAATCACCTATGGGTTGATATTCCTTCCTTTGATGGTTCACAATGTTCGGCTGAGATGTTTTGTTGAGGAAGATATTGAGCATTGGGAGACGACTGAGGTAGTTGGTGGTGTTAAGGTTCATGTTTGTTTTGGAGAGCAGAGAAGGAAGATCAGTGGTTTTATTGCTTGTGATAGAGGCATGAGTCATGATGCTTGTTTATTTGCCTTGAATAGATGGTTTGATATTGCTGAAAGTCGTTTGGGCAGATCTCTTCCTGAAGTGGAGCTGCAGACTGTTGAGTTCAATAAGGACTATCAATCACTGCGTCTTGATGGTAATGTTAAATGCTTCACTAAGAAGGGCTTGTTTGATACAATAGAACGGATCTATCAGAAAGAGGAAGATGTTGTCAGGCATGAGCATAAGATCAGCAAGAGCATGACCTTGACACAATTTCAGAGTTTGCTTCAGGGTGGAGTGACAGGGTATAATATAACTCAGGCGAATTTTGCTTTAATGCAGAAAGTGAACCAACTGACTGAGACTATCAAGTTTCAGAATGGGCAGCTCCTTGTAATTGCCAAGACTCAGGATGCTATATTGAAATGGATTTACAAGCATAAGGATGTGGTGTAGCCTTGGAACATTCTAGGAAGCCTAAAACTGAGGCTGCGATATTGTCTGACCTGACAAGTCGTCTAAAAAGGCTTGAAACAAGAGTTGAAATAGGATTCAAAGACATGGCTGATATTAAGAACTTGCTTAGGCAGGTAGTTACTTATATTGAGACGACTTTCAAAGCGTTAGAGACTGATGCAAAGATCATTCAGCAGAACACTGAGGCTATTGAGTCATTCAATCGGCTTATGAAGGATTTGGCAAGTCCAAGGAAGCCACCTGAAAATGATAGGACTGTGGTTTGATGGAGCAGCCTCAGCAAGAGAGGAGTGTGGTTTGATGGAGCCACAAGAATTTGCTAACGTCGTTAGCAAGTTTGCATCCTTCCATGAATTTGGTAACGGCGTTACCAAGTTTGAGGGAGCTGCTTAATCATGGATGAGCAGGATCCTGAAGTCCAAGATTTGAAGAGAAAGATTGAGGCTCAGGAAAAGAGAATAGCAGAGCTTGAGGCTCTCCTTAGCGTCAGATTTGAAAAAACAAAAACTGACTATCAAAGGCTGAAGCCATTTTTTGATTCTCAGAAAAACAGGGTTATGCAGTTGTTTTACGATAATTTTCCATGTCGTCTGTCTTATGATCAGATTGTTGAGCTGTATAGGCAAAGGCATCCACAAGGTTCAACAGTCCATTTGGCAAGAAGGATTAAAGAGATGGTCCAGGAGAAGCGATTAGTGAGTTCTTATGATCCACAAACAAAGAGAGTAGTCTTTCATCTATGCCTTTTTCCAGACGATAAGGCAAACAGCACAAAAGCCAAATTGTCAGAAGAGCATAGAGAGTCTTGAGGGCTGAGCAAAGTGCAAGTCGCACAGGAAGCCAATGAGGAAAAGAGATCACTTTTTGAAACGCTAAGGCAAAGCTTTCTAGAGGAAGTTATAGAGCCTTTTGGTGTGGTTACGGTTATCCCTATCAAGGCTTTCAAGAGTCAATGGAAAGAACGTCTTGAAAGTGAAGGAATCAAGATCTATACAAACAATTATGGCTCTCAAATCTGTTACTTCCTCAAGAAATCGGAAAAGAAGCAAAACCAAGGTTCTTCAGTTATAGAGGAATCTTCTATTCAGCCTGAGCCTGATTCTAAGCCTTCACCTGTCAAAGAGAAGAAGCCTTGGACTCTTGAAGAAAGGCAAATACTGATGGAGCTTTACAGTGAAGGAGCCTCTGTTCAAGAGATCTCTCAGAAACTTCATCGTTCAATTTTCTCTGTAGCTGCTGCTGTTAGGCATCTTCCTGAGCCATTGAAGCGAAAATATACAACAAAGCCCAAGGCTGATCCTGAAATAGCTGCAGCTCAGGCTAGTCTTGACGACAGCATCATCAAAGAGTTTCTTTTGGCAGCCACAGTTCTCTATCCAAAATACAGACGTGCGTCAGCCTTTCTGCTGAAGGAAATTTCAAGCAAAATGGAGACGACATCATGAAACACAGCAAGGTTCCTGAGATTTGGAAAGGGCAAGAGAAGGAATATGCTTTGCTATGTGAAACTATCAAAGAACTTGAAGAGCAGATGGAGAGGGAGAACATTGAAGAGTGGATTCAAAAGGAAGTAGAAAGCGGCAGGTTCAGGAATCGCAGCCACGCTATTGAATATGCCCTACTTCAACTTATGAAAAAGGAAAAGGAAGAATCGTAAGGAGACGACAAGAATTTTTAAGGCAATTAGCCCATATCTGCTGTCTTAAAACTTTCAATCATGTTCCTAATATCTATTGGAAGTGAATGTTAGATTTCTTAGGGCTTGTTGATTTCTATGTTGTCACGTAAATCTCTCTAAGAATCGTGTATGGAGTTTTTTGTTGCTTGATTCTTTAATGTCAAATTTGCTCAAGGGCTGTATAGAGTTTTCAACACTATTATGTCAAACGTTAGGGCTTCAAGCTTATTTACTCAATTGTCTTAAAGAATCATTATGGAAGTGAAGAAAATGGCAAAGCCCAAAATGCTGTCAAAGAGGGAGAAGGATCTGTTTGATGCCTTGCAAGATGTTGTGACCGTGAAGGATGCTGCTTTGAAGATCGGGCTTAGCCCTAAGACAGGCTATAATATGATGGCAAGACTCAGACAAAAATACACTATAGCATGTCATTTTGTCAATTGGTATCGTGGACAGATGCGAAGGAGTAAACATCTTAAAACCATCCTTACAAACAAGGCAGTCAAGAGGGCTGAAGCTGAGGCTAAGAGGTTACAGAAACTTGAGGCTGAAGAAACAGAAGAGCCTGAACAAGAATGGATCGAAGCATAGCTAGGGCTTAGGATCCTCTCTGTTAGAGAACTTCCGAGAGCCTTGGGAGAAAAACCTTAAATCTATTTAAAATGGACAACATAATGGAGAGTTAGAATGTTTGAGTGTCACTACTTCTAAACATTGGCATCAACAATCAAGGGTAAGATACTTAAATACAGCAGCCAAAATAAACAATGCTTATTATTTTGACAAGTTCTTGGGGTTGACTGTGGAAGGAGTGCAGAGGGTTGGCAAGACAAGCTATTCCTGTAAGTGTCTTGCTCAAGCCTTTGGAGAATGGACTTGGAGTGAACAAGGCAAAGAGCTGATGTGTGTCAAGTCAGACTTTGAGGCAGTCAAGAAGTGGCTTGTGTTTTTGCCCAGAGAGTTCTTAGATCTTGTATTTGGCTATGACAGTGAGGAGAAGCAGAGAGGAGTAATCTGGGATGATGCAGGTTTTTGGCTGTTTGCTTTAGATTGGTATGAGCCTTTTGTGAAGTCAGTTTCAAGATATGTGCAGCTCTGTGGAACTCAGTTTGGAGCCTTGGTCATGACGACTCCTGATAAGAGGCTTATCTCTCAGAAGGTTCTTGATGCCTTGCCTAGAATGAAAGTTTGTGAGATCGTAGAGGCAGGTAAAGACACTTACAAGAGTCGCCCAAGGATAGCAAGGGTTTATGAGAGATGGAATTGGGCTGATGGTAAGCGTGGTGGAGTCAAGAAGAAGTGGATAGACAAGTTCAATGCCATGCTCCCAGACGACTTCTATTATTGGTATTACCCAAAAAGGAAAGCCTATCTTGATGAAGGCAAGAAGATTCTTAGAAGAGAAGTCATAAGGCTTGAGAGAAAGACAGGGCAGAAGGAAACTAAAGAGGAACAGCAGATCATGGAGACTGTTCACAAAGTTGTTGGTGATGAAAGCAGACTCAAAGAAGTGAATGAAGTTCTTGCTATGTTGGAAGGTTCAGCTAAATGAGTCAGAGGTCAAGGTAAGTCTTCATCAGCAACTTCTGAAAACTTCTCTGCCTCAGTTTCGTTTTGCTTGTCTTTCTTGGTTGCAGCTCTCTTCCTTCTTGCATCTTTTTGCGTTTCTCTCCTATGTTCAGCATACCAATCATCTTCTCCCTCTGTGATCTTCTCCACATTCTCCATATAGCCTAGATTATTGAGTTTTGTTCCAAGATCGTCTATCAATACTTTGAATGCCAAGTCGCAATAAGTCTGTAGCAGCCTGTTCTTGAAAATGCCTCTCATGTAGAAGTCTGGGATCTTTTGAATCTGTGGCAGCCTTCCTGATTTAATTAGGTTGATACTATCCTCTATTTGGATAGCTCTGTTCCTGAACTCCTCTTTGATGCTGTCAGGCAGCCATCTGATCAATTCAGTGAGAAGAGTTAGGGCTGTGGCATAGTCCTTCTTAGCTTGAACCTGTTTGATCTGTCCATAGCTAGACCACATGAACTGCAGGAAATTGAAGCTGACTCCTCGAACCTTTAGCACTTGAGTTCTGCTCTGAGTGGCTTGGCTCATCTAACTCCACAACATCATCCATTATATTGAAAGGCTTTTAAGTTTTTGTCTTAGAACTTTAGATCATATCTTCTAGGGGTTTCAGCAACTTAGGAAAGTAATCTTTCCATTTTAGATGAATATATTGTCCTGCCTGTGGACTTGTCTGAATGCCAAACATTCCTGCTGATGTGTTAAGAGTCCATCCACTGTAAACGGTCAAGTCAAAAGCATTGAAGTCATACTCAGAAACTAGATGCGTGAGCCTAAAGTGTCGTAGGGGGTTCTTTTTGTTTCTTTTGTTTTTGGGCTTGAGGAATGGACTCAGATATGTTCTATAAAGTTGCCACACTCTCTGTCGTGTCAAGTTGAAGCTAAGTGTTCCTGTCTTTGAGATGTGACGAAGGAGATCTTCAGTCCACGGTTCGAAAACTTTGGAGCAGGGTAAAGCTATTAGTTTCAGTGAAAGTTCTCCAAGAAAGGACTTGACCACTAAAGGATCCACTGAAGCAGGGTTCTTGAGATAGCCTTCCCTCATGTTCTCAGGAAGATAACTTGCTACCTGTTCAGGTGTCAGCTCCTCACCATCTTTCAGTTTCTTCTTGCCTTTCATTCTTTTGGCTATGGCTTCAGTAATCAAGAGAACTTTCTCAATGACTGCAGGTTCCTTGTCTGTGGCAGGTGACACTTGGAAATTTTCAATTTTAAAGTCAAGGAAGAGTCCATAAGGTTTGCTTGAGTTGTTGAGGAGATCCCAAGGGCTTGTCTTTGTTAGCAGTTCAGCCTCTCGTGAAGCTGTCAAGTAGAGAGCTTGTATCAATGTTTTGTCTCTTACAAATGGGATCTGATCTACAAGGCTTCGGAACTTGCCTATCTCAGGAACTTCAAAGCTGCTCATAATTTCCATCTCCTCAGAAAGTAAAACAGCATTGACTATCACAGTTTAAATGTAAAGGCAGCTATGGGAATTAAAAGCTTTCTCACACAAGTTTCTAAATGGCAATCATAGCTCTGGGCTAACCAACATTCCTTCATTGAGCTGTTATCCACATATATGCCCATGAGAGTGAATCAACAAATTTACGTTATAGACGAAGCGTATAAAATACTATGACTTTGAAAGGGAACTCCTCAATTCTAATCTCTTCTCCCAAACAATGAAATGATGATAAATGGATAGCTAAAAGAAGGCTTTTTTGAGCTTTGTGAGTGATTACATTAGGATTACTCTCTGTTGTTGGATTCTTTAGGGCTTT
>Ga0315309_1001544_pt1 | contig 13709 bp, 10 predicted proteins | sample TDP4_MG_FD_203080 | JGI IMG/M metagenome (GOLD analysis project Ga0315309, IMG submission 203080) | Freshwater sediment microbial communities from Lake Towuti, South Sulawesi, Indonesia - TDP4 | ecosystem: Environmental > Aquatic > Freshwater > Lake > Sediment | place: Indonesia: South Sulawesi...
TTCTCAATTCTCAATGGCAAGCTATAAGAACATGACAGTGGATTCGAACGATAGATGTGACAGATTTTGAGTCGCAACAAGACCCGCATCATTTTCATCTCCTTGCTATCGGTCTTTCTGGTGTTGCAGAGCTGCGGCCCTGTATATGCATGGGACTTCATTGTCAACGCTGAACCCGAGACAGTATTCGCGTTCCCTGGACAAACCGTTTCGTACACTGTCCAAGTAAGCCTAGTGACGCCGCCAGCAGCCGTCGTCAGTCTTCTAGTGTCTCCATGGACACCTCAGCTTGATGGGTTGAGTTTCTCGTTTTCGCCTACTGCTTCGGGTACCCCGCCTTTCACTAGAACATTGTATGTTACTGTGAGCTTCAGTAAGGCCCCGGGACCTTACACCATTCCAGTAGCAGGCTTCAACGCTGCCACGGGATTTCGAACAGATTACGTTCAGCTCATGGTTCTTGAGGCCGCGCCGATCACAGACTGGTCCCTCTCCAATCCGGCAATGAATCCTCAGTCTCCGAAGATAGGGGACCCAACAACATTCTCGGTTGTTCTAAGGACTCTTAGCACGAACCAGCCATATCCACAGAGCGTTCGTGTTGCTGCCATTTTGGACGGCACATTCCTTGGTAGCGGCACCTTGCCCTATCCCGGTCCGACAGGAAGTCCAAGGACAGTCACTCTGACGACACCATGGGTAGCGACTGAGGGCCACCACACCATGCTTTGGGTAGCCGACCCGTCTCCATACTCTTATCAAGACCCGTACCGATACAACAACGAGATAGCCCTCTCTTTCACCGTTGCTGCAGCTCCGCCCCCATTCGACTTCTCCGTTTCGGTATCCCCTCCAACGCAAAAGGTGACTGCAGGTGAGTCCACATCGTATGTCATTGTTGTCTTGCTTGTCAGCGGCGTCGCTCAGCCTGTGAGTCTAAGCCTTGTAGGACTTCCGTCCGGAGTGACACACACATTCAATCCAATCTCCTCAAACCCAACATTTCAATCGACACTTGAGGTCATTACAACCAAGACTGCCAAACCCGGAACATACACTCTTTCACTCACGGCGTCGGGGGGAGGGGTCATAAAGACAGCCAGCCTGACGTTGGAGATTGAAGCTGCACCTGAGGAAGACTTCACGATCACGGTCACCCCTACCTCCAGCGAGATAGAGCAGGGAGAAGCCACAACTTACGTAATCACAGTCAACGCAGTGGCTGGCTTCAAATCGGCAGTTGACCTGTCCACTTCAGGAGTCCCAGCCGAAACAGTGGCAAGCTTCAGTCAAACCAAGATCACGACGGGAGGAACCTCAATCCTGACCATAAAGACATCGAGGAAGACACCAACAGGAGCGCATGCAATCACGGTAGTCGCGTCTGGAGGAGGAAAGACTCATGATGCGACAATCGTACTCACTGTCAAGCAAGGAAAGCCCCCCACAGTAAGCGAGACATTAGCTGAACACAGTCTGATTATCATCATACTGCTCGTAGCATTGGTCATAGTTCTTGTCACATTCGTCGCCCTTTTCACAATGAAGCACAAGCCAAGCCCCCGGTCCCCGCTAGACCTACCCCCTAGGCGCTAGGCGCATTCTACGCATCAAGCGTATCAAAGATCACATACGACTTGTGGCCGCGCTCAAGAAAGAGTGAGACAAGGAAGCCCTTGTCAGACTGCTAATGATACAGATATTGCCGTGTACCCATCCATCCGTAGCGTGATCCGTCAGTGACGAGCCCGTGTCTTCTCCTTAGAACGTAAACAGAACTCTCTTAAAATCGACGATTTTCCCATTCCTGACTTTAACCTTCTCCTTTCTCAGCAATCGAGTCTTTCGTTCTATCGCGTTGCCGGAGGTCTTTCCGCCAAAGCCACCAATAGTTCCATCAGACTTCACGACCCGATGACACGGGACTCTTGGAGCATAGGGATTCCTGCGACAAGCGTTGCCAACAGCTCTGTAGGCCTTAGTATTCAGCTTCCTTGCCAACAAGCCGTAAGTCGTTACCTTTCCTCTGGGAATCTTTTCCAAGAGCTTCCAGACTCTTTCTTCGAACTTCATATCTCCACACAGCTCAACTTCTCTCTACGCAGTGAATCTCTGACTTATGCTTTCTCCTGAACGGTTACTCAGAGGGATCTTATCGGTAGCGGGCGCGCTAATATATATCACGACAGCATTGTCCGCATCGATCGTCGAGCGAGATAGGGAGTTCGTCGGTTGCTGCACATAGGCATCGATGTCGGGGGAACATTCACCGACCTAGTAGTTTTCAATGTCGAATCTGGAGACGCACAGGTCATAAAGGTTCCTACGACTCCAGCGAATCCGGAAACCGCGATTCTTCAGGCTCTCGAAGCATACAAAGACAAAGCCCGAGACATTGCGTCAATCATTCATGCCACAACTATCGCAACGAACGCTCTAATCACGCATCAAGGACTCGCGAAGACAGCGCTGATAACTAACGAAGGATTCCGCGACTTGCTGGAGATCGGAAGGCAAAGGAGACCAGAGATTTACAACTTGCTGACAAGGAGGCCTGAGCCATTGGTGAAGAGGGCGCATAGGTTTACAGTGAGAGGCAGGATTCTTTCTGATGGAAGGGAACTCGAACCACTTGACATCGCTTCATTGAGGAGGATTTCAAGAAAGATTGTGGGACTTGGTTTTCAGTCCGTCGCAATTGCATTCCTAAACTCGTATGTTAACCCTTCACATGAGCGACAAGGGAAGAGGATCCTGAGGGAGGAGGGGTTTCGTGGCCACATAAGCCTATCAAGTGATGTCAACAGGGAATACAGAGAATATGAAAGGACGAGCACAACAGTCGTGAATTCGTCGCTCTCTTCTCTTGTGTCTACCTATTTGGAGAATCTGAGGAGGAGTTTGAACGAGAAAGGAATCCTTGCCCCGCTATACGTGATGAATTCAAACGGAGGAGTAAGTAACGTCAGATATGCTTCGCAGTACCCAATATCGATCATCGAGTCTGGTCCAGCAGCAGGAATCCTCGCATCAAAATACCTTGCACGAATCCTGTCGATCGACAAGGTGATAACCTTTGACATGGGCGGGACGACTGCCAAGGCTGGCACCATAGAGCATGGAGAGCCTGACACAGCGTATGAGTTTGAAGCTGCAGGCAAGACGCACAGCGGCAGGTCGATAAAAGGGAGCGGCTACCCGGTCCGCTATCCCTTCCTAGATCTCGCAGAAGTGAGTGCGGGAGGCGGCACTGTAGCTTGGATAGATGAGGGGGGCGCGCTTAGGGTTGGACCCCATAGCGCAGCTGCAGATCCTGGACCCGCTGCATACGGAAAGGGCGGATCTGAGCCCACAGTGACCGACGCGAACATTGTACTCGGCAGGATCAACCCCTCATATCTTCTCGGCGGAAAGATGCGAATCTATGGTGATCTTGCATTCAAGGCCGTTGAAGAGAAAGTCGCCAAGAAGCTGGGAATGGATGTATACAGAGCTTCCGAGGGCATAGTGAGGCTCGTAAACAGCAGCATGTCGAAAGCGATATCGATAGTCAGCCTTGAAAGAGGCCGAGATCCAAGAGATTTTGTTCTCTTTTCCTTTGGAGGAGCGGGGCCCCTGCACGCCTGTGAGCTTGCAGAAGAGATATCCATAGACCGTATCGTGATACCGGAGCATCCCGGAATCTTCTCAGCCTACGGTCTACTCACAGTAGACATGACTAGGGAATTCTCCCTTCCCGTGATGAGCACCAATATTGATCCTGAACCGGCATTCTCAGAGCTTCGGAAAACGGCTGAGAAGACGTTGGCCGAAGAGGGGCTCACCAGATTCTCCTTCGAAGAGCTCTTAGACCTAAGATACAAGGGACAATCGTTTGAGATCACGCTGCGATACACGCGGAGGATGGATCTAAGAAAAGCCTTCGATGAGAAGCACAGAAGAATCTACGGTTATTCTTCCCCTGATCCGATTGAACTCGTGAACGCGAAGATCAAGGCCATCGTGCCAGTAGAAAAGATATCGATACAAGAAAAGGTCTCGACATTACCTAGGAAAAGAGCAGAAGAAGCCTCAGCGTCAAGAGACGTACTCTTCTCAGGATCTTTTGTGAAGGTCCCACTCTACGAGAGGGAAACCTTGGGACCAGGATCCTACGGGAAAGGACCATGCATCATTGAGGAATATGACTCAACCACAGTTGTGAGTCCGAAATGGAATTGGGAGGTCGACGGATTCGGAAACATCCTCCTCAAACGCGGGTGAGGACACTGAATCATTGAGATGAAGATGCGATGACGACACTTGATCCTGTCACTGTGGAATTGATCAGAAGCTCCCTGTACTACGCAAGCGAGGAGATGGGAATAGCACTCAGAAACTCTTCCTACTCACCAAACATAAAGGAGAGGATGGATCACTCTGCGACAATATTCGATTCTGAGGGCAGATTGCTGGCTCAAGCCGAACATATCCCGGTTCATCTAGGTTCACTCCCGTGGGGCCTCAAGAACATCATAGAATACTGTCAGAAAGAGGGATTAGGTCTCGAAGAGGGGTCGATGATAGTTGCTAACAATCCGTACATAGCTGGAACGCATCTGAATGATTTGACCGTCGTAAGGCCTGTTTACCATCGGGGAGGGCTCGTCGCCTATGCAGCAAACAAGGCACACCATGCTGATGTGGGCGGCGTTGTTCCAGGAAGCATTTCAATCGATGCGAAGACGATTTTTGAGGAAGGCTTCATTATGAATCCTGTTCAGCTCATGCGGCGAAACGAGTTCCTGAAAGAAACAGTTTCACTTGCTGCTTCAAACTCGAGATCACCTGTTGAGAGGATAGGGGATCTGAAGGCGCAGGTCGCCGCGAACATCACAGGTGAGAGAAGGATACTTCAGCTCATAGAAAGATACGGTTTGGAGAACTTCCTCTCTGCCGCAGAGAAATCTTTTGACTATACAGAGAGAATCATGAGGTCAAGAATCTCAGCTACGATGAATAAAGGAACATTTCAGGCTAAGGATTATGTGGAGGATCCGAATGGCAGAGATATCACGCTCAGAGTCAAGCTGACCGTTCTGGATGACAGGATTCATGTTGATTACTCTGGAACGGATAGGCAAGTGCCGTATGCGATTAACGCGGTTTTCGGCGTGACGCTCTCGGGTGTACACTTCGTCGTTAGAACACTAATTGGAGACGATGTGCCGATGAACGAGGGCGCTTTCAGGGTCGTGGATGTTTATTCCCCTGAAGGAACAGTTCTCCATGCCAGTTTTCCTTACCCGGTGGCAGGAGGAAACCTTGAAACAAGTCAAAGAAACGCTGACCTGCTCTATCTCGCGTTTTCTCAATCGCTTCCAGAGAAAGTTCCAGCCGCTTCAGGCGGGTCAATGAACAATGTGATGATCGGCGGAATGCACGAAGGTAAGAGCTGGGCGTTCTACGAAACCATAGGTGTCGGTCTCGGCGGAAGATATGCCATGGACGGGCTTGACGGTATTCAGGCAAACATGACGAACACAATGAACACGCCAATAGAGGAGATTGAGCGTTCGATGCCCATACTCATCAGGAGATATGGATTCAGGTCGAATAGTTGCGGCGCGGGCCAGTCTAGGGGTGGCTCCGGACTCGTAAGGGCATACGAAATGCTCGCTGAGTCAACTACTTTCACGGTCCTATCGGAGCGGGGGAGGCATGAACCCTACGGTCTTCTGGGTGGATCAGGAGGCGCTAGAGCGAAGGTTATCCTGTATCGAAATCATCAAGGAAGACTTAGAAAGAAAAGGTTGCCGATAAAGCAGACCGCGATCCTCAAGAAGGGTGACATCGTAGAGATGCAAACGGCAGGCGGAGGAGGATACGGTAACCCAAAGAATAGAGACCGCCACAAGGTGTTGGCTGACCTAGAAAATGAAATGATCACAAAGTCTTACGCAAGAAGGCTCCGATGGAGAGTGTAAGGAGCTGGATCGTTGAACTGCGCGTACTCGTATCCAATAAGGTTCAAGATCAAACGTCAATAGGACCCGTAGACCAAGCAAGCTCTCCTAGAGATTCTAACTGAAGGCCGAGCCTTTTGAACAACATCCACCAAGTCATTCTGGAGGACAGTCTTGAGCAAGGCAGATATGGTTCTGAAGGAAATCGAAGAATTGGAAGAGAGAGAGTTCCTTCCAATCATAGGCCCAAGAAAGGGCAAGGTCCTAGTGGAAGTCATTCGAGAGATCAAACCCGAACGGATCCTAGAGGTTGGAACCCTCATAGGTTACTCAGCAATTTTAATGGGCAAAGAACTTGGGCATGACGCGTGCATAGTCACCATAGAGATCCATGCTGACGAGGCTAGGACAGCAGAGAAGAACGTGAAGAGAGCAGAGATACTGCCGACCGTAAAGATCATAATTGGTAATGCCAAGAAAGTCGTACCGAGACTGAGAGGAAAATTCGATCTCGTCTTCATCGACGCCGAGAAGAGTGAGTATCGGGACTACCTGCAACTGGTCGAAGGAAAGCTCCACAAAGGAAGCACCCTAGTTGCAGACAATGCACGGATATTTGCCGACGAAATGAAAGAATACTTGGACTATGTTAGATTTTCAGGAAAATACAGTAGCAAATATGTAGCCGTTGGTGAAGATGGCCTGGAGATAAGCGTCAAGCTGTAAGCGACTTATGCGCGCTGCATTTGAACAACTGGGCGTGTGTAGAACGGAAGCGTTAGGTATGGTGGACCGGGCGGGATTTGAACCCGCGGCTTCCGCGTCTCTCTCCGTCAAGATGCGAACGCGGCGTATGTACTGACGGCTTGGCTAAGGCCATCATTCATACCAACTGAACTACCGGCCCTTGATTCCAATACCTGTGGTCCTTCACTCTTATGCTGTCCGGCCAATACGGCAGATTACCACTGCGTCCAACGCTCCTAAAGAACTTTCCACGAATCCGTGCGTCGAGCCCTAGCCTCCAAATTGCAACAGCGCTGCGACGAGGAATGATTTTTCTTTCCATGACCTTCGGAATCCTGTCTCAGCAACAGACTTGGTAGCATATCCTACTGCCCTGATTCTGATAAAGAACTGTTGAGGTCTTGCAACGACTGTTGGGAGAGAAGTGACTGTTCCTAGGGATTTAGGATCAGCAGTGCGTAATTCAGGTAACTGGCAAAGCCTACCCAGATGAGATAAGGAACCAGCAGCAAGGCGGCCAACTTTGACACCTTGAAAAAGGAGACAATGGTCAGCACAATCATCACCCACAGCGCGACGATACCAATCAAACCGAGTAGAGGTGACTGCATCCCGAAGAACAGGTAAGACCAAAGAATGTTTAAGGCCAGTTGGACACCAAATATCACAACTGGCTCTCTGACAGGCCTCCTCTCTGGTCCGACATTCAGGATGAAGAAGAGCGAGATACCCATGAGCAGATAGAGTATGGTCCACACTGGAGCGAAAACCCAGTTCGGAGGAGCAAGATCCGGCTTGCGGAGCCCCGCATACCATGTCGGTATGGCAGGTGTGGTAAAGATGGAACCAAGAATGGCTGCCATCTGGCAGACTGCAACAGCAGCGATCAAGCGAGTGAGAAGTCGGGTTCTACTGCTCAATACTCACCCTTCTTACGCCAATATGCTAGGTCTTCCATAATAATAGTAGTCAGATGCCTGATCTTCAGAATGTAGTCTGAGGTAGACAGTGAAATCGGGTCTAGCATACGTTCACGATCCGAGAAGACTGTGAAGCTAGGACCGATATGGCGAAAGACTTTCATAGATTGACGGTTTTGTAGCGGCCGGTAGCGAGGCTTCCGAGACGACTGAGAAGAAAATCGGGTCGGCAAAGTCTGGATACGCTCTGGTGATAACGTCCCATGCGTTGAACCACACGTATGACAGTCTGTTGCCGATCCTGTACCCGCCAATGATCTCAGAATTCCAGCTTTCCTACGGCTTGGTGGGATTGCTGGTGATGGGTTACAGGCTGTCCAGCGGTGCACTTCAACTCTTGATGGGTTTCTTGGGCCGATTCGTGAGAAGGAAGATTCTCCTCGGTTTCGGCATGATCTGGCAGTCAATTGCAAACTCCTTCATCTCGATTTCGCAAGGATTTGAGCACATTCTGCTCAATCGTACATTGGCGGGCGTGGGCTCAAGCCCTCAGCATCCCACAGGAGCATCATATATTGCTGAGAATTTCTCGAAGAACCAACTAGGAAGGGCATTGGGAGCTAACATAGCTGCTGCGCAGGTTGGCAGCTTCGTCACTCCTTTCATAGGAAGCTTGCTGCTATCATGGCTGGGGTGGAGGGCGACTATCCTCGCTTTCTCTGTACCTGGGCTCGTAATAGGATTCGCGTTCCTATTCATTGCAGAGCCTAAGCGTTCTCGCGAGTGGTCCGGCACATCGAGTCTCAGGCTTCTGCTGAAGGGACTGAAGGTTGTGCTTAGCGACAGAATTGTCTTGACTGTCATGGTAGTTGAAATGGTGATGGCGTTTAGGATAGGGGCAAGGGACTTCATACCTTCCTATCTCATTCGAGACTTGGGCATAGCACCGCTTGAGGTTGGAGTGTTATTCGCCATCTTCGTGGGTGCTGGGATACCTGCCCCATACGTTTGGGGATACCTGTCAGACAGGGTTGAAAGAAGAAAGGTAGTGATGTTCGCCATGGGCCTTGCCTGCGCGCTGTGGTATCTCCTCCCCTATTCAAGAGATACCCTGCAAGTCCTTCTCGTCCTTGTGCCGCTTGGCTTTGCGGGACAAGGAGTCGGAGGGATCGTTCAGGCATACGTGGCCGAGGCGACTACACAAGAGAACCGCGACCTAATCTACGGCCTCTACTTCACCTTGGCCTTCACTCTGGGGTCTTTCTCGCCTGTCATACTGGGATATCTGGCGGACTCCTTTGGCTTTCAAGTAGGCTTCTCATACGTCGCTTTTGTCTCCCTGTCCGCCGTGGTAGCCGCCTACTTCCTGAGGTGAACATCGTCGTTGGGCTGATTGGAGCGCTTTGCGAAAACCGAACCTGTTGAGGACCCTCGCCTAGGAGATCAGGCTCCACTCTGCTTGAACGCTTTCAACGCCTCTTCTATCCTGTTCAGCGCCTCAGTCAGTATCTCCCCACTTGTCCCTATGTTGATTCTGATGTGACCTTCGCCTGAAGGCCCGAATTCCGAGCCTGACTCAACGGCTACTCTGCCTCTTCTGAGGAGATACTCGGTCATATTCTCACTAGACATTTCATAGCCAGTCACGTCTGGAAAGATCAGATAGGTACCTTCGAGGGGACTGAGACGAATTCCATCAAGAGACGCCAGCCGCCTGTAAGCTAGGTCCCTGACGTTCTGCAAATACGCCACTAGCTCCCTAACGTAATAGTTCACGCTAGGGCTCAGCATTGCCTTCGCCGCCGCCAAGGCCAGCGAACCTGTTCCCCTCAAGGCAGGCTCATCAGGATCGCCGGTATCTCTGAACCCTATGCTTTTGAGCTTGCGCATCAGTTGCCTATTTGTCGCCACGGCGTATCCCACCTGTAGCCCGGCAACTCCGAACGTCTTCGAGAACCCAAATGACGTGACCGTTCTGTCAGATATTTCTGAATTCAATGATGCGAGGCTAATATGATGACGGCCATCGAAGATTACATCCTCCCAAAGCTCATCAGACATAACCGTGAGATTGCAATCGACCGCCATGTCAGCAACGCATTTCAACTCCTCTTTCGTCATGACTCTCCCAGTAGGGTTGTGAGGATTACAGACGAAGATCAACCTCGTCTTGGAACTGATCGCTCTCTTTAGCCTCTCTTCGTCAAACGTGTAACCGTCATTTGCTTTCAGCTGCACGTAGTTCATCTTCACCTCAGCTGCCCTTGCCGCTTCAAAGAACGGATAGTACATAGGATCAGTCACCACTGCCTCGTCGCCGGGCTTGCAGGCTACCTTGCAGGCAACCCACATCATGGGCAATACCCCCTGAGTCACATAGACATCGCTCGGAGCGACAGGTATCTTGTTGACCTTGGTAACCTTCTCAGCCATCAGCTGTGCAACTTCCGAATTGTCCGTGTAGCCAGTATCGCCGATGTTGATGGCCTCAACTATTGCCTCTTTCACCTCGACAGGAGGGGGAAAGTCGTGGTCAGCTATCCAGAGAGGAATAACGTCTCTATCATACTTGCGCCACTTCCTCGCAGGCATTCTCCTTTGCATGGCGTCGGCAAGCGATACATCGAAGATGCTCGACAAACGAAACTTCCACCTGTCAGCCGACTAATGATATCACTCAGATACAAAAAGCATCGCAACAGAACAATGACACCAACATAATCCCAGAGATCTCAACGAAAAGACTGATCGAACGTAGGGCTGGCTTGTCAAATCTGCAAAAATCTTATAGCCTCGCCAAGCAGCTATAGCTTCTTAAGGGATTACAGAACTTGCCAAATCTCACCGCATCAATCACGAACGGAGACTTGCTGGCAATTCTGTTGCTCCTTATTCTCGTTATTGTCGGCTAGCCCGACATCTACGAATTGTCTGGGCTGGCTGAGCGAGGTTTTGATTGAGATGGAACAATACAAGATCTGCTTCGATTCTCCTAAGCGGGTAGATGAGGCGCTATGACTGTACAGGCAGACTGCGTATGGATGGATGGGAAGTTCGTGAATTGGTCAGAAGCCAAGATTCACGTCATGACTCATGCATTGCACTATGGGACTGGAGTCTTCGAGGGAATCCGAGCCTACCCCGCCAATGGGGACCTATGTGTATTTCGGCTGAAGGAACACATGTCCAGGCTCTTCAACTCCGCAGTGGTGTACCGGCTCAAATGCAATTTCACTATTGACGAACTCTGCGATGCAACGTTGGAATTGTTGAGAAGGAACAAGATTCACGTACCAGCATACATCCGGCCGATAATCTATGCTTCGCACCTTGATGTGCGTTTGGACGTACTGAAGGGATCTACGTCAATAGCGATCTGTGCATTTCCTATGGAGAAGCTCTTTGAGAGGCAGGGTTTGAAGGTATGCGTCTCATCTTGGAGGAGGATCGACGATTCCTCAACTCCACCATTGGCTAAGGCGTGCGGGAATTACATCAACTCAATCCTAGCTAAGATCGAGGCATCGAGCAATGGCTACGACGACGCCATCCTCCTAGATCGGAACGGCACGGTCAGCGAAGGCAGTGGAGAGAACATATTCATGGTCAAGTCGGGAAAGCTGGCGACTCCGCCTTTGACATGCTCCATCCTGCCCGGGATAACAAGAGAGACCGTCATGACCGTGGCCCGAGACCTGGGAATTAGAGTTGAAGAGAGAGCCATAAGCCGTGCTGAACTCTACACAGGCGATGAAGTGTTCTTCACAGGCACGGCAGCGGAGATAGAGCCAATTCTGGCAATAGACGGAAGAGCGATTTCAGATGGCAAGGTGGGCCCGATGACGAAGAGACTCATCGATCTCTATGGGATGATTGTTCGAGGAAAGGAGCCAAGATACAATCATTGGCTTACCAGCGTATATGGCGACGCGTCTCCCACAAAGCCCATGGAGACCAAGGATACGCGACGAGGAAAGGATCACACAAATCTCGCATCACGCGTAGGATGGAGTGATTTCGAGTCAGATCTTCTTCAAGAAACCAGACCACAGTCTTAGCCAACCACTCAAACCCAGGCGATCCCGAATCAAGTAAGAGGGCGTCGAGCAAGCAACTCAAACAATAAATCGTGAACCAAGGCCATCAATGGACTAAGGAGCAGGAAAGGCACAGAGCCAACAACCCGTGACCGAAGTTCCTGCCCGACAAGCGATCGGTGATGAAAGTGAAGGTTCAGATGGAAGAGATGAACTGGCCCTCGATCAAGAGGGCAATTGACTCGGGCTTCAAGACGGTTCTCATACCAGTGGGCTCAATAGAGCAGCATGGACCTCATCTCCCAACGTTTACTGATTCACTTCTCGCATACGACCTCTGCGAAAGACTGGCGAGGAAGCTAGGTAGGACACTTGTTGCGCCCGTCATCAGGCCAGGCTGTTCTGAACACCACTTGGCGTTTCCAGGAACTATCTCAGTCTCGCCCAGAACGCTTCAGACACTAGTTGATGCTTATGTGGGATCTCTGATGAGAGCAGGATTCAAGAACTATGTGCTGATCCCGACACATGGAGGAAACTTCGAACCCTTGAGAAAGGGACTCCCGGCTCTCAAGAGAAAGTATCGAAAGGCGAAGATCTATGGGTATTTCGACTTGCAGCGCTTCGTGGAAGTTATGAATGAAGTGGCAGCCCGGTATGGAGTGTCCCCGGAAGCTGCAGGAGCACATTCAGGCTTCGCTGAGACATCATGCGTCTTGGCCGTGAGAAGTGATCTTGTCGATATGTCGTCGGCAGCGCCGGGCTACGTAGGCCCCTTCAACAAGAAGATAAGCCGAGAGATAATCAAGAGAGGAATGACAGCGTTCACGAAGAATGGAGTCCTAGGTGACCCGAAGACATCGTCAAGTGAGACCGGCGAGAAGATCATCCAGAGCTTGGTCGATCACATAGTAGCCACCTTAAGCGAAATGAAACTCAAGACGTAGACCGAGATTCAGGCCGGTATACTCAATAGTCTGTTAGGTCATTCTTGTGAGCGACATCGATCATTCCGCGAAAGAACTCTTTTGAGGCCCAGAGGCCTCAGTAGAAGTAGTTGAACCTTCAATCCAATTGTCAAGGCTTGCCGAGAAATGACACTTCGGATATTTGACACATTGACTCTCAAGAAGAAGGCCTTTCGTGCCGAGGGAAGAGTTGTCAGGATATTTCTATGCGGTCCCACGGTATACGACTACTGCCATCTAGGTCACGCTCGAACTTTTGTAGCCTTTGACACGATCGCGAGGTACCTGAGATTTCGAGGCCATAGGACCAAGGTTGTCATGAACGTCACCGACATCTCGAAAGAGATCATTGAGAACGCAGAGAGAAATGGCCAGGACCCAGGCAAATATTCGACCAAGTACTTTCAATCCATGCTTGAAGACTTGAAAGCTCTTGAAGTGAACACAATCGATGAAGTTGTTCGCGCATCACACAACGTGCCAGAGATGATAGGATGGATTGAGAAGCTCTTGGAGAGGGGCGCAGCATACATCACTGATGAAGGAGTATTCTTGGATACGAGTAGAGTGAAAGGGTACGGATCACTCTCTCATCAGTCAAAAGGAGAATTGGCATTGAGAAGACTGGATTTGAGTCCAACCAAGAAGAATCCTGAAGACTTCTTGCTGTGGACCTACACGCGAGCCGAACGAAGCACTTGGGATTCTCCTTGGGGTAAGGGGCGCCCGGGACAACATATCGAGGATGCTGCCGCCTGTACCAAGTACCTTGGTACATCGTACCATATCAACGGCGGCGGTGACGAGCTGGTCTTTCCACATCATGAGGCGACAAAGGCCCAAGTTGAGGCTGTTACCGGAAGGCCAGTATGCCGATACTGGTTGCATACCGGCCTTCTGCGGGTCAGAAGAAGAAAGATGAGCAAATCGTTGAGGAACTTCATAACGATTCGGGAAGCTCTACCTCGATATGGCGTACATGCCCTTCGACTCTACTTCTCGTTGACGCACTACAGGAAGCCACTTGACTTCAGGCACTCAGACTTAGAGAAAGCGTTCAGACTGTCCCGTTCGTTCCACAATTCAGTCGAG